>Ga0114931_10002590_pt1 | contig 22987 bp, 24 predicted proteins | sample 2SBtaG_FD_89579 | JGI IMG/M metagenome (GOLD analysis project Ga0114931, IMG submission 89579) | Deep subsurface microbial communities from Kolumbo volcano to uncover new lineages of life (NeLLi) - 2SBTROV14_V59a metaG | ecosystem: Environmental > Aquatic > Marine > Volcanic | place: Kolumbo... | reverse complement strand
TGTTGCAGCGGCCGATCGCCGACGGCGCCGACATCGTCGTCTATTCGGCGACCAAGCATATCGACGGCCAGGGGCGTTGCCTCGGTGGCGCCATCCTCGGCACCCGCCAGTTCTGCGACGAGACGCTGCTGCCCTTCATGCGACACACCGGCCCCAGCCTCAGCCCCTTCAACGCCTGGGTGCTGCTCAAGGGTTTGGAAACGCTGGAAATCCGGCTCGAGCGCATGTGCGACAACGCGGTCGCGGTCGCCGATTTCCTGGCCCGGGCCAAGGGCGTCGTCCGGGTGCTGCACCCCGAGCGCCCCGATCACCCGCAGCACGAGCTCGCGCGGCGTCAGATGGTTCGGGGCGGCTCGGTGGTCGCTTTCGACGTTTCTGGCGAAGTTTCTGGCGAAGTTTCTGGCGAAGTTTCTGGCGAAGTTTCTGGCGAAGTTTCTGGCGGCAAGGCGGCCGCGTTCCGCTTTCTCGACGCCCTGGAATTGATCGACATTTCCAACAACCTGGGCGACGCCAAGACCCTGGCCACCCATCCGGCGACCACCACCCATCGCCGCCTCAAGCCCGAGGAGCGGGCGAAGATCGGCATCGGCGAGGGGCTGGTGCGGCTGTCGGTCGGGCTCGAGGACGTGGCCGATCTTATCGACGATCTCGGGCGCGGCCTCGCCGCCCTGTAGCGCCGCCCCCGCGAGCCTTGGGTAGGACGACCTCGAACACCGCCCCCGGACCCTGGTTGCGGGCCGTGATCCGCCCCCCCATCGCGGTGACGATGCCGAGACAGACGGCGAGACCGAGGCCGGTGCCCCGGTCGGCCGGCTTGGTGGTGAAGAACGGCTCGAACAGGTGTTTCTTCGCGCTGTCGGCGATGCCGCCGCCGCTGTCGGCGACGGCGAGACGCAGCCACGCGCCCTCGTCGGCCAACGACAACGCCACCCGATCTCCGATGTCTTTCTTGTGTATGTCGTGGGCCTTGCAGGCGTCGAGGGCATTGCGCAGCAGGTTGATGATCACCTGCTCGAGGCGGATGGGGTGGCCGCGGAGCGCGATCGGCCGCGCCGGCGCTTCGACGTCGAGCGCGATACCGGCGGCGCGGAAATCATCGGCGGCCATGGCCACCGCGTTGCGGACGCTGGCGACCGGGTCGAAGATTTCCGTCGGTGCCTGGTCGACGCCGGCGAGCATGCGCACATGGCCGACGATTTCGACCATGCGCCGGGCCTGCGCGGCGATCACCTCGAGCTGATCCTTGTGCAGCGCGGGGTCGGTCTCGCCCTCGTTCATGAGCATCAGGCTGGCCTCGGCGGCCAGGCGGACCACGTGCAGGGGCTGGTTGAGCTCGTGGGCGATGGTCGCCGCCATCGTCGCCGCCCGGGAATGGTCGTCCGACGCGCGGCGCAGCGACCAGAGGAAGCGGAGCGGTCCAACGGCGCGTTCGGCGCCGGCGATGGTCGCGCCCCGAATCTCGACGCCATCATCGCCGTCCCCGCCCAGTCTGACAGACCATGGCCGGATGCGGTGGCCACGGGCGAGATGGGCGATCCGCCGGTTGAGGCCGGGGCGATCGGATGGCGCGATCTGGTTGGCCAGGACGCAGCCGATCAACCCGGCGAGCGGAATGCCGAGAAGCTCGGCGGCGGCGCGGTTGGCGGCGACGATCCAACCCTTGGCATCGGTGACCAGGCAGGCGTCGAACAGCGTCGCGAAGATCCGCGCGTAAAGACCGGGGGTATCGATCGGTTTCGAGGGGCTTTTCCCACTTGGCGCGGTGGCGAAGGCGTAAGCGCCATCGGCGAGACCGCTGTCCGCTGTCTCGTACAGTCGGACCTTGGCGCAAGACGATGCGCTATCGTGGGCCGAATCGATCATGGTCTTCGCGATCGTGCCATCGCGCGAATGAACGGCGCGCGACGATTCGAGGGCGACCCCGACGCGCGTCTCCGTAACAATAGGTAACGATCGATAGTCTACCCCAGGGACAACGCAATTACGAGCATCGCGGCTCGTGCAATGGGGGTGGGTTGGCGTTATTCTCGCCAACGCGCGGCGGGGCGCGCGCGATCGACGGTCGGAAGACGCGGACAAGACCGATCCGCAAACTCAATTCAGGAGGCAGGAGAGATGGGCGGCACGATCACCTATTCACGGCCCGACGGCGAAAGCGCCTCGGGCTATTTCGCCGGAAGCGGGCGCGAGAACGCGCCGGGCATCGTCGTGATCCAGGAGTGGTGGGGCGTTCAGGGCCAGATCAAGGGCCTGTGCGACCGCCTCGCCGGCGACGGCTACGACGCCCTGGCGCCCGATCTCTATGGCGGCACGGTGGTGCCTTATCACGACATGGATGCCGCCGCGCGGGAGATGAATTCGCTCGATTTCGTCGTCGCCACCGATCAGATCGTGCGCGGCGCGGCGCTCCATTTCACCCGGACCGGGCGCAAGGCCGGCATCACCGGCTTCTGCATGGGCGGGGTGATCACCATCCTCGCCGCCATCCGGGTGGCGGAGTTTTCGGCGGCGGTCTGCTTCTACGGCATTCCGCCGGCCGAGGTCAGCGATCTCGGCGGCATCCCGATCCCCTTCCAGGGCCACTTCGCCAATCTCGACAACTGGTGCACGCCGGCCGAGGTCGATCGGCTGGAGGCGGCGTTGAAGGCGACCGGCGGCGACTACGAGATCTATCGCTACGACGCCGACCACGGCTTCATGAACGAGGAACGGCCCGACGTCCACAAGCCCGAGGAAGCGGCTCTCGCCTGGAGCCGCGCCCGCGATTTCTGGCGCCGCCATCTCGGCTGAAGGTCGGCGCGCGGACCCCGACGGCGGCGAAGCGCCGCCGTCGAACCGTTTAGCGCTTCGAAAACTGGAAGCTGCGCCGGGCCTTGGCCTTGCCGTATTTCTTGCGCTCGACCACGCGGGCGTCGCGGGTGAGGAAGCCGCCGCCGCGCAGGATCTTGCGAAGCGCCGGCTCGTGCAGCGAAATCGCCTTCGAGATGCCGTGGCGGAGCGCGCCGGCCTGGCCCGACAGTCCGCCGCCCGAGATCGTGCACCAGACGTCGAACTGATCGACCCGGCCGGTGGCGACGAAGGGCTGGTTGATGACCATGCGCAGCACCGGGCGGGTGAAATAGTCCTGGGCGTCGCGCCGGTTGACGGTGATCCGTCCGACCCCGGGCTTGATCCACACCCGGGCGATCGCGTTCTTGCGCTTGCCGGTGGCGTAAGTGCGGCCTTGGGCATCGATCCGGGGTTCGGGCAGCTCGGTCTCGACCTCGGCGCCGGGAGCCAGCGTCTTGAGATCGGCGAGCGTCTGGGTCTCCTCGGCCATCGTCAGGCGATCCTCTTGTTCTTCGGGTTCATGGCGGCGACGTCGAGGGTTTCGGGTTGCTGCGCCGCGTGAGGGTGTTCGGAACCGGCGTAGACATGCAGATTTTTCATCTGCCGCCGCGCCAGGGGGCCGCGCGAGATCATCCGTTCGACCGCCTTGATGATCACCTGCTCGGGTCGCTTGCCCTCGAGCCGTTGACGCATGTTGCGCGTCTTGATACCGCCGGGGTAGCCGGTGTGCCAGTGGAACAGCTTGTTGTCGAGCTTGGCGCCGGTGAGATGCACCTTCTCGGCGTTGACGACGATGATGTTGTCGCCGCAATCGATATGCGGCGTATAGCTGGGCTTGTGCTTGCCGCGGAGCCGGCCGGCGATGATCGCGGCCATGCGCCCCAACACGACGCCGTCGGCGTCGACGACAAACCATTTCTTGGTGACTTCGGACGGCTTGGCCGAATAGGTGCTCATCATTGGCCCTTGAGACTGCGCGTTTCGATCGTCGATCGCGGCGACGCTCGGCGCCTCCCGCGAGGTCGCGCAGTATGCCACGGGCCGGCCCGCTGTCAATCCTTTTCGGTGACGGCCGTTTGCGATAAATCTCGTAATTTCAAATAATTGGGATAGAGGTACTATTATACCGCGTTCGTCGCGCGGGCGATCAGCTCCAGTATCGACCAAGGCGTCGGCAGGGCCAGATAGAGGCCGATCAGGGCCAGGCCGGCCGCCAGGAAACCGGCCAGTAGCGCCTCGGCGCCGGATCGGAAGGCGAGTGCCGGGGGTCTGAAATGGCGATCGAGTTCGGGGTGGGTGATGCCGCGTCGTTCGGGACCGGCGAGCAGCACGAAATACCAGCGCCGACGCGGCAGGGACACGACGCCGCGCAAGTCGACCGGCTTGTCGAGGCCGTGGATCTCGCCGCCAAAGGCGGCCTTCAAGGCCCATTTCTGATTGGCCGTGAAGCTCGCCGCCAGCGGCTCGGGCATGCGCCCGAAGACGATCCGCTCGAACCGTTCGTGGAAACCCATTTCCGCCATGGGATCGTTCCCCATGCTTTCCCTGGGAACCATCCAAGCGCAAGTTGGTTAACGACCGCCTAACCGAGGGCGCGATTTAAGGCGCTGGCGGCGGGCGCGGTTTATCGTCTCGCGAAGGATCAGCCGGTAATCAGCGCGTAGACGATGCGCAGGGTCAGGCCGATCAGGGCGCCGAGGCAGGCGAAGGAGAGGATGATCCGCGCCCGCGAGGGATAGCGCGGCGGCCAGTCGCCGCCCGAGGGGAGGCGATGGTCGCGCCTTCCCGGCGTCGGCCGGTCGGGCCCGCCGGGCCAGGGGGTGGCGCGCATGGTGATCGTCGTATTCATCGACGAACACGAAGCATGAATGATGCCAATCTCGGAAAAATGATGTGAACATAAATAGTTAGTGATGACTATGTCGAGGCGGACCGGGGCCGTTCGCGCGATCTGTAAAAAATTCCGACACCGCCTCGCCGCGGGCGTGGATTATGAGGTCCGGTCGCGGCCGAGCTGGGCATAGAGCACGCCGGCGATGATCAGCGCGCCGCCGACGAGATGCGCGACCCGTGGCGGCCGGCCGCCGATCATGGCGATCACCACCACCACGACCGGCACCATGTTGCCGTAGATCGAGGCGATGGCGACGCCCATGCGGCTGACCCCGTAATGCCAGCAGGTGATCGAGAACGACGCCGGTCCGGCGGCGATGTAGAAGATCAGCAGCAGCGTCGACGGCGTCGTGTCGATCAGCGGGCTGGCGAGGCCGAGGGCCATCAGGAGGGGCAGGGCGAGGGCCAGGCTGGCCGAGCCGGTCAACAGGGTCAACGACGCGATGGCGACCTGCGAGAGGCCGGCGAGGCGGCGCTGGGCCGACTGCGAATACCATACCCACAGCACCATCGAAGCGAACACCAGCACCTCGCCGCCCTTGACCTCGACCACGCCGTCGGCGCCGGCGATGGCGGCGGTCACCCCGCCGGCAACCGCCACCACGGCGCCCGCGACCACCGGGCGGCCAACCGGGATGCCATAGAGAAAGCGGGCCATGAAGGTGGCGATGATCGGCGACGAGGCGGCGATGATCGAGGCCAAGACCGCGCCCGAATACATGATGCCGATCGCCAGCAGGCTGGTGCCGAGGCCGATGCCGAGCCCGCCCAACAGCCACAGATCGCGCCACGGCAGGGTGCCCGGCATCAGGGTCGCGGGCTCGCGCAGCCACAGCACCACGAGCAGGATCAGCCCACCCAGCCCCAGGCGCAGCGCCGTCAGCACGAACGGGTCCCATGTCGTCAGCAGGAACTCGGTGGCCGGGAACATGGTCGCCCAGACCATGGCCGAGATGGCGAGGCTGGCGTTGGCGGCCAGCTTCTCGCGCGGCGATATGGTGGCGACCAGGGTCACCTCTTGGCATTAACCCCGGACGGTTGCCGCGACAAGCGCCAAAAACGCGGGGCCGAACCCCGCCGCGCGACGGACGGTCAGCGGGCGAGCGCCACCACGATGTCGCGCAGCGCCGCCGCCGCCGTCTCGACCTGGCCCCGTGACACGTCGAGATGGGTGACCGCGCGCATCAGGGTCGGTCCCATGGCGCCGATACGCACGCCGCGCTCGGCCAGGCGGTCCGCGATGGTGGCGGCGTCGGCGCCGCTGCCGGCGACGTCGAAGAAGACGATATTGGTTTGCACCGCGTCGAGGTCGACCGCCACCCCCGGCAGATTGGCGATGCCCTCGGCGAACAGGCGCGCGTTGGCATGGTCCTCGGCCAGACGGTCGACGTTGCGTTCGAGGGCGTGGCTGCCGGCGGCGGCGATGATGCCGGCCTGGCGCATGGCCCCGCCAAGCCGCTGCTTCCAGCGCCAAGCGGCGGCGATGAAATCGTCCGAGCCGGCGAGGACGGCGCCGACCGGGCAGCCGAGCCCCTTGGAAAGATCGAGCCACAGGCTGTCGAAATGGCGCGCGTACTCCCGCGCCGGCACCGCGCTGGCGACGACCGCGTTCATCAGCCGGGCGCCGTCCATATGCATGATCAGGCCGTGCTCGCGCGCGACCTGTTCCACCGCCGCCACGGTCTCCAGCGGCCAGACCGTTCCGCCGCCGAAGTTCGAGGTCTGCTCGACCACCACCAGGCGGCTGTTGGGCGTGTAGCGGCCGGCGTCGCGCAAGACGCCGCCGAGGGCCTCGGCGTCGAAGATGCCGCGCGCGCCGGCGAGCGGGCGGATCATCGCCCCGGCCAGCGCCGCCGGGCCGCCGCCCTCGGCGTTGATGATATGCGCGGTCTGGTCGGCGATGATCTCGTCGCCTTGCCGGCAGTGCACCAGAATGGCGATTTCGTTGCACATGGTGCCCGACGGCAGGAACATCGCCGCATCCTTGCCGAGGAGATCGGCGACCTTGGCGCAGAGCTCGTTCACGCTCGGGTCCTCGCCGCGCTGCTCGTCGCCGACCGGCGCCTCGGCCATGGCTTGGCGCATCGCCGGGGTCGGCTTGGTCTGGGTGTCGCTATAGAGATTGATGTCGATATCGGCCATCGCCGCCGTCCTCCCCTGATCCGCCCGCCGCCCGGGCCAGCCCGACACAGTTAGCAGCCCCGACGCGGGGGCGGCAAGTCAACCTGGTTCCGTCGTCGCGGGAAAGGGGGGCGTGAGCGCCGGGATAGTCCCCCGGGATCTAGGCGAACGAACGGCGCCTCCCCGAGGGGAAGCGCCGTCGTCGGTTCGTCTTACCGCCGGGCCGCGGGATGAGGCGTCGCGGCCCGGCGGTAGCGTCGTCGCGTCTAACGAGCGGCGAGTTGGGACGTGACGTCCGAGAACAACGACGATAGCTCGTCACCCAAGAGGCCGACGGCGGTGATGATGGCGATCGCGATACCGGCGGCGATCAGGCCATACTCGATCGCGGTCGCGCCGCGCTTATCGCTGAGATAAAGGCTCAGAAACTGAATCATAACGGGTCTCCTCCAACGTTGATATCTAGCGTTCAGCCAATATCCGGCTTGTCGATCGACTGCTTTCCGCTTTTCCCTAGACAGGGATTAATCTCTGTCTGACGGGAATATATAGCTCAATAAGTTAAAAATGCCTTAACACGATGTAGAAGTAAGACTAGAGATAGTAAAAATACATAAAATTTTATCAAATCCTATTTCATTGTTTTCTATGTCGATGCGGCGGTTCGCTTCTGACGCAAGCCCAGACCGACCCGCTCGCTCGTGACCTGGTCGACGAAATGGAACGGTCGCGCCTCGCCGCCGCCGAACCCCGGGGCGATCATGAAGATCGCCCGCCCGGGCGCGGCGTCGAGGGGGCGCGGATTAGCCCCGGCACGGTCGTCGCAGACCGCGAAACGGACGCTACCGGCGAGAGTGATCAGGCAGATCAGGTTGAGATAACGCAGGCCGTCGCGGTGCGGGGTGATGCCGAGCGAGCCGGGGCGATAGCGTTGCAGCATCAGATCGTCGAAGCGAAACGGAGTGGCGAAGGGGTAAGGGACGAGCCGCCGCGCGCCGCGTTCGATCGCCGCCCCGAGCCGCGCCGCGAGGCGGTGGAAGGGGTCGCCATCCTCGAAACGGTCGCGGAGCTCCATGTCTTGGCGGACCCGGCGGTCACCCTCGCCGATTTGATCGCGGGCGCGGCGATAGGGCCTCTCGCGCGCCGCCGCCAGCAGGCGTCGTCGCGTGGTCTCGCCGATCAAGGGAAGGGAAACCGCGCCCTCGCGGGCCAACGCCGCGATCAGGGCGCCGACGTCGATGTCGGCGATCGCGTCATTGCTCATCGCTGGTCATGACCAATATATGAAAGGCGGGATAAGCTTATATGAAAGGCGGGATAAGCTGATCGTGGATGTCATGTCTGGACTGCTGTCATGGACCGGCTCAATCGCCTCGACCGTATGATCCTGCGCCTCGCGACGCAACGCGATCTGTTGCGCTGGGCGGCGTCGCTGGCGGCCGGGCTGCCCGGGCCGGTGCTCGAGTTCGGGCTCGGCAAGGGCCGCACTTACGATTTCCTGCGCGCGCTCTGCGCGGATCGCGAGATCTTCGCCTTCGATCGCGACATTCATGGCCCCGCCGACTGCGTGCCCAATCCCGATCATCTGTTCCTGGGCGAGTTCGACGATACCTTGCCGGCGGCGACGGCGCGTCTCGGGCCGGTCGCGGCGCTGGCCCATGTCGACGTCGGTAGCGAGGATCGCGCGGCCGATGCTCGGCTGGTCGCCTGGCTGGGGCTGGCGGTGGCGCCGTTGCTGCGCCCGGGGGCGCTGGTGGTGGCCGACCGGGCGATGACCGTCGACGGCTGGCGGCGGCTCGATCCCCCTGATGCCGGCGACGGCGATCACCATGTCTATCGCGTTGCGATGTTCGACTACCGGACGTCGACGAAGTGAGTATAGTGGCGCGATTTCGAATGCCGGTTGTATAGCCATGACCGAAAACCGATCCCGCGCCGCCGCCTTGATCGCCGCCGCCCGGTTGGCGCGTACGCCGCTGGCGCGGCTCGGTGGCGCGTGCCGTCCAGGCGACGAGGCCGAGGGCTACGCGGTTCAGGACCTGGTCCACGCGCGTCTCGTGGCGGCCGGTGGAGGGCGGCGGGTCGGCTACAAGATCGGCTGCACCACGCCGGTCATGCAGGCGATGCTGGAGATCGACCATCCTTGCGCTGGTGGCGTTCTCGCCGGCGCCGTTCATGAGCGCCGCGCGACCATCGCCGGCGCCCAACTGGTCCGTCCCGGGGTCGAATGCGAGATCGCGCTGCGGCTCGGGCGCGATCTTGCCGCCGCCGACGCGCCGCATTGCGCCGAGACCGTGGCCGACGCGGTCGACGCCTGCATGGCGGCGATCGAGATCGTCGAGGATCGCTATCGCGATCACCGCGCGCTTGGCGTGCCGACCCTGCTGGCCGACGACTTTTTCGGGTTCGGCTGCGTCCTCGGGCGGCCGGTCACGGCTTGGCGGCCGTTCGATCTCGCCACCCTGCGCGCGACCACCCATATCGACGGCCAGGTGGTCGGCGAGGGCGTCGCCGGCGACGTCATGGGTCACCCTTTCGAGGCCCTGGCCTGGCTCGCCAACCGTTGGGCCGAGCGCGGTCGGGGGCTCGAACGCGGTGCCCTGGTATTGACCGGCAGCATCGTCGCGGTCGCCTGGCTTGACGGCGCCGCCGAAATCCGGGCGACGGTCGAGGGATTGGGCGAGGCGTGGTTGCGGGTGACATGATCGGCGTCGCGGTTTACCCACCGTTAAGCGGCGCGCGTCACGGTCTAGGGATGATACGGCCCAATCCATGACAGCTTCATGATTGCCCCATGATCGTCGTCGAGGAGGTGTATAAGCGCTTCGGGGCCGTGATCGCGCTCGACGGTGTCTGCTTCGTCGCCCGCGACGGCGAGATCACCGGCCTGATCGGCCCCAACGGGGCCGGCAAGACGACCACGCTGCGCGTCCTCTACACGGTGCTCAAGCCCGATCGCGGTCGCGCCCTGGTCGACGGTTTCGACACCGTCGCCGAGACCCGCGCGGTGCAGCGCCGGATCGGCGTGCTGGCCGACAGTCGCGGCCTTTATCCGCGCCTGACCGCGCGCGAGCACGTGCGCTATTTCGGCCGTCTTCACGGCCTCGGCGGGCCGTTGCTGGAAGGCGAGATCGAGCGTTTGTTCGAGCGTCTCGACATGGGCGAGATCGCCGACCGTCGCGCCGCCGGCTTCTCCAAGGGCCAGACCATGAAGGTGGCCCTGGCGCGGGCGCTGGTTCACCGTCCGGCCAATGTTCTCCTCGACGAGCCGACCAACGGTCTCGACGTCGGCGCCAGCCGGGGGGTGCGCGACCTGATCCGCGAGATTCGCGACCAGGGGCGTTGCGTTCTGTTCTCCAGCCACCTGATGCACGAGGTGGCGTCGCTCTGCGACCGCATCGTCATCATCGGCCATGGCCGGGTGCTGGCCGAGGGAACGCCGGCGGGGTTGCGCCGCGAGACCGGGACCGACGATCTCGAGGACGCCTTTCTGGTCGCCACCAAGGGGCACGGATAATGGATTTGCGTCTCATCGCCGTGGTCTTCGCCAAGGAAGTGATCGACAACCTGCGCGACCGGCGCAGCGTTCTGCTGGCCTTGTTCTACCCCTTCTTCGGCCCGGTCCTGGTCGGGACCATGATCGTCCTCGTCGGTCAGGCCATCACCAACCTGCCGACGACGGTGTTCACCTTGCCGGTGGTGGGCGCCGCGCGGGCGCCGGAACTGATCGCCTTTCTCAAGGACAACGAGGCCCGCGTGATCGCGGCCCCCGACGATCCCGAGACGGCCGTGCGCAGCGGCGCCCGGGACGTGGTGCTGGTGATCCCTGACGGCTACGCCCAAAAGCTCGACAGCGAGGCGTCGGCGACGGTGCGGGTGATCGTCGATGGCTCGCGCCTGTCGGCGACCTTGGCGATGAGCCGGACCCTGACCCTGTTGCGCGAATACGCCCATGTCGTCGCCACCCGGCGGCTCGAGGCCTACGGCGTCGATCCCCGCGCCGCCGAGCCGCTGTCGATCAGAAGCGTCAACGTCTCGGTCGGCAAGAACCTGGTCGGGTTCTTCCTCAACATGATGCCGCCGTTCATCATTTTCACGATCTTCGTCGGCGGCGTCTATCTGGCGATCGACGCCACCACCGGCGAGCGCGAGCGGGGCTCTATGGAGCCGCTCCTTACCGCGCCGATCTCGCGCGGCGGGTTGATGCTGGGCAAGGTCGGCGCCGCGCTGGTGTTCACGGCCACCGCCCTGGCCGTGCATCTGGCCGCCTTCCTGGCCATGTTCCAGATCGTGAGCGCCGGCGATCTTGGCCTCGTCAACCCCCCCGGCGTGGCCACGTTTTCGGTGATTTTCCTCATCAGTACGCCGCTGATGCTGCTGGCGGTGGCGTTGCAGACGGTCATCGCCGCCGTCAGCCGCAGCCTCAAGGAGACCCAGACCTATCTCGGTTTGTTACCGCTGGTTCCCTCGTTGCCGGGGCTGGTTCTGGTGTTCGTCGCGGTCGAGGCCCAGGGCTGGATGATGGTGGTTCCCGGGTTCGGTCAAACGGTGCTGATCGGGCTCTTGGTGCGCGGCGAGCCGATCGCGCTCGGCGATGCGTTGATCGCCAGCGCCGTCGTCCTGGCGCTCGCCGCCGCGCTGCTGACGGTGGCGGCCTGGCTCTACGGACGCGAGCGGATGGTGCTGGGGAACACTTGAAGCCCGAGCAAGGGAAGTGCCGGGTCGTCTGGATCAGTCGCCGCCGCGATCGGCTTCGATCAGGGCCTGGGCCGCGGCGATCTGGTCGGCGCTCATGTCGTCGGCCAGTAGATCGCGGGCCTGGGCGGCGCTGGCGAGGCCGCCGCCGGCGGCGAGGTCGAACCACATATAGGCCTTGACCGGGTCGCGCTCGACACCCTGGCCGAGCCTATACATGTAGCCGAGCAGATAGCGGGCGTTGGGGTTGCCCTGCTCGGCGGCGCTGGTGAACCAGCGCACGGCCTCGGCGAAATTCTGCTCGACCCCTTGTCCCTTGGCATAGACGATGCCGATGGCGTATTGCGCCTTGGCGTCGCCGCTTTCGGCGAGCGGTTGCCACTCCTGCCGCGCGGTCGCGTAGTCCTGCTTGAGATAAGCGTCCCAACCGTTGGCGAAGTCGGCCGCCGCCGGGCTCGCCATGGCAATCAGCGCGGCGGCGATGAATACCCGCTTGATCACGACCCAAGGTCCCCTGCTCGGTCTCGTCCAAAGGCGCCGCGCCCCGCGCGACGGAAGCCTTAGTGTGCCTGGGCAAGGGTGAACGAATGGTTAGCGCCGGATGAGCTCGCGGCGGAGGGCGGGAGACCGTGAAACGGTTTGCCTGCCACTCCCGCTTCGGCTAGGTTGGCGCCCACGCACCCGTAGCTCAGCTGGATAGAGCGCTGCCCTCCGAAGGCAGAGGTCAGAGGTTCGAATCCTCTCGGGTGCGCCAATTATAATCTATCTCACGGCTATTCCGCGCTTCGCGCGGGCTAGGCCTCGCTGGAGGCCTTGGCGATCTCGGCGTCGGGCGCGGGAACCGGGTCGGGGGTCGGCGGTACGCGGCCCTCGGCGTGGGCGCGCTCGATGGCGTTGTTGAGATCGATCTGGCGGCACAGGCCGAGCAATACCGGGTCGCGCGGCTTGATGTTCGAGCTGTTCCAGTGGCTCCGATCGCGCACCGCGTTGATGGTCGCCTTGGTGGTGCCGAGCAGCTTCGATATCTGGGCGTCGGAGAGTTCCGGCTGGTTGCGCAGGATCCAGGCGATGGCGTCGGGCTTGTCGCCGCGCTTGGACACCGGCGTATAGCGGGTGCGGCGGGCCTTGGTGACCGGTAGATCGCGGGGCGCCACCAGTTTCAGGCGGGCGTTGGGGTCGGCCTGGCAGCGATCGAGGTCCTCGCGGGTCACCTGCCCGTTGGTCACCGGGTCGAGACCGACGATCCCGGCCGCCACCTCGCCGTCGGCGACGGCCTGCACCTCGAGCACGTGCATCTCGCAAAAATCGGCGATCTGCTCGAAGGTCAGGGTGGTGTTCTCGACCAGCCAAACAGCGGTCGCCTTGGGCATCAACAATCGCGCCATTCAATCCTCTCGATCCGTCTTCGTTCTCGGCCGCGCCACTCGCGGGCCTTCTTTATCATATTCTCGCGCCGGCGTGTCGCCCCGTCTGGATAAATCCGCCTCGGCGCGCGCGTCATACCGTCAACACGATCTTGCCGATATGGGCGCCGTCCTCGATCCGCCGGTGAGCGTCGGCGGCGCGGGCGAGGGAAGGTGGCGTCGATCACCGGGCCGATGCGCCCGGCGTCGAGCAGGGGCCAGACTTCGGCCCCGAGCTCGGCCGCGATCCCCGCCTTGATCTCGATCGGGCGTGGGCGCAGGGTCGAGCCCGAGATGGTCAGCCGCTTGAGCATAACCGGCAGGAAGTCGATCTCGACCCGGCTGCCGCCGAGAAAAGAGATGAACACCAGCCGGCCGTCGGCCGCCAGCGCCTTGATGTCGCGGGCGACATAATCGCCGCCGACCATGTCGAGGATGACGTCGACGCCGCGCTTCTCGGTAGCCGCCTTGACCACGGCGACGAAATCCTCCGCGCGATAATCGATCGCCCGTTCGGCGCCGAGCTTCTCGCAGGCCGCGCATTTCTCGGCCGAGCCGGCGGTGGCGAAAACCCGCGCTCCCCGGGCCCGGGCGATCTGGATCGCGGTAGTGCCGATGCCGCTGGTGCCGCCGTGGACCAGGAAGCTCTCGCCGCCTTTCAGCCCGGCGCGCTGAAAAACATTGGTCCAGACCGTGAAATAGGTCTCCGGCAGGGCCGCCGCGCGGGTCATGTCGAAGCCTTGCGGCACGGGCAGGCACTGAACCGCCGGGGCCGGGCAGTATTCGGCATAGCCGCCACCGGAAACCAGGGCGCAGACCCGATCGCCGAGCGCCCATTCCGTTACCCCCGGCCCCAGCGCCACCACCGTGCCCGCGACCTCTAGGCCGGGCAGATCGGGCGCCCCCGGCGGCGGTGGGTAGAGACCCTGGCGCTGCATCACGTCGGGGCGGTTGACGCCGGCCGCGGCGACCTGGATCAGAACCTCGCCATGGGCGGGCTCCGGGCGCGGCCGGCGCGCCGGCCGCAGTACCTCGGGGCCGCCCGGGGCGGTGATCTCGATCGCGGTCATGCTGTCGGGCAAGGGGCTGGACATGCGGCTGTTCCTTTGGGTCCTGGCCTGGCTTCGACCGTTGAAATCGCGGTGGGCGTCGCGATGCTGGACGCGACCAGGCGATTGATCCCGGCGGGGTAAAATCTCGGCGTCGTCATACAGGTCCGCGAGACGGGTGGCAAGCAAACCGGTGGCCGCGATCATGGCGCGGCGCCCGGCGGACCGCGGGCCGACAATCGCCTCTTGATTAAATCAATCGATCGACCTAACTAGGAACAATGACGCAGTCCGATTTCACGACCGAACGTCTGTCGGCGACGGCCAGCGAGGGGCGATCACGGACGATCGGCGGGCGCGGCGCGGCGGTGGCCAAGGCGCGCCGCCGCCGGTCCGACGGCGATGTCAGCCGCCACCGTCTCGTCACCGCCGCCGGGCGGCTGTTCGCGAGCCAGGGTTACGCCGCCGTCTCGACCCGGGCGCTGGCCCGCGCGGCGCGGGTCAATCTGTCGGCGATCGCTTATTATTTCGGTGGCAAGGAAGGGCTCTACCGGGCCGTTCTGGGGCGCATGATCGCCGAATCCGAACCCATCATGGGGCCGCTGCTCGACGCTCTGAATAGGGGGCTCGACGACGCCGGCGACGACCGCGCCCGGCTCGCCCGGGTGGTCGAGAGCTTCGTTCGCGGCCTGCTCGACGCGATCCTCGCGAGCGACCGGCTGCACTGGACGATGACCTTGATGCTGCGCGAGTTCCAGCAACCCTCGGCGGTCTTTCCGATGCTTCTCGACGCCCGCATCCACCCCCTTCACGACGCCGTCGCGCGGATGATCGCGGCGGCCAGGGGCGCCGCCGCCGAGACGCCCGAGACGCGGCTGCTCGCGGCCAGCGTGATCGGTCAATGCATGGCCCTCGGCGCGGCTCGGGCGGTGGTCTTCGCGCGCCTCGGCTGGGACGGCTACACGCCCGAGCGGGTGGCCTTCGTCGGCGACGTGGTGACGCCGGCGATCCTCCGCATGATCGGGCTGACGAGCGCGGCGGAGGGACGCTGATGCGCCGCCTGGTCATGATTCTGGTGCCGCTGGCGATCCTGGTCGCGGCGCTGCTCGGCGCCGGCGGTCTGTGGGCGACCAAGCCCGAGATCAAGGCCAAGGCGGTCGAGGAACGACGCTGGACGGTAGCCGCGGTGGCGGCGCGGCGGGTCGATGTCCGGCCCACCATCGCCGCCTTCGGCCAGATCGTCGCCGGCCGCGAAAGCGCGCTCCGGCCGTTGGTCGCCGGGCGGATCGTCGCGGTCGGCGACAATTTCGTCGCCGGTGGGATGGTAAAAAAGGGTGATCTCCTGATCGCCATCGACCCCTTCGAAATGCGCGCCGATCAGGGCGAGGCCGAGGCGCGCATCGCCGAGACCCAGGCCCAGATCGCCGAACTCGGCGCCGAAATGACGGCGGCCAGCGAGCTGTTGGACACCGATCGCGAACAGGTCGCCATCGCCAAGCGCGATCTCTCTCGGCGCGTGCGCCTGCGTGGGACGGCGGCGGGGTCGGAAAAAACCGTCGACGATGCCCGGATGGCGCTCAGCCTGCGCCGCCAGCAGATGATCTCGCGCCAGGAGACGATCGATCGCCTGGCCGCGCGGGTCGAGCAGTTTCAGGCCGTCGTCCGACGCTGGCGGGTGGTTCTCGATCGCGCCCACCGGGCGCTCGCCGATCGCCGGCTGACGGCGCCGTTCGACGGCTTTCTGGTCGATATCGCGGCCGAGATCGGCAGCCGCGTCGGGGTCGGCGACCGGGTCGCCCGGCTGATCGACGCGCGCCGGCTCGAAGTCCGGTTTCATTTGAGCGACGCGGCTTTCGCCAGGCTCCTCGCCGGCGGCGATTATCGCGGCCGCGCGGTCGCGGTCGAGTGGCGGGTCGGCGCGCGGCGCTTCGCCTTCAAGGCTCGGATCGGGCGCCTGCAAGGAGAGATCGACGCCACCAGCGGCGGGGTCGACCTCTATGCGCGGATCGACGGTCTCGGCCTCGATACGGTGCTGCGCCCGGGCGCCTTCGTCGCGGTTCGCATTCCCGATCGTCTCTACAAGAACGTGATCGCCTTGCCCGAGACCGCGCTCCATGAGGGCGGTACCGTCTATACGGTCGCGGACGAACGGCTGGTGCCGCGCCCGGTCGAGGTGGTGGTCCGCGACCGCGACCGGGTTCTGGTGCGCGCCGATCTGGCGCCCGAGACGGTCATCGTCACCACCCGCTTTCCCGAGATCGGCCCCGGCGTGAAGGTGGTGGTGCGCTGATGCGTGGCGGCGGTCCGATCACTATATTCGCGCGCCACCCCACGGCCGCCAACCTGCTGATGGCGCTGATGATCGTGGTCGGCATCTTCGCCCTCTTGAGGCTCAACACCCAGTTCTTTCCCGAATTCGGGATCGACATTGTCCAGATCAACGTCGAATGGCCGGGCGCCGGCGCCGAGGACATCGACGCCAGCATCGTCCAGGCGGTCGAGCCCGAGGTCCGCTTCCTCGATGGGGTCAAACGGGTGCGCTCGGTCTCGGCCGAGGGGATCGGTTCCGTTATGATCGAGTTCCTGCCCGGCACCGACATGCAGGCGGCCCTTTCCGACGTCGAGACCGCGGTCGATCAGGTGACCACCTTGCCGGTCGATTCGGAGCGCCCGAAAATCAAGCGCCTGGTGCGCTACGACAACATCACCCGACTGGTGCTTTCGGGACCGTTCTCGGAAACCGCGCTCAAGGCCTTCGCCAAGGACATCCGCGAGGACCTGCTGGCGCGCGGCATCGATCGCATCGATCTGATCGGCGCCCGCGACGAGGAAATCTGGGTCGAGGTCGCGCCCGACACCCTGCGCCGGCTCGACCTCACCCTCGGCGATATCGCCGCCGTCATCGCCCGCAGTTCGCAAGACCTGCCGCTCGGCGATACCGGCGGCGGCGAGGAGCGTCAAATCCGCGGTCTCGGCCTGGCCAAGACGGCCACCGATCTCGCCGCCATCGAGGTCCGGGCGCGCCCCGATGGCACCCGGGTCCTGCTCGGCGACATCGCCGCCGTCGGCGAGCGCTTCGAGGACGGCGGGATCACCGTGCGCCAGAATGGCGAGCGGGCGATCGAGCTTCACATCCAGCGCTCGCCGACCGCCGACGCGCTAGAGGTGGCCGACACGGTCGCCGCCTATCTCGACGAGCTGCGTCCCTCGCTACCGCCCGCTCTGAAGATCACCCAATACGAAGTCGCCGCCGATCTCATTCGCGGGCGCATCGATCTGCTGCTCCGCAACGGTCTCGGCGGCCTGATCCTGGTGGTCTCGATTCTGTTCATTTTCCTCAACGGGCGGGTCGCGTTCTGGGTCGCGATCGGGATTCCGGTCTCGCTGATGGCGACCATGGCGGTGATGCTGGTGACCGGCCAAACCATCAACATGGTCAGCCTGTTCGGCCTGATCATGGCGCTCGGCATCGTGGTCGACGACGCCATCGTCGTCGGCGAGCACGCCGAGGCGCTGCATCGCGGCGGCATGGCGCCCTCGGTCGCGGCCGAGCGCGGCGCGTGGCGGATGGCGGCGCCGGTGATGGCGGCCTCGCTGACGACCATCGCCGCCTTCATGCCGTTGCTGGCGATCGGCGACGTCATGGGGGCGATCATCGCCGCCATCCCCTTCGTCGCGATCACGGTCATCATCGCCAGCCTGATCGAATGCTTTTTCGTCCTGCCCGGCCATATGCGCCATGCCCTGGCCCATGTCTCGGACCGGCCGTCGCGGCCGCGGGCCTGGTTCGACGGCGGTTTCGGGCGGTTTCGCGAGGGTCCCTTCCGGCGTCTGGTCGGGCTGTGTCTGCGCTGGCGTTACGCCACGTTGGCGATGGCGGTGACGTCCTTGATCCTGGCGATCGGGCTGGTTGCCGGCGGCCGCGTCGGGTTCATCTTCTTTCCCGCGCCCGAATCCGACTGGCTTTATACAAATGTTCAGTTCGTGGCCGGCACCCCGCGCGAGACGACCGTCGCCATGCTCGACCGGATCGAGCGCGCGGCGCGCGGCGCCGAACGCGATCTCACCGACGGCGCCGGCGGGCTGATCAAGACCACCGTCGCCCGGGTCGGGGCGACGGTCGGGCGCGAGGGGATCGGCGTCGGCGGCGATCATGTCGGCGGCGTGGTAGTCGAGTTGATCCCCGCCGACGCGCGGGCGATCAGCGCGACCGATTTCATCGCCGCTTGGCGGGCGCGCATCGTGCCGGCGGCGGGGGTCGAGAGCCTGGTCGTCTTCGCCGCTCGCGGGGGGCCGCCGGGCCGCGACATCGACGTTCGCCTGTCGGGCCACGACATCGCCGGCCTCAAGGCCGCCGCCGGCGAGGTGCGCGGACTGTTGTCGCGCTACGCCGGGGTCAGCGACATCGTCGACGACCTGCCGTTTGGCAAGCGCGAGACCATTCTGACCGTCAACCCACGCGGCCAGGCGCTGGGCTTCACCACCGACGCGATCGCGAAACAGTTGCGGGGCGCATATCAGGGCGTGATCGCCAAGCGTTTCCCGCGCGGCGACGAGGAGGTTCTGGTGCGGGTGCAGTACCCCCGCGACGCGATCGGCGGCGGCGCCCTCGACGATCTCTATGTCCGCGCGCCCGGCGGCGCCGAGGTGGCGCTGAGCGAGGTGGTCGACCGGCGCGAGACCCGGGGCTTCGCCCGCATCAAGCGCGAGGACGGCGTGCGCCAGGTCGCGGTCACCGCCGAACTCGACAAGCGCGTCGCCACCAACGACGACATCCTCGACGCCCTGGTTCGCGATGGGCTGAACGACATCGCGGCCCGTCACGGAGCGGTGGCGAGCTTCGCCGGCAAGGCCGAGGAGCAGCAGCGGACCATCGGCGACATGCGTATCGGGGCGATGGTCGGCCTGGCCGCGATCTACATCGTCCTGGCCTGGGTGTTCGCCAGCTATACCCGTCCCCTGGTGGTGATGTCGGTGATCCCGCTGGCCTTCGTCGGCGCGGTTCTGGGCCACTGGCTGCTGGGCATCGATCTCACCATCCTGAGCCTGGTGGCGCTGGTCGGGTTGTCGGGCATCGTGGTCAATGATTCGATCATCCTGGTGACCACCATCGATGAACGCCTGCGCCGGGGCGAGGATCGCTCGCAAGCCGTCGTCGACGGCACCTGCGATCGCCTGCGGGCGGTGATCCTGACCTCGGCCACCACCATCGGCGGCCTGACTCCCTTGATGTTCGAGACCAGCCTGCAGGCGCAGTTCCTGATCCCGATGGCGGTGACCATCGTCTTCGGCCTGATGGTGACGACGTTGTTGGTGCTGCTGCTGGTGCCGGCGCTGATCGGCGTGCAGGGCGATATCGCCGCCTGTTGGCGCTGGCTGCGCGGCGGCCGGACTCCGCCGCCGCCGTTGGCGACGGTCGACCGTCGGGCGGCCGAATAGGCGCCCTTAGCCGCGCCAGAAGCGGGCGATGAACAAGACTCCATGCGGCTGGAGCGAGGCGGCAATATGAAGAATCGGGAAGCGGAACACCATGATCCCGCCGCTGGGGAACGGTCGGCGCCGACCCGGCCCTTGGACGGAGCGCTCTAGCCGGGTCGGCGCGTGCCGGGATTGTCGATCATGGTCAGGAACTCACGCCGGGTGCGGGCGTCGGAGCGGAAGCGACCGAGCATGCGGCTGGTGACCATGCTGGTGCCGGGCCGGTTGATGCCGCGCGTGGTCATGCAGTGGTGGGTGGCCTCGATCACCACGCCGACGCCTTGCGGCTGGAGCACGCCGTCGATGGTGTCGGCGATCTGCGCCGTCAGCTTTTCCTGGATCTGCATGCGGCGCGCGTAAATCTCGACCAGACGGGCGATCTTGCTGATGCCGACGACCCGCTGGCGCGGCAGATAGGCGACGTGAGCGGTGCCGACGATCGGCGCCAGATGATGCTCGCAATGGGACGAGAAGCGAATATCGCGCAGGACCACCATCTCGTCGTAGCCCTCGTGCTCCTCGAAAGTGCGTTGGAGCACCTTGACCGGATCGTGGCGATAGCCGTCGAAATATTCCTCGAAGGCGCGCGCCACCCGGGCCGGGGTGCCGATAACGCCCTCGCGGTCGGGATCGTCGCCGGCCCAGGCGATCAGCGTGCGTACCGCCGCCTCGGCCTCGTCACGGCTGACCCCGGCGGGGCGCTCGCCCCGGCTCTCGGCGGCGACGATCTTACCCGCCACGCCGGCACCTTTACCTGCACTCACGCTCCGTCTCCTCGTTGTTTCCGCGACCTGCTCGGGCCATGCTCCGCGCGGGGGCGTTCAATGGATCCGATTGGGGTGATGGGGACTATCGAGCGAGAAGGCCGGAATGGCGACCTCGAAGTTCTCGCCGTCCTCGGTTTCCATGCGATAGCTGCCGACCATGAAGCCGGTCGCGGTCGAGAGCGGCGTGCCGCTGGTGTATTCGAAGGTCTCGCCCGGCTTGAGCGCCGGCTGCTCGCCGACGACACCATCGCCGCGCACTTCGTGCTGCGTGCCGGTGGCGTCGGTAATACGCCAATGACGGGCGCGCAGACACACCGTCTCCGGGCCCAGATTCTCGACCCTGACGTGATAGGCCCAGACGAAATGACGATCGACCGGACAGGATTGGTTCTCGAGATAATTGGGCTCGACCGTGACTCGGATCGAACGCGTGACGGCTTCATACATCGCCGGCGTGTCCTCGGTTCCTCGCTCACCCGGCGGCGCCTCGCCGGAGCCCCTATATATCGAGACCCGAGGGCGATTTGTCCAGCGCCGACACGCGCAAATGCGTTCGGCCTCGCCGCAGGCGCTATTTTGATTTGCCGCAGGCGCTGGCGCTGCACGATGCGCCGCCGAGAACGCAGAAGCGGGCGCAATGGGGATGGTTGAGCTTGACGCTCCGCCGCGCCGCCTTGAGGCTGTCGCCAAGCTCGAACTCGGGTTCGTAGGGCAGCAGGGTGCAAGAAGCGATACTCGGCCGCGAGGCGCCCTTGCGCTTGATCACCATGCGCGAGGTGGCGCACATCACCTCCTTCGGGTCGACCCCCAACAGGCTCCAGCATTTGGCTGTGATCTCGGGCACGTCCACGGTCGCGTCCATCTCGGGAAACAGGACCAGTTGGCCGGGGTCGAAGGCGTCGATCGGGATGCGATGGCTGGCGAACAGGCGGGCGAAGCCGGTTCGCATCTCGTGCTCGCTCTCGCCCCAGCAGGTGCGGCCGGCGACACGCAGGGCGAAGCCGTTCTCGGCCAGCCACAGGAGTTCGGGGAACATCTTGTCCCAAGCGCCCTCGCCGCGCTCGAGGTCGTGCAGCGCCGGCCGATAATGATCGATCGAGACCCGGATCGCGAGGCGCTGGCCGTACCGTCCCCCGAGCGCCAGCAGGGTGTCTCGATGCCGGGCCATCGGCCGCATGGCGTTGGTCAGCACCAGCACGCGAAAGCCGCGGTCGAGGCAGGCCGCGAGCATGGCCATGATGTCGGGGTTCATGAACGGCTCGCCGCCGGTGAAACCGATCTCGCGGGTGCCCAGGCGCTCGCGCGCGATCTCGTCGAGAAAGCCGGTTACCTCGGCGGCGTCGAGATAGACCAGGCGGTCGTTGCGTGGGCTCGATTCGATATAGCAGTTGCGACAGGTGATGTTGCACAGCGTGCCGGTGTTGAACCACAGGGTTTCGAGGGCCACGAAATCGACCTGGCCCCGACGCTGGCCATCGGCGGTGATGTCGGGGTCGCGAAACTTGCGCGGGTCGAGCCCCGGCGCCGCCGCCAACGCGGTTTTCGTCGTCACTCTTCTTCTCCTACTAACGGTCGCTGGCTATCCCCAATACCCCGGTTGCGCGGCTACGTGAAATCAAGATTTCGTCAGTCACGGCGCCGCGGGCTCTCCACGGTCCAATCGAGCCTGTCCGGATCGACCGAGTCAACCGACGCTTGATCCTGGTCCGGCGCCACCCCTATATAGGCAAATGCGCGGGTGTAGCTCAATGGCAGAGCAGAAGCTTCCCAAGCTTACGACGAGGGTTCGATTCCCTTCACCCGCTCCATTCTTCCAAATTACAGGGTGGCGTTCGTGTCCGACGAAACCAGCGGCAATTCCGAGTTCGTCGATTTCTGGAACGAAATCCTGGTTCCCAAGTTCATCGCCTACAAGCACATCCTGGTGGGGGGGCTGACCCATCACAGCGAAGCGATCTTCCCGTCGCTGCGGGTCAAGGAGGGCGATAGCGTCCTCGATGTCGGCTGTGGATTTGGCGATACCGCCGTGGCGCTGGCCCGGCGGGTCGGCCCCAAGGGGCGGGTGGTCGGCGTCGATTGCTGCGAGGCGTTCCTGCGGAGCGGTCGCGACGATGCGAAGGACGCGGGCCTGGAAAACGTCTCGTTCGTCAATGACGACGCCTTGTTCATGACTTTCGAGCCGGAATACGACTTCGTGTTTTCGCGGTTCGGCACGATGTTTTTCGCCAATCCCGTGGTCGGCTTGCGCAACATGCGGACCGCGCTCAAGCCAGGCGGCATCGTGACCCATATCGTCTGGCGCGAACCCGGCGACAACCCATGGCTCAGCATGGCCAAGGACGTGGTTCTTCGCTTCCTGCCCGCGCCGGGAGACGACGCCCGGACCTGCGGGCCGGGGCCGTTCTCGATGGCCGACCGGGACATGGTCGCGGACATGATGGCGGCCGCCGGCTACCGCGAGATCGCGTTCGAGCGGGTCGATGCCCCGGTGCTGGTCGGCGACACGGTCGAGGACGCGATCGACTTTCAACTCGCGCTCGGACCGGCCGGCGAGGTCTTCCGCGAGGCCGGCGACAAGGCCGAGGCCAAGCGCGACGACATCGTGGCGGCGCTGGCCGAGGCGATCGCAGCTCATCAAACCGACGCCGAGGGGATCGTCATGGGCTCGTCGTCGTGGGTCATTTCGGCGACCAATCCCGGATAGGCTAGCGCGCGGCTCGGCGGCCATGGCCGGTCCTGATCGGCGGGCTCG
>Ga0114931_10002589_pt1 | contig 22993 bp, 21 predicted proteins | sample 2SBtaG_FD_89579 | JGI IMG/M metagenome (GOLD analysis project Ga0114931, IMG submission 89579) | Deep subsurface microbial communities from Kolumbo volcano to uncover new lineages of life (NeLLi) - 2SBTROV14_V59a metaG | ecosystem: Environmental > Aquatic > Marine > Volcanic | place: Kolumbo... | reverse complement strand
TGGGATACAATATCGTAGTGGCACGCTGCAGCGTGCCACTACCGGACGACCACAAGGGTTACCCCTATATTTTGAGAAGATACTTTTGAGCCTTGAATTTTAATTCGAGGCGAAATTCCGGCAAGCTGCCGGATATTTCTTCAATCCCGCCCAAAATGTGAAACACACCCAATCGCGGTTTGACGCTATGTGGGGAAAGTGCTATAATCTCAACTGTATTTTGCTCCACATACAGAAATATCGCTTCAGTTCGCGACACAGCAAATTTCCGTTAATATTTTGATTACCTCTTTACAAACAATCCCGGTTAAAAAACAACCCTGTATCTGAGTTGTTTTCTCCAGCACAAATAGATAAATAACACGCCGTGCTTTTACCGTTTGGTGATACGGCTAACGTATTTATGGAATTTTACCAATTCACAATTTAAACAAATGAATATTTTAAGAAGGTTTTACAATGAAAAAAGAAACACGCGTTGATGTAGAAAACCACTCTAACGACACCCCCCAAAAACTTAATTTGAATATCAGCGAGCTTGAAGAAAAAACGCTGCCGGAATTGCGCGTCATCGCCAAAGACTACAATATCCCCAGCTACAGCCGCCTGAAAAAAAGCAAGCTGATAAAAGAAATTCTGCGTGCCCAAGCCGAAAAACAAGGGCTGATTTTCGGTGGCGGTGTGCTGGAAATTGTGCAAGATGGCATCGGCTTTTTGCGCTCTAACGACCTGCTGCCCGGCCCCGAAGATGTGTACGTCTCTCAAAGCCAAATCCGGCGGTTTGGGCTGCGCACCGGCGATATGGTATTGGGGCACATTCGCCCGCCGAAAGAGACCGAGAAATATCACGGCCTGCTGCGTGTCGAAGCCGTCAACGGGCTGAACCCTGAAGTTGCCAAACGTCGCCCCACATTTGAACGTTTGACACCTATCTACCCCGATGAACAACTGAAACTGGAAACCGAACCGAATATTCTCGGCACACGAATGCTCGACCTGCTGGCTCCCATTGGCCGCGGCCAGCGCGGGCTGATTGTTTCGCCGCCAAAAGCCGGTAAAACTACCGTTTTGAAAGAAATTGCCAACGGCATTTCCGCCAATTATCCCGACATTCATCTCATGGTCGTGCTCATCGGCGAACGCCCCGAAGAAGTCACCGATATGGACCGTTCGGTGGATGCAGAGGTTATGGCCGCTACCTTCGACGAACAGGAATCTGACCAAACCCGTGTGGCAGAAATGGCACTGGCACGCGCCAAACGGCTGGTTGAAGGCAGCCGCGACGTGGTCATCCTGATGGACTCCATCACCCGTTTGACCCGCGCCTACAATATGGTCGTTCCCCCCAGCGGGCGAACGCTGTCCGGCGGTATCGACCCCGCAGCGCTGTATCCCCCCAAACGCTTCTTCGGCTCTGCCCGTAATATAGAAGAAGGCGGCAGCCTGACCATCATCGCCACCTGTTTGGTAGATACCGGCAGCCGGATGGACGATGTGATTTACGAGGAATTCAAGGGCACGGGGAATATGGAACTCCACCTCAGCCGAAAATTGCAGGAACGGCGCGTTTTCCCCGCCTTCGATGTGGAACGCTCCGGCACTCGCCGCGAAGAACTGCTGCACGACGAAAAAACGCTCAGCCGCGTTTGGACGCTGCGTCGAATGATAAACGCGCTCGGCGGCGGTCCCGAAGCAACCGAATTGATTTTGTCACGTATGGCAAAAACAAAAAACAATGCCGAATTTTTGGAAACACTCCACAAGGATATTTTATAACCCATAGGCAAAATTGCCTATAGACATTTGACATCCGGCAGAGGGTTGACTATCATGCGTCAACCCTCTGTTTTTGAGAGTTATCCTGTATGCAAAAACCTTTGGCAAAAGATACCACAATATTTACCCCTCAAAACCCAAACCTGCCGTGGAAAACCGCGCAATGGCTTTGGGCGTTTGCGCAAATACATCTGTCGCAACCGCATACCGCCACCCGCTTTGGCAGCCATCTGGTGCTGGTGGTGCTGACGGTTGCCGCCGCAATTTGGGGTGGGGTCAATCTTTCTGCCAAACAGTTACAACCCGCCACCACCCGACCGACTGCAGCCGCCCCCGCTCCGGTTCAGCAAATTGCCATCACAAACCGCGATATTCCCTTCACCCTGTCGGGGAAACTGCAAAACCGCCAACAAGGTGTTTTGCTGCCTGCACCGGTGCCAAAAACCATCATTCCCGACCGCACTGACCACAGTCCCAAAATTACAACCTACACCGTTCAACCCGGCGATACTATTTTCGGCATTGCCGCCACCTTCGGTTTGCGCCCCGAAACCATACAATGGTCAAACCCCAAATTGGAAGATAACCCCGACCTGCTGATGGTCGGTGATGAATTGACAATTCTGCCGGTGGACGGCGTTTATCACCAAGTTTCTGCCAATGAAACCCTGGACGAAATCGCCGGCACGCTAAAAGTAACCGCTGCCGACATCATCAACTACCCCCTCAACCAGCTCGACCCGGAAAACCCGGTGATTACCCCCGGACAATGGCTCATTGTACCCGGCGGCGAAAAACCATACGTGCCCAAACACGTCTCTGCCGTAAATGTCAATGTGCCATCAGGTGCAACCAAAGGCACCGGGAACTTCCAATGGCCCACCACCGGCACCATCACCCAAGATTATTGGAGCGGACACCGCGCCATCGATATTGGCGGCTGGATTGGCGACCCCATTTACGCCGCCGATGCCGGATATGTCATTTATGCCGGTTGGGATAATTCCGGTTACGGCAATATGGTAGAAATCAATCACGGCAACGGGTTCATCACCCTGTACGCCCATATGAGCAAAATTTATGTGTCGGTGGGGGATGAAGTATCAAAAGGAATGCAAATCGGTGAAATGGGCAGCACCGGGCACTCCACCGGCCCTCACCTGCATTTCGAAGTTCGATTGAACGGCGTGCAGCGCAATCCGTATGGTTTTCTGCCGTAAATGGATACCCTGCTCATCACCGGTGGCAGTGGCTATTTGGGCAAACATTTGTGCCGCCACGCCGCCGAAACTCACCCCGTTCACACCACATTTTTCCACAACAAAACTGATATTGCCGCCGGCACACCGCATCTGCTGGATGTAACCGATGCGGAAGCCGTGCGCGCGCTGGTGGTAGAACTCTCGCCGGCAGCCATCATCCACTGCGCCGCCATCAACCCCGGTCAAGGGAATGACCGCCGGATGTTTGCCGTGAATCACACCGGCACCGCGAATATCGCCGCTGCCGCCGCCAAAATCGGGGCGCGGCTGGTACACGTATCCACCGATATGGTTCACGCCGGAACCGATGCCCCCTACCCTCCCGATGCCCCGCCGACGCCCATCACCCCCTATGGTGAATCGAAAGCCGCCGCCGAAACCGCCATTGCCGAAATTTACCCAGCCGCCGCCATCGTGCGCACATCGCTCATCTACGGGTTGACCGAGCCGGACCGCGGCACAGCCGGGTTCGCCCGACGATTGGCAGCCGGGGGCACACTCACTCTGTTCACCGACCAAATTCGGCAGCCGGTATGGGTTGAAACGCTGGCAAAAGCATTGCTGGCGCTGGCAGTGGATTTTCGTGACATTTCGGGGATTTTCAATGTGGCGGGACGGCAAGCGCTCTCGCGTGCCGAATTCGGGCAAAAAATGCTCGATTGGTGGCAGATAGCGTGGCGAGACCACACCACTTTCGGGCACGCCGCCGACTTGCCGCATCCTTCGCCGCTCGATTTACGGCTGGACGTGTCAAAGGCAGAAAATCTACTGGGGATGGATTTTCCGGGTGTGGATGATGTGCTGCACAGCGCAGCGGCAAAAACATCGGGTTGAACCGATACTTCTAACCACCGGACAGTTTTGAAAAATAGCACACAGATGACACAGATTTTTCAGATTTTCGCAGATAAATTCTAAATAAATCCGTGAAAATCAGTTTGATCTGTGCAATCCGTGTGCTATTCTGCGCCATACTCTAAAAGTGTCAGGTGGCTAATTGATTTTTTGAGGTCGGCATTTTGTACCGAAAACACACAATTTCCGACCACTTCTAACCTAACCCGCTGCCAGCTTTTTTTTGGCGGCACGAGCGCGCTGTTCGTGGTGTAAATTCCGTTTCCGCATCCGCAGCGATTTTGGCGTAACTTCCAGCAATTCATCCGCTTCCAGATACTCGATACTTTCATCCAGCGACATAATGCGCGGCGGCGTCAGCCCTATCGTAATATCGGAAAACGATTTTCGGACATTGGTTAAATGTTTGGCTTTGCAAACATTCACAACCATTTCCTCGTCGCGTTGGTTTTGCCCGACAATTTGACCGCTATACACTTCATCGCCGGGGCTAACAAAGAGCACTCCGCGCTGCTGCAAATTTGTCAGCGCATATGCGGTAACCGTCCCCGTTTCCAACGCCACCATCGAGCCGTGGGAGGGAGTGGTAATTTCGCCTTGATACGGCTCAAATCCGTGAAAGAGGGTGTGCACGATGCCCGTGCCACGGGTTGCAACCAAAAACGGCTGCCGGAAACCGAGCATTCCCCGCGTAGGTACCAGATATTCGGCATATACAGTGCCATCGTCGCCATAGTTCAAATCAAGCATTTGTCCGCGGCGCTGTCCCATCATTTCGGTAATTGTGCCGACATATTCACCGGAAACTTCCAAAAAAACGTGTTCAACCGGCTCTTCTCTGCCGTTGGGTGTTTCTCGGTAAATCACCTCCGGACGACTGACCGCAAATTCGTACCCTTCGCGGCGCATCGTTTCGATGAGAATTGCCAAATGCAGTTCTCCGCGCCCGGAAACGACAAAAGCTTCGGCGGTATCGGTTTCTTCCACCCGCAACGCGACATTATTTTCCAGTTCACGCCACAAGCGTTCGCGGAGTTGGCGGCTGGTGACAAATTGCCCTTCGCGGCCGGCAAACGGGCTGTCGTTGATGCGGAAGGTCATCCGCACGGTGGGTTCTTCCACTTTGATGGTCGGCAACGGGCGCGGGTCGGCGGGGTCGGCGATGGTATCGCCAATACCGATGTTCGGTATGCCGGACATCGCGATAATATTTCCGGCGTGTACTTCATCGCGTTCTTCCCGTTTCAAATCGCGGAAGATGAAGACCTGCCCGATTTTCGCCGGGACGGGTTCGCCATCTGCGGGAATGTGCAATACCTGCTGCCCGGTTTTGAATGAACCGCTGAGCAGTCGTCCGATAGCAATTTTGCCAACATACCGGCTGTATTCCTGATTGGTTATGAGCATGCGCGGCGGCGCATCTTGGTCAACCAGTGGGGCGGGGATGTGTTCGATGATGGTATCCAGCAGGGGATACAGGTTATCTTCCAGCGTATCGGGGCTGTGTCCGGCTTGTCCATCGAGCGCGCGAGTGTAAATCACGGGGAATTCGGCTTGCTCATCCGTTGCGCCCAGTTCGATGAACAAATCGAAGGTTGCGTTCACGGCATAATCGGGGCGGGCGGCGGGACGGTCTATTTTATTGACCACCACAATGGCTTTGTGACCTTTTTCTAACGCCTGTCGCAGCACGAACCGGGTTTGGGGCATTGGGCCTTCCACCGCATCGACCAGCAGCAGCACGCCGTCAACCATGTTCATCACCCGTTCCACTTCGCCGCCGAAATCGGCGTGTCCCGGGGTGTCCACCAAATTGATGACGGTATCTTTATAGCGCACGCCGGTATTTTTGGACAGGATGGTAATACCGCGCTCGCGTTCCAAATCGTTTGAGTCCAAAACACGTTCTGAAACGCGCTGATTTTTACGGAAAACGTTGGTTTGTTTCAAAATGCCATCCACCAGCGTGGTTTTTCCGTGGTCCACGTGGGCAATGATGGCAATATTACGAATATCATTTCTGGGTTGCAGCATATTATCCTCAATTTCAAAAAAACAGCCCGCCGATTCGGACGGGCTTCAATGCACCAGAGATTGTACCCCGAAACTGAGTTTCGAGCAAAATAGATGGTGCAGGCACAAAAAATCTGCGTCAAAAACGGAGATTTTCTAACTTTCGTCACAGTAACAGCCAGTGAGTTTTTGCCGGGACGAATTTTGCGCTGCTATTTACATTTGAAACGTTTCGTAAACTGAAATCTGCCCACCGTATTTCAGATGGGGATGGTCTTTGCAACTGTCAACTGCCGCATCGAGCGAATCTGCGGAAATAATAGTGTAACCGGTGACACTGGGAGTCGTCATAGCTCCCTCGCTCACCCCGTCGGCGGTCACGGATTTTACCACACCGAATGGGTTTCCGCCATCCACAATAGATTCACCCATTTTCCCATACCACATACCCCAGGCATCCATCACTGCCTTCATTTCATCATCGGTGGTGGGATTATCACCACCCGTATACAATAAAACATAATTCGTCACTAAATTTTCTCCTTTCAAATCTGAAATTACCTTCCATTATTACAATAATTACAGCAATTATGTTCGATTATTTCAAATTCCCCACAAAAAACAGCCGGACAGATTGCTCTATCCGGCCATCTTCTATTTTTTAATTATTTGAGCACAAGCGGCAAATAAACCCAATTGGTATAAACAACATCACAGGATGGAATTTTAAACGTACCGACGCGGGTTCGCCAGCCATTCGCTGAGCTCTGAAGATATTCGCTGGTAAACCAGAAGGTACAATCATCCACAGGATCCACATTCATCGAACTATAATCTCCCCAGCGGTTGGAACTGGTTTGCGCGGCTGCCCCGGCATGCAATGTGGTTTCGGCTCCCAGTTGACCAGCGGGGTCGGTTGCATTTCGGGTGGCATACCGGAGGGAGGGGAAAATATCAGTACCATTTGAAGCACTATACCCCACTGCAATATTGCCTTTTTTGTCCATCGCCGCGCTGCCCAGCCACCGTTCATTTCCATCGGGGGCATAGTTTCCCTCATTAAATATTGACCAATTGCCCGTGCCGGTGCGCCGCAGTTCAAACCAGTGGATACCTGCATGGTCAGTTCCCGCACCGGCGTTCATATCCGTGGTAAAATTACCGACCAGCGATTCATGGTCGCCAAAATTACGATACTGGAAACGGTACATCGGCCATTCACCGATGGCATCCAGAGCCTGAGTCGTTCCCGGTTGGGGAATACAATCAAGACTGTTTTTGTCCGAGGGCAGAGCTGGGCAAACATCATAAATGAAGCCAGCTCCGGATGTCAGATCACTAACCTTAGTAAAAGTTGAATTACCCGATGTTGCCCAATCTACGTGGAATGCCCATAATTCCATGGCATTGTCCCCACTCATCGTATAAAAATGGTTCGGCGTTCCGGCAGGCGGGGCCGTCGCGCCATCGAGGTCACTGGGTAGCATAAAATTGGGATTTATATTAAATTTCTGGAATGTTGCCGCAGCACCGGTCAGCATATTTTGCCGGTCAAAAACATAGGCAGTAAATCCGGCTTCATTCGCCCCCATATAATAGCCATCCGGCCACACGCCAATTTTACCATAATCGTTGAATACATTGACATCATTGCTGACAGCAAACGAATAGGTGTAATATGCGCCTGTCGGGTCGCTTGTTTGTGAGACCGCAAAACATTGGTAAAACGGTGGTGTATTTTGGTCAACAAAATTAAATTGGCTGATGACCCACCGGCCTGCCAACCGATCATACAATACAATCGGGTCGCCTTGGTTTTGCGTTTGGCACGGTGTTCCATCACTCCACAAGGCATTGATGTTGGTCGGGCCGGTCAACATCGTGCCATTTTTATTAAAAATAGCGAATGATGAATTAACGGCTTGGACATAATGGTTCGGGCCAACGTCGCCCACTGTATCCGGTGGTTCCCCTGCGCCGCCGGTCAGAAAGTCAATGCCATCGAAGCTGGTGATGACCGTTGTTGCTCGCATGGTGGACTGAATAGAAGATTGTACAATCGGCGTTCGGTTGTACCAATTCACCTTCGGGAGCATGTTATTCGCGTGCCTGGGATTCACTTCGGTGGGCGACACGCCGACAGCCTGCGGCTCTACACGCGCCAGCAGCCGAACGGGGGGGCTCACACCGGGCATGACTGCGTTCCCGACAATAGCACGTTGCTGCCTCACTGGCCCTTGTGCTTCAACCACCGCAATTCCAGTGGAGGGAGTACCGGGTGTCACACTCATTACAATCGCCAATACAATCAAACTTATTGCCGTTTTCAACCAAGAATATTTTATCACAGAATTCTCCTACTAATTGTTGAATGGGTTATATAGACATAAATCGTTTTTTGCCAAACAGCAATACATCAACTAGTTTCTCTTATAGAGCACTCCTCATTATTAAGGGAAAACAACTTAGACTATTTTCATAACTGTGAAATTGGATTACTTTAACGCTCGTCCGGGGACTCAAGTGGGGAATTCTGTGATTGGTCATTCGACCCATTTTTCGGACTTCGCCGCGGGTTGACTTCAGGAATGGGGGAACCGGGCGGATGGGGGGTCATGGTAGGCAAATCCTGCACACTTTGGCTTTGTCCCGCGCTGGTTGATGGTTGCTCGGCAGGTATTGTAACTGTAGGATTTGATGGTTGTACCAAATTCTGGTCGATGACCGGTCGGCTATAGAAAATTATGAATGCTAACAACACAACACTTACCAGTACCGCAAAACCGATAATATATTTCATCACTCATACTCCAAAGGCGATAACCATTTTCAGCAAAGCCGTATTCAACCGCCACAGTTTGTATGTTACTCCGTTGTAAATTGCCTGCAGTTTGCGGTCTCTTTGAAAAAAGAACATATAATATTGAAAATTAATATTATTGTTATTGTCGGCGAAAGTTCCGATTTGTCAAAATGGGGACATTCGCCATGTTTGCACTCTGCGGGCATTCATATTAAAATTGATGGTTGATTGGAAAGAAAATCCAACCCGGAAGAAAGATAATCATAGAGGAAATTCAGATGACCCAGCCATTAACCAGCGCAGAGATTCGCCAAAAATTTTTGAAATATTTTGAACGAAACGGGCACACCATCGTTGCCAGTTCATCACTGATACCCGCCAACGACCCCACCCTGCTGTTCACCAACGCGGGGATGGTGCAATTTAAAGATGCCTTTTTGGGGCTAGAAAAGCGAGACTATAAACGCGCCACTACCGCCCAAAAATGTATGCGCGTCGCCGGTAAACACAACGATTTGGAAAACGTCGGCCCGTCGCCGCGCCACCACACCTTCTTTGAAATGCTCGGCAATTTTTCGCTGGGCGATTATTTCAAACGTGATGCCATCCGGTTTGCGTATGATTTGCTGGTAAACGAATTCGGCATTGACCCCAACCGGCTCTATTACACCGTCCACACCGATGATGATGAAGCGTTCAGTATTTGGACGGAAGACATGGGCATTTCTGCCGACCGCGTTTATCGGATGGGCGACAAAACCAACTTCTGGCAAATGGCAGATGTGGGCCCCTGCGGACCCACCAGCGAAATTCATTACGATTGGGGCGCAGATGCCTGCACCTGCGGCGACCCCAATTGCTCGGTGCTGCTGGATAACGGCTGCGACCGCTGGCTGGAAATTTGGAATTTGGTCTTCATGCAGTTCAATCAGGATGAAAACGGCAACCGCGACCCGCTCCCCGCGCCGGGAGTAGATACCGGTATGGGGTTGGAACGCATCGTGTCGGTCATTCAAAACAAGCGCGCCAATTACGAAACCGACCTTTTCACCCCCATTTTAAAGCGCACCCAAACATTGCTCGGCGACACGGATGAGCAAGCGGCAGAAAAATATATCGCCTACCGCGTCATCGCCGACCATGGGCGCGCCATCACCTTTATGGTGGGTGACGGGGTGATGCCCGGCAACGAAGGGCGCGAATATGTGCTGCGGCTCATTTTGCGCCGCGCCGCACGCTACGGGCGCATCGCCGGGTTTACCGAACCATTCCTCGCAAAAATCGCCGAAACCGTCATCGAAGAAATGGGCGGGCATTACACCGAATTGGTCGCCCGCCGACAGTTCATCCTGAATGTGATCCAGCAGGAAGAGGAACGCTTCCTGAAAACATTCGCCCACGGGCTGGATCTGCTGAAAGAACTGGTCGCATCGCTGAAAGCCGAAGGTAAAACCGAAATTCCCGGCAGTGAAGTTTTCAAACTGCACGCCACATATGGTTTCCCCTTCCATTTAACGCGCGATATTGCCGCCGAAGAGTATGGCTTTACGGTGGATGAAGCCGGATTCCGGCAAGAAATGCAGCGACACAGCGAAATTTCCGGGGGCGGGGCATTCAAAAAAATTGATGAAGCCACCCTTTCCGTTTATGCCACACTGCTGGACGACTTAAAAGCCGCCGGTACGGTGCCGGAACACGACCCATATCAAGGGACAGAAAACACCACCGCCGTGTTGGCAATTTTGCAGGATGCCCGGCGTGTTGAAACGGTCGGCGAAGGGCTGGAAGTGGAAATGGTGCTGGCAAACACCCCGTTTTATGTGGAAAGCGGCGGTCAAGTCAGCGATACCGGCACCATCCGCGGTGACGGCTGGGAAATGACCGTCACCAACGTGCGGAAACCCGTCACCGGGCTGGTGGTACACACCGGGCAAATCACACACGGCACAGCACACACCGGCGACACCGTTTCGGCGATAGTGGATGCCGAGCGGCGATTGAACATTATGCGCAATCACACTGCCACACACCTGTTGCAGGCACATTTGCAGCGCGTGCTGGGCAAACACGTGGCGCAGGCAGGTTCGCTGGTTGCGCCCGACCGCTTGCGATTCGACTTTAGCCACCCCGACCCGATGACCGCAGAAGAAATTCAAGCCGTGGAAGCGGGTGTCAATGCCGATATTTTGGCGGATTATCCGGTAAACGTGGCATTCCAAAATTATAAAGATGCCGTTGCCTCCGGGGCGATGGCACTGTTTGGCGAAAAATACGGCGATGTGGTGCGGGTCATCACTGTGGATGGCAATGTGAGCCGCGAATTGTGCGGTGGCACCCATGTGCAGCACACCGGCCAAATCGGTGCGTTCATCATCACCAGCGAAGGGAGTGTTGCCGCCGGCGTGCGCCGCATCGAAGCCGTAACCGGGTCCGTCGCACTGGCGCACATACAGGCAGAGCGGGCAGAACTGAACCGCATCGCCGCCAAACTGGGTGTAAAACCCACCGAAACCGCCGCGCGGGTAGATTGGCTACTGGCGCAATTGCACGACCATGAAAAAGAAATCAAACACCTGAAACGAAAACTCGCGCGTGCAGACTTTGAACAGCATTTACAGCAGGTCAAATCGGTGAATGGCATTTCGGTGCTGGCAACCCAAGTGACGGTGGATGACACCGCCCTGCTCCGCGAAATGGGCGACTGGTTCCGCGACAAACTCGGCAGCGGCGTGATTGTACTCGGCACAGTGTTAAACGATAAACCGAGTTTTATCGCCATTGTTACCGATGATCTGGTGAAAAAAGGGCTGCACGCCGGAAAACTGGTCAAAGCCGTGGCACAAGTGGTCGGCGGCGGGGGTGGCGGTCGGCCGAACATGGCGCAAGCCGGCGGCAAAAATGCTGCCCAACTGCCGGACGCGCTGGCTTTGGTGGAAGAATTAGTGAAACGTGATGCGTGAAACGTGAAACCTAAAGCCCGAAACGCGAAATTCTTCATTTGAAACGAAAAACACTGAACCTGAAACCACTCAAACGATTGCGGCTGAAACCGTCAGCAAAACAAGACCCCACCCCGCCACGGTTTCTATCGCTGGTTGATATTGGGTTGGACACCGTAAAAACTGCGGTGGTAGATATGTCATCACCGCAAAATATCCGCGTGCTGGGACACGGTTTGGCAGAAGCGCACGGTAAAGACATTGCCGGAGGGCGTGCCCAAGCCGCTGCGCTGGCTGATGTGACCAACCGTGCCCTGCAAGCGGCAGAAGATGCCACCGAAGCCGCCATCGGGCGGAAAGTTGTGCCCGATGACGCGGTTTTTTTGCTGCCGAGCCGGGCGCTGGCGGGCACAACTGCCACGGCTTCGCGCCGTCGTCCGCCCCGCAGTGATGCCATCACCGCCAACGAGTTGGATGCCCTGTGGGAAAAAGCGGTGCAGAAAACCCGGCAACGGCTGCAAACCCTGCCCGATACCGGCACAGATTGGGTCATCCAAAACATCACTCAAACCGAATTGCGGTTGGACGGCAAACTGGTCAGCGACCCGGTGGGGTTGCGCGGGCGAAATTTGTCGCTGGGAGCATACGGCGTTATCTGCCATCCCGCAACCATTCGCGGCATTGAACAACTGGCAGAACGTCTCGATTTGAACATCTACCGATTGGTGCCCACCCCACAAGCCCTGGCAACACTCATCACCGATAGCGACGCGCTGGTTTTCGATGTCGGCGCGGGGGGCACCGACTGCCTGCGGGTGCATCACGGCGCGCTGGTGAATATGGAGCGGGTGCTTTTCGGCGGAAATTTCTTCAGCCGCCATTTGAGCAATCAATTCAAATGCGATTTAGCCGATGCGGAAGCCCTGAAAATCGCTTTTGGCACCGATGCGCTGGTAGAAAATGATGTGCGTCTGGTTCGGCGCGGGCTGGAAGAACCACTGATGCGTTGGGCAACAGAGGTGGTTTCTGCCGTCAATCGGCTGCTCCCGCCGGCCGATTCGCCGTTGTTGCCGTCACATTTGTATTTCACGGGCGGCAGCGCCATATTGCCCGGCTTAAAAAATATGTTATTATACGCCCTGAAAGATGCGGGGCGCACGTTTGAAAATCCCCCGCAAATTGCCAACCTCGGCGAACATTCACTCGCCGGTTATCGCTACCACCCCGGTGGATTGCGCGGGGTACTTTTCGCGCCGGTATTGAGCGCGGCAAAATTTTTATAAACAGAGGTATTTAACGATGATGCGTGAAGTTTTACGCGCTAAAATTCATAAAGCAACCGTTACCCAAGCCGACGTGAATTACGTCGGCAGTATTACGATTGATGAAGATTTGATGGATATGGTCGATATGTGGCCCGGCGAAAAAGTGCTGGTGGTCAGTAACACATCCGGCGCACGGCTGGAAACATACACCATCCCCGGCGAACGGGGTTCGGGTATCATCACGATGAATGGCGCAGCCGCCCATCTCATCAAAAAAGGCGAAGAAATCATTATCATCAGCTTTGCCCATGCCGACCACCCCATCAAACCGAAAATGATTCTGGTTGACAAAAACAATCGCTTTGTGCGATATTTGTAATGCCCAAACAGCCTATGGAACAAATCATTCAACTCGCACCCGATGATGATATAACTTCGATTCGCACCCGTCTGGAATGGACTGACGCGCGGCGTGTGCTGATGATTGTGCCGCGACAAAATAAGGCGCTGCGTAGTTTGGTGCATCAAAAAGTGTTGGCACGCACCGCCGATACGCTGAATATAGACCTGGCGTTGGTGACCCAAGATAGCAAAACCCGCGATGCCGCCAAACAAGCGGGCATAAAAACTTTTGCCGCCGAATGGATTGCCCGCCGCAAAAAGTTCATCCGCGAAGAGATAGCAAAATCGCCGCCGGAAGCAACCACACCACCGCAACTGAAAGTCATCACGCCGCCGCCGCGCCGCCGAGTGCGCATTCAAGATAAAAAACTGGTGCTGGTCATCGGCAGCGGGCGCGTGGGCTGTTTGCAGCAGATTATCGCATTGATACTGGCGGGGATGTTGGCGCTGGCACTGACCGTGCTGGTATTGATACTTGCCCCCGGTGCAAAAGTGACCCTCATCCCCAAAGTGGATGTCATCTCTACCACCATCACCCTCACCGCCAACCCCGATGGTTCGGTTGCGGATATTGACCCGGAAAACAACCTCATTCCCGCGGAACCCATCCAAGTGGAGTTGACGCTGTCCACCACCGTCAACACCATCGACACGGAAAAAGCCCCGACAGATTTTGCCAAAGGGACGGTGGTCATTTTCAACCGCACCCAAGATGAGCAGATTGTACCCATCAGCACCACCCTGCGCACATCGTCCGGTGTGCCCATCGAATTTATCACCACTCAAACCGCCACCGTGCCCGCCGGGACTGGTGCGACTACCAGCACCACCATCATCGCGGCAGAGCCGGGCCCGCGCGGAAATGTTCCCGCCGGTCAGATAAACCATTTCGCCAACCCGTCGCTCGGATTACTGGTGCGCGTCATCAACGACCAGCCCACCGGAGGCGGTTCGGTGCGTGAAGCGGGCGTGGTCACCGATGAAGATAAAGACCGGGTGCGCTCGAAACTGCGGCAACTCATTCAGCAGGAAGGTTATGCCCAAATGCAGGCAGAATTGGATGCACAGGAATACATTCCGCCTGAAAGCCTGCAAGTGATTGAACTCGATTTGACATACGATAAATTTTCGGGGGATGTGTCGGACACGCTGGGTGCAGAAATGCACGCCGTGGTGCGCGGCACGGTGGTCGCCGATTATAATGCCAACCGGTTGGCATATCTGGCGCTGCTGAAAGAAGTTCCCCCCGGCAAAACCCTGTTGCCCAAAGGGTTGCGGTTTACGGCAGGCGGCATTCAAGCCGTCACCGACCGCGCCGTCACCTTCCCCGTCACCGCCGAAGGACTGGTGGTTTCGGAAATTGACATTGGGCGCGTGAAAGATGCTATCGTGTTCAAACCCATCGGCGAAGCGCAAAAATGGATGAGCGATAATCTGCCGATTGTCGGTGTGCCGGGGGTAGAGGTTGAGCCAAATTGGCTGGGACGTTTACCGGCGCTGGCATCGCGCATTTCAGTAGAGGTGAAAGATGTCTCGCCGCTGATTTTTGGGGAGGGTGAATGACCCGCATTTTAGCGATAGATTGGGGCGAAAAACGGGTGGGCGTGGCATTTTCCGAAGGGTTTCTTGCCAGTCCGCACAGCGTCATTCGGCGTGGCAGCAACGTGGAAACGTATGCCAAAATTGAGGCATTGGTTGTTGAAACGGGCGCGGAACTGCTGGTAATGGGGCTGCCGACAACCTTCAACCCCGATGAACCGCTCGGTTTTCAGGCAAAGCGGGTACTGAAACACCGCGACGCGCTGGCAGAACGGCTGGCAATTCCCATAAAAATGGTGGATGAAACCTACACCACCGTAGATGCGGCGTCATATTTGCATCAAGCGGGCAAAACAGGGAAAATCCCCATAGACGCAGCCGCCGCGGCAGTAATTTTACAACATTTTTTGGATGAGGATGAAAGTTAATACTTCCAAATTCCCATTGGTTTATCAAACATAGCCAATAACACTCGGACACAAATTTATGACCATCATTCGCTATATTTTCAGATTCATATTCTTTTTGATTGGCGTGGCAGCTATCGTTACCATTATTGGCGTGGGGGTACTGGTAGTGCGCAACACCAACGCAGGGAACAGCATCACGCTGGCAGAAGGTGCGCCATCGGTGGGGCACGCGCCCACCGACCCGGAAGAGTTCGCTATTTATGTGATGCTCCAATCGCGAGCGGAAGAAATCAACTCGCCCATATCCGACGACCCCACCGAAGTGGACTTTACCATCGAACAGGGCGAATCGGCGCTGTCGGTTGCGCAAAAGTTGCAGCAGGCGGGGCTGGTCAGCGATGCGAACCTCTTCCGTCAATTTTTGCGCTATAACCAGCTCGATTCATCGCTGGAAGCGGGCGATTATGTGCTGCGGCGCAATATGAATATGATGGAAATTGGGCAGGCATTGCAAAAAGCCGTCGCCAAAGAAGTGGTGGTCACTATCCCCGAAGGCTGGCGGATGGAAGAAATCGCCGAGATGCTGACCAAAGAAAAGATAATGGACGGCGACGAATTTTTGCGGGTGGCAAAAGAGGGCACAGCCATCAGCAGCAACATTCTGTTCGACCGCCCCGACGGGAAATCGTATGAGGGCTATCTCTTCCCCGATACTTATCGCCTGCCGGAAAATGCCACACCGGAAGACCTGATTCAACGAATGCTGAACAATCTTGCCGGCAAACTGCCCGCCGATGCCATCGAAAAAGCATCGCGGCGCGGGCTGAAATTGTATGATGTGCTCACAATCGCTTCAATTGTAGAACGCGAAGCCGTGTTCAATGACGAGCGTCCGCTCATCGCCAGCGTCTACCTGAACCGTTTGCAGCAGGGCATGTACCTGCAAGCCGACCCCACTGTGCAGTATGCAATGGGCTATCAACCCGATAGCGGTCAATGGTGGAAAACACCCGTGACACTGGAAGAATATTCCAAAGTAGATTCGCCGTACAACACCTACCTGAATCCCGGTTTGCCACCGGGACCCATTTGCAATCCGGGCATCGAATCGATTCTTGCCGTATTGAACCCCGCCGACACCAACTATCTGTTTTTTGTGGCATACGGCGAGGGGCGGCACGTTTTTGCCGAAACATACGAAGAGCATCAGAAAAACGTCGCCACATATCAGGGGCAATAGCCATGAATGTGGTAATGGTAGGCCCTTTCGGGTTGAAAAAGAAAAGCACCATGCGCGAGCGTGCCCTGCCCATGGCGCGGGCACTGGCAAAACGCGGACATCGTGTCAGCTTGATTGTGCCGCCGTGGGACAGCCCGGAAGATGCAGGCAGAAGCCGGTGGGAAAACGGCGTGCAGATTATCAACACACCACTGCCAAAACTGCCTGCGCCACTCTTCCATATCACACTGACCAACTGGCTGGTGAAATTCGCACTGCTGCAAAACCCCGATATCATCCACCTTTTTAAACCGAAAGCGTATGCCGGACTGGCACATCTGCACCTGCGAACCCTGCGCCAACTAAAACGCCACTCGGCGCGGCTGGTGGTCGATGAAGACGACTGGGAGCGGGCGTGGAATGCCATCGAGCCGTATACCGCACTGCAAAAACGACTATTTGAATGGCAGGAACCATGGGGCATCGCCCACGCCGATGCGGTGACCGTTGCCAGCCGCACGCTGCAAGCGTATGCGGAAACGCTAACCGCGCCGGAGCGGGTTTTTTATATACCCAATGGCGTGCGCGCCCTGCCGGGGCGCATCGAAACCGGACGCGCATTTGAAACCCTGCAAAACAAACTGGAAATGGTTACCGCCGGTGGCGATGCCAGCCACTTGCCCCATCCACCCGCACTGGCCTCGCTGTACCATGGCGAAATTCGAGCGCGGTACGATTTATTCGGCTTTCCGATTGCGTTGCTGTACACCCGTTTTGTGGAATTTGAACTCCCCTTTTTGCTGGATGTGATGAATCGGGTTCACCATAAAATACCCGAAACGCGCTGGCTGATTGTTGGCAAGGGTTTTTTCGGCGAAGAGCAAAAATTGGCACAGATGATACAACACACCCCGCTGGACGGGCGGGTAATTTTCGCCGGTTGGGTAGAGCCGCAGGCATTGAGCAGCTATTTTGCTGCGGCAAATGTCGCCATCCACCCATACGACGACACACCCATCAATCGCACCAAATGCTCGGTCAAACTGCTCGATTTGCTATCGGCGGGCGTGCCGGTCGTCGCCAGCAATGTGGGTCAAAACGCGGAATACATCGAACATCGTCACACCGGCTGGCTTGTGCCACCCGGTAATGCCGCCGCGATGGCAGACACGGTAGCGATGATACTGCCCAATGAATCGATGCAGGTGACGCTGGGCACAAATGCGCTTCAAGATGTCAAATCGCGATTCAAATGGTCAAAACTGGTTGAAGCGGTCGAAACCGCGTATCAAACGGCACGCGACAAATGAGCGGTTCGACAAAAAAGTTGATTCTTTGGGTTTTATGACAAAATTCCCCAAATTCCACCGAACAATCCTTTTCCGCTGGTTACCGGTCATCATCTGGATGGGGCTGATATTCCTCTTTTCCAACCAATCGAGTTTGCCCGCACTGCCCAAATCGTGGCTTGATTTGCTGGCAAAAAAATCGGCGCACGCCACGGCATACGGCATTTTATTTTTGCTGTGGATGAATGCATTGCGCGGCACATCACCCCGGTCACATCGAACCATTCTGCTTGCACTCATGCTCACTTTCGTGTACGCTATCAGTGATGAATGGCATCAAACATTTGTCGCCGGACGGCACGGGCAACTGTTGGATGTCGCCATTGATATGAGCGGCGCATTCATCGCCGGCGGCTGGCTACAAAAAATCGGTTATCCCCCCGAAACTCGCTTCAATGAGGAGAAAAACCAATGAAGCAAATGGAAGAAATCAGTTTTATGCTAAACCTTCTCAAAGAAAAATTATCTTTTTACCAACACGATGAAATAATGCTGGCGAATATTCAGGGTCAAATTTACGCGCTACTGTGGGTTATGGGCAAAAGCCCCGAAGAAGCGTGGGAAACCATCAAACAATGGCGGCACGAAGCCGTCCTGCACTAAAAAAGGGAGAACCGTGTGAAATTAATCAATACCTATTTGGCAGAAACCATTGAAATTATGCAAAAAATGCCGGTGGAAGATATTAATGCCGCAGTACAAGTGTTAAATCGCGCCCGTGCCAACGGCAACACGATATTTCTTATCGGCAATGGTGGCAGCGGCGCAACCGCATCGCATTTTGCCAACGACATCATCAAAAATACCATTCAAGACGGTAAACCGCGTGTAAAATGCATCGCCCTGACGGACAATATGCCCATCATTATGGCAATAGCCAACGATTGGGATTACAGCCGCATTTTTGTGGAACAACTTAAACCGATGGCACAACCCGGCGATGTGCTGGTGGGATTCAGCGGCAGCGGCAACTCTGCCAACGTCATCAAAGCGATGGAATGGGCACGCGAAAACGGTGTCACGGTGGTGGCGCTCGGCGGTCGCGACGGCGGCAGAATGAAGGCACTGGCAGATGTGAGCGTCATCGTTCCCACCGATTCGATGGCACAAATTGAAGACGGACACCTCATCATCACCCATATGCTCTACCTGTCGATGATGGGCGATACTCGCCCCCCGATGATGTGAGGGTGGCGGTTGGTTTTCGGCATCGGTTCTCTGTTGTCTACTGAAACATGATGCGTATAATGCCCCACCATTAAGAAACATAGGAGATGCACCGATGCAACCTCTAATTTTGGCTCTTGATTTTGGCGGAACAAAACTCAGCGCGGCGATGACCACGGCAGGTTCACAACACTGGCTGGCACATCGCCGTGTTTTTACGCCAACAGATGCCGACGGCGCGTTTGAATATCAAACCATGCTCAAAATGGCGCACGAACTCATCGCCGAAACGGGGAAACCCGCCGCCATCGGGGTGAGTTTCGGCGGACCGGTGGACGCAACGCGCGGGCTGGTGCGGCTTTCGCACCATGTGCCGGGCTGGGAGAACACACCACTGGCTGAAAATCTCCGCGCGGAGTTTGGCGTGCCGGTTGCAATTGAAAACGATGCCAACGTTGCCGCGCTGGGCGAATACCGTTTCGGCGCGGGCAAAAATTCCGACCCGCTGCTGTATCTGACGGTCAGCACGGGCATTGGCGGCGGTTGGATTTTGGGCGGAAAAATTTACGGCGGCGCAGACGGGATGGCGGGCGAAATCGGGCACACGGTGGTGAATCCCGGCGGCGTGCCCTGCGTGTGCGGCAAACGGGGCTGTGTTGAGGCAGAGGCAAGCGGCACGGCGATTGCGCACCGCGCACGGCGTATGATTGATGCCAACGTTGCCGACGGGATGGAAATGCTGGCACTGCTCGCTGTTTCGGCGCACGAAATCACCGCCGCAGATGTGAGCCGTGCCGCCGCGCAGGGAAATCTGTTGGCGAGGCAGATTCTCACCGACTCGGCGCGGTTTTTGGGGCAAGGAATCGGCAACGCCATCAACCTGATGAACCCCAAACGGGTCATTCTGGGCGGCGGTGTCACCAAAGCGGGCGACCGTTGGTGGAACGTGGTGCGCTACGCCGCTCGCCGGTACGCCCTGCCGGAAATCCCCGTGGACATCGTGCCCGCCGCCCTCGGCGACGATGCACCGCTGTGGGGTGCGGTCGCGCTGGCGGGGGGAGATGCGTAATTGACGGGGAAGCAACTTTTATCGCAAACGTTTCCGTGTCTAAAGAAATGCGGCGGCTTATGTGCCGGGGTAGCAACGGCCCCCACCGGTATCAGCAACGCGACTACCATCCGTGGCACTGTGCATCCCGCGCCGCATGAATCATTTTTTCGTTATGTGCCCTAACATCTAAGTAAAGGAGAAAGATATGAAAACGATGACGTGCAGGCAGCTAGGCGGAGCATGTGAACAGGAGTTCCATGCTAATACGTTTGAAGAAATGGCCGAGTTAAGCAAGCAACACGCAATGCAAATGGTCCAGAAGCAGGATGCGGCACATCTAGAGGCAATGAGAAAAATGCAGGATCTTATGAAAAATCCAGATGAGATGAACAAGTGGTTTGAGGCAAAACGCAAGGAGTTCGAGTCTCTGCATGAGAGCTAATGTGCCGTGAAAGACCAAAGAGCACATAAGGTACTGCTCCCCTAAAATAGCACCGGCGCGAGATGAAAAAATCTGGTATAATTGGGGCAGGAGGATTTTTCAATATCGCACTGGTTGCTCTGATAATACCTTGTCCAACTATATGTAATGTGAAGGGGAACAAGCATGACTGCAAAAAATATTATCGGTGCTATTGTTTTAGTCGGATTCTTCTGGGGATTTGCCTGGCTGATTGGGAATACCTATCACAATAAACTGGATGTTGTGTCAGAGCAGGTTCAGACCGGTATGGCCCGCGGCCAGAAAGTGGTTGGGCCAATCAATGTGATTAACGGGGTATGTCATATGTTCTTTCCCGCCAATTTCGTCGATCGGATGATGTTAAAGGTTGTCTGTCCCAGTTGCGGCAGCACAGCCGACAATATCCGCGAAAAATACGTCATAACCCTGAATTACGGCCAGAAATGCTCGCGCTATGGGCAAAATGCCCTGACTTTTACACGAAAAAAATGAGATCGCCCTGATGGGGTGTTGATAGGGCGTGGTTGACGCCCCAATAAAAATAGCTCTATCGCGTTTAGTGTCGATTTCGGTCAACGGCGGCTACCACAAGTTTTGGGTAAAGCGAGACATCACGTTTTCACACTCAATTTGACACTGCCCACAAATCAAACGGGGCGGCTCGGGTGAGTCGCCCCGTTTGATTCCACTATATTTCCAGCACGGCGCCGCGGTCGGCGCTGGTTGCCATTTTGGCATACCGTTTGAGCCAGCCGGTCAGATGCCGCTCCGGTGCGCCCTGCCACGCCGATTTTCGCCGCGCGAGTTCATCTTCATCCACCAGCAGCTCGATTTTCCCCGCCGGAATATCAATGTCAATCATATCACCGTCCTGTACAAAGGCGATGGGTCCCCCTTCCGCCGCTTCCGGGCTGACGTGCCCGATGCACGCACCTCGCGTGCCGCCGCTGAACCGCCCATCGGTGATGAGCGCGACGCTATCGCCCAAGCCCATACCCATAATGTTACTGGTCGGCGCGAGCATTTCCTGCATGCCAGGGCCCCCTTTCGGCCCTTCATAGCGAATGACGACCACATCCCCCGCTTTCACATCGCCGGAGAGAATGCCCGCGTTGGCTTCGTCGTGGCTGTCATACACTTTGGCGGGGCCGCGATGGCGCAGCATTTGCGGCAGCACGCCCGCCGTTTTCACCACGCTGCCGTGCGGCGCAAGATTGCCGAACAGGATACTCAATCCCCCCGTTTGGCTATACGCATTTTCCAGAGGACGGATGACTTCTGCATCCTGCGTGGCATGCCCGGCGATATTTTCGCCCAGTGTTTTGCCGGTCACGGTGGGACGGTCGAGATGAAGGGTATCCGGCTTTTTGCTCAACTCGTGCAAAATTGCGCTGATACCGCCCGCGCGGTCAACATCTTCCAAATGGTACGGCGATGACGGACTGACTTTGCACAGGTTCGGTACCCGCCCGGAAAGTTCGTTCAGCCGTTGCAGCGGATATTCCACCCCCGCTTCCTGCGCAATGGCAAGAGTGTGCAGGACGGTGTTGGTGCTGCCGCCCATCGCCATATCGAGCATAAGCGCGTTGTCAATGGCATCTTCATTCACAATATCCAACGGTTTGATATCTTTTTCAATCAGGGTGATGATTTGCCGCCCGGCGGCTTTCGCCAATGCTTCGCGACGGGGGTCAACTGCCAAAATGGTGCCATTGCCGGGCAAGCCCATCCCCAACGCCTCGGTCAGGCAGTTCATACTGTTGGCGGTGAACATGCCCGAACACGAGCCGCAGGTGGGACAACCGTTCACTTCCAGTGCCATCAGCCGTTCATCATCAATAGTGCCGCGCTGGTACGCCCCCACCCCTTCAAACACGCTGATGAGGTCTACCACTTCGCCCGTTTCCAGCACACCGGCTTTCATCGGGCCGCCACTGATAAAAATAGTGGGAATGTTCAGCCGCATTGCCGCCATCAGCATGCCGGGCACAATTTTATCGCAGTTGGGAATGCAAATCAGCCCGTCGAACTGGTGTGCGGCGACCATTGTCTCTACCGAATCGGCGATGATTTCGCGACTGGGGAGGGAGTATTTCATGCCGAAATGCCCCATGGCGATGCCGTCATCCACGCCGATGGTATTGAACATAAAAGGCACGCCCCCCGCTTCGCGTACGGCTTGACGCACCACTTCGCCGAATTCGTTCAGATGGACGTGCCCCGGCACAATATCGATGTAACTGTTGGCAATGGCGATGAATGGCTTTCCCCAATCATCTTCGCTTTTGATGACGCCGGTTGCACGCAACAGGCTGCGATGCGGCGCGCGTTCAAATCCTTTTTTGATGATGTCACTGCGCATAAGTTTTCTCCTTCGTGATTCGTGATTCGTGATTCGTGATTCGTGATTCGTGATTCGTGATTCGTGATTCGTGATTCGTGATTCGTGATTCGTGATTCGTGATTCGTGATTCGTGATT
>Ga0114931_10002588_pt1 | contig 22993 bp, 9 predicted proteins | sample 2SBtaG_FD_89579 | JGI IMG/M metagenome (GOLD analysis project Ga0114931, IMG submission 89579) | Deep subsurface microbial communities from Kolumbo volcano to uncover new lineages of life (NeLLi) - 2SBTROV14_V59a metaG | ecosystem: Environmental > Aquatic > Marine > Volcanic | place: Kolumbo... | reverse complement strand
GAGTTACTACCAAAGCCTGGAAATAACGGCAAAACTCATAGAGGTCAAACGCGCCATTTATTATAGTGCCAGCACGAATCAGACCTATACGGCGGCTTTGCCAGACAATTATGAGTCCGGTCAGGATTATACGCAGGAACTAAAGGCACATGTCATTATGTTCAAATTTGAATTTGGGATGAGTATTCCCAAAATTGGGGACTTTTTGCGTATGAATGGAGTAGATGTTAGCGATGGCACCATATCTAATATCATACTGGAAAGTGGGCAGGATTTAAAAGAAGAAGGCATGGCTATTCATCGCAATGGTCTGGAAGCGGGATTATATGCCCAGACCGATACGACAGGCTCTCGAGTCAATGGGGAGAATTACCACACCCATATTTTTGGTAATGATACCTTCACATCTTATTTTACCACCCCTCACAAGGATAGGCAAACAGTTTTGGACTTGCTGCGTTGGGGTCAGCCTCGCACCTACCTGCTTAATGAATCTACTTTCAGCATTTATGATTATTTGAAGGTGCCGGAGAAAGTCAAAAAATGTTTGCGCCCTATCAGTTTTGACCAGGAATTGGAGCAAGAAGCCTTTATCAATTGGCTTCGTGCGGTTTTGGACCCCAAAGAGTATGAACGGCAGGAGGAAAAACTTTTGGAAGGCGCTTATTTGGCTGCTTATCAGGCGGACGCCCCCTTGAATATTCTAGTCTGTGACGATGCGCCACAATATAAATTACTGGCTCTATTCATCGCCTTATGCTGGGTGCATGCCGGTCGGCATTTTAAAAAGCTCAATCCCAAGTTAACCCATCATCAGCAACTACTAGCCGATTTCCTGACCGGGTTCTGGCAGTTCTATCATCGGCTCAAAGCTTACAAGCAAGCGCCCGACCCGCTTGTGGCAAGGCAATTGAGCGCTGATTTTGATCAGATTTTCTCTCGCAAAACCGGTTATGAACAATTAGATGAGCGAATTGCCAAAACCAAAGCAAAAAAGAAGGAATTGTTAGTGGTGCTCAAACATCCTTATGTCCCACTGCACAATAACGATTCAGAATTGGCAGCCAGAAAAGAGGTCCGTTATCGAGATATTTCTTTCCAAACTAGAAATCTAAAAGGCACCCAAGCCAAAGATGTTTTCTTCACCATTATCCAAACTTGCAAAAAGTTAGGGGTAAACGCCTATGCCTATATGTTGGATAGGTTGACTAAAAAACAGCAGATGATGCCCTTACCGGAGTTAATCTTGCATAGGGCGCAGGAGAGTTAAGTCTGCTACCTTGCCTTTTTAAAATGATACGATTATCCCGCCAAATATCTTTCTTTTGAAAAACCCATCTTTGCCATTGGCATCAATTTTAGTTCGGAAACGAAAGGCGTGGAAGGCTGGCTGGGGGAAAAAGTGGCTATGCACTGACCCTTTTTGAGTTTATTTTACATCTTCTAAATTTACCTCACCGTTCCCTATTCTCCGGTCCCAATTTTTTTGTCGGTTAGCTGTTAATGCTTCATTTCTTTTTGTTTCTAAAATCATCCATTGCCGTATTTTCAATAATTTTAGGTTTGAATCACCCAATACATTGATCAAATCTTTTTTATTTCAATTTCAAACCCACCTTTCGATAAGTGACCTTTTTATGAAGGGCAATGATTTTGTTTTATAAAAAGCTGATTTTAAGCGTTAAAAAAATGAGAATTAAATTTAAATTGTTTAATTCAAGGATAGTCTGAAAAATCTTTTACTTTGCGTTCAAAACAATAAAACCGAATTTATTATGAAAATGAATTTGGCCAGTCAGTTGCTACTGATTTTTGCGTTTCTACTTGCTCCTTTTTTCATGCGCGCCCAATCCGCCCTGCAAATTGCCTTGCGACATCTCGAACAATACCACAAAATTTGGAACCTAAGCGACGAAGATGTGGCTGACCTGACCGTCAGCGACCAATACCGAAGCCAAAACAATGGCGTCACGCACCTTTATCTTCAGCAGCGTTTTCAAGGCATCGAGGTATTCAATGCTCTGCTGAATTTCAATATCACCGAGGATGGCGAGGTGCTTTATGTCGGCAGGCGCTTTATTCCTCAGCTTTCTGAAAAAATTAATGCCTCGGTTCCTGAATTGTCAGCTTATCAGGCAATCGAAAAGGCAGCTCAAAATTTGGGCATTAGCCTGGAAGAACCGCTTCGACAAATTTCGCAAACCGGTGAGCGCGAATTTGTTTTTGAAAAAGGGGCAATATCCAACAGCGACATCCCGGTAAAATTGTGCTTCCAACCCCTGAAGGATGGCAGTCTCCGGCTAGCCTGGAATCTTTCCATAGATGAAGTGGGGAATTCCGATTATTGGAGTCTTCGCATAGATGCGCTGACGGGTGAACTGCTTTCTAAGAACAATTGGACAGTCTATTGCTCATTTGAAGAAGATAGTGCCGATTCAGGAGTAGAGAATTGTTTTGATGAAAATCAAAAAAATGCCCGAACAAAGCAAAACCGGCAAGTTTCAAAGCCAGAGAAAATGCTGCTTCAAAGTGCAGCTTACGAAGTCTTCCCCACCCCCATCGAAAGCCCAATTCACGGCAACCGGGAACTCGTGATAAATCCCTCCGATGCGCAAGCTTCGCCTTTCGGCTGGCACGACACCAATGGACAGGAGGGGGCAGAATTCACCATCACCCGCGGAAACAACGTCCACGCCTACCTCGATACCAACGGCGATGACATCTCCGACGGCGGCGAACCCAACGGAGGCAGCAACCTCGTTTTCAACTTCCTTTTCAATACTTCCTTTGAACCTGACACCCTTCAGGCAGCCGCTACTACCCAACTTTTTTACATGAACAACATCATGCACGACCTGGCCTACAGCTATGGCTTCACCGAAGCAGCAGGAAATTTTCAGCAAAACAACTACGGCAATGGCGGTTCGGCAGGAGATTATGTGCGAGCCGAAGCACAGGATGGTGGTGGGGTCAATAACGCCAATTTCAGCGCTCCTACCGACGGGTTCAATGGCAGGATGCAGATGTTTTTATGGAATGCCTCTTCGGGCGACAATGCGCTCCGGGTAGATGCTCCTTCCAATATCGAGGGGCTTTATGAAGCAAGGCCCGGCCTTTTTGGAGGGGCTGTCACCACTACCCCTTTGACAGGGGAAGTAGCTATCGCAAACGACGGTACCACTCAGCCCACTTTGGGTTGCAACGATTTGGTCAATGGCGACGAGGTTAATGGCAAGATCGCCTTGATTGACAGGGGGTCTTGTGAGTTTGGGACAAAAGCGCTCAATGCCCAAAATGCCGGGGCAATTGCCGTCCTTGTTTGCAACTTCGAGGATGCCTTAATCTTCATGGGGGGCGGACAAGACGGAGGACAAGTGACCATTCCAGCCGTTTTTATGAAACGAAGCACCTGCGACCTCATCCGTCCTTTTGCAGGGCAAGGCTTGGTGGTTAGCTTGCAAACCCCCGACAATACGGGACCATCTCAACTCGATGGCGATTTCGACAACGGCATCATCGCCCACGAATACGCGCATGGCATCTCTAACCGCCTCACAGGCGGGCCTTCGCAAGCCAACTGTCTGTTCAACGACGAACAAATGGGCGAAGGCTGGAGCGATTTTTTTACTCTGATTACCACTGCTAAACCAGGCGACGTGGGCGAAACGCCTCATGGAATTGGCACCTATGTTTTCAGTCAGCAAACCACTGGCGGTGGCATCCGGCGCTTACCCTATTCCACTGATTTTAGTGTAAATTCGCAAACCTATGACGACATTATTGGCACTGGTCCTCCCCACCCACTTGGCGAAGTGTGGACGGATGTTCTTTGGGACATGTATTGGAAATTCGTAGAAGTCTATGGCTTTGACCCGGACCTTTACCACGGAAATGGCGGCAATAATAGGGCGATTCAATTGGTGTTCGATGGCATGAAGATGCAGGCTTGTAGTCCCGGCTTCATAGATGGTCGCGATGCCATTCTCGCAGCCGATGAAGCGGATTTTGGCGGCGACAATCAATGCCTTATTTGGGAGGTCTTTGCCAAAAGGGGCTTGGGTTGGAGCGCCGACCAGGGAAGTTCCGACGACCGCAACGACAACACCCCTGGCTTCGACCTTAAACCTGAGTGTATCAAGGAGTTGAAAGTTCAAAAATCCGTCACCGATTTGATTCAGGCAGGGGAGGATATAGAGGTGACGCTCACCGTTTCCAATGACAAAGATGATGGGGTCACGAATGTTATTTTGACCGATGAAATTCCTCAAGGCGCCTCCTTTGTTGGCGGTTCTTCCAATATTCCTCTTCAGGCAAGCGGCAATTTATTGAACTTTGAATTGGGAAACATGGGGTCGAACTCCCAAATTGAGGTCACCTATAAACTTTCCACCGACCCGGCAAATTTCTCCATCCAAAAGTTCTTCGACGGCATGGAAAACGGCGACGACAACTGGCAATTCGACGCATTTGAAGGAAACACCATTTGGGAAATCACCGACCTGATTCCTTTCAGTGGAGACTTTCACTGGTTCATTCCCGATGATTCGACCAATAGCGACCAGGTTATTTGGCTTGACCAAGCTCTCCAAGTTTCCGGCGAAAAACCCGTTTTCCGGTTTTACCACAAATACGATACGGAATTTGGCTTTGATGGCGGTTTTTTGGAAATTTCCGTTGACGGAGGTGATTGGGAAACGCTGGACGGTTCCAAAATTTTTAGAAATTCCTACCGCGGAAAAATTGCCTTTACCACCTTTGCGATCCCCTTCCTCGCTGCCTATTGGGGCGATTCGGGAGGGTACATCGCCTCCTACATTGACCTGAGTGATTACATCGGGCAGGAGGTAAACATCCGGTTTCGCTTTGGCGCTGACGGGGCAAATCCGGCCGGCTTTAATGGTCTCGGTTGGTTTATTGACGACGTGGAGTTCATGGATATGTTCAATTACAACAGCGAGGCCTGTGTTACCTCCCAAGAGGGCGATTTGGCTTGCGCCGCTGCCCCTGCCAAAGGCACCATCGTAGATTCTCAAATACTCACTGCCACAAACGAACGACAACGGGAATTTAAGGTCGCGGTTTACCCAAACCCAACTAGGGATGTTGTCAACATCGCCCTTTCCACTGAAAAAGTAAAAGATTTGACGATAAGCCTGATTACCGTGGAAGGAAAAACCGTGCTGACAAAACAAATTTCCGCGTTCGGGCAACAGACCATTTCTCTGGATGCAGCCCAATTGCCGGGAGGGTTCTACCTGATGGAAGTGCGTACCAAAGAGGCTATTTTGGTGAAGAAAATAATCGTGCAGTAGCCGCCATCGGAAATAGGCAGACTGCCTGCTTCCGATGCCAATTATGGCAGCCTCTAGGCTAAAATATGCGCCCCCTGGAAAAACTCATTCCTTCTCTATCACTTCATCTTCTATGAAAAAAGGGCGGTCTTTCACTTCTTTGTAAATTCGACCCAAATATTCGCCGATGATGCCCATCATTATCAACATGACACCGCCGAGAAAAAACATTCCGACAGCCAGAGTTGCCAAACCGGGGGTATCTTCGGGCGAATAGCCCAAAATTTTGAATTTCAACAGCCGGTGAAAAATGAAAAAGATGCCTATCAAAAAGGAAGGAATGGCAATCAAAAAACCGAGATAAGTAGCTAGCCGCAGAGGAAAGGTCGAGAAATCAAGTAGTCCGTCAAAGGCTAAGCGGAGTAGCCGGCCGAAGGTGTATTTCACTTCCCCTGCCGCCCGTTCGGCCCGCTCGTATTCCACTCCGATTTGACGGAAGCCTGCGTAGGCGCGCAGGCCCCGAATGAAGCGGTTATTCTCCGGCATGGTTTTAACCAAAGTGTTCACGACTTTGCGGTCCATCACACAAAAATCGCCGGAATCGAGGGGTATGTCAATTTCGCTAATCCAACCCAAAATGCGATAGAACAGCTTGTAAGCCAGCCGTTTAAAGAAACTTTCTTTCCGTTTGGTGCGAATGGCATAGACGACTTGGTAGCCTTCGCGCCATTTTTCCAAAAAGCGCGGCAGTTCCTCTGGAGGGTCCTGCAAATCACCGTCCATGATGACCACCGCTTCTCCCTTTGCCCTCCGCAATCCGGCAGAAATAGCTGCTTGATGTCCGAAATTCCGGGACAACTTCACCACCTTGAAATGGGAATCTTTGGCAACCAATTGCTTCATCATCGGCAAGGAATTATCCGAAGAACCATCGTCAACCAGGATGACCTCATAACTGTCGCCCCAACTTGCCGAAGCATCGGTCAGACGGCGGTAAAGTTGTTCCAAATTTTCCTCTTCGTTGTAAATGGGGATGACTATGGAAATCATAGAAATTTAGGATTCTGGCGTTCAGTGTAAATTTAAACCATTGGGTTATAGATTAACAGATTTACCGGACTTGTGGCGAAAGGCATATGGAATTTTGGAAAGGTAGAACACCTTTGGAATTTTGAAAGATGAAAACAAAAACCGAAAGCAGGGAGAAGTTTGGCTACTCAATTTTACAAACAGGAATTGAAAAAATCAAAGCATCGACAAATGTAGCGATATGCAAACATAGGTGATGAATTTAAAAAAGGGCGGCAAATAGACCCTCCAATTTGCCACCCTTTTTTCATTCCAACTGCTCAACCATTTCTTCTCTTCTTTCCCACTTTAGTGGTGGTTTTCTTTCGGGCCGCGCCTCTCTTTCTACCCTTCGCGCCTGCTTTAGTAGTGGTCTTTTTTGCCCCCACAGCCCTGCCGTTTCTACCCTTCGCGCCTGCTTTAGTGGTGGTCTTTTTTACTCCCACAGCCCTGCCGTTTCTTCCCTTCACGCCTGCTTTAGTAGTGGTGGTTTTTACGCCGGCTTTTTGGCCGTTTTTGCCCTTCACCCCTGCGGCTTTGGTGGTGGTAGTTTTAAGTCCCCTGGTCTTGCCGTTTCTTCCTTTCACCGCTGTTTTAGTGGTGGTAGTTTTTGCGCCAGCCACGACTTTGCCATTTTTGTTCCTAACGGCTAATTTGGTGGTCGTTCTAGTGTGAACCACTTTGGAAGTCCGCCTGCGAGGAGTGTAAATTTTATGGGCAGTGACGACCCGATGCGTCGTGACCACATGGTAGTGGGGGCGATAAATTACCGTGCGACTGTGGTGCCAATACCATGGATGAGGACGCCAGGGTCTCCAATAAACAGGATAGTGATGCCACCTCCAGGGCGATATCCAAATACTGTAACCCGGTGCATAAACGTAGCGAACAGAAGGCCAAAACCACACATTGACCACTAGCCGGGTAATCGAATAATCTGGGGAAGGTCCCCCTTTTCCCCCACTTCCTTCTTCTTTGAACGGTTCTACGATGGTCTTCTCGCCGTAAACATCTTCATCACCGATAATCTGAAGAATGGCATTTTCCTTTCCCCTCTTTTCGATTTCGATGACGGCAATATCCTGCGACTCTTGTTCACTGACCGGCACTTGCAGGATGATAGCATGGGCATCGCCCTCTAAATTATCCACGACGCGGATGTAATCGATTTCGCCATCTTCGTTCAGGTCCAGATTGTTGACGTAGTTGTCTTCAGCGTTCAATAATTTTTCAAAATTTTCGGGTGATTCGGCTTTTTTGAAAAGGGCCAACGCACCCTCCAGGCTAAAGTTATCGCCCGGCAGTCCGGTACTATCAGCCTGATTTACTTCCTGCGCGTTTAAGGGGAGGGAAAACAGAAGGGCAAAGGCAAAAGCTTGGAAACAAAATTTACAACAAGTTTTCATAATAATGGATTTTGGATTAGATAATATGATTTGGGTAAAAAAATGCGATTTGGGATGTATGACTTAAAATAAAGAATCGGGTTTAAAGGAAAAAACGAACTTCTTCCCTGTTATTCATAACCGAATAAGGCAATCCTGCGAAGAGTCAATACGGTAAATTTGAACATTGCCAATGAAAATATACCCGATTTTTCGGAATATTTTCAAAGGATGCAAACTTTTGCCAAAAAAAAATCAAAAAAAATCTTCTTAAAATAAATTTTAGATTCATTTTTTTTTCACAATTTTGAATCAATTCAATGCGAGTTTTATTAGTTTATTTATTGATAATCAATTACTTGTGAATATACTAAACAAGTACTTGAAATTTATGTTCCCTCACAATACCTTGTTTTTGTCTTTGTTCTAGGCAAATTACTGTCGCATATTTGTAACGTGATTAGTGAGTAAGGAAAAAGAGGAGCGAAAAAAAAGGTTGATTAAAAGAATTCAGCCGCCACAAATTTGAATATGTTCATGGGATTATAATTTATTAATAGCCGGTTGTCCCGATAGCTTTCGGGACGCTGCGCTTTTTTTAAAAGTATTCCGAACATAAACTTGACAATTTGAATATGTTCATGGGATTATAATTTGTTAGTAGTAGCACCCTCTCTAATCTTGAGAGGGTAGCTTACTATTATAAAGTTGAGTTCCTGACCAAAGATAAGCATCAGCAATAAAAAAGGCTGACTAAAAGTAGCCAGCCGAAGAAATTGAACTCAGTTCATGGGATAAAAACTCAAATTAACGCTAAAAAAAATTCATGGGATTTAATTTCTCTAAAATTCTAAAAATGCTGATGCGAAATTATATTAAAAAATTTTCAGATACAAGTTCTGCAAAGTTTTTTTGAAAAAATTCGTTTTTGGATATGTTCATGGGATTATAATTTAAGAAGTCGCACTGCTAACAGTGCGACTTTTTTTTTGCCTAAAACTCCCGCTTTTTTGCCGTCTAAAACCAGAATCCAGGCAAAACTAATATCACCTTTTCCTTCCTTCCTTTCCAGCCTTTGGATAAAAGCTGTCGAATTACAAAAAATCGACATCCACATAATATGGATAGCGCATCAGGGACTCGATTGCCTGACTGATATCGAAGCCTTCGTGGACTATCCGGTAAAGCATTTGCGTAATGGGGACATGCAAACCCAAGTGGTCGGCCAGGTGCTTTGCAATTTTTAGGGTACGCACGCCTTCGGCTAGTTCCGGCATTTTCGCTTTGATTATATCCACGGGTTCTCCCCTACCTAACCTCATTCCAAAAGTATAATTTCTACTTTTTTCACTGGTCGCCGTGCAAACCAAATCGCCAATACCGGCAGTCCCGAGAAAAGGTTTCGGGCTTTCGCCCATCGCTTTTCCAAAATTGATCATTTCCATCAGCCCGCGCGTAATCAGCAAGGACTGAATGTTCTTGCCCAAGCCCAGCCCTCTTAAAATACCCGAACCGATGGCAATTATATTTTTTAATGCCCCCGCCAATTCAGCACCTATAATTTCGTGGGTTCCAAAAACCTGAAATTGCTTGCTACTCAACATTTTTTTACCGTCATTGATGACTTCATTAAATTTGCTGGCGATGACGGTGGCGGTTGGTTGCCCTTCAAAAATTTCGACCGCCAGGTTTGGACCGGTAAGACATCCGATTCGAACCACCACGCTTTCCTGCCGGATAATTTCGCTCATCGTGCAAACATTACTTTTCATAATTTTGCCGCGCAGCAGTTCTTCCTCACTAAGTCCCTTCAGGTCAAAACCTTTTGTACCGTGGATGAGCAAATGATAGGGGCGGAGATGGGGGGATAGATTCTTCATCATCCGGCGAAAGTTGTTGGAAGGGACAATGGGAAATAGCAAGATGCAGCGTTCCGCGATTTCCTGAAGGTCGTTGGTGGCACACACTTTTTCTGAAAGTTTTACGGACAGGTCGGGGTTGATGTGGGTCGAATTGATGGCGTCAACCAAATCCGGCTTTCGACTGTAAAGCAACACATCGGCATTGCATGCCAAAAGATTGGCGACCGCGGTGCCGAAGCTTCCCGCTCCAATTACGCCCACCGTTTCACTATGTTGTTCGGGAATTGTCATTCGTTTTGAAAACTGATTTTTCGCTCGAAAGAACGTATTTGCAGTTCTTCAATACCCTCTTTCCATCCGGGCAAAAGTACGTTAATTTTTCAAAACGGATTGGCTGAATAAAGGAAGATGATTTACTAAAAAGAAGCTTATGGTAGCAAAGCCACAAATGTCCAAAATACATTTTTTTTGAAACACATGGGAACATGGAACACATAGTTGTTTGATAATCAGTAATTTATGTATCCCGTTTGCTTATTTCGAAAATTCGTAACAAGTCGCCACTGACTAAAACTTTGTTTTTTTTGTAAACTTTTACAGGGTTGAAAGTAGTCAGACAAAATTATTATGACAACTTTTCTTCAAGTCCAAATTCAAGAACAAGGTCAAGTGCAAATTTGCACTTGACCTTGTTCTTGAATTTGAACTTGTAAAGATATTACGATAAAATATTTCAAGTACTTAGTATAATAGAAGTAGTGTATAACTCAATCTTTTACGTTATTTTTGACTTTCTTTGGAATTGCTAAAATTTTAAAAACCAGATGCCCGCTACGAACCAATCGAAACATATCGACTCGCGAAAAGAGCAAGCGCCAACTTCTGAAGAATTTCCGAAAGGGAAAAACTACCTTTTTGCCATCGCCATAGATGAATACGAACATTGCCCCCATCTTTATAATGCCGTCAAAGATGCAGAAGACCTGATTGCTATTTTGACCGAAAAATACTGTTTTGAAAAAGCTAATGTCATCGCTCTTTTCAATGAAAAGGCGACGGAAGCTGGTATCATTCACAGTTTCCGTGACCTTGCGAGAAGCCTTAGCGCGCAAGATAATCTGCTCATTTATTTTTCCGGTCATGGCGAGTACGACGAAGTTTTCAAGGAAGGATATTGGTTGCCCGTCAATGCAAAACAGGGGGCTTTCGAAGATTATATTCCGAACAGTAAAATTCGCACGGTTTTGAATGCCATGGAGGCGAGGCATATTTTTTTGGTCAGCGATTCCTGCTTTTCGGGCAGTTTGTTCATGCAGTATCGAAGTGGAGGCGGAGTGGCAGGACGATTGGAAAAAGACCCTTCCCGGTGGGGATTGACCGCCGGCCGCAATGAGATTGTGGAAGACGGACATCCGGGGAGTAACAGCCCTTTTGCCGACAGCCTGATTTATCATTTGAAGAGCAATGATAAGGCTTTGGGAGTAGCAGAGTTATGCACCCAAGTAGTGGAGGATGTGGTCGCCAATGCCAATCAAACGCCGCGGGGAGAACCCCTTAAAGTAGAGGGACATCGGGGCGGGTTGTTCTATTTTCATCTCAAAAAGGAACAGAAAGAAAGCAGCGCCATTTCAGCAAAAAAATTGGAGAACCAACGCGGCAGTATTCTTTACAATGTCCCGGAAACGATGGAATTGGACAGGGATACCCGTTGCGAAGTGCGCATTGCTTTTGACAAGGCTACTTTGACGAAAGACCTGGAAATGACAGAGGCCATGGTCATCAAAGACATCCGCATTTCCAACCTCATGGGCGTCGAACTAATGGACCCTTCTATCGGCGAAGACAAGCCCTTCTCAATACGCCAAATTACGGAAAGTGAGCAGTTTATTGATTCCGACGATTACACACAATGGATTTTTTACGTCAAAGCGTTGAAGGAAGGCGAATACCCACTGATTTTGAAAGTCACCGTCATCGAGTTTTTCATGGGAAAAGAACGCAAACGAGAAATAGTGTTGGAGGAAACGGTGAAAATTGTCACCCGATTGGCCGAACAGATAAAAGCCGTGGCGGGTTACAAGGCTGCCGATTACTTTTTTTCCATTTCTTCTTCTACCGCAACCGAAGATTCCATTTCCTTCCTTGACAAACAAATACAAGCGTTCCCTGGCGGAACGACCCGGTCTGGAGGAGAGCAAGATTACATGGATTTGGAAGAGTTTCAATTACCGCCGACACCTCCACCGGCTAGCCGGAAATCTGTCCGTGGAATGCTTTCCGGTGTAGCGGCTTTGTTGGTTTTGGTGATTGCAGCCATCATGGTAATCCCGAATATTAGAGATGGAAACAATAGCAACGAAAAGCCCGTCCCGCCCGACAATATTGTTGAAAATTCCGTTCAAAAAAAATATCGCAATTTGATAGCGGATGGGAAGAAAGCCGTTGAAGCCTCAAATTTCGAAAAAGCGCGAACGACCTTCCGGGAAGCTGAATCCTTAGCGGAACAAGGCAATTTTGAGGTGGGGGAAGTCAAAAGCGAATTGGCCCTCGTCGAAAGGGAAATAGCGAAGCGGGAGAGATTGATTGCCGGCAATCAAAAAGTAAAGGGCGGGCAAATCAAAACACCGAGACCGGCTAATCCGGGCACTCTGAAATTGACGGACGAAGAAGCCTGGCAGTTTGTGAAAAAGAAAAATATCGAAAGGGGGTATCAGGGCTATCTGGATAATTTCCCGCAAGGAAAATTTATCAGGGAAGCTCGATTAGCGCTCAATAAAATTAAACAAACTCCTGATAATGAAAAAGTTATAAAAAATTATAAAACCTCGTCAGGCACTTTCAAGGATAAGCGCAACGGAAGAACTTATGCCTGGATAAAAGTCAAAAACGCAACATGGATGGCAGAAAACCTCGACCTTAAAATCGCCACTTCCTGGTGCTATGAAAACAAAACAGCCAACTGCAAAAAATACGGTCGCCTATACACTTGGGAAGCTGCCCGAAAAGCTTGTCCGCGTGGTTGGCACTTGCCAAGTGACCAAGACTGGTTGGCGCTAAAGAAGTTTTTTGGAGGGACAAGCGATGCTTACAAATACATGATTTCCGGTGGGGAAGGGGGCTTGAATTTTTTGAAAAACGGCAAGCGAATGCCGAGTGGTAGATTCACTTTATTGAATGACTTCGGATGTTATTGGTCGGGCAATGAAGTGAGTTTCGGGAAAGCGAATTATTATTATTTTGACGGAGGCGCTGCGCAATTCCTTTCTTTTACGGTTGATAAAAAAATGGCAGCCGGTTGTCGCTGTGTGAAGGATTGAGATAATTCCTGCCTTTTGTCGGAATCAGGATTTGCAGGATTCTTGGATTTTCAGGATGTCAAGATGGGGCTGTCTCTTTAGTCAATTTTTTGGAAAAATTTATTGGCTCATGCAGGATATTAGGTGGGCGGGCATCAGGTGAGGGGCGAAGCACCGATTTTGAGGCAACACATCGTACCTCTCCCACTTGCCTACCCGCTGAGGCGTCACCTCGGAATCTCCAAAAAATTTAGCTTCACCTAATTTCCTACATGAGCCAAATTATTTTGCGAACGTTTTAGGGGCAGTCATTGCCTATACTTTTTTAGACAAAATTCCCCGCATCCCAACTTATCTAAAAAAAATGAGCGCGCAAGATTATAAGGAACGGTGAAAAAATAAATTGAGCTTCTTGGCTACTTCTTTTGTCCTTATTTTTCACTTTGAAAACAGTCATTATATCAACATAACTCTAGTTTTCAAAGCAAAAACTAAGAACAAAATAATCAACCCAAAAACCTCAATTTATTTATTCACCGTTCCTAAGGACTGTCAATTGATGGTTTCTTATCCAAAACTCACCTTAATACAAGGAGTTGATGGCATTCATTTGTAGTTACCCACCTTTTTCTTTTGACGCTAAGTAGATAAAAGCTATATTTGCACGACTTTCAACAAGGCGAGTTTCATTTTCTAAAAATAGAAAAGAACCTGACCGGGCTTGAGTGCCTTGTCAGGTTCTTTTAAAAATTGGTTCTACGATTATTAATGCTTCAATGCTACAATGAGTTAATCAATACCTCATTATCGCATTATCGCATTAACACAATAAAATTAACCAAACCATGCAACCATTAGATAAAAAGTATAAAACCAAATTAGAGGCATTGGCAAAGGAAATTCAGGCATCGGATGAATTGGCAAAGTACCTCGATGAGGAAGAAGAAGCCGATTTCATGCTTTTGAAAGAGGTTTACGAACCCCAAATCGGCCTGCTGTACGAAAAGGTGGCCGCTGACGACCCCCTTCAGTTGGTCGCGTTTGAAAAGCGGCTCCTTGAACCGGATTTTGAAGGCTTGTTTTTGCCGAAAATACTCGGCTACTCGGTGTTGCGGGGCGAAATTAATGAGAGTTGCAAATACGTCCGGCCGCAATTTCATTTCAAGGACATATTGTTGGCCATTTGCAATTCCGCCAATTTCGATATTCTCAAAAAGCGCATCGGGCAGACCATTCAAATGGGCTTTGCATTGAGCAGCGATATTTGGATAACCAACCTCATCGCACCTTTCCAAAACCGCCGCATCCGCTATTATCTTCAGGGGCAAAGCCTGGAAAAATACCGCGACCCAGAAAAAAGGGCGGTGGGGTATCAACGCTACCGCAGGCAGTTCAAAAACCACAATTTTATGACGGCTGACTTTCCGGAAACGCCTTCGGAATTGAAGATACTTTGGTCGCCTTTGAAAAACTTTCTTATCTATCGAATCGCTTTGAAGGGAAATGACAAAAGCCTCATTCCCCATCTGAAAAAGTTTATCGAAAATGCTGATTTTCAAGGCACCAAGGAGCATCTCCAAATCATGGGCTTGTACGCGGGCTTTTTTGATTTGGGCAAAACAGATTTGGCTCATGTCGGGAAAATTTTTAATGAAACGCGGGCAGCAACGCCAGGCTTTGCAGAAAGTTGGTTGCATTTTGGGTTGGAAATGCACGAAAATGAGCAGTTGGATTGGGACGGAAAAGTGGATGGACAGATTTCGGGTATTCTCGATAAATCCGTGAAGGACGAATTGACGGAATTTTACCTGCTGACCGATTTGGTTCATGCGGAAGGCTATGCGGAGTAGGCTGCGCAGGAAGCGGTGAAAGTTTTCTACAATCAGCACGAAGGGCTGTCTCTTTTGAATGAGTGCATTCGTAAAACCATCTTCAATTATTTTGCTCGCCTCCTCGATAATTTGGAAGAAAAGGATTATCCCGAATTTTTTGAATTTGCCAAATCCTTCGCCGTTTATCAGGGCATTTTTTCCAATCAACAATTCAATCAGGACGTCAAAGACAAGTCAATGGCTTATGTGAAAAAGCTGCTGTTGCACTTCACCGACAAGCGGGGGAAAGATTATCAGGATATAAAAAAATTCGTTGCCACCACCTTCCAAGACCTCCGCTTTTTGAAGGAAAAGGAAGTCCTCGAATTATTCAAAACGAGACGAAAGCGCCGCAAAACAGCTTGAACGTGGAGTTGACCATTTTTCAAAAATGGTCAAATCTTCACAAAGCGAAATGTGAAAGATTTTCAAAATCTTTCACATTTAAAAATGACATAAAATGCCGCGCCTGCTTATCATTTCCAACCGGCTGCCCGTCACGATTGACCGGAAAGAGGGTGGTTTGCACTACCATCCGAGTGCAGGGGGCTTGGCAACCGGGCTAAATTCGTTGGATGCAGCCATTGACAGGATATGGATTGGCTGGCCCGGCAAGGCAATAGATGATTTGTGGGAACAGGAAGCCGTCGGGAACGAATTGTCGAAAGAGGGTTTGATACCCGTTTTTTTGAGCGGGAAAGAAATCGGGCTGTTTTATGAAGGCTTCAGCAACAAGGTCATTTGGCCCCACTTTCACTATTTCACCCAATACACCACCTATGAAGAAATCTTTTGGGAGGCGTACCGCGAAGTCAACCGGAAATTTGCGGCGGTGGTCGTTCAGCAATTGAAGCAAGACGACATCATTTGGGTACATGACTACCAATTGTTGTTGCTGCCGCAAATGATTCGGGAGGCTTTCCCCGATAGCTGCATCGGTTTTTTTCTGCACATCCCTTTCCCTTCCTACGAGATATTCAGGATACTTCCCTGGCGGAAACAAATTTTAGAAGGCATGTTGGGGGCCGACCTCATCGGCTTTCACACCTTCGGTTACATGCGCCATTTTTTGAGCGCTACCTACCGAATAACGGGCCACGAACACAGTTTTGGAAAACTCACCCTCGACGACCGCCTCGTCAATGTGGATGTTTTTCCGATGGGAATAGATTACGACAAATACGCTTTTCCGAAAGGAGACCTTTTCAAAGAAGATAAAACCTTTAAAATCAGACAATTAGCGAAAGGTAAAAAACTCATAATTTCCATTGACCGCCTCGATTACACCAAAGGGATTCCGCAGCGGATAGCCGCTTTCAAGAGGTTTATTGCTGAAAATCCTCAATTCCGCACCAAAGTGACCCTCGTTTTGATTGTCGTTCCCTCCCGTTCAAATGTGGCTCAATATCAGGAACTAAAAAATGAAGTGGAAACCCTTGTCGGAGAAATTAACGGCGCTTTTGGAACCTTCGATTGGGTGCCGATTCAATATTTTTATCGTTCCCTCGATTTTCCAGAACTGACCACTTTGTACCGCGTGGCAGAGGTCGCCCTGATAACGCCGCTTCGAGACGGAATGAATTTGGTGGCCAAAGAATACATCGCTGCCAAGGAAGAAAGTAAAAAAGGGGTGCTGATTTTGAGTGAAATGGCGGGGGCAGCGAATGAACTCACCGACGCCTTAATCGTCAATCCGCAGGATAGCAGCGACATTGTCAAAGCGCTGAAAACGGCTTTGGAAATGAACGCCAATGAACAAGCCTTCCGCTTGTCAAAAATGCAGGAACGCTTGAAAAGAAACACCGTGAAACATTGGGCGGAGACCTTTTTGAAGGAACAAATTAACCTCATGGAAGCACAGAAATTGCAACATTCCCGGATTCTGAATAAAGAAGCCAAAACGGAATTGGTTCAAGCCTATAAAAACGCGCAAAAGCGGCTCATCATCCTCGATTATGACGGCACGCTGATGAATTTTCAGCCCGAACCAAAAGCGGTGGTGCCGGATGATGGGCTTTTGGAAATTTTAAAAAAATTGAAAAAAAGGGCGGGAAACAAACTACTCGTCAATAGCGGACGGGATAAATCTACCCTGGAAACCTGGCTGGGTCCCTTGGAAATAGATTTGGTGGCCGAACACGGCGTTTGGATAAAAAAAGGGAGAAAATGGGAGGTGGATGGAAGCCTGGCAAAAGGCTGGAAAAAAGAAATACGCCCGGTGTTGGAGAACCTCGTAGAGCGCACCCCTGGTTCTTTTGTCGAAGAAAAAGAATTTTCGTTGGTGTGGCATTATCGTATGATTGACAAGGGTTTAGGTGAAAAAAGAGTGCGCGAATTCCGGGATGTTTTGCTCTATCTGACCGCCAATCTCGACTTGCAGGTTTTGGAAGGCAATAAGGTGGTTGAAATAAAAAATGCGGGTGTCAATAAAGGCAAGGCGATGAAGCGGTGGCTGGGCGAAAATGATTGGGACTTCATCCTCGCTATCGGCGACGACCACACCGACGAAGATACCTTCAAAGCCATGCCCCCCGAAGCTTTCACCATCAAAGTGGGGCTTGGCACCACGGCCGCCCGCTTTTATTTGATTTCGGTCAAGGATGTGCGGGAGTTGTTGAGGGCATTGGAGGAGAATTGAAATTTTCGTTGTCGAGGATTTCTATTTTTAGGTAGAATAAATCCGCCAATTCAATCCTTTCGAGCCTTTATTTGCCGAAAAATTTATACTTTGTCAGGGTGAAATTTTTACTTTTCTTCCAATGGGTTTCAACCCATTGCCTTTCTGTTTTGGTCGTTGACAATGGGTTGAAACCCATTGGATTGTTTGTGTAAAAGTCAAATTCCAAACCTGATTCAGCATAGAATTTTTCTCGCCATGATAAAAGATTTCTTCGACGGCATCTCCTCTTATGCAAAAGCGTTTCGCTTTCTTTCCAGGATGCGTTTATGGGGGTATTTTCTGCTTCCCGGTCTTCTAAGTTTGGCAACCGGCATCGGTATTTTAGCAGCTGCCTGGAGTCTTTCCGACAATGTGGGAAGGCTACTCGTGTCTTGGTATCACTGGGATTGGGGTAAAATCGTGGTAGAAAATGTTGCCTCCTTTTTAGGCGGTTTTTTAGTGTTGGTTGTCGGTTTGATAGTTTATAAACATTTGGTAACCATTCTGGCTTCTCCTTTTATGAGTCCCTTGTCGGAAAAAGTAGAGCGGGAGTTGTCGGGCAAGCCATCAACACTAAAATTTTCCTTTCGGCAAATTGCCACGGACATCCTTCGCGGAGTTCGGATCGCGCTTCGCAATAGCCTGCGGGAGTTGTTCCTAACCCTTTTATTATTGGCGCTTAGCCTGCTGCCTATTTTAAGCCCCGTGACCACCGTCGGAATTATTCTCCTGCAAGCCTACTATTTCGGGTTTGGAAATATGGATTTTGCCTTGGAGCGCCACTTTGGCGTAAAAGAAAGCGTCCTTTTCGTAAAGCGCTATCGCGGATTAGCCCTCGGAAATGGCCTCGTCACGATGCTTCTTTTGATGAGTGTCGTCGGTTTTTTATTCGTCCTGCCTTTGGCAACCGTTGCCGCTACTATTGAAACAGTGAAGCGTCTAGAACCCATCTCTGCCAGGAAAAACAACAGGCCGGAATTGGTACCCTAAACCGCGACGGCAGAAAAAATGCACCCCTATTTCCTCACCCGCCCCTTACCGAAGTTTTCGCTTCTTCAAGTGTTTTTGCATATTGCTACCCGAAATCACCAATGCTTCGAACTATGGACTTTATTGACCTCATTTTCCCACCATTTCAAATCCCATCTTCATATTATAAAAATTGGCAATGTTTTTGATTTATTAAAAATAATTTTAATGTGAACAGAGACGATTGGACAAAATCAGCTTGCCATGAAGCTGTTTTACTTTGAAACTGACAGTTGTACTTTTTGCAAATCAGAGGAGGATGAAAAAGCAATTTTTGCCCTGATAATTTGCCTCCATCAGAACAAAAATTACCTCTTTTTCAACTCCAGGAACGGAAATCAAACATAATTCTTACAAACCAAAAACCGCGTCTCAAAAAAGATGTTTACCCAAAAGCCGGATTCATCCGGCTGTCCCGATGCCGATTTAAATAGCGTATTGTTAGCCACCCCCCTGTTTTTTCAAATGAGCATTTCCTGCTTTCATCAGCTATTGCTATGTCAAATTGCGACGATAGCGCTGGGAAAGTTTTGTCTTCCTTTTTCCTTCACAAAACAAAATAGAAGCTGGGGTAGGGTAGTATCAGACAAGCGGTGTTTCGGGTTTTCTTTTTTGCGAAGAAAGCCCTGTCTCCGTTTGCTTTCTACTTCCTTTGTCAGCCTCTTTATTAACCGGATTTATTTTCAAATTATAATCACATTCCAATGAAAAATTATCCAAATGCTTATCTCAAGCGCCGTTTTGTACGATTGGTGAGACACACTTTATTTTGCGTTTCAGTAATCGGGAATTTGGGAATTCAAGCTGCCTGGTCGCAATGCAATCCGGCCATCAACCTAAGCCCATCAACACCCAACCTCTGCGTAACCGATGCCCCTTTAACCCTGACGATTACCGGCACCACCCTGGGTGGTAGTTCGGGTTCCTGGGGCGGTTTTGCGACGCCACCACCTCCTTCAACCTCAACTACTTTCGACCCCGCTGTGGAAGGCCCCGGCAGCCACCTCATTACTTGGACGGTGGATGTCGCCCTAGGGACTTGCCAATTGGGTGAAATGGCGACCACGACGATTGTCGTGGATGGGAACAACAGCGCACTAATGCCCGGCACTAGCGTAGATTTTCCACTGAGTTGTGTGGGAGACATGCCCCAAATTACGCCTTCTGCTACGGCGGTTACTTTTTCCACCCCGACTTTCAGCTTTTCTATCGATGCGGGAACTACAACCGCCACGGGTGCGACGGTTTCACCGGCGGGGTTTGTCGATGTCACCGGGCCTGGTCAGGTAGGCGTTTTGGTTACGGAAACCAATCTTTGTGGCATCAGTGCGGCTGCTTTGGTAACGATTACGTTCAATTCAGACCCGGATTTGTCAATAGCAGGTTCGCCTGCGACGGTTTGTGCGGATGCTGCGAGCACGGGCATTACCCTGAGTTCTACTTTTACGCCTTCTACCCTCGTTGATTATTTGGTTACGAACGTTCCCTCGAATACGAATATCGTAGGTTTGATGGTGAATGATATTTTAGGACCGGGAACGGGAGTGCCGGTGCCGGTACCCTTGCTGGCAGATACGACGATGGACGGCAGCATTACTTATACCTTCGTCTCCGATTTGAATGATGGGTCGTTTTGCACAAGCCCTTCTCAGAATGTAACGGTCAATGTAGAAGCGGTACCTCATTTAATCCCCGTTCCGGCGAGTGAAATCATTTGCAATGGAGAAACGACGAATGTTTTAATGACCACGAATCACAGCGTTCCGGCGAACGTCCAATTTATTTTGACGGGTTTTGATATTTCCGGGGCCCCCAATGTTGCGGGCAATACCCTGACTCCGGGAACGGTGTCCATGCCGAACACGATATTATTACCAGGGGATGTTTTGGCGGAAACTTTGACGAATAGCGGAACTGCCGCCGAAACGGTTGTCTATACCTTCACCCCCGTAAGAACAGATGGATTGCTATGTGTTGGGCCGCCTGTTTCGATTCCAATAACGGTGGACCCGCTGCCCGATTTGATTCCCAACCCTACTGCCCAAACGATTTGTAGCGGCGAGGCTTTTTCTATTGAAATGACTTCCAATACTATTCCTGCCCTCACAACGGTTGACCTCGAGTTTTTGGTAACGGGCATTTCCTCCAACCCAAATTTGGATGAAGCCAATGCCATCATGCTCAATCAAACGGCGCTGCCGTTGAATGGCTTTTTGTCGGAAACGCTAACCAATTCATCCGCCACGGCCCAAACGGTCACTTATACACTCCGCCCACAATTGAATTCTTCCCGGACGAATCCGGCAGACCCTCTTTCTGCAACTTGTTTTGGAACTTCTGTTAATATTACCATCACCGTAAATCCGACGCCAACTGCCACGGCTTCGGTGACGGGACCAAACCCGATTTGTCAGGGAGAAAGCACCACAGTGGATGGGACGCCTTTAACCGGTCCTGCACCTTTCACCCATTTTTGGGAAATTATGAACCCCCAGCCGATGGGGTTTGCGGGAACCGGAACGGTGGACGGGGCGCAGACCTCCACCAATCAAATGGCTACTTTCTTAGCAGACCAACCCGGTATGATTCGATTGCTTTATACCGCAACGGATGCCAACGGTTGTCCTTCGGCACCGCTGCCGGTTGATTTGGAAATTCATCCGAACCCCGTCGTTGGTCTTTCTGGAGTTATGAATTTATGCCTCGAAGGAATGCCCGCGACTATTACTGGCACTCCAACGGATGCGAATGGCGTTTTCACCACCAACGCCCCGGCGGGTTTGACGGATAACGGAAACGGCACAGCTTCTTTCAACCCCCAACTTTCCGGCAACGGAACCTTTAATATTACTTTTACCTACACCGACCCCGTGACCAATTGCAGCGCTTTTATTACGCAATCCTTTACGGTAGATGTTTGTACTCCAACCGCTACTTTGATAGACCCTTGCCGTTGTCGGGAATCAAGTCCCGGTTCGCAAGGCAATGCCACCACCCTCACCGACGGTCAATTCGAAGAAACCGTCCGCATTTTTGCGGCAACGGGAGTTCCCTGGCATATCGTATCCGCCACCGGTTTTTTTGATTCGTCAAGCCCACAGCCTCCGTTGTTGCCCACCCCGATTGCCACCGGGCCAAGCGGTGTGATTTTGACAGAAGGACCTGCCGGAGTTTATAGCCTGCTTGGGGTTCATGTAGATGCGGTGGGTTATGCCATTACCCTGACAAATGGAATCAACACTTTAACGGCTTCCAATACTTGTTCTTATCCCAATCCCGTCATCACGGGATTGCGAGATGGTTATTGCACCAACAATGTTCCCGTGCCTTTGACAGGAAATGCAGCCCCTTCGACCGGTACGGGAGTATTTGATGTTTTGCAGTCGGACGGCGTGACGGTGGTACAATCAAACGCCTCGGTTTTTGACCCGGGACTTTTGCCGGCTGGTAATTATGTGGTGCGTTTCACTTTTGATGAAATGCCCGACATTGCGCCTTGCACGAATTGCAATCCGGGCTGTGTGCAGGCGGTTGACCAACCCGTGGCAGTTGTTGAAGCGCCGAATACCTTGGTTTGCAATGATTTGGTCAATGCAACACTTGGCACGGATTGCTTGGGCATCATAACCCCCGACATGGTTCTCGAGGGCGATTTTCCTTCCTTCGGAATTTTTGATGTCGAAATTTTTGATGGTGCAACCAATTTGGGAAATACAGTGGGCGCCGCGCAAATTGGCAAGACGCTTATTGTGAAAGTGACGGAAAATTGCAACGGCAATTTTTGCTGGGGCACCATCCTGATAGAAGACAAAACGCCCCCTGTTTTTGATTGTGTGTTAGATACCGTCCGCATTAGCTGCACGGCCGATTTAAACGCCGTGCCTCCTCCTGTGGTGACGGATAATTGCCAAGTTCCCATCACGCCGATTCTTATCGGGGACAATATTACCAACTTTGGTTGCACGGGTCCCGACAGTGTCATTCAGCGGGTCGTTCGATTTTGGCGGGCAGAGGATTCGCAAGGAAATATGAGCGCAACCTGTCAGCAGGTTATTGACATTGTTCGGTCAAGCCTCGACCAAGTGGTTTTTCCTTTGAGTTTGGATGGCAATGCTTTACCTGCCCTGGATTGTTCGGTGGCAAGCACCGACCCTTCCGTTACCGGCTTTCCTTTGGTGAACGGCCAAGCCGTTGACGGCAGCGATTTTTGTGCTTTCACGGTGTCGCATCAAGATTTGGTTTTCAATTCCTGCGGAGGCAGTTTTAAAATTTTCCGAACCTGGACCGTCTTCGATTGGTGTGCCGGTTTGGTTTCGGGTGTCAACCCGGCTGAGACAATCCAAATCATCGAGGTGGTAGATAACACGCCTCCTTCTCTGAGCTGTCCTGCCGATTTGACCATCGGCGCCAATGGAACCAATTGTACCACCACCGCCACTTTGCCCATGGCAAGCATCAGCGATGATTGTTCCGCCTTTACCGTTACGACTTCCTCATTGGCAGGCAGCAATAATCAAAATGGCGGCACCCTT
>Ga0114931_10002587_pt1 | contig 23001 bp, 20 predicted proteins | sample 2SBtaG_FD_89579 | JGI IMG/M metagenome (GOLD analysis project Ga0114931, IMG submission 89579) | Deep subsurface microbial communities from Kolumbo volcano to uncover new lineages of life (NeLLi) - 2SBTROV14_V59a metaG | ecosystem: Environmental > Aquatic > Marine > Volcanic | place: Kolumbo... | reverse complement strand
GCCCAGACCCTCGAACCGCGCGCAGATCGATGCTCCGCTCGCGAGCAAGCCGCCGAACCAGCGGAGAGGACAACACCCGCCCCCGAAACACCGCCTCTGCCCCGGACGCTGGCTCCGACACTGCCGCTGACACTGCCCCGGACGCTGGCTCCGACACTGTCGCTGACTCTGCCCCTGCCCCTGCCGCTGACTCTGCCCCTGTCGCTGACTCTGCCCCTGCCGCTTCCCCCGCCTGCACCTGCGCCAGCAGGCCGCTGATGTCCTCGCCTGCCTTTCCGATGATCGCAACAGGCACATCGGGCTCCAGCGTCTCACCTTCCGGAACCAAAATCTTCAATAACACGCCCCGATCAAAGGAGCGGAACTCCATGGTGGCCTTGTCGGTTTCGACCTCGGCCAAGAGATCGTCGACAGCAACCTGGTCCCCCTCTTTTTTCGCCCATGCGACGAGCGTGCCTTCTTCCATCGTCGGGGAGAGCTTGGGCAGTCCGATGATCTTCGCCATGGTTACTTCACGTAATTGACGCGCTTGACGGCGTCGATCACCCACTCCTCGGTTGGGAGGACCTTGTCCTCCAGGTTCAGGGCGTAAGGCATCGCCACATCGAGCGCGGTCACGCGCCCAATCGGCGCGTCGAGGTAGTCAAATGCTTCGCGCTGAAGTCGGTCGACGATTTCGGCGCCCGGCCCGCCGTAAGGCCAGTGCTCGTGCACCACGAGGCAGCGATTGGTTTTCTGGATGCTCCGCACCATCGGCGCGGTATCGAGGGGACGAAGGGTGCGCGGGTCGATGACCTCGCAGTCGATTCCCTCAGTGGCGAGCTTCTCTGCCGCTGCCAACACCGTATGATACGGACGGCCCCAGGTCACGATCGTGCAGTCCGCCCCAGGCCGAGCCAAGCGGCTCTGCCCGATTGGGATGAGCTCTTCGGTACCTTCATCCGGCACTTCGCCTTTGGCGCCGTAGAGGGTCTCGCCCTCGAGAAAGACAACCGGATTGTTGCTCCGAATCGCGCTCTTGAGGAGGCCCTTTGCGTCGCGCGGCGTGCTCGGTTGAATGACGTAAAGTCCGGGGATGTGCGCATAGAACGGAGCGACGCTGTGGCTGTGCTGCGCAGCGACCTGCCTTGCCGCGCCGTTCGGACCGCGAAATACGATCGGCACCTGAATGGCGCCTGCACTCATCTGATGCACCTTGGCCGCATTGCTGATGATCTGATCGAAGGCAACGAAGGAAAAATTCCAGGTCATGAACTCGATGATGGGCCGAAGGCCCACCATTGCCGCTCCGATGCCCACCCCTGCAAATCCGGCCTCCGCAATCGGCGTGTCGATGACGCGCCTCTCTCCCAATTTCTCGAGCAGGCCTTCGGACACCTTGTATGCGCCCTGATAGTGCCCTACTTCCTCGCCCATCAGGAACACGCGGTCATCACGCTCCATCTCCTCGAGCATCGCTTCGCGGAGCGCTTCTCTGTAGTGCAGCTCCCTCACGAATCGCCCTCCTCGGCAAGCACGGAGCTCATCATCACCTCCTCGCGCGCCGGTTCTGACTCGTCGGCAAAGCGAACTGCAGCGTCGATCTCTTCGTCGACCGCGAGATCGATGTCGTCGAGGCTGCCTTCATCGACACCGAGGCCCAATAGCCTTTCGCGTAGCACGGTGAGGGGGTCCAGCTGCTTGTGCTGCTCTACCTCGGTGCGGCTGCGGTACTTGGCAGGGTCGCTCATCGAGTGCCCGCGAAACCGATACGTTTCGATTTCGATGAAAGTCGGTCCACCCCCTGTTCGCGCGCGATCGAGCGCTGCGGCAATGCGTTCCCGCACGACCTCGACGTCGTGACCTTCGAAGTGGTCACGTGCCATCGCGTAGCCTTTGGCTTTGATCGACAGATCTTTCAACGGACTCGTTCGTTCGAGAGGGGTACCCATCGCATACTGATTGTTCTCGCAAACGAAGACGATGGGGAGCTTCCACAAGCCTGCCAGGCTCATCGCCTCGTGGAAGCCGCCAATGTTGGTCGAGCCCTCCCCAAAGAAGCAAATAGTCACGCCATCTTCACCAGCATACTTCGACTTGAATGCCGTCCCGGCCGCGAGCGCCAGATGGCCGCCTACGATCGCCCATCCGCCCAAGAAATTCTTCTGGACGTCGAAGAGGTGCATGGAGCCGCCTAGGCCTCGTGAGCAGCCCGTGTCTTTGCCGAAGAGCTCTGCCATCGCGGTCTTGGCAGACATGCCACGTGCGAGCGCAATGCCGTGGTCGCGGTACGTCTGAAAGATGCAGTCTCGGTCTTCGAGGGATTCTGCCGCAGCAACCGCAATGGCTTCTTGTCCGATGTACAGATGCAGGAAGCCGCCGATCTTGCCCTTCGCATAGTTGCGTGCCGCCTCTTCCTCGAAGCGGCGAATCATCCTCATCGTTCGGTACTGTCGAAGAAGATCGTCCTTGCGCGGCAACGGAACCCCCGTGAAGATCCTAGTGTACCTCCCAGGGCGCAGCATCAGAAGAACTTGCCCACAGCGCACCACAGGCGACCACTCGATTGGCTTATCGTGGCCGCGGTGCCTAGGATTTGGGTGTGCGGATTCACACCTTGAGGGGGGCACAGCTCGAGGAATCCGTGCTCGGGGCATCACGCTCCCGGGCGCGGCCTGTCATGCGTGTGCTCGAAGAGGCGCTCATGACAGCGGCACTTGCGGCTCGGGCAACAGCCGGCGCGATGTTCATCGGGCAGAGCTCGGACTCACTGCGCTGCGTCGCGTCGTATGGCCCCGACGCGAAGTTTCTGCTCGAGCGCGGCTTGCCGCTTCATCCGGGGCTGGCCAAACGCGCCCTCAGGCGGCGCACGCCGCTCGTTGCATCGTCGCTTACATGCGATCCGCAATTCTCCGCCTCTTCATCATTCACGACGCAAGCGGCGTTGCTGGTCTCGCTGTATGATGGCAAGCGCCCGCTTGGGCTCGTGCAGCTGGTCAATCCTGAGTCGCCCGCCTGTTTCACGGCGCGTGAAAAGCAAATCGTCGCAGGGATCGCACGACACATCACGACCTCGTTGATCCAAACATCATCGCTACGACGACAGGAAGGGCTTGCCGCTCACGATCCACTTACCGGCCTGCGCAACGTGCGAGGGCTCAACAGCGAGCTGACCAAGGCCGTAACCGCTGCGCGGCGAAGCGAGCGTGACATGGCGCTCATGTTCGTGGATGTCGATCACCTCAAGCGTGTGAACAGCCGCCTTGGTCACGCGGCAGGCAGTGAGGCATTGAAGCGAACTGGGAAGGCGCTTCACGAAGCTGCAGCCGGTGTCGGAGACGTGTTCCGTTTCGGAGGCGACGAGTTCGTCGTAGTCCAGAAGCGCGCGTCGAAGGAAAGCGCACGCGCGCTCGCTGAGCACTTACGAAGCCACGTAGCCGCTAGCACCGCCGGACCGATGCGACCTGCGGGGGTTCTGCCGAAGATCACCATCTCGGTGGGGGTTGCGACCCTCAAGGGGCTGCGACACCTCAATGGTCAGCCGCCGAGCGAGCTCAAAGAGCGGCTGATGACCACGGCCGATCGCGCGCTTTTTCGCGCCAAAGCCGCGGGCCGTAACCGCATCGCTCTTGCAACCGGCCGCGACGATAGGCTCTAGGCGAGGATTCAAGCGACGGCGTGTAGATACTGTTCGGTGTTCGACTCGATTCGGGCCTTGACCTCGGTTGGGTCTTCCTCGACGAACTTCTCATCCGGGGTGACCTTGAAGAGCGGCTGACCTTTCGAGACGATAGTCCCATCCGTGTCGACGAGGATCTTGTCGACCGTGCCGGCGAATGGCGCGTACACCTTGTTGAACATCTTCATGACTTCGACGATGTAAAGCGGATCGCCCACATCGAAGTGTTGCCCCTCCTCGACGAAGCGTGGCATGCCTGGAGCTTCCTGCGCGTAGTACATGCCGCCGCTCACGGCGACGATCTCGTCGGCCTTGTTGACCGGCGGTGGCATGAGCACCTTCTTCATCTTCGCTTGGTGGTCGCGATCGAGCAGCCGCTCGGCAATGGCGATGGTCAGATCGTCGTCGACGCGCAGGTCGAAGAAACCGACCTTGTCCCCAATCAATGGCAACAAGCTATAAAGCTCCATCCCCAGCTGGAAGCCGAGATGCGCTTCGCGCACCTGTTTCCACTGCTTTGCACCAAACCCCTTGACGGGCTGCTTCGCCTTCAAAAGCTCGTCGACCTCGGGCCAAGATAGGTCGCCCACGCGCTCCTGCACCGCAGCGTAGAAGGCCGCTCCATCGCGGAGAACGGCTTGGTCCTGCTCCCAAATGTGATGCGCGGCCGGCAAGTCCACCTCAGCATCCATGTGAAGCAGGTGGTACGTGTCCGCGAGGACCAAAAGCGGGTTGCGCAGCCAGGTCACGCGGCGGCGCTCGACCCGGAAGTTGTTCTTGTTGGAGCTAAGCCAGGCCGAAAGGAGGTGTGGCTGTCGCAGCACGCGGCCGAGCGGCCGGCCTAGCAGTGTTTTCTTCAGAACCGAAATGTCTTCCGTAGCTCTGGCAGCAACAGGATCACCCGCCGCGGCCTTCAAGTACTGACGGCACAGGCGCTCGTACGCGTAGTCTGCATCGATCTAGTTGGCCTCTTCAAGAAGCTCTCCCACCAGCGTCAAGTAAGGAACCACAAATCGGGTCGTCGGCTTGGCATCGACGCCGTTCGCGAGGAACCAATGCGCAAGCCCGTAGTGAAACTGCAGGTTCGTCTGAAGGTCAGAGCCTCGAAGGACGGTGCGCCTGAGCACCTTACGCAAGTGGTCGTAGCTTTGCCGGCGATCCTCGCCGGTGCTCACCAAAAGGGCGATATTGCTGTCATACGCACCAGCGAGCTTGTAGCGGATGAACAGGTTGGTATCGGGGTTCCTGAAACAGATGCCTTGGTCGTCGCGTACCTCGCCCGGGATTGGATTCGACCATGACATGATTTCGCCGCCCGCGTGCGGTGAGAGCGACTGGTCAGTAGCGTTGAGACGCGCCTCTACTGCTGCCGCCTCGCGCCGAACGCGCTCGGGTCTGGGGAGGCGCACCTTGTGCTTGGCGAGCAGTGCCATCGCCTCGACGAGAGAGTGCACATCGAAGAAGTCGTCAGCATCGTCGGGATTTCGGAAGCGCAGCCCATAGCAAAGCTCGGAGACTCGATGTTCAACTTGAATGCGCGTATTGACTTCCATGAAGTAGTGACGCGGACCGTCGACGATGCATTCGAACGTCGAGACGGAGTCGAGCTTGACCGCTTCACCGAAGCGTTCGGCCTGTTCTTCCATTCGGCGGAGGATTTGGAGGTCTTGCTCCAGTGCGGCAGCGTGGCGTTCGTTCCCTGCCGCTCGTTCGCGCTCGACCGCGGCGCCGAGCGTCTCCTGAGTAACCGAAACCTCTAGGAGCTTTTGTTCGTGCATCTGAAGCGAGCAGTCGCGTCCGCCGAGCGAAACGGTCCACTCGCCATTGCCGACAAGCTGGATTTCGTTGTGACGGGTCGTCTCGATGTTGAGCTCGACGAGGATGTTCTTGTTGTCGCCGACGCCTAGCGCCTTCACCTCGCCGAGAATCTCGCGGACCATCCCAGGGGCTTGCTCGGCTGCGTTCACGATACGCTGCCCCTTTCCGCCGCCGCCGCCGATCGCCTTGAGGCGAATCCGGCTGCCCTCGTATTCTTTCAGAATGGAGGCGACCTCCATCTGAACCTGTTCAGCGAGCTCGTCGACGGTATAGAGGTCGATGCCGGCTTCGTACGAAGCGCCCAGCAGCGCGTCCGCCAGCGCTTCGAGCTCGACCTCGTCATTACCGAGCTCGGCCACCTCCAGGTGGTGCTTCTTGGCGACCTTGCGCAGCGCCTTGCGGTCGGGGTGTTTTCTCAAGAGAAGGCGCGCTGTGGCATCGTTGACGCCCGGCGTGACACTGACGCCCACCCGCTCTGCCGTACGCTTCGCCTCGTCTTTGAAGCCGGCGGCTTGAACCGTGTGCGAGCAAGGCCCGATGAAGCAAAGGCCGGCCTCTTCGATCGAACGGACGAACTCTTCGTCCTCCGCCATGAAGCCATAGCCCGCAAAGACATGGCCGTATCCATTGGCCTTTGCGATCCCGATGATCTCGGCGATGCGCTCTGTGCGCTCTTCCTTACTGGCGCCCGTGTAGTCGGCGACGGCGTGAACCCGCGACGGGTCCAATCGCCGGAGCTCAGGCGCCAGCGCCCTCGGGTACACGATGGAGTCCTTCTGCGAGAGAAGGATGCCCACCTTCTTCATCCCCATCTCCCCGAAGACATCGAGCGCCTCTTGCCGGACGGGGCCGCGACATACGATGAGGACGGTCATGTCCTCGCAGCTGAAGGAACGAACCCACGCCGACTCCGATTGTCCAAGCCGGCGATCCCGGTGAATCAGCGGGTTGTGCATGTAGCCGTCGGAGGTCATCAGTGGAACTCACGGTGAACCGAATTCAGCGGTTCGGGGCTGTAGTGGGACAGGTAGAAATTGAGGCTTTTCGTCAGCGAAGCCCTCACATCGGTCGGCATGACGATCTCGGAAATGGAGCCTAGGCTCAGCGCTTCCTTGGGATTCATGAGTTCGCTCTCGTATTGCGCCTTGAAGCCCGCCTCTTGCTCCTTGACCCAGGCAGCGACGTCCGCCTCGGCATCCTTTCGGGATGCACCGCTGTCGAGCGCTTCTTGGAGGCGCAATTTCGCACGGCCGCGCATGTCGCGCATCTCCTGCTTGTAGACGAACTCCTTGCCGGCAGGCCCCATGACCGCGACGCGAGTCGTCGGAAGCGCCATGACGTGATCTGCGCCTGTTGCATAGCAGTTGAATGCCGCATATGCCCCGCCGAATGCGTTGCGGAGGATGAGCAGGAGGCGGGGGGTACGCAGGTCGATGATCGAATCGAGCATCGCCCGGCCCGCCTGTACGATGCCGCGGCTCTCTTGATCGCGACCTGGCAGAAACCCAGTGGTGTCCTCCATGAAGATCACCGGAATGTTGTAAAGGTTGCAAAACCGAATGAACCGCGAGTTCTTGAACGCCGCGTCAACGTCGATTTGCCCGGAGGCTACCGCACTGTTGTTACATACGAAACCGACGACATGCCCACCCAGGCGGCCGAAGGCCGTGATCGTGTTGCGCGCTCGCTGTGGCTGAAGCTCGAAGTAATCGCCGTGATCGCAGATCTGCTGAAGGATGATGCTGACGTCGATCGGCGTATTGAATCCGGTTGGCGAGTTGAACGCCTTGCGTAGGAGCGTGTCGATCTGGCCGGTGGGACGATCGATCGGGTCTGAAGTCCGTTGATAAGGAGCGAATTCGTGGTTGTTTCCAGGCAGGTAGCTCAGCAAGCGCCGCGCGGTTCGCAGCGCGCCAACCTCGTCCCTTACGGTGAGGTCCGCAACGCCACTTTGACCGTGCACCCCCGGTCCGCCGAGCTCGTCGGCCGTCACGTCTTCGCCGAGCACCGACTTCACGACGCCGGGACCGGTCAGGCCGAAAAAGGTGTGGGCAGGCTGAATCATGAAGCTGCCCTGGCGCGGCAAGTACGAACCGCCTCCGGCGTTGTAGCCGAACATGCACATGATGCTCGGCACCACCCCACTGATCTTGCGAAGTGCGGTGAACGCTTCCGCATAGCCATCGAGCCCCCCAATGCCCGCCGGAACGAACGCGCCAGCGCTGTCGTTCATCCCGACCAAAGGCATCCCCTGCCTACCCGCCAAGCGGATGAGGTTGGCAAGCTTGGTGCCGTTGGTCGCGTCCATCGATCCCGCGCGCACCGTGAAATCATGACCGTAAAGCGCTACATCACGCCCCTCGATCTTGATGACCGCCGTGACGATCGAAGCGCCATCGAGATTTGGACCCCAGTTCTGGTACAGAATCGTCGGCTCGGTCCCCGAATCGCGGAGCACATCCAGGCGCTCCCAAACCGTCATGCGTCGCTTGGCGTGCTGCTTGCCGATCTGCACGAGGCCTGCCGCCGTACGCGGTCTCCGGCGTAGCTGCTCGCCCTCGAGAAGGGCCGCATCATAGGGCCCGGTGTGCGTCACACCTTGGGCGGAGGAGCGTTTGTCGCCATCCGATTCAAATGGATTGCGAAGGCTTGGCGTCACGGTGTCCTTGTTGGGCATGACTACATTTGCCTACATCGGGCAGCGCTCGAACCATGGTCTTGGCAGCGCAGGGCCTTTTACGGGTTTTGGGGTCGAAACGCCAGTGAACAAGCGGGAGGCCGTCAGATGCCGGTGGCGCAGTCTCAGAAATCCGCGAAAATGCAGGACTTCATGCCCGTCGCAGAGGAAACCCGGCGCAGTCTCGAGATTGCCGAGCGCATCGCGATCGAAGCCGGAGAGCTCGTCATGAAGGGATGGCGCCGCGGAGCGGAGATATCGCACAAGGGGCGCTTCGACCTGCTGACCGAATACGACCTCGCAAGCGAGCGCCTGATCCGTGAGCGCCTCTCACGGGAATTCCCTACTCACCGGATCGTCGGAGAAGAAGACGCCGAGACAGGCACGGGGGAGCTGGTCTGGTACGTCGACCCCATCGACGGAACCACCAACTTCGCCCATGGACACTTTGTGTTTGCCATTTCGATGGCGCTCTATCGCGGATCGGAGGGCCTCATCGGCGTCGTCCACGCGCCGGCGCTCGACGTCACATGGAAAGCGGCGCAAGGAGTTGGAGCGTTCCGGAACGGAAAGCGCTGCTCGGTGTCGACCCGTGACGAGCTCGATGAAGCCGTCTGTGCGACGGGCTTTCCATACGACAGGTGGTCGAACGCCGACAACAACCAGGCCGAGCTCGCGCTCTTTCTGCAACGCGTAAGAGGCATTCGGCGATGCGGCGCTGCATCGGTCGACCTTTGCCTCGTCGCGGACGGCACGTATGATATCTATTGGGAGCAAAGGCTGAACGCCTGGGACATGTGTGCAGGTGCCCTCCTCGTGCAGGAAGCGGGCGGCCAGCTTTCGACGTACGAGGGCGAGGCCGTCGACCCGCGCAGCGGAAAGCTAATTGCATCCAATGGGCTGTTGCACGAAGCCGCTGTTTGCACGATTCGTGAGGCACGCAACAAACTCGTGCCTGACCAGCCGTGAATCATGCCTCACGGCCCGATACACTGGTGTTGATGGGGGTCGATGACAGCGAGGCACCGAGCCAGAGGCCGTATGAGGCTCTTTTTGCCGATACGCTCGCGGACCAGCGGCCACTGAGCGCTACTGAGCGCTGGCGCATGGTCAACGCGATCACCGGACGGCACCTCGCGACGATGCTGCTGTGCGCCGGGATTGCATGCCTGGGCCTATCCGCCGGCCAATGGTCGCCCGACTTCGATCAAACCAGACGCCAGTTGATGACCATGTATGGACTCGCTGGGATCGCGATGCTCGCGTTCGGGTGGCGTGCCCATCGGCGCCCACCTCCTCTGATGTGGTCAGTGCACGTCGCTGGCGCTGTCTTCGTCGTGATCACCGCCACGATAACGCTCGGTTACGCACTCGGCGCAAACCCATCGGATGTGTATCTCTATCTGTTGCTCCAGCTCGCAGCGGGCGCGCTCCTTCACAGTCGCAGCTGGTTGATCGCGATCATCATCCTGGGGGACCTCGCCTGGGCCATGACATCGCTTTCGCTCCAAGGGGTGAGTTGGATCCAAAGCCTCGCGTACTTGTCGAGTTTTTCCGCAGTCGCGATCGGGCTCAACCACATGCGCGGCCAGACAGTCGATCGCATGGAGGAGCTCCGGCTCGCTGCCGAGCGGGCTTCCCAAGCCAAGACCGAGCTCTTGGCGAATGTGAGTCACGAAGTCCGTACGCCGATGAACGGCATCGTCGGTCTGAGCGCCCTCTTGATCGACACGATGCTCGACCGCAAGCAGGAGAAGATGGTCGAAGTGATCCAAGAGTCTGCAGAAGCCCTGCTCGGCATCATCGACGAAACCCTCGACTTTGCGAAGCTGCAGAGAGGCCAGGTGCAGCTGGAACGCTCGCCTTTCGATATGAGCGCCCTCATCGACGGTGTGACCGCCCTCATGCAGCCGCGTGCGGCTGCCAAGGGGCTCGAGCTCCGCTCAGAGATGACCGGATTCACGGCCCGGCGCTTTGTCGGGGACGGCGGCCGCATCCGCCAGGTCCTCCTCAACTTCGTCAATAATGCCATCAAGTTTACCGAATCAGGGCTGGTCCTCATCACTGCGGACGTGGTCGAGCGATCGGACGAGACACGGGTCCGTCTTTCGGTACGCGATACGGGCGTAGGTATCCCGGAGCAATCGCTTCACCGGATCTTTGGACGTTACCAGAAGGGCGACGGCGACGTGCATCGCTACTCCGGTGGAACCGGCTTGGGACTGGCGATAGCCAAGCAACTCGTCGATCTGATGGGAGGCGAGCTCGGGGTAACGAGCCAAGTAGGCGAAGGAACCAATTTCTGGATCGAGGTCGAGCTCGAGCCAGGACCGGAGGACACACTGCGCGTGGCTGATTGCGATGGCACTGGCGACTCGTTGATCCGCGACGGTCTGCGCGTTTTGATTGCCGAGGACGACCCGACCAGCTGCATGGTAACCGAAGCGCTGCTGAAACAGCTCTCCTGCGAGGTCGATATCGCGATCTACGGGCGGTAAGCGCTGCACAAGGCGCAGAACCACGAGTACGACATCGTGTTCATGGACTGCCGTATGCCTCTCATGGATGGGTTCCAAGCGGCGCAACGCATTCGGCAGTCACCGGAGCACAGGGAGCTTCCCATCATCGCGCTGACAGCAAGCATCACCGAAAGGGAGCGGGCCCGCTGCCTCGAAGCCGGTATGAACGACACGATCGGCAAACCGGTCCGACGCTCCATGCTCGTCAAGGCGTTGGAACGATGGGTTCCCGTCTCGGATAGCTGCACGATGAGCCCACGGTCGACGAGGCCGGCGCCCGCTGCCCTCGATCTCGACATGGTCCGGCAGCTCGCCTCACTCGACGGAGACGACGACGACTTCATCCGGGACGTCATGGTCCACTACGTCGAAGAGCTCACAAACTCGGTAAAGAAGCTCCGCAAGGCGTTGGACGACCGGAATATGGAGACCGTTCATCTGACCGCCCACTCGATCAAGGGCGCCAGCAAGCAGCTCGGCGCATCGCAAATCGGCGAGTTACTGAGCGCTATCGAGGTCGAACATAGCGTTGAAGCAGCAAGACAGCTCGTTCAAGAAGTCGACGACGCACTGCCACTCGTCGAAGAAGCGGTGCAGTGCCTACTCCGCCGTGCGCGCCGCGCGAGCTAAATGTCGAGATTGGTGACGTTGAGCGCGTTGCTTTCGATGAAAGCGCGGCGCGGCTCGACCTGGTCTCCCATCAGCACGCTAAACAGCTCCTCGGCCTCTACCGCATCTTCGACACGCACCTGAAGGAGCGTGCGTGTCTCCGGATCCATCGTAGTCTCCCAGAGCTCCTCCGGGTTCATCTCGCCGAGGCCCTTGTACCTTTGAATGCCGAGACCCTTGCGCGCGCGCGCATCGATCGTCGTCCACAGCGCCTCCATGTCCGACACCTCGGAAGGCTCGCCGCTGGGCTGGCCCTCTTTGTCGAGCACCGTGAGCACGAATGGTGGCGCTCCGAGCGCTCGAATGCCCTGGTAAATCTGGCGAAGCTCGGTAATGTTCCCAGCGGAAAGAAAATCAAAATCGATCTTCGTGACGCGTCGCGAGCCTCCATTTTGCGTCTCGATGATCACGCGGTGACGATCATGCTCTTCGTCGTGCTCGATGGTTGCATCGAGCTCGCCGTGGCGCCTGACGTGCACATATTCCTCGATCGCCGCGATCGCGGCCTCGACCTTTTGTCGATCGGCGAGGTCCTCGAGCTCCAAGTCCGCCGCCGTCACCAGCGCCTCCACGATCAGTGGATCCACCCTGTGTCCGATGTTCTCTACGAGCAGGCGGAAACGAGCGATGTCTTTGAACAGGCTACGCAGCGGCTCCCCGGTGAGTTGGGTGCCCCCTCCTTTCATGCTGAGCCTAGTGTGATCGGTCCCGAGGTCGATTAGGTACTGGCTCAAGGACTCATCGTCCTGAAGGTAGCGAAGCTTTTTCCCCTTTTTCACTTTGTAGAGCGGGGGCTGTGCGATGTAGAGGTAGCCCTTGTCGATCAGCTCAGGCATCTGCCTATAAAAGAACGTCAGCAAAAGAGTGCGGATGTGCGAACCATCGACGTCGGCGTCGGTCATGATGATGACGTGATGGTAGCGGAGCTTCTCGATGTCGAAGTTTTCGCCACCATCGACGCCGCAACCGAGCGCCGTGATCAGCGTGCCGATCTCCGCACTGGAAAGCATTTTTTCGAAGCGCGCGCGTTCGACGTTGAGGATCTTTCCGCGCAGCGGAAGAATTGCTTGAAAGCGGCGGTCACGCCCTTGTTTTGCGCTGCCGCCCGCCGAATCGCCCTCGACGATGTAGATCTCTCCCTCGCTCGGGTCCTTGCTTTGGCAGTCCGCAAGCTTGCCGGGCAAAGTGCTCGCGTCGAGAACTCCCTTGCGCTGGACCATCTCCCGCGCATGACGCGCCGCCTCTCTAGCACGCGCGGCGAGCACCGTCTTTTCGACGATCCGCTTTGCGGTCTTCGGATCCTCTTCGAGATACTGGTTGAGCTTCTCGCTGACGATGCTTTCGACGATGCCCTTGACCTCGCTCGACACCAGCTTGTCTTTTGTTTGCGAAGAAAACGACGGGTCCGGGTGCTTCACCGAAATGATCGCGGTCAGCCCCTCGCGCACGTCCTCGCCGCTGAGTGGATTCTTGAGGTCTTTCAAGAGCTTCTCGCGCGATCCGTACTGATTGATGACACGCGTCAGTGCTGTGCGGAGGCCAGTCAGATGGGTTCCCCCATCGCGATTGAAGACGTTGTTCGTATACGGAAAAATCGATTCGTTGTAGGAATCACTCCACTGCATCGCGATCTCGACGTCGACGCCTTCCTTGACGGCATGCAGGTAGATGACATCGTCGTGGAGCGGCGTCTTCTTCTGGTTGAGCGTCTCGACGAACTCGCGAATTCCGCCTTCGAACTTGTGGGTAACCTTCTTGCCTTCACCTCGCTCGTCTTCGAGTGAAACTTCGAGGCCAGCGTTGAGGAACGAGATCTCCCGCAGGCGGTTGTTCAGCACCTCGAAGCTGAAGTCCGTCATCGTGAAGATCTCGGGGTCGGGCTTGAACGTAACCTTCGTCCCCGTCTTACTGCTGGTGCCGATCGCCTTCAGGGGCGCCTTCGGGACACCGCGTTCGTATTCTTGAAACCAGAGCTTACCCTCGCGGCGGATCTCCATCTTGAGCCATTCGCTCACGGCGTTGACCGCACTCACGCCGACACCGTGTAGCCCAGCGGAGACGGAGTAGCTGTCGCTGTTGAATTTCCCGCCCGCGTGAAGCTGGGTCATGACGACCTCGGCGGCACTGACGCCCTTTTCGTGCATACCGACCGGAATGCCTCGCCCGTTGTCGATGACCGTGATCGAGCCTCCCAATTGAACGATGACCTTAACGGCGTCGCAATAGCCTGCTAGGTGCTCGTCGACCGCGTTGTCGACTGCCTCCCAAACCAGGTGATGAAGACCCGTTCCATCGTGCGGATCACCGATGTACATGCCCGGTCGCTTCCGCACGGCTTCGAGCCCTTCGAGCACCTGAATTGCGCTTTGATCATAGCCTGGTGCGGGCTCGCTCGGTTCGGCGATCGGGGCGTCGGCCATAGGTGAGTTTCTAGCCTTGAAGGAGGATCCGCGCAAGGCTCGATGTGCCTGCTAACTCCTTGATCTGACAAACCAATTTCTGAGTCTCAGAAGCTCAGTCTCCGAGGACGCGCCGACGGGTCAATCGAACCGCTAGAAGGGTGCATGGAAGGAGGAAAAGAGCCGTCGATCCGAGGAGGCCAACGAGGTGCGAACCGGGATTTCCGAGCACGAGAAGACCCCGCGCGCACTCTGCGAGTTGATACACGGGGTTGAGTTGCATCAGCGCCCGGACCGCCCCGCTCTTCGGCTCGATCGGAAAGAACGTATTGCTGACCAGACTCAAGGGCCAGCCGACCAAGAACACGGGATAGTTCATGTGATCGATCGCTGGAACGGTCGCCGTGAAGATCAACGCAAAGGACGCAAATGCACAGCCGGCAATGAATCCGAGCAGGGGCATGAGCACGAGGAATTGGACCTTCACGTGGACCATACCCAGCAGGTCGAACACTGCAATGACCAAGGAGACGATTGAAATGTTGACCATTCCACGCACCGCGCCCCACAGGATCTCACCCCAGACGACGCTAGGCAGCTCGACTTGAGTTGCGAGGATGCCATCCCAGGTCTTCTGATAGAACATTCGGACGTACGCGGAGTAGAGCGCCTCGTAATATGGGGTGCCAAAACCCGTATAGGCGATCAAGCCTGCAGCAACATAGGTCGCGTAGTTGATGTTGACCCCGCGATAGCTGAGGTCTTCCACGTAGCGACTGAAACCGAGACCGAAGGCAACGAAAAAGATCACGGGTTCCATCGCAGGAGGGATCACGGCCGTACGCCAATTCCTAAGGAAAACCAGAGCATTACGACGCAATACAGCCCAGGAGCGCCAGTTGGCTACCGCGGTCAGGCTTTGCAACGCGCTCATTCGAGCCTCCCGTTGCGCCGCGCCAGCGCAATGAAGAGGTCGTCGAGATTGGGCGGTCGCACCTGCCAGGTTGCTTCGGCAAAGCGAGCGGTTAGCTCCACCAGATCCTCCTTGCTCACAGGAACGCGAAGCTCGCCCAGAACGGTCGCTACCTGCTCGGTGCCTCGGGCTTGTAACCACGCGGCGATCTCTTCGCGCTCGGGCTCACCGCGCGGCACGATGATGACGTGGTCGCCGAGCACGCGATCGATGACGCGATGTGGCTCGCCGTGCGCAACCGTGCGGCCTTCATGAAGGACTAGGAGCTCGTCGCTCAGTCGCTCCGCCTCGTCCATGTAGTGAGTCGTGAGCACGATCGCCAAACCCTCGGCGCGCATGCGGTCGATCAACTCCCACACATCGAGACGCGCGCTTGGATCGAGGCCCGTGGTAGGCTCATCCAGAAACAGCACGCTCGGCCGGTGCACGATGGAGCGCGCTATCAGCAAACGGCGCACGAAGCCGCCCGAGAGCACATGTGGCGAGGCATCGGCGTAGGGAGCAAGCTCGAACCGATCGAGCAGCTCCGCGACGCGGTCATCGAGGCCTTCGACTCTGGGGCGAAAGTAGCTCGCATAGATGAAGAGGTTTTGCGCGACCGTGAAATCATAATCGAGCGAGTCATCCTGGGTGCACACGCCTATCGAACGCTTGGCCGCTGCGCGGTTCTCGGAAAACCGCTTGCCCGCGTAGTAAATCGATCCCTGGTCCGGGGGCACGAACCCATAGAGCATCCGCAAGGTAGTCGTCTTGCCAGCCCCATTGGGACCGAGAAGGCCGAGAACGGTGCCTCGGCGACACGTGAGGTCGAGGCGATCGACGGCGACCCGCTTTCCGTAACTCTTGATGAGGCCGCGCGCTTCGAGAATTGGTGCCGTCATGATGAAATCGCCTCGTAAGGTGACGGATCGTGCGGGAGCATCCTACAATGGCAATGCGATCGCGCACGTATCGAACCCGTGCCGACGTGGAGCGTGGATGGCTCAGCTACCGAACGACGACGATGCAACGCCTCCGAACAACGTGGAGCGGGTCTTGGACAGCCGTTGGATGATGGCGTTCGCCGTGTTGGCGGTGCTGGTGGCGATCGCCTGGGCATTGCTGGAGCGAGGCCCAACGAACGGGCCAGGGGAGTTGACGCAACCCGGCTCCACGACGGCGACCGTGGAGCTGCTAGGCGTGCCGCCAGGAGCTGAAGTATCGCTCGACGGACAGAAAATCGACAACACGCTGTTCGGGGTTTCGTCCGGCGCCCGGCACGCCATCGAGGTGACAGACGCAAACGGCAGGAGTTGGCGCCAAGTATTCGTCGCGACGGGCTCGCTATCACTGGTGGTGGATCTCCGCATGCACTTCGTCGAAGTCAAGGTGTCGCCTAACGGTCCGCAGACCGAAGGGGACTGACGTCGTAGCCGCGAAGCCTTGCGGAGACGGTCAGTACGCGATCGCTCACCTTCGAGCGCATCGTCGAGTCGACCGCCACGGGGCCTACGCCAGGGCAGTACACGGTACGCACTTCGAGCTCTCGCTTGCCGCCGGTTTCCACGACTTCGACGCATCGATCGAAGGTCCCGGCTCGTGTCGCGAAGGTCGCGTGGGTCGAGACCAAGCGCGCGCTACGCCCGGCGCGGCCGGGCCAGGTCTCGCCCTCTTCGAGCGGAGCACGGATCAGCCATGCATCGCCAGGCAACACACGAATACCCTCCGGGAGCACTTCATAGCGCACGAGCGAGTGCCCGGTGTGCACCTCGGCGACCCGTCCATCAAACGCCTCGACTCGAGTAATCGCAAGCGTGGTCGAGGTCTCGCCGGTATCGACGTCATAAGACCAGGCGTTACCGGTTTGAAGCGGGTAGAGGTCGCTCGGGACGATCGCGACGTGCTGCGGGGACGGTGGAGTGTTCCCCGCACAAGCCACGAGCAAAGACAGCGCGGCACCCACCGCACGAAGACGCAACGTCATATCAGGTGAGCTTAGCAGCTCCGATGTGGGTAGGGAGCGCATATTCGCCACAGGCTCACCTGCTGTTAGGATGCGGATGTGACGGAGAACAAAACGATTCTCGTGCTCGATGACGATCCCTCCGTACGGCACATGCTCCAAGTTCTGCTTGAGCAGCAGGGACATGTCGTCGTCACCGTCGGCGACGTCCGCTCCGCACTGGCGCAGTGCAAGGTTGCTTTGCCCGACTTGATGGTCGTCGATCTCATGCTGCCCATCGAAGATGGTGAGATGTTCCTGCTCGAGTTTCGCCGCCGCTGGCGGCACGCCGAAGTCCCCGTGATTCTCTTGAGCGCCAGCACGGCGCGAAACGAAATCGCCCGCCGCCTCAACGTCCAGGCAACGCTCTGCAAGCCCTTTTTTTCCGAGGACCTGGTGGAGCTGGTGACCACGCTCACCCGGAATGGAGAGACGATCGCGGCAAGCTGACGATCGAATCGTCCGGTCTCGCTTTGCATGGTATGAGCCGCGACATGGATCAGCTCTATGTCGACGGCTTGTTCTCGAACGAAGTCGTCTTGATCACGGGCGGCGGGACGGGAATTGGCCTCGTCTCGGCCACGGAAATGGGCCTCTTGGGAGCTAAGGTGGCCATCTGCGGAAGGCGCCCGGACCCCTTGAGGAACGCCGTCGCCGAGCTCGAGTCCAAAGGCATCGAGGCATATGGCGCCCCTTGCGACATCCGAGAGCCCGAGGCGATCGCCGCGTATGTTGATTCGGTGCTCGATCGCTTTGGGCGTATCGACGTGCTGATCAACAACGCGGGTGGACAGTTCCCTACGACGGCCGAAGCGCTCTCTCCGAAGGGCTTCAGCGCAGTCATTCGCAACAACCTAATCGGCACTTGGGCTATGACGCACGCCGTCGCCAACAAGGCGATGATCCCGCAGAAGCGGGGACGAATCGTCAACATCATCGCGCAGATCATCCGTGGGTTTCCGGGCATGGTGCATACGGGAGCGGCGCGCGCCGGTGTGGACAACATGACGAAGACGCTGGCGGTGGAATGGGCCATCCACGGCATCCGGGTCAACGCCGTGGCTCCGGGGGTCATCGTGACGAGCGGGACGAAGCAGTACCCGCCGGAGCTGCTCGAAACCGCCGAAAAGGCCAACCCTCTGCACCGCCTGGGTACAGCGGAAGAAGTCTCGCACCTGATCACCTACCTCGCGTCACGCTACGCCGACTTCGTCGCCGGCCAGACCTTTTACATCGACGGAGGCGCCAGCATCTGGGGCGAACAATGGTACATACCCGAAGAAGTACCGAAATATCCGCCCTACCCGGTGCCCGAGCGCGGCTAGGAAGCAGGCTTCTCCTGGAAGACGCTGATCAGGTAGGCTACGAGAACGCCGACGAAGTAAAGCGCCACGAGCGGCACCAGCATCATGATCATGGTGTAGACATCCTGCGGCGTGAGCAGCATCGAAAGGAACGCCGCGCACACGATCCACCAGCGTGAGAATTTCAAAAGCTGCCGCCACGTCACGATGCCCGCGCCTGCTAGGAACGTCACTATGACCGGAACCTCGAAGACGATGCCGAACGCGAGCAGCATCCTGCGGAAGAACGGCATGTAGTCTTTGACGAATAACGTTGCGACCAGGGTTTCGTCGCTGAAGCCCAGCAATACGATGAAGGCCTGCGGAAACACGAGCTTGTAACCAAAGATCGCCCCGCCTGCGAAACACAGCGTGGACGCGATGATGAACGGAATCGCGAGCGCCTTTTCTTTTTTGTACAGCCCTGGCGCGATGAACATCCAGAGCTGCCAGAAGATCCATGGCGAAGCGAGAAGCACCCCTGCGATGAGGGAGTTCTTCATGTACATCATGAATGCGTCTGCCGGTCCCGCGAATCGCAGCACTGCGCGACCAGGAAGATGAAGCTGTTCCCAGGCCGGCTGAAGCGGCGCGACGAGGAAATCTTTGATCTCCTTTTTGAAGATCCAACCAACCGCGACTGCTGGAATCAATCCCACGACGGCGCGCAACAGGCGCGAACGCAGCTCGTTGATGTGCTGGAAGAACGTCATCTCCTGATCGTCTTCGGGAACCCGAGGCGACTCGGGACTTGGAGGTTCGATCTGCCCAGACGTCATGGATGCTCTGCTTCGCCCGACACATCTGCTTCGCCCGGCACATCTGCTTCGCCCGGCACACGTGCTTCGTCCGGCGAATCCGCCCCGGCGGCAGCCTCGGACTCATTGGTCACAGCCGACTCCTGCGAGCGTGCCGGCGTTTCATCTTGAGTCGGAACGGGCCGCGCTCTGGGCGGCTGGACCGGAGGGGCGCGAAACGGATCTCCCTCCCGCATGAGCTCGTCGAGACCAATCGCTTCTTTGAACTCTCGGCTCGCGCTCCGTACCTGCCGAAGCCCCTTGCCGACCGTCCGCATGAACGTAGGCAGCCTGTCCGGCCCTACCGCCAGCAGGACGATCACGAGGAAGAAGGCTAGCTCCGTCGGACCAATGCCAAACATGCTTCCCTAAGATGAATCGTCGCCCCCCCAAAAGGCAACCAGAGGCAAGGGCAAGCCGCAATCCGCAGGAGCAACCGGCCTGAATGCACGCAGGTCACGGCTCGAGGCGTATCTGGCGAAGGCGCTCGAGTGCTCGATGCATCGTGCGCACTCGCCGCTCGTACTCGCGCGTCAGCTCCTGAATGCGATTGGCCGCTATCAAGGTCTGCTCCGAGCTTTCCGAGTGCTTGCGGTGAGACTGATGGAGCTGGTGAACCATATCGGAGATGTGCTCGATAGCGCTGCTCATCTGGCGACCCCCTTCTGCCTGCTCCTGACTGCTTCGCTCCATCTGCTGGGTGATGAGTCGCATGTTGTCGGCGCTTTTCATGATCAGCTCCGATCCACGCGCCTGCTCGGCGGTGGCCGCGGCAATCTGCTGGACCGTCTCTGCAATGCGTCCGATCGAGTCGGTCACCTGCTTCGAGCCGTTGGCTTGCTCCACAGTCGCGCGCGCGATGTCGCGCACCATCACGGTCGACTGCCGAGTCGACTCGAGAATCCTTTTGAGCGTGCGCTCGGCCTCGGCGCTCACGGTCACGCCCCGGTCCACCGTGCTCGCGCCACGCTCGACCGCTTCGATCGCGTTCTTCGTCTCCTCCTGAATCGCCTTGATCAGCTCTGCGATTTCCTTCGTCGATGCGCCCGCACGCTCGGCGAGGTCCTTGATCTCGTCAGCAACGACTGCAAAGCCCTTGCCATGCTCGCCAGCTTGTGCAGCGATGATCGCTGCATTCAGTGCGAGCAGATTCGTTTGCTCGGCGACGTCGTCTATGACGTTCAAGATATCGCCAACGGCCTCGATACGAGTGCCCAGGCTGGAGATCGTGCTAACCGCCTCGAGCGACGAAGACTTGATTCGGCTGATCTCGTCGGTGATCTTCAGGATCGACTCGGCACCGGTTTCTGCGCCGGTAGCGACCTCCTCCGAAAGACGCGCTGTCTCGTTGGCGTTCGATTGAACCTGGTCGATTGAAACGTCCATCTCGTTCATCGAGGAAGACGTCTCTTCCGCAGTCAACGCGAGCGCATCGACGTTTCGTGCTACCTCTTTGATGCTGTACGTCATCTCTTCGATCGACGACGCTGTCTCGCGGACGCTCGACCCTAGGTTGCCCATGTTTTCGGCAACCTCCTGATTCGTCGCAGTCATTTGTAGAATGCTCGAAGAGCTCTCTTCGGTGCTCGACGATAGGGCCTCGACGCGATCACTGATCGCCTGCAGTGAGATCGCCATCGACTTCAGAGCGCGAGCTGTCTCTTCGACGGCTACCATCTGCTCGCCAAGGCCACTCGACAGGGCCTTCACGTTTTCGCCGATGACATCCTCGACCTCTTCGATTTCCGCGCGAATCGCTCGAGTCTGCGCCTCGACTTCTTCGACCTCGATCGACGCGGGCAAGCCAGCAGCGATGATCAGCAGGCCGAGCACTCCGAGCACGGCGGCGACGACGCCGGCGACCGAAGCCCCCGGCGCACCCATCCATAGGCCCGAGGCGGCCCCGATCGGCCCTACGACGAACGCGAGCGCGAAGCACAAAAACCCCGGTACGAGATAGCGACTCTTGGCAATGGCCTTGAACATGACCCCCCTGTTGACCAACGGCAGGATATCGAACCGGGAGAGCTGCGGGCAAGTTCCCCCGCACCTCGGTGGGGTTCAGAGGGGATTGGTCAGAAGCTGCATCGCGGTCTGGAGCGCAAGGGAGTAATCGCCCTCCATTTTGAGCTTTCCACCCAAAAACAGCTCCTGAGCCGTCAGCTCGCCGCGCTGAACCATCTCCAAGTCCGAGAATTGCAGCTCGGTGGTGAAACCAGGTGTTTCCGGCACTGCGGCCACATTGAAGCCGATGCGAACCTCCACGTCACCGAGCTCCGGCACCCCGCGAAGCGTGACGTGGCAGGTCATGGGCCGCCCGGCAAGCGCGTCCTCGAATCGCTTCGACGCCGTCTGAGCCGCTGCGATTGCGATCTCGTCATCGTCTAGAGCGCCGGTTTTCGCTACTTTTCCAAGCAGCAAGCGGACGGCATCGCCCGGCAGCGCAGCCGTGATCTTGACGGGCACCCCTTCGGCTGGGGCGTCCCCCGAGCTGAGCGTTCCTTCACGGGCCGATAACACGATGGGCGGCTCATCGTCGATCTGAAGGCTGGCTGCCCCCGTGACTCCTTTGACATCGTCGAGCATACGCTGGGCGCGCTCATCGCCCTGAGCGGCGCGATTGTCCAGAACTTCAACTCCCCGGGCGAAGAGCGTAGGAAAGCTCTCCCGGAGGAACTCTATCGGTAGAATAGTCATGCGGCGCGGAGCATAGCCAACAAGACGAAGAGCACCAAGCTGGCGAAATCGACCAGAATCGGCCACCATCTGAACAATGTCGGATGAAGAGCACCGGCCTACTGTCTTGATGGTGGGCCAGGGCGAGCCGATGCAGGCAGCGTTGGGGGAGGCGCTTCGGCGCCATGGGATATCCGTCGCTGCGTGTGCAACGGCGGAGCTCGAACAAGCTGTCCGGGTGTATGCCCCGGACTTAGTCGTTCTGATCGGCGATGCGGCAGTCCGCGGAGGCGCAACTGTCGTACGCCGTATGGCCGCCAATCGGGCAACCGATGTATTGCCGATCGCAGTCGTTTCAAACGACGCAGTGCTCAAGCACGAAGGGCAGGACTTCCGAACGGGTGCCGTGGCCATAGTTCCTCGGGGTGCCGGGGCCGACACCATCGCACGAAGGCTGGCCGATCTGGCGGACGAAGTGCCGGAGCGGCCCGGGCTGGCGACAGGTCAGATCAACGAGAGCAACCTTCAAGACGTCGTCGACCTCGTCTCCAACGACATGAAGACCGGGATTCTGAGCATCCGCTCCCCGAAGGGCGCGCTCGAAGGCATGCCCATGGTCGTCGAGACCGAACGAGCCTCGGCACACAACACGGAGCTCATCCTCGATCGGTTGCGGGAAGCCATGGAGGAGTCCGAGCGGCTAGAATACGAGTTCCACGAGACGAGTGGCGGCCGGCTGTCGACCTTGCCTGCGGCGATCGAGCCTGACGGCGTGGACCTGACGCGACTGCAAGGCGCACGCGTGGTCATCCTAGATTCCGACGAGCTGCGCGCGGAGAAGTTGGCGCAGGTTCTGAGCACACGTGGGGTTCAAATCGCCGCCGCGGACTTTTCGACCGCTGTCATTCCGAGAATTCGCGAAGTCGATCCGCAAGTCGTGGTCCTGGACGCGAGCGCGGTGGGGGGCCAAGGCATCGACTTCGTGCGAGCCATGCGAAAGGACCCTCAGCTGCGCTGGGCATCGATGTTGGTCGTGCGCTGGGAGGACTTCTGGCCAACCTCTGCGTCGGATGCCGCACCGAATCTAGCACAGCTGGCCGGCAGGATCGTCCCCATGATCGAACAAGATGCCGAGATGGCGAGCCGCGCGGAAGACGAAGTCGACTTCGACACCAGGCTCGAGCTGATCGGCCCAGGACGCTTGCTTCGCGCACTCGGCTCGGTGCCTGGCGTCCGCCATGTGGCGATCGGCGGACACAAACGAAACGTCGAAATCGACATCGCCGACAACTCGATCGTCGGCGCATACACGACGCTGCACGATGGCATCACGCAAAACCTGCAAGGCATGCCGGCGCTGCTCGCGCTATGGGGTCTCAACTCGGCCCGTGTGTCGGTCCGCGAGCAAGATTTGCCTTCGGTAGCAAACATCATGATGCCGGTCGACGAGGCGTTGGGCGTCGTGTCGCAACAACTAGGCTTCATGGACGG
>Ga0114931_10002586_pt1 | contig 23002 bp, 20 predicted proteins | sample 2SBtaG_FD_89579 | JGI IMG/M metagenome (GOLD analysis project Ga0114931, IMG submission 89579) | Deep subsurface microbial communities from Kolumbo volcano to uncover new lineages of life (NeLLi) - 2SBTROV14_V59a metaG | ecosystem: Environmental > Aquatic > Marine > Volcanic | place: Kolumbo... | reverse complement strand
CGTGGTCGGTACCAGGATGATGGAGATGCCCGCATGCTTCTTGGCCTCGGGATCCGTGCGCGCCGCCAGCCAGATGTAATCGGCATCCTGGGCGTGGGTGGTGAAGATCTTCTGGCCGTTGATTACCCACTCGTCCCCTTCGCGCACGGCGCGGGTCTGGAGCGATGCCAGGTCCGTCCCGGCGCTGGGCTCCGTGTAGCCGATGCCCACCAGCAGCTCGCCGTCCCGGATCTTCGGCAGCAGCGCGTCCTTCCACTGCTGGCTGCCGTGCTGGATCAGCATCGGCCCGACGGTATTCACGGTGATCACCGGCAGCGGCGCCCGCGCCCGGTAGGTCTCGTCCCAGAAGATGAACTGGTCGATGTGCCCACGCCCCTGGCCGCCATGCTCCTTGGGCCAGCCGATCACGAGCCAGCCGTCCTTGCCCATGTGCCCCATCACCTCGCGGAAGACAGGGCCGCCGAGCTGGTCCCACTCCTCATCGAGGGCGCGCCGAAGCTCGGGGGTGAAGAGCTTGCGGTAGTAGTCGCGAAGCTCCCGGCGAAGCTCCTGCTGCGCAGGGGTGAACTCGATGTGCATGGGTGAGGGGCGTCCCAGTGGCCGGATGGCATGCGGGGGCCAGAGCGGAGGACCATCCGAAATGAAACGTGTTCTAGTTCTGGGAGTATGACGAGGCCCGGGCGCCTTGTCGATGTCCCCGGGTGGACAATTTGCCCACCGCGCCAGGGCTCCGGCCCGGCCCGGTTTGGGCCGATTGGGGGAGGATGGGAAGAAGATCGAGCGTTCTCGGCTTGGTTGTTGGCCTGGCGGTCGGACTGGCGGGCTGTGCGGCGGAGCAGACGACGCCGGAGGCCCAGGTACGGGCCGTCCTCGGGGCGCTCGCCCAGGCGGCAACGCAGGGCGATGTCGGCGCCTTCAAGAGTCACGTCTCGGAACGCTACGACGACGACCAGGGCTACGACAGGCGAACCCTGGCCGCCTATCTGACATTCCAGATGATGCGCGATCGTCAGCGCAAGGTGGACGTCCGCGTCCGCAGCATCACCCTCCCGGACCCGGACCGGGCCGAGGTGCGGCTCCACGTGGGTCTCGCAGGCAGCGGCGGCGCCCGCGGCCTGCGCGCCGAGGTCTACAAAGTGGAGGTCGACCTTGCCAAGGAGGGCGACGGCCAGTGGCGAATGGTCTGGGCCCGGTGGCGCCCGGCACCGGCCACGGACCTGCTCTAGCGGCGGCGGGCCAATCAGCCGTTCAGTAGCGCGCAGGCCTCGTGGAAGAATTGGAGCGTCGAGCACTCGTCCTGGCGGATGGTCTTCAGCAGCCACTGGGTCTCCGGGTCTTCGTCCAGCTTTTCCACCATCGCGTCGATGGGGGCCAGGGCCTTGTCGATGTCGCCGAAGCGCTCCACGAAGGCCAGCACCTTGGCGGCGTCGCTCTTCTCGGTGCTGCCCGTCTCCTTCATCGCCTCCTCGTGGACCGCGTCCGGCAGCTCGAAGCTCGGCGAGGCGCCGAGCTCCTTGAGGCGCTCTGTCAGCAGCCGGGCGTGGAAGCCCTCGCGCTGCTGCACCGTCCGCAGGCCTCCCTTCAGGCACGCTACCTGGCACACGTCGATCCAGGCGCCCAGGGACACCTCGCCCAGGGCCTCGCCGGCCCGGAACTGATCCAGGAAGGTGACCACCTCGTCGCGAGAGGGCCGAGCCAAGCGCCCTTCGGCCAGGGCACTGACGCGCTCGGACAGGCCTGCGATCTCTGTGCAAATGGCCTCCTGCTGCGTGGCCAGCTTGGTGAGGCTGCGCTCGATCTTCGCCAGGGACTTCTCGGTCATGGAGGGACCTCCGATGGATGGGGATAGGCGGCCAGGATAGCGCCCCCGGCGGGATTCCGGCGCAGCTCCTTGCGGTACAATCCGCAGACTCCCAGGAGCAGAGGAAGCCCGTTCATGAGCGAAGCCATCGACGCCTACGAGACCGCCATGGAGATCAGCTGGAACTTCGATTACGAGATGGGCATCGAGAAGCTCCGCAACCTCTACGCCAAGTCCAAGAAGGCCCAGTGGGATGCGGCGGAGGACATCGACTGGAGCCTGCCGGTGGACCCCAGCAAGCCCATCCTCGACGACGAGCGCTTCGGCTTCGGGATGATGCCCTTCGTGCAGCGCCTCTCGAAGAGCCAGCAGGAGACCTTCCGCGCCCACGTGGGAGGCCAGCGCCTCTCCCAGTTCCTGCACGGCGAGCAGGGTGCCCTGATGACGGCGGCAGCGCTGACGCATGCGGTGCCGGACTACGAGGGCAAGCTCTACGCGGCGACGCAGACCATGGACGAGGCGCGCCATGTCGAGGTCTTCGAACGCTACCTGCGCAAGCTGGCCCTCGTCTATCCGATGTCCCCGTGGCTTAAGCAGCTCATCGACGCCACCCTACAGGCGGACCACTGGGTGAAGATCGCCATCGGCATGAACATGGTGGTGGAGGGCCTGGCCCTGGGTGCCTTCCACAACATGCGTCGGTAGACCGCCTGCGACCTGATGCGCAGCATCGTCGAGGGCGTGCTGCGGGACGAATCCCGCCATGTGGCCTTCGGCAATGTCTACGTGGGCAAGACCCTCTCGGAAATGAACGAGGACGAGCGCGAGGACGTGGCGGATTTTGCCTATGAGGCACTGATGCTGATGGTGAGCGCCAGCGGCCGCAGCCCGGACGGCAAGGTAGACGGCCCGCCGCAGCCGGATCCCACCTTCCGGCTGGTCCTGGAGAACTCCGGCATCGAGCCCGCTGACTTTCTGGCGGGCGTGAAGGAAGCACGCGCGCAGGGGGTCCAATTCGACCAACCGCCGGGCAGCATCCACTCCTACAAAGACCTGATGATGCCGGCCCTGGTGCGCGTGGGGGCCATCACGGAGCGCATCCGGGCCAAGCTCGCCGCCCAGGGCCTGCACATCTTCGAGGACGCAACGGTGCTGGAAAGCCTGGAAGACCGCGACACCGGTGAGGTCAACCTCTAACCGGGGATCTCGTCCACGCCGAGCCAGGCCAGGGCCGCTTCGATCTCGTCGAAGACCTGGATCTCCTGGCCCGAGCCTTCGCGCTCGGCTTGATACATCCGCGCCAGGCCGTATCCGACGGTGGGACTCGCGACGATCGCGGTGCGCGAGGCGCCGCGCTGAGCGGCGGTGAAACGAGCCGCCAGATCGCGTATGGCGGGCGAGCTCAGCTCGCGCGCCTGCATCTGGCGGACATCGACGAGCCCTAGATAGTCCTCACTGAGGTTCTTCGCCCCGGCCCACTTCTCGGCATACTCCCGGACGTCGTCGTCGGAGACGTTGCCCTCGAAGACGCTGTGCATGAACGTCCCAGAGCCGAGGACTCGAACGCGGATCGGCATGGCTCAGTACAACCTCGCCCAATCCGGCGCGCGGAGCTGCCACATGCCGGACCCTCCTTTGCCCAGACCGGCCCGCCGTGGCCATGTTAGTGAAAAGAAGCCGGCTCCGGCCCCTCTAATTCTCCCCCGACTCGACGATCCGGAACCCCGACTCCCGCAGCCAGAGTTCCGCTGTGTGGCGGGGGACCACCGCATCCAGGGAGACCAGACCAGCGGGAGGAGCCCCTTGGGCGATGCACCGGGCTACCCAGACGGGCGGAGCGGCCGGCACGTCCAAGCCGTTGGTGTCTGCGTGCAGCTCGACGCGAGCCCGCTCGGCCCCCTGCTCGTCTTCTGCGACGAGGATCAACACGCCGCGGCGGCTGCCCAGGGGGCGTGCGGCACGTGCAGCTACCCTCAGGGCCGTCGCCACGGGCGGGAGCGCTTGCCGGGGGAGGCGGCCCAGCAGGGGCGCGGCCAGCGCCAACAGGCCGGTGAGGCAGGCGCGGTCGAAGCCCATGTGGAAGTGCAGGGGCACGCGGCGCTCTCCCAGGGCCACGCCATCTCCAAACGGGGCGGGATAGCTGCCGAAGCGCAGACGCCGCCCGTCCTGGGTGGTGGCCTCCCCACCCTCACGGAACCAGCGCTGTCCGCCCGGCGCAATCCGGCCCGGGGGCTGGAGCATTCCGAGGAGCAGGCCCCGGGAGACGGGGTTCCTCGAGCCCAGCGAGAGCCACGCTCCCACCTGGGCAACGTCGTCGCGGCCGGACCAGCGGCCAGCCAGGAGCTGGACCAGGCCCGGCAGCGTCGAGCAGCCGGAAATCACCGCCACCCCTGCTTCGACGGCACCGCAGTGGGCAGCAACGCTGCGGACGCGCTCTACAAATTCCGGGGCCTCCGCCAGGTCGGCGTAGTGACAACGCGCATCGATGGCCGCCGTAAGCAATGCCGCGGGGTCGTAGGAGAAGGGCCCGACCGCGTTGACGACGAGGTCGGCTTCGGCGAGGAGGACCTGCAGGCTCTGGAGATCGTGTACGTCCACTGCGCGCATGGGGTGCCCTGCCCGCCCACCGCGCCTGCTCGCCTCCACTACCCGCACGTCGGGAAGCTGCGCCTGGAGGAGCCGCACCACGCGCGCCCCCATCTCGCCGCTCGCTCCGAGGACGACGACGCAGGTCACGCCATGCCTAGGGAGCAGGCCGTGGCAGGGGGCAGTCTGCCAGACGGCGGCAGCCGATCTGCACGTGGGCGGCGTGGTAGGCCCGGTAGTGCTCCCGCACGCGCTCCATCGTCGAAGCCCTGGGGTGCGCCTCGAAGAGCCCCTCCAGGACTCCCTTCACGGCGCTTGCCCACGGCGAAGGCGGAATGGTCTCGTAGGTGAGGCCTGCCGCCAACAGCACGACCCGCTGGTTGGGCCAATAGCCAGACGCCACGAGGGCCTTCAGGTAGGGATTGGCCTGTGCACTGCGCAGTGGGGGTACCGGCTGTCGCAGGGACGTGACCGTGTCGGGGAGCCAGGTGAGGTCGCTCGATTTGACGAAGGAAACCATCGCTGCGGCGAGGAAGACGGGAATCAAGGCTACGCGCGCCGCTCGGAATGGAGGAGTCACCAGCCACGAAGCTGCCCGCACCGAGACCGCGTGCAGTGTGGCCACCGCGAGCAGGAAGGTCGGGTAGATCACGATAGGCAGCCCGAGCGCGATCAGGATCCACTCGCCGAGGCTCGCCAGATGACCGGAGAACACCATGACGGGGAAGTAGGCCACACGCCACGAACAGAGCGCGGCCACGAAAAACGCCACGCGCCGATGCGCAAGGCGCGCACGCCGCCAGCACCCGGCCAGCCCCAGCGCGGCGCCGCCAATGGAAGCCACTTGGAGCGCTGAGAAGAGCAGCGACTGGGAGAGCGGCCGCATATCGCCGATCATGGCACCCAGGCCCACGAGCACCCCGGCCAGCAAGCCGCCCAATACGATGCGCCCAACCACGCCGGGAGCCTAGCCCATGGAGGCAACGTCCCCTGGCGAGGATGAGGTAGGCTCCCTGGCGGCGGCGCAGCTTGCAGGAGGCTCCCATGACGGTGGATCTGCGAACCCGTCTCGATTCCGAGCAACGACCCGTGGAGGCTGGCCCCTTCTTCCGCGACACGCTGCCGTCGCTCCTCGATGCCCATCACGCGCAGATTGCGCCGGGCGCGCAGGAGCTCTGCCTCGACGACCTCTGCATCGAGACCGAGGACGAGCCCTGGACCCTCTGCTGGCAGGATGACCGCGTCGCCGTAGAGGCCGGCTGCATGGGCAAGGCCCGGGTCCGGCTCACGGCCCAACAGCTTTCCGACATCGTCTGGGACCAGACCACACCCGTTGCCCTCATGAGCAACAACCTCCTGGATATGCCGGACGGCGGCCTCCCGGACTTCCTGAACTGGTGGCTGGTGCTGCGCGCGGCGCTCGACGGGCGTCGCATCTACGCACGCGGAGATGTGCGCTTCGCAGGGAAAGTTCGCCGTAGTTTTTGCGCGGAGGACTCCGATGAGGAGATGCGCGCTTTCCTCGAAGACGCCGGCTACCTCCACATCCGCGACCTCTTCAGCGAAGAGGAGATGGCGGCGGTGGCAGCAGATTATGGCCGGGCGGCAGCGCACTACGAAGAGGGCGACCCGCAGGCTTGGTTTGCAACCACGCGTGACGGTACCCAGCACCTGGTGCGCATGGAGGGCTTCGACCGCTACTCCGAGGCAACGGTCGCCCTGGTCGATGACGAGCGCCTACAACGGATCGGCCGGATCCCCGGAGTGGGCCACGTGGCGGCCCGGAAGCCGGGGCACCGGGTGGGCGCACTCAGCAAGCCCATCGGCGTCGTCCAGGGTATCTCCGACGTACCGTGGCACAAGGACTGCAGCCTGGGCCGCCACTCCTACGAGTGCTGCTCGCTCACGGTGGGTATCTCCGTCACCGGTGCCGACGCCCTGTCGGGCCAGCTGCGCGTGCTGCCCGGGAGCCACCGCGCCCTGGTCTGGCCCGCGCCGTGCATCCAGCCTGGGCTGGACCTCGAGCCCCTGGACCTACCCACGCGGACAGGCGATGTCACGGTGCACCTGAGCTGCACGCAGCACATGAGCCAGCCGCCGGTCAAGGGGACGCGCAAGGTACTCTACACGGGCTTTCGCCAGCGGCCTGCAGACGCTGCGGGGGCAGCGCGCAACCGGGCGCGGCTCGACGCGGTGCGCAGCAAGACCCACACCAGCGTCTCCCAGGAGCCCGGTTACCTGGGCAAGTGAGCACAGTCGAGGCACCCTCGGGTCGGGGCCCCGACCGCCCTGGGAGTGCGACTCCCAGGCTCTCGGTGATCGTTCCCGTCTTCAATGCGGCGCGGTACCTCCCACGCTGCATCGAGGCCCTGCTCTCCCAGGATCTCGCAGCTGCCTACTACGAGATCCTGATGGTCGACAACAATTCGACAGACGGGTCAGCTGAGATCATCCGCGCCCATCCGGAAATCACGCTCCTGGCTGAGCCCCGGCACGGCCCCTACGCCGCGCGCAATCGCGCGCTCCGGGAAGCGCGGGGCGAGATCATCGCATTCACGGATGCGGACTGTCTCCCAGAACGGGACTGGATCCGCCAGATCGTCCGCGGCATGGATGCGCCCGAAGTACGCATCCTGCTGGGCCGCACCGGCCCCGCCCCGGCCTCCCATGCGCTGGCGCAGCTGGGGGAGTACGAAGCGGCCAAGGACGCCTTCGTCCTGGACGGCAACGACCCCCAACTCTACTACGGCCACGCCGGAAACATGGCCGTGCGCCGGGAAGTCTTCGACGAGACCGGCGGCTTCGCCGGCGGGCGGCGAGGGGAGGACACGGTCCTCGTGCAGCAGGTGATCGCCCGCCATTCCTGCGCGGCCATCCGCTACCAGGCCGACATGCGAGTTACCCATCTGGAGTGGGGCAGCCTCTGGGGCTACTACAAGAAGCTCTTCCACTATGCCCGCAGCCAGCGACGCTACCGCTCCTTCACCCCCGCGCGGGCACTCACCCAGCGGGAGCGCTGGCGCGTATACAGGGGCGTTGTCCGGCGCAAGAACCTCAGTTCCCAAGCGGTGCTGCTGGCAACCCTCGCCGTGGGCTGGCTGGCCTGGTCTGCCGGCGCCGCCAGTGCACCCAGGATTTGACCCAGCCTGCGCTCACCACACCTGCTTGCTGCGCAACTCCGGCGCCACCCCGTCCAGGCGCTCGGCCAGGCGGTTCAGGTGGCAGGTGGGCACCGCCGGAAAGAGGTGGTGCTCCACGTGATAGAACATGTCGTAGCTGACAAAGGACTTCACGTCGTTGCGCAGCGTGCGCGCGATGTAGTGCGAGCGATCGCAGTCGTGATGCACCGTCCACACCGCGAAGAAAGCCGAGAAACACTGACCGACGACCATGGCAATGACGTGGTAGCGGAGGAATCCCACGTCGAGGATGCCGAAGCAGAGGATGACCATGGCCGCCAGGGCAGCGAGCTCCGCGTAGATCCAGTGGCGCACGCGGGGCTTGCCCTGGGTGAGGGCCGCATGGTGCAGCCGCACCGGAAACTGCGGCCCCGTCACGAGCGCCTTCCAGCCGGGCATGCGTGCGCTCATGGCCTCGACGTCCTCGTCGTCCATGCAGTAGCGGTGATGGCGCAGGTGGTTCCACTGCACTGCGTGCATGGCGCTCATCATCAGCGGGGAGAGGATGAACATCAGCCACTCGTGAGCCTTGGGGCTTACCCCCACCGCGTAGTGGAAGGCGTTGTGCACCTGGCGCAGGCCACACAGGAAGAACACGAAGGACGACGCCAGGGCCGGCAGGAACCAGGCCCAGTGCCAGGTCAGCCCCCAGTGGGCAAAGAGCCACGAGGCCAGCAGCCAGGGGACGTAGATCAGGACCTCGTACACCACCTCCCGGGTGCTGAGGGAGCACAGGTCCTGCCACGCCACCTCTTCGAGGCGCGGGTCTCGCAGAATCTCCATGGCCATTGGCGGGGCCTCCTTCACGGGTCGCCGCGGGATTATGGCGGGGTTCAGTGAGTTTTGCCGCCCTACGGTCAGGGCGTCTGCACTGTCCCCACGACCTCCGTCTGCGGATGAAAGGCCTGCCAGGCGAACCAGTAGGCCAGGGTTCCCGGGATGCGCGGGGCCCGCTGGCCGTCCGGTCCTACCAGCGCCGCTTCCCCGATTTGCCAGCTGGCGCCGGATTTCTCTTCGACGAGAACGCCTTTCTTCGGACCCAGACGGAAGTGCTGGCCCGGGCCTCCCGGGCGACGGTAGGCGCGAACGGCGGCGCCCGCGTCATAGCGAACGAAGCCTGTGGCTGCACTGCGCCCTTTCACTTCGATGCGTCCGTTCTGCGCCACCAACACCACCGGCTCGCCCCCCACGCTGTCGTTGCGCACGATGTCCCCGGTCAGCCGGGCGAGGCTCCAGGCCTTCGCCCGACCGCCGCGGTAGAGGCCGAAGACCCGTTCCTTCTGGGGCAGGTCCTGGCGGGTCCCGGAGGTGGGAAACAGCTTCTGAGGAGACATGAAGTAGCCGCCGTAGGGCTGGCCAAGCGCGTAGTCGCGCTTGTAGCCCGTGGCGAGGCTCACCACACTGGTCTCGGGATGACGGACGCGCCAGTCCGCCCAGCGCGTGACTACGCTGGGGAGCGCGGTGAGGCGCCCCGGCGCCTTGGCTGCCGGCCCGAGCACGGCCTCGCCTGTGAGCTGGCTCCACAGGCTGTCAGTCTTGCGGTCCCACATCAGCTTGTTGCTGCGGTAGAGCAAACCGGAGGTGCCGAAGCGTCGCACGGCACCCTCCACGCGAGCTTCGTAGGGAATCGCCGAGCCACACAGGCTGCAGTAGGACAGCGCGAAGGGAACACCCCCCAAGCGGTCGTTCACCAGCTCGTGCCAGTCGAGAATGCGCAGGGGATACGCTCGCGCCTCACCCCCGAATGCCAGGCCGACCACGGGCTCGGCCGGGTCCATGAAATCTGCCTCGTCCGCGGACACGTGCCGAGGCTGGTCGAGGGGCGGAATCCCGTCCACGCGCACCCCACCCCAATCGATCTCCTGCACCCGCAGGCGGGCGGGCTGATCGTCGCGTAGCCACTTGGCAAAGTGCGGGTCGAGGGTGGCAAAGATCTTCCCCTTCCAGCTGGCAAAGCCTGGGGGCACGGGCAAGGGATGGTTGCTCTGCCACTGCGCCCAGCCAAACCAGTCGCCCCCGAGCGCCTGTCTCGTCAGGTGCTCGAGAACGACCACTCGGCGGTTGTAGCCGGACTGCGGGGTGATCCCCAGCTGAGTGGTCCGCACCAGCTCGATCAGCGGCGCGACAAAGCGGCGGTCGGGCGCCGCCTCGATGCGCTGGAGCGCTGCTTCACGATCCGCAGCGTTCTCGGCCGTGAGGCCAGCAAGGGCCTGGCGAGCCTCGGCGTCGGGCAGGGGCTTGCCTGCGTCGAGGCGATGGCTGTCGCTGCCACAGGCCAGGGCCAGGGCCACAAGGAAGGCCGCCCCCACGGAACCGGTACGCCAGACCTGGCGGCTGGCGCTCAATCCGCCTCCATCAGCCATCGCTGCGCATCGATCACGCCGGGCGGAGCCTGCACCAACTCGATCAACACGCCTTCGCCTCCGATGGGCGACACCTCATTGCCCTTGGGGTGGATGAAGCACACGTCATGGCCAGCGGCGCCCTGCCGGATGCCGCCGGGGGTGAAGCGCACGCCCTGCGCTTCCAGCCACTCCACGGCTGCCGCCAGATCGTCCACCCAGAGGCCCACGTGGTTGAGCGCGGGCTCGTGGACCTTGGGCTTGCGCAGGGGATCGAGGGGTTGCATCAGGTCCACCTCGACCTCCAGGGGCCCGCTGCCTGCGGTGGCGATGTCCTCGTCCACGTTCTCCCCCTCGCTCTGGAAGCTCCCCTTGAGACGCAGGCCCAGGATGTCCACCCACAGCCTTCGCAGGGCCTGCTTCTCGAGGCCACCAACGGCGATCTGCTGGATCCCAAGAATCGAGAACGGACGCTCCGCCACCAACACTTCCTCCTGGAGGGGTACGCGCAGTTGAGAAACTCGACCCCGTGGGGTCGAGTTTCTCAACTGCGCGCCCCCTCTGCCAGAGGTAGGCTTCTCGCAATGGCATCTGCGAAGGCTCGCGTCCACTTTCGCTCCCTCGGGTGCCCCAAAAACCTCCTCGACACCGAGGTGATGCTCGGGACCCTGGCTGCTTCCGGCTACGCCATTGCGGAGCAGCTGGAAGACGCGGATGTCGCGGTGGTGAACACCTGCGCCTTTATCGAGAGCGCGCGCGAGGAGTCCATCCAGGCAATTCTCGAGGTGGCCGACCTGCGCGATGCAGGGAGTCTGCGCGCACTGGTCGTGGCCGGCTGCCTCCCCCAGCGCTATGGCGGGGAGCTCGCCAAGGAGCTGCCGGAGGTGGACGCCTTCGTGGGCACCAGCGCCTTTGCGGGGATTGCCGGGATTCTGGACGAGGCCCTGGCAGGGCGCGGAGGCGTCTACGTCGAGCCCGGCCATACCCACCTCTACGACCACCATTCGCCGCGCATGCGGACGGGGCGGCCGCACACCGCGTACATCAAGATTGCGGAGGGCTGCGACCGGGTGTGTGCCTTCTGCGCCATCCCAGGGATCCGCGGGCGCTTCCAGAGCCGCACGGCGGAGAGCCTGGCCGCCGAGGCGTCGCAGCTCGTGGAGGGGGGCGTACGCGAGATCAATCTCGTCGCCCAGGATTCCACCTCCTGGGGCAAGGACCTCGCGGCGCCCGAAGACGGCTCCGGGCGCCCTCGCCTGGACACGCTGCTACACGCCCTCGATGCGGTAGACGGCCTCGACTGGATCCGGCTGCTCTACCTCTACCCGAGTGCGGTCACAGATGCGCTGATCGATACCCTGGCTGGCGCCCGCCGCGTGCTCCCCTACGTGGACGTGCCCCTCCAGCACGCCAGTGATCCCATGCTCCAGCGGATGCGACGCGGAACCACAGTGGCGCGCCAACGCCAACTGGTGGAACGTCTGCGCGCAGGCATTCCGGGCGTCACCCTCCGCACCACCTACATCGTGGGCTTCCCGGGGGAGACCGAGGCAGACTTCGAGGCCTTGCTCGATTTCGTACGCGAGACCCGCTTCGACCGCGTGGGCGTCTTCCGCTACTCGGACGAGGAGGGGACCGCCGCCTTTGCGCTGCCGGACAAGGTGGAACGCTCCGTGGCCAGGGAGCGCTACCGCCGGCTCACGCAGGTCCAGCGCGAGATCATGGCCGAGACGCTCGCGGGGCAGGTGGGTCGGGAAGCCCAGGTCCTGGTGGATGCCCGGATCGGCGGGGAACTCTCCCAGGGCCGGCTGGCCAGCCAAGCGCCGGAGATCGACGGCATCACCTACTTGAAAGGGGATGTCCAGCCTGGCGAGCTGGTTGCCGCCCGCATCACCGCGGTACGCGATGGCGTGGATCTGGAGGCCGAGGCGTTGGCGTCAGCGAGGCTTGGACGCTGAGCCTCGCGGGTGCTGGAGCAAGCACCCGCGTCCAGCAGCGGTCCGATCCGATCGGCCAGAAACGCAGCCCCGCTGCAGCAGCCGGATTCCCCTCCTTCACCCCAACGGGCAGCTCGCCGCATCCGACGAGCACGATGGGTCTCTCGAACTCTTGCCCACGCCCGCTACCAGCCGGAGCCACCCCGGGCACCCGGCCCAGGTAGTAGACCGCGGCCCCCTCCATCCCTTCTGACTGCGTCAGGAGAGCGACACGCCCTTCCGGATGTTCCTCCAGCCAGCTGCGGACCGCGGTGAAGAGCGGTCTGGCCGAGCGGGCCTCCACGCCCGGGACCGTGACCGCGAAATGGAAGAGGCTACGCAGGGCCAGCATCAGGACCAGCAGAACCACTGGGGACGCAGGGAGCCTGTCGGCCCACCGCAACAGCGTGGCCAGGGGACGGGGCGCATAGGCACCGTCCCGAGCCCGGGCGTACGCCACCCCCACGGCCAACGCCAGGGCCGGGTAGAGGGGGGCCAGGTAGAGGTTGCGCTTGGAAGAGGCGGCGGAGAGGCCGATCAGCACCACCGCGAACCAGATCGGCGACAGTAGATCCAAGGGGCCGCCCGCAGCCAGGGCACGTCTCCGGCGATCCGGGTTGAGCCATTGCCACGCGAGACCGGGGAGCAGGATGACCGCCGGCGCGCTCAGATACAGGAGCCGATCGGCATAGGCGTAGAATGGCGCTGCGTGGTCGGCGTGGTTGGAGAGGAAACGCTGGGCGCTCTGGTGCAGCACCGCCTGCATTGCCCCTGAGCCGGCGACCTCCTGCGCCGCGACGGCCCAGATCAAGATCGGAATGGGAAGCAGCAGCAGCGACGGGTGGAAGACCCGGCGCGCGATGCTGGCGATGCGCGAAGGCCCGCCCACGGCGAGGAGATAGCTACCCGCGACTGCCGTCGGGATGGCGACGCCGATGACTCCCTTGGTGAGGAAGGCACCCCCCATGCCCAGGTAGAAGAGCGCCAAACCGGTCCCTCTTCGGCGCGGGGTCGCCTCTTGGAGCACGAAGCCAGCCAGACTGAGACTGATCCAGCAGAGCAACCAGGGATCCACGAGCAGACGATCGTGGAGCGCGAGAAAGCCCATGCTGCACTGCAGGACGAGGGCGGCCACAAGGCCCGCCGCCTCGCCGGCGATCCAGCGGCCCATGGCAAAGGTCAGGGCCAGGGTGAGCAGCCCGGCGAGGGCCGACGGCAGCAGCAGCAGGGCGTCGTGACCGTTGCCGGCGCTAGCAAGCACCGCCACCGACGGCAGGTAACCAAGAGAAGGATATTCGAGGAAGGGCTGGCCGTTGAGCCGGGGCCAGGCCAGTTGGCCCTCCAGCAGCATCTCCTGGGCGATGCCCGCCACCCGGGTCTCGTCCCGCACCGAGAGATCGGACCGCAACACGCCCACCAGGCTCATCGCAACACAGAAGCCGGCAACCAGGAGCCTCAACTTCTGGGTAGCCACGAAGCTGCGAGCCGCGCCGCCCAGGCGCTGCATGGCCCCCCTGGAATCCATGACCCGCACCCTAGCCCGTCTCGCTGCGCAGGCGGCTGGCCTCCCGCCGCCCTGCAACTCGTCGCCCTGAAGCTGGCCGGCTAACCCGCGTAGCCCTCTGCCAGCAGGTAGCGCTCGGTCGAGCCCTTGCGCGTGGCCCGGGTTTTCACCGGCCCCACCTGCTTGAAGTGCGAACGCGTTCGCTTCTGGAAGGCGGCGGCCTCCGGACACTCGAGCAGCTTCGCCAGCAGGCTACCCCCTGGCGCGAGGAGTCTTGGGACGGCCGCCTCGACCGCCTCGAGCAACGCCTCCTCGCGCGCCCGGTCCGTCGCCCGCACGCCGGTGAGCTTGGGCGCTGCATCGGAGAGGACCACGTCCGCCGGGCCTCCCAGCTGCTCCTGGACCCTCTCCAGAACCTCGGGATCCGCGAGATCTCCTCGAATCACGAACACGTTCGCAAGTTCCAGGGGTGCCTCCAGCTCGGCCAGATCGACCCCGACCACGCGCCCCTCTGGACCCACCGCCGCTGCGGCGACCTGCAGCCAGCCGCCGGGCCAGCAACCGAGATCTGCCACCCGGAAGCCCCGCCTCAAAACCTTGCGAGCCTGCTGGATCTCCTGGAGCTTGTAAGCAGCACGGGACCGGAATCCCTCGCGTTTCGCCTTCTGGTGGAAGGCATCCTTGCGGCGATAGACCATGCAGGCCCGGACCCCGTGGGGTCAAGCAAGTCAACTGCGTCCCCGTACCTTGGGGGCGGTGGCGGGGCGGAGGCGGAGGAGGGCGTTGTTGTGGCCGGGGACGCCGCCTCGGATCAGCAGGAGATTCTTGCCGGTGTCCACGTGGACCACCTCGAGGTTGCGAAGGGTCACGCGCTCGGAGCCCATATGGCCGTACATGCTCATGCCCTTGATGACCTTGCCCGGATAGGCGCCGGCGCCGATCGAACCGGGGTGGCGAAAGCCCTCGTGGGTACCGTGGGTCTTGCGCTTGATGGCAAAGCCATGGCGCTTGACCACACCTTGGGTGCCTCGCCCCCTGGAGATCCCAATGGCATCGACCTTTTGGCCCGCTTCGAACACATCGGCCTTGATCTCGGCGCCCAGCGCGTGGCTCCCGAGTTCCTCGGCGGACACCCGGCACTCCTTGACGTAGCGCTTGGGCCCGACGCCGGCCTTCTCGAAATGGCCCAGGTTCGGCTTGCCGACATTCTTCCGGCGACGATCCGCGAAGCCCAGCTGCAGGGCGGCATAGCCGTCCTTCTCCGGCGTCTTCTTCTGGAGGACGTAGTTGGGGCCGGCCTCCAGCACCGTCACCGGAACGCAGGCGCCGTCCTCTAGGAAAAAACGTGTCATGCCGATCTTGCGGCAGAGAAGCTCGATGGCCACGATTCGGTCTCCGGGGTTCAGGCTTGGCGCCCGGCTCGGGGTGGCGGCGGATGGAAGAGGCCGGCACCCGCGGGGAAATCCGGGAAGCCGGAGCAATATAGGAGGATCCCAGAGGCATGTCGAGCGCAGCCCGACACCACGTGGCCCTGATCGCAGGTGACGGCATCGGCCCGGAGGTGACCGAGGCCGCCGTGCGCGTCGTCGAGGCTACGGGCGTTCCGGTGGACTGGATCCGCGCCGAGGCCGGCGCCGACGTGGTGGCGAAGTATGGCACGCCGGTGCCCGAGGCCACCCTGAACACGATCCGCAGCTGCGGCGTCGCCCTCAAAGGCCCGGTGGGAACTCCGGTGGGGGAGGGGTTCCGCAGCGCCAACGTCACCTTGCGCCAATCCCTGCAGCTCTATGCCTCGCTGCGGCCCGTCAAGAATGTCCCAGGAGTGGAGACACGCTTTGAGGGGGTCGATCTCCTGGTGGTCCGCGAGAATACCGAGGGGCTCTACTCGGGCCTCGAGCACCGCGTGGCCCCGGGAATCGTCGAGAGCCTGAAGATCGTCACCGAGGAAGCCTCCCTGCGCATCGCGGACTTCGCCTTCCGCATGGCCGAGATCGAGGGGCGCCACGAGGTGTGTGCAGTCCACAAGGCGAACATCCTGAAGCTCTCCGACGGCCTTTTCCTCGAGTGCGCCCGGCGCGCCGCGACGCACCACCGCACGGTCGACTACCGGGAGATCATCCTCGACAACTGCGCCATGCAGCTCGTCCGGGATCCGACCCAGTTCGACGTGCTGCTCCTCGAGAACCTCTACGGCGACATCATTTCCGACCTGTGCGCGGGCCTGGTGGGAGGCCTGGGCGTCGTACCTGGTGCCAACATCGGAGACGGCTGCGCGATCTTCGAAGCGGTGCACGGGAGCGCACCAGACATCGCGGGCAGAGGCGTGGCGAATCCCACAGCGGTGATCCTCTCCGCGGCGAATCTGCTCCGACACCTGGGCGAGCGGGATGCCGCGAGCCGCGTGGAGCGCGCCGTCCACAGCGCCTTGGCCGAGCCCGGCGGCCGCACCGGCGATCTCGGAGGAAACGCGAGCACGATGCAATTCACCGCTGCCATCTTGGAGCACCTGGGCTAGGCCCAGGGCAGCTCCTTCTGGCTCGAAGCCCCATGAAAAGACCGCAACGCGCCCTGGTGCTGGGCCTCGACGGCGCGAGCTTCGACGTGATTCATCCCCTCGTGCGGGCCGGCCGCCTGCCAAACCTGGGCGCCTGGATGGCAGCCGGCCAGCACACGGCGCTGCACAGCACCGTGCCGCCGATGACCTTTCCCTCCTGGACATCCTTCCTGACCGGACTCGAACCGGGCAGCCACGGCGTCTTCGACTTCACCCAGAAGCTTCCAGGGCGCTACCGCATCCGCTTCACCAATGCGTCGGATCGCGCTGGAGCGTCCCTCTACGAGCGTGTGACCCGCAGCGGCGGCAGCGTGCTCGCCTTGGGCATGCCCGCCACATTCCCGCCTGAGCCAGTAGCGGGCTTGCTCGTATGTGGCTTCGACGCACCAGTGTCGACGGGCAGCGACCCGCGGCGCGCCAGCGACCCAGCGCTCTACCGGACGCTTGCCGAACGTGTGGGTCCATGGATGACACCGGACCTGGACGAGGGCGCAGCGGACGGCGCCTGGCACGAGCACGCCGTGGACGTGTTGCTCGCCCGGGTGGATCGCAAGCTGGCCTTTGCCCTGGAAGCCCTCGCGGAGCTGCGGCGGCGTGGCGACGACCCGCAGCTGATGACGATCGTCTTCGCGGAGAGCGACACCGTGGCGCACCACTTCTGGCGAGACCACGACCCGGCCTCGCCTCGCCATGACCCCGCCGCCAGCCGGAAGCGGCGTGGCGCCGTGGCGACGGTCTACGAGCGCCTCGACGAGGCCTGTGGCGTCTTGCGCCGTGCTTTCGGGGAAGAGGCCGCCTGCTTCGTCGTCTCGGACCACGGCAGTGGCGGTGCCGCACGGCGCGTCGTGCATCTGAACCGCCACCTGGAGTCCTGCGGGCTGCTGCGACGGCGAACGCGAGGCGGAGGCCCGGGCCTGGACGCGCTGGCGCGCAGCAGCCGCGATACGGCGCTGCGCTGGCTTCCACCCCGAGCCGCCGAGGCGATCTTTCGCCGCCTGCGCCCCGCGGCAGCTCGCCTCGAGAGCGCGGCGCGCTTTGGAGGCCTGGATTGGGCACACACTTCGGCCTTCTCGGAAGAAGCGAACACCCAACCCGGCGTCTGGATCAACCGCAGTGGCCGCGAGCAGGCCGGCTGCGTCCGCACCTGCGACTACGAGCGCGTGCGCGACGAAGTCATCGCCGCCCTGCAGCAGTGGAAATTGCCGGGGGATGAGCCCGTCGTGGCCCGCGCCAGGCGGCGCGAGGAGGTCTACGCCGGTCCCTTCTGGGAACGCGCGCCGGATGTGGTCGTGGAGCTCGGCTTGGAGGCAGGCTATGCGCTCTCCCTCGTTGCCACGCCCTGGTCGGAGGAGCCGACCGCGCTGCGCTGGCTTGGTGAAGACGAGCTCGCCGGGGGACGCGGGCGCGGCATGAATGGCACGCATCGGCCGGAAGGCATCTGGATTGCGAGCGAAGCAGGCGGGGGGCCACCGCTCCGGGAAGCCAGCATCGTAGATGTCGCACCTACGATTCTCGCCGCCCTCGGAATCCCGTGGGACGAGAGCCTGGATGGAAGGGCCCTTCCCCGCGTTCGCGAGGGCTACTCCCACGATGAGGAACGCCGCGTCGCGGAACGCCTGCGCAAGCTCGGATATCTGGAATGACTCGCCTCGCCGTGCTGGCACCCCGCTATCCGGTGCTCTCGGAGACTTTCGTGCAGCGCGAAGCCTCGGCGCTGCAATCCTTGGGATGGCAGGTTCTGCCCGTGGGCCTGCGGACGGCGAATCCCGGGGGCGCCATGCCGGGGGCGCCGCCCCTGGCCCACGTCGTCTACACCGGGGGTTGGCTTCGCCGCGCAGCCTTGGAGCTTGTCAAGCACCCATTTGCCAGCCTCGGCACCCTCGGCCTGGCGCTACGAGACGCCCTCTTCCCCGGAGAGTCCCTGGGCGCTGCTGCGAGGATGAAGCTCCTCGCCCAGGGTGTGGCGGGGCTCTCCCTGGCACGTTGGCTACGACACGAGGGAGTCCGGCACATCCACGTCCACTTCGCCCACGCACCGGCCAGTGTCGGCATGTATGCCGCGCAGCAGCTGCAGCTGCCGTGGAGCTTCACCGGACACGCCAATGACCTCTTCGAGCACCGGGCTCTGCTGCGGCGCAAGCTCGCGCGAGCGGCCTTCGTGTCCTGTATCAGTGGGTGGCACCGAGAGCTCTATGCGCGTCTCCAGCCGCAGGCGGCCCCGCGCCTGGTGATCGTACGTTGCGGCGTCGTACTGCCCGAAGCGTTGCAGCGCGAGCCCCGGGGCGAGCTGCTGCGCGTCATCAGCATTGCGCGGCTAGTCCCCAAGAAGGGGATCGACGTGCTGCTGCGCTCGTTGGCCGCGGTCGGAGAGAGCGGGACTGCGTGGCGGCTCTGCATGGTCGGGGACGGGCCGCAGCGCCGCGCCCTGGAGCAGCTGGCGAGCCAGCTCGGCATCGCGGAGCGCGTCACATGGCTTGGCGCTGTGGCCAATTCCCGGCTCCCCGAGCTGCTTCGCCAAGCCGACGTCTTTGCCCTCCCGTGCCGGGTGGATGCGCGGGGAGACCGCGACGGCATTCCCGTGGCCATCATGGAAGCCCTTGCCGCCGGGTTGCCGGTGGTGGCGGGCGACCTCCCAGCGCTGCGGGAGCTGGTCCAACCCGAAGAGACCGGCCTGCTCGTTCCAGGCGACAATCCCCAGGCCCTCGCCCAAGCCCTGGCGCGGCTGGCCGCGGACGGCGCCTTGGGCGAGCGCCTGGTGGCGGCCGGCCGACGCCGCGTAGAGGAGGAGTTCACCGTCGCCAAGAACGCGTCACGACTCGACGCCGCATTGCGTCAAGCGGCCGCGGGGCGCTCCGGCCTTCCCCTCGCGGATCGGGGCCGGTAGCCTCCGCGCCGTGCGGCTCGTTCTCCTCGGCGCCTTTCCCTTTCCGGCGCCCCAGGGCTCCCAGTGCTTCGCGGCCGAGCAGGCGCGCGCCCTCGACGCCGTGGGCGCCGAGGCCTACCTCTACTGTTACGGCGTCGGCGACGGCCGCAGCCTGCCCGGCGTCCGGCCGCGCCGCATCGCCGCGGGGTGCTCCCCGGGCCGCCTGCGTGCAGGCTTCGACTGGCGCAAGCCGAAGGCCGACGGCGCACTCCTGGAGCGGTTGGTTCGGGATGCGCGCCGCGAGCCCTTTGACGCCGTCCTGGCCCACAATGCCGAAGCGGCGCTGATCGCGTTGGCGGCCCGGCCGCTGGTGGGCCTGCCGGTGGTCTACGTGGCCCATACCCTCTGGGAGGAGGAGCTCGGCAGCTATCTCCCGCGCACTGCGACGAGCGGCGCAGGCGCAGCCGGCTTCTGTCTCGATGCGCTGCTGGCACAGTCCAGCGACGCGGTCATGACGCTCTCGCGCCACGCCACCGCCGCCCTCGCACCGTTTGCACGGGGGCCTCTACAGCGCGTCCCGCCTCCCTTGCGCCGCACACCGGTGCCAGGCGCCGAGAAGGTGGCGAGCATCTGCAAGCGCCACGGACTGGAGCCGGGGAGCTATGCCGTATACGCGGGCAATCTCGACCGCTACCAGAACCTGGCACTCCTGGACCGCGCCGCGGCGCGCGCCAGCCGCGTCCCCGTGGTCGCGGTGACCCACGATCCCCGAGGCACGCCCCTGCACAACATCCGCAAGTGCGTGGTCGGCGACCCCGAGGACGCCCGCTGCCTGATCCACGGCGCGCGGCTGGCCGTGCTGCCGCGCCGGCGCGCGGGGGGCTTTCCGATCAAGCTGCTCCACTACATGGAGGCCGAACGGCCGATTCTCGCCCACGCTTCCGTGGCAGACACCCTCGAGCACGGCACCTCCGGCTGGCTGCTGCCCCAGAGCGCCGGACCCGACCTGTGGGCGGCCGCCATGTGCCGTCTCTTCGATGACCATCCCCTCGGCTGGACCCTGGGCCCCGGCGCAGCGCAGGTGCTCATCAAGCATCACGCGCCCTCCAACCATGCCGCGGACACCCTGGCGCTGGTCTCCCGCGCCCGAGCCAGCCGCAAGCGGGCGCGGCGCCCCGTGTGGCAGAAGAAAGTGGGAAAGGCGGGGCGAGGCGCCGAACTCAGCGGGCAGATCGCCCCACCGCCGGAGCTGCGGCGTCCCAGGTCCCTGGCTCGCTAAGCTGCGGGGCCAGGATACCCGGCGCCGGGGCCCCGAGGGCCCGCGGGGCAGGGTCGTCGTGCGTTCGGAGGTTCGTTGCGCTCGTGAGCGAGACCCCGCCGGCCGAATTTCCGCGTCTTGCGGAGATTGCAGAACACCTGTGCGCGGACCGGCGGGCCGTACGCCTGATGGGGCTACGGGGCAGCGCCCGAGCCGTTGCCATCGCGCGGCTCGCAGGCGCGGCTCCGGACCGGCCCCTGCTCGTGTTGACGCCGGGCGCCAAAGAGACCGACCGTCTGCTGGAGGATCTGCGGGAGATTCTGGGCCAGCCGCCGCCCGAAGAAGGGGGTCGGGTCCGGCCCTTCCCGCATCCGGACACCGCGCCCTACGACCGCTTCTCACCGCAGCCTTTCGTGACGGCCCAACGCATGGATGTACTGCATCGCTGGGCCTGCGGCGAAGCACCGCTGGTGGTGGCGCCCTGGACGGCCCTGGCGTTGCGTGTCCCCTCGCGGGAATGTGTCCGTGCGTGCTCGGTGCGCCTCGCAGTAGGCGAATGCATCGATCGCGACGCCCTGGTGGCCCGCCTCGTCGCGGCGGGCTATGCCCGCCAACCCCTCGTGGAAGAACGCGGCGAGGTCGCCGTGCGAGGCGGAATAATCGACCTCTTTCCACCCCAGCGGGCCCGCCCGGTTCGGCTGGAGCTTCTGGGGGACGAGATCGAGTCGCTGCGCGAGTTCGACCCTGCCAGCCAGCGCTCCCAGGCAGAGCTGCGCGAGGCGGTCGCCCCGCCGGCTCGCGAGCTGCTGTGCCGGCGGGACGACATCGTGGCGAGCAGCGCCTTGCTCCGCCAGCAAGCGCAGCAGGAGGGTGTGCCGGAACACGTGGTGGACCGCCTCCTCGATACGCTGCTGCGCGGAAACCTGCCACCGGGCGTAGAGGCCCTTGCGCCGCTCCTGCAGCCGGCCCAGGAAGCAGTCCTCGATTTCCTTCCCGACGATGCCCTGCTGGTGCTGGACGATCCTACCGCCGGGCGCGATCGCCTGATGCGCTTCCAGGAAGAGGCGTACGAGAACTTCCAGAGCGCATGCGACAGCCAGCGGCTAGTGTGCCCTCCCAAGACGCTGCTGCTGTTCGCGGACGCGCTGGTCGAGACGCTCGCCGGGCGTCATCCCATCAGCCTGGAGCGGCTAGAAACGCGGGACCGCGCGCCTTCTCTGGCAGTGAAGGCCTCGGGCCACGAAGCGCTGTCCTCCGCACTCCGCCAGGCTCGCGGCGAGGGAGCCTCCGGACAGGCGCTGGCTCCTCTCGTGCAGGCCCTCGCGCGCTGGCGTGCGGCCGGGCTTCGCGTCGTCCTGACTGCCAGCACCCTCTCGGCGGCCACGCGGCTCCACGCCCTGCTCGAGGAGTACGGTGTCTCCGCGAGCCTGGCCCGCGAACCGGCGCCGGTATGGCGATGGTCCGCGCCGGGCGCCCTGGAAGTGCGGGTGGGAGAGGTCTCCGAAGGCTTCGTCCTGCGGGACGAGGGCCTGGTCGTCGTCACGGAGGAGGAGATCTTTGGCCCCCGCGAAAAGCGGCGTCACGCGGGAAGCTGGCGGGAGGGCGCCGCGCTCGAAGCCCTGGGACAGCTCACTCCGGGCGATGCCCTCGTCCATGTGGAGCATGGCATCGGCATCTACCGCGGCCTGGTGCTGCTGGAGCTGGGCCCGGTTCGCGACGAGTTCCTACGCCTGGAGTACGACAGGGGCGACAAGCTCTTCGTCCCGGTTCACCGACTGAATCAGGTACAGCGCTACGTGGGAGCCGAGGGAGCGCCTCCCAAACGGGATCGCCTCGGAGGCAAAAGCTGGGAGAAGACCAAGCGCCGCGTGAAGCGCTCCATGCGCAACATGGCCAAGGAACTGCTCGAAATCCACGCCGCTCGAGAGGTCGCACCTGGCTTCGCCTTCCCGCCTCGAGGGCGAGCCTTGGAAGAGTTCGAGGCCGCGTTCCCCTTTGAAGAGACGCCGGACCAGGTCGCCGCCGTTGAGGACGTACTCGCGGACCTGGCAAATCCCCGACCCATGGATCGCCTGGTGTGCGGCGACGTCGGCTATGGCAAGACCGAGGTTGCCGCGCGTGCAGCCTTCCAGATATTGCTGACCGGGAAGCAGGTCGCGGTACTCGTACCCACCACCGTGCTGTGCCAGCAGCACGTCGAGACCTTCCGCGAGCGCTTTCAGGGGGTACCCGCCCGCATCGAGTCCCTCTCGCGCTTCTGCTCAGCCAAGCAGGCAAAGCAGATCCTCGAGGGACTCTCGACGGGCGAGGTGGATGTCGTGATCGGCACGCACCGCTTATTGCGCAAAGACATGGTCTTTCACGACCTGGGCCTGCTGGTCGTCGACGAGGAGCACCGTTTTGGCGTAGCACACAAGGAACGCATCAAACAGCTGCGCCAGAGCGTGGACGTGCTCACCCTCACGGCCACCCCCATCCCCCGCACCCTGCAGATGGCCTTCACCGGCATCCGCGACCTCTCGGTCATCCAGACGCCCCCCGCCGACCGCCTCGCCGTGCGTACTCAGGTGTGTCGCTTCGACGAGACCCTGATCCGCGAGGCGATCTTGCGCGAGATGCAGCGCGGCGGCCAAGTGTTCTTCGTGCACAACCGGGTGCGGAGCATCGGGGCGCTGGCAGGGATGCTGCGCCGCGTGGTCCCGGAGGCGCGGGTGCTGGTGGCCCACGGTCAGATGCGCGAGCTCGAGCTCGAGGACAGGATGCTGACCTTCATGCACGGAGAGCACGACGTGCTGCTGTGCACCACCATCATCGAGAGCGGTCTGGACAACCCCCGCGCCAATACCATCCTCATCGACCGTGCGGACGCCCTCGGCCTGGCGCAGCTCTACCAGCTGCGCGGGCGGGTTGGACGCAGCCGACACCGCGCCTATGCCTAT
>Ga0114931_10002585_pt1 | contig 23003 bp, 18 predicted proteins | sample 2SBtaG_FD_89579 | JGI IMG/M metagenome (GOLD analysis project Ga0114931, IMG submission 89579) | Deep subsurface microbial communities from Kolumbo volcano to uncover new lineages of life (NeLLi) - 2SBTROV14_V59a metaG | ecosystem: Environmental > Aquatic > Marine > Volcanic | place: Kolumbo... | reverse complement strand
TTTTGGAGCGCTTTAGAATGTGCTTTGGCTTTGTCATGTATGGGTATTTTAACTATATCACTATAGTTATCTACCCTTGTACCAAAAGTTATTATAGATAATTGTTAAATCAGTCTTAAAGAGCCATGCAGTACCATTTTTAGCCCCAAAAAGTTCCTTTAGCCTATGTATTGTTAGTAGTAGTAACTCTAAAATAGAAGTGTATAGATCTTTTTAACTATTTCAGTTGTGCACAAAAGGGCAAAAAGCAGAGCAGTTTTGTCTTGGTGCGCCCGGCAGGACTCGAACCCACAATAGCTGGTCCGAAGCCAGCTGTGATATCCATTTCACCACGGGCGCAATATACGCAATTGTATAGGAAAAAGAGAAAAAATGCGATACTATTGCGCTATGTTGCAGCAACCAAACATCCCCACTGATGTTACACGTGTAACAAGTACCCTAAAGCAGGCGGGCTTTGAAGCGTATCTTGTAGGCGGCTGCGTGCGCGATCTCCTGCTTGGCAAATAGCCCAAAGACTGGGATGTGACTACCAATGCACATCCAGACCAGATCCAAGCACTCTATCCAGAAACCTACTACAACAATACATTCGGCACGGTGGGTGTGGTCAACGAGGATACAAACAATCCAAAGCTCAAGGTTATCGAGATCACACCATACCGAAAAGAGGGCGTATATACAGATGCTCGCCGTCCGGACACAGTAGAATTTGGTGTCTCGTTAGAGGAGGACCTTGCCCGGCGTGACTTTACCGTGAACGCAATAGCAATAGACCCAGATAAAGGACGTACCGTTGACCCTTATAAAGGACACGATGATATTGAGGCAAAGCTGCTACGCGCTGTGGGTGATCCAGATGAACGTTTCAAAGAAGACGCACTACGCATGCTGCGTGCCATACGACTTGGTGCAGAGCTTGGTTTTGCTATAGAACAGAGTACGTTCGAAGGTATCGCAAAGAACGCACAACTGTTGAAGAAAATATCCAAGGAACGCATTCGGGATGAGCTTGTGCGGACCATAATGTCAGAACGCCCTATGGAAGCGCTGTTACACATGAAACGCGCGGGGCTATTGACCTACGTGTTGCCTGATCTTGAACGAGGTATGGGTATTGAACAAAACCAAGCGCACAGTTACACCGTATTTGAGCACCTGTTGCGCGCACTTCAGCACGCAGCGGATAAGGGTTGGCCACTTGAGGTCCGTCTTGCGGCACTGCTGCACGACGTCAGCAAGCCTGAGAGTCGCAGGAAATCTGATAAGAATGGCGACTGGACTTTTTACGGGCACGAAGTGGTTGGTTCACGTGTAACACGAAAGCTGCTGCATGAGCTGAGATTCCCAAAAGAAACTGTCGAAAAAGTCGTCAAAATGGTACGTTGGCACATGTTTTTCAGTGATCCGGATAAGATATCGCTTTCTGCGGTTCGTCGCATGATTGCAAACGTGGGACAAGAAAACATCTGGGACCTGCTCAACGTACGCATTTGTGACCGGATAGGGTCTGGCAGACCCAAGGAGCAGCCATTTCGTTTTCGTAAGTACAAGAGCATGGTTGAGGAGGCGCTTCGTGACCCGGTGACCGTAGGTATGCTAAAAATAAACGGGGCTCGTGTCATGCAGGTTACACACGAATCAGCGGGCCCACGTATCGGTAGCATACTTCATGCCTTGCTTGAGGAGGTCCTTGATGATCCTAGTAAAAACAATGAAAACTACCTTGAAAAGCGCGCAGCGGAACTCGCATCCATTCCTGATGTAGAGTTGGCGAACATGGGGAAGCGTGGCAAAGACAGAAGAGAGCAGCAAGAGGCAGATGAGGTCGCTTTGTTACGTAAAAAACACCACGTCACCTAGTTGTATACGTAGGCAAAAAACAGGGGTGTAGAAACTTTTAGGATGCTATGTAACTCCTCCTCAGTGGCTCCGAAACAACTTTATAGCGCCTGGCTCTTCGAAGTCCATGATGGGCAGTAACCTTCTTTTTGAGTGACGCGAACTAGCCATCAACGGTGCTGGTCGTGTTCGGAATGTTCAAGTAGGGATACTTTTGATGCTTTTTATTGACCTCAGCAAGTGTTTGCTTTCCGCGTGTATCCTCATTCCAAAGTTTCTCTCGCATACCAGTATCACGCTTTTTTGTATTAAAATCCATATCGGCAATCTGTACATTTATGCCGCTATATTGGGTCTCGTCTGCCATTCTTCCTTACCGAATTTGAGCCACAATCTGGGCAAATCCTACGTTTTTTATACAGCGTCATAAAATATTGGCAATCTAGGTTTTAACAAAGCCGTACAATACCACTTTTAGCACTCAAGACTTTCTTTGGCCCAAAAAATAACACTCTGCTTGGCGTTTCATGTGTAACAACTAAAAAAAAGCTACCTGCTTTTCTTATGGCAGATCGTGGTGAATGCTCAAATAGTACTATGTTGAGCGCTCGCTACGATCTGTCGTAAGGCAACATGTTTGGTTGGAGACCCAAGTTGTTGCGCAGGTAGCTTTTGTGCTGGGAGGGCTGCTATTTAGTTTTTACGAGGTTCTTGGTTTCACTATCTGATCGTCGTTTTTTGTAGAGTGTCGCTTTTTGCAAAATTTGTATGTGTGTGGAAACATCTACACTAAACTCCTTTCATTTTGCTACTCCCTTTCACCTCTTTGAAAGAACTATGTGACTCTAAAGAACTTGTTCCTTGGAGATAGGTGGTGCTTTCTGCGTGGGATAACTCCTACGTAGAGAGCACCACCTATTTCCTCGGAATCACCATCACGCTGGTCTAACGTAAGTATAGACCCACTATAAGACATGTAAAGGACATGCATGTGGATAACTGTCTTTTATAGAGGGTGGCCTCACTGAGTACCTCTCTCGGGCATGCATTAGGCGAGGTCTACGCTCACGGGACAATGGTCAGAACCAAGTATGTGGCTATGTATGCTTGCTGTTTTGAGTTTAGGTAAAAGGTCTGCACTTATGAAAAGGTAGTCAATACGCCAACCCACGTTTCGTTCGCGAGCTCGTGTTTTCATGTCCCAATATGTGTACGCGCCTATCTTTCCCGGGTGCCGGTGGCGAAACGTATCTATCCAGCCCAATGCTTCAACCTCATCAAGCCAGGCGCGCTCCTCGGGCAGGAAACCGGTATGCTGTTCGTTCTCCTTGGGACGCGCAAGATCTATTTCTTCATGGGCGGTGTTGACGTCACCACCCCAGACCACGGGGTTCTTCGTGCGCAGCTTCTCTATGTACTCCAGGAATGCTTCGTAAAAGTCTAACTTATAGGCAAGGCGTTCTGGTCCCTGTCCACCGTTCGGGAAATAAATGTTGGAAACGATAATGTCGTCATACAATACGGTTATCATTCGTCCTTCGTTATCAAATCGGGGAACACCTATTCCATGCGTGACCTCTATTGGTTCCTTTTTTGTGTAGACTGCGGTGCCGCTATAGCCACGTTTGGTATCATGCGTATCAAAAAATGAGTGGTAGCCGGGCACAGTACGAACTGCGTCTGGCAGTTGGTCAGGGTATGCCTTAGTCTCTTGGAGAAGGAGAATATCCGGCTTTAGCTCAGCCAACATTGGTTGGAACAGCTCCTTACGTGCCACGGCACGTAACCCATTCACGTTCCATGATACGACTCTCATATGGGCCACTATACCACGTCACGAGCGACGATCGACGTGTAGCAGTATGTTTCGACATCAGTCCGTCGAACCTTGTTCCGCTGCATGTGTTGTGCGTACATATGCGCGTGCTGTGCGCTCGTTCTCATACCCAAGCTGTTCCTGCAGCGCACTGAGTCCCGCACCATGCTCCAGTAGTGCGGCAGCACATGTGTGTCGTACGGTCTGTGGCGTCACGGTATGCACAATACCTGCTTTTGTGGCGTAATGCTTGAGTATTCTTTGCACGGACCTAGGGGTTAACCTGTTCGTCCCATCTGCCCGAGTATGTTTGCCAAGCGTAGTGAAGAGCGCCGATTCAGAATCAGTACGCATGGCACGCCATGCACAAACTGACTGACGTGCCTCTTTGGAAAGAGATACTATGCGAGATTCTTTCTCACGGTGGGGTATAGTAATCCGATCACTCGAAAGTTCTACGTCGATGTCCAATGCACAAAGCTCGGATACCCGTAACCCTGTTGCAAACAGTAGTTGGAGCAACGCCTTGTCACGTATAGCCCTACTGTCATCACCATCAATGGCATCGAGGAGTCGCGTACGCTCGTTTTTGGTCAGGTGAACAGGTGCTCTGGTCTCTTCTTTTGCTAGTGTGATGCGTTTTGGTTCAAGTGTGGATACTCCTTGTGTGTGCAGAAATCGTAGAAACGCACGCAATGCCAGAAAGTGGTAGTTTTTTGTTTTTTGGGCGAGCGGCCTGTTCGGACCTTGGGTGTCAAGCCACGAACGATACGCACATACGATATCGTCAGTTATTTCTTCCGGGTGTTTCACCGCTGACCACCGTAAGAATCTGGCAACGTAACGAGCATAATTTTCTATAGTCTTTTCACTACAACCACGCTCTTCCTCTAAGTGGCAAAAAAAATGATGTGAGAGCCGTTGGATTTCTGACAGCCGCGCCATACCGTATAGTGTCGCACACTATTTCATATATAAAAAAAGCCCCATGCAGGGCACAGGGCAGACAATCGCAATTAAAGCTCGTACACCACGTATTGGGCACAACTGGCACTCCACGGATATTGCACGCAGAACACCGGTACATCTACCATTCGCGGCTCGCTTTTGCGCGATTCAATAGTTTTGATAGACGAGCATCCTGTGATTGTTAATACCACAAGTATGATCGCCAGCGTTGTAGCACCTTTAATTACTTTAGTACCTACCTGATTATCGAAAGGGCATACACATGAAACAACCTTAGCAAAGTTTTGTCAATATATATAGCACTTGACTTATGTTCAGTGTGTATTACGCTAAACATAGCGTTGTAACCACTCGCCGTGCGTGAGTGGTACTACATTTAGGCGCTGGCCCATCCCTGAGTCAGCGCCTTTTCTTTTTACGCAACAGAAATAGGTACTTGGTGAGTTGTGCTGACTAAATTTCTATGTAGTATGGCGCCACGCAGTGTACATGCTTTGGGGCGAGAGCAAACGCACACTTGCATTATTTGTCAATATGTGCTAAAGTTCTAACGTTATGCTTACGAAACGAAAGAAGCAAAATGCAGTCAAAGATACTGCTCGACACGACAAGGACACCGGATCACCTGAGGTACAGGTGGGTCTTTTAACGAAGCAGATCAACGAGCTTGCCACGCATCTGAAGAAAAACCCAAAAGATATGCACTCCCGGCGTGGACTTCTTGGCATGGTCGCAGACCGACGCGCACATCTTAAATATCTTGAGAAAAAGAACAAGCGTGCATACAATGCGCTCTTAAAAAAGATCGATCTCAAGAAGTAAGTATACGCTACGACATCGCTACGTTGTCTTGTTGAACAAGCTGCCGACACTATGTCCGCGGTTCATACGCAGCAGTTTTTATAAAAAGGTGGCTGTCAGCTACCATCGAGGTATGGAATACCTCACATAACTCTAACCACGCTATTTTTATGGCAGTTATTAAACATAAAGCACAGCGTGTTGCTGTGTTCATTGATACACAAAACCTGTATCACAGTGCAAAGAACCTGTATCACGCAAAGGTGAACTTTAACAACGTTCTCAAAGATGCGGTCGCAGACCGAACGCTCATTAGAGCGATAGCGTATGTAGTGACCACAGAGAGTGGTGAAGAACAAGGGTTTTTCGAAGCACTCGCCAAGATAGGCATTGAGGCAAAAACCAAGGATCTACAGGTGTTCGCGGGCGGTGCAAAGAAGGCGGACTGGGACGTCGGCATGGCAATAGATGCCATAAAAATGTCCCCGAAGCTTGATGCCGTCATACTTGCAACAGGAGATGGGGATTTCGTACCTGCGGTCGAGTATCTTAAGACAACGGGCGGCTGTCAGGTAGAGGTTATCTCATTTGGTCGCTCAAGTTCAGGAAAGCTGAAAGAGGCTGTAGATGAGTTCATTGATATGGACCAGGATCCTAAACGCTATACTATTGGTGGCTCGTCAGGAAAACGTGGGAGGTCGTGGGGAACAGCAAAACGCCTTGCATAGCATCACATATTATTTGTACGAAGCGTACAAAGGGGAGCGCCGGCGTTAGTTTTTTTGCTAGCATCGGCGCTCTTTGCTATAGTCGCTACATAGCAGTAACCGCGCGGGGGCGGATAGAGAGCTGAATCCTGGTACCCAGCCGCTTCAGGTCTTCAATCTGATCCTGCGCTTCACACAAATGGTAAAAAAGACTTTTTCGACTACGGTCGGTGGAAAGGAGATGACCGCCGAGTTTAATGACCTTGCGGAGCAAGCAAACGGTTCAGTACTATTACGCTACGGCAAAACAACAGTACTCGCCACTGCCTGCATGAGCAATAATGAGCGGCATGATATCGACTACTTCCCGCTCACCGTCGACTATGAAGAGAAGTACTATGCGGCCGGTCAGATACTTGGTTCGCGTTTCATGCGACGGGAAGGGCGTCCATCAGAGGCCGCCATCCTTTCAGGTAGAGTGGTTGACCGCACCATACGGCCGCTTTTCAACCACGCGCTCCGAAATGAGGTGCAAGTGGTCATTACAATACTTTCGATAGATGAGGACGACCCGGACGTCATGGGCGTCATTGCCGCATCCCTTGCGCTCGGGGTCTCCGATATACCGTGGAATGGCCCTGTAAGTGCAGTACGTGTCGGTAAGACCAAATCGGGCGAGGTGATCGTAAACCCAACATACACTGAACGGGCCAACGACGGCTACCACTACGACCTGTTCGCATGTGGTAAAAACGGCACCCTCAACATGATAGAAGTTGGCGCCCTTGAGGCAACTGAGCAAGAGCTGGGCGACGCATTCGCAAAAGCAGTCAAGATACATCAAGAGCTTGAGGCATGGCAACAAGAGATCATCAAGGAGATGGGTATGCCAAAAGTGGCTGTGGCGCAGCAAGAACCCATGCCGGAGCTTGAAGCGCTTTTTGCTGAGGTGATAGAGCCGAAGCTCACGGCCAGTATCTTTTCTGGCGAACCAGGATACAAGAAGATCAACGAGCTTGCGCATGAGTGGCTTACACTTGCTTCCGAAAATTTTCCTGATATGGATCCCAAGCGAGCAGAGCACCTTTTCGAGAACCACCTTGACGAATGTATGCAAAGGGGTGCTGTCGAGGAGAGCAAGCGGGCTGATGGACGCGCGCTCGACGAGGTTCGACCGCTCTTCGTGCAGGCGGGTGGCATGAGCCCCATGCTACACGGGTCAGGTATTTTCTACCGTGGTGGAACACATGTATTCACCGCACTAACACTTGGCGGGCCTGGCGATACACTTGTTGTGGACACGATTGAGCAACCAGATGAGCAGAAGCGGTTCATGCATCACTACAATTTTCCACCCTATTCGGTCGGAGAGACAGGTCGTCTTGGCGGACTTAATCGCCGTGCGGTGGGACACGGAGCACTTGCGGAAAAGGCACTTGAGCCCGTCCTGCCAAGTAAGGAGTCATTCCCATACACTATACGTCTTGTCTCAGAATGTATGGCAAGCAACGGTTCGACCTCGCAAGCAGCGGTTTGTGCTTCATCAGTAGCACTCATGGACTGTGGCGTTCCCATTACGCGCCCCGTGGCAGGTATCGCCATGGGACTCATGATATATGAGGACACGCATACGGTGCTTACTGATATTCAGGGACCGGAGGACCACCATGGACATATGGATTTTAAGGTTGCCGGTACACGCGAGAGTGTTACAGCCATCCAGATGGATATCAAGCTTGATGGTGTCGCTGTGCCAATACTTGTCGAGGCGCTTGAGGGAGCACGGAAAGCACGTGCACAGATACTTGATGTAATTGAAAATGAGATACAAGTACCACGCAGTGACATATCACCACTTGCACCAAAGATACTGACCATACGCGTGAAAGTGGATCAGATAGGACTCATTATTGGCTCAGGTGGCAAGACCGTGAATGGCATCCGGGATGAGACCGGCGTGGACGATATTAGTATTGAGGACGATGGCCTCATCTTCATCACCGGTAAAAATGGCAGTGCGGAGAAAGCGCTTGCCATGATAGAGGAGCTGGTACATGAGTACGTACCTGGCGAAATGTGTGAGGGGGAAGTCACACGAATCCTGGACTTCGGTGCCTTTGTGAAAATAGGCATGAATGCGGAGGGCATGGTACACATTTCTGAGATTGCGCCATTTCGCATTGAGAACATACGAGATGCGCTTAGCGAAGGCGAACACGTAAAGGTCGCAGTGAAGGAAATAGATGAAAAAGGTCGTATCAACCTGTCTATCAAGCGTGCGGACCCTGATTTTGCTGCACGCAAGGGGCTCTCATCACAACAAGCCTCACCCACAAACAAGCGTAGTTAGCATACGTGCGTGGTATTGTACGATGCCACACCTACCCATCCACAACATATTCGTCGATACACGCACAAACGTAGTACAATGGCGAGTATGGATGATAAAGGAAGTCCGTACCGGGTACCCATCTTACGGCTGTCCGATGTGTACAATGAAAGCGATAGGGCAGAAGAACAAGATGCCCAAAAACCTAACAAGCTGACCCAGGACGATACGCCGGAAGCAACAGAAACACGTTCTGAGCCAACCACAACGGTACAGCACGCAACACATGATGCTACAGCGCATGCAGCGATACCTGCTCCTGCTGAGCCTGCGGCATCTTCGTCGACACCGAAACCCTCGACACCGAAACCAGATATACTTGAACTACCGAACGACGGCAGATTGGTACGAGGTGCGTCAACACCAAAGAAAGCTCCAGCTGCTACCCCACAACCGCCAGTTCAGCTACGTGCTACTGACATGCGTGCCGCAGGTATACAGCAACCTACCGGGGAGACACCTCGCCCCACACCAAGTGCGCTCAATACCGCGCCTTTTGGTGAACCCATGGCGCAGGTCTCAAATCTCGCGCCAACACAAGACGAGACAACGCTACCAGCCACAGCGTCTCATGGTACACCGCCACAAGACAGTGCCACGACAGAAGAGATGCCGCAGGCGTCCCCGAAGGTACAAGAAACAAATGCTGCACCGGCTGCCGCCTCAACACAAAAAGCACCAACGGCAAGTCCACCCCCCGCTCCTGCGGCAACACCGGTGAAGCAGCAACCCGCAACACCACGAACCATTGACGATGTGGGAGAGGACCCTCTTGATATTTGGGACGCAGATGCACTCGCGCGTACACAGGCTACTGCTGCGCCAAAAACACCTGAAAAGAAAGAGGTACCTCCACCACAAACAACCGAGACGCCTGCTACACAAGCACGTGTCGTTGGTGTCACGCCAACGACAAAGACCACGAAGCATGAGCAGAAGGTTAGGACAACCCCATCTCAAGCGATAGCAGAACATACACCTGTGACAACACGGGATATGGGACCCCCTGCAACGATTCCAATGGAACCAGGGACATCTGCTGCTGGCGCACAGGCATCCGGTGTTACCCTGGATGCACTGCGAAATCGTGTGCTTCATGAAAGCATGGGTAAACCACTTACGCCCGAAGCTGCCCCTACCGCCACGCCCGGAGCGGTGGGGGCAGCAAAGCGAAAAAGAGAGCTCACCCGTTCAGACCTGACCGAGGTACAGTCTGCGCATGCCATGCTTGGGAGCGACGGTGAACAAGACCCCGCTACCGTTCCGAACACCGCATCAGCACCAACGGTACCGCAAACGAAACACGCTCAGGCGTTAGCAGGTGTGGCGCAGACGCTCAAGTCCCTAACTGGAGATAAGACGAGCGTACCACACGAACAGCCAGCAGATGCTCCCGGGGAAACCCCTGAGCCTGCGCTGGGAACCCTAGATTTCACTGAAGCAGAGCATCCTACCTCCACACTTCCAACCATTCGTACATTCAGGAGCGACGTCGAGCAAGCCGTGACCAGAAATAGAACCTCTGTCGTTGACATAATCGCGGCACAAGAAAAGAAACGTTCCGACACCCTAGAGCGGCCGAAGCATTCGCACCACATAAACAGAATCTCGCTTAGCTCGAAGATCCTCTTGGTCGTAAGCGCGCTTCTCGTCCTTGGTGGCATTGTCGCCGGGATTCTATACTATATGACACAGAAAAATTCTCAGTCGGGCGGCATCCAGGGTGTCTTTCTTACAGAAGCAAGCGAGCGGTATGACAGCACCACAAAAGATAGGGCGGGTATCATGAGCGACCTCGTTGCTCTCCGCGACTCGATACATCACGGCATAGGTAGCATGACCGAGATACGCATGTTCAAGCGCGTTCAGAATACTAAAACGAACACCGAAGATGCACCTGTCGTAACTGCTTCAGAGTTCCTTTCACGTATCCACAGTCACGCACCGGATAACTTGGTTCGTTCTCTAAGTGATAAGATGGTGCTCGGCGTATATGAAGGTGTTACAGAGAATGTACCGTTCCTCGTTTTCCGCTCCAACTACTATGAGAACACCTATGCAGGTATGCTGGACTGGGAACAGGATGTGCAAGGCGATCTTGCACCACTCTTTGGGAGCAGGCTCGAAGACCGCACACCTGTCACTGTAGCAGCGACGACATCCGCTGCGACAGCTACGAGCACAAACAGTACCACCGCACCTGTGTCACAGTCAGCACACAATGGTGCCGCGAGAACGTTTGTGGATCAACGTATTGCGAACGTGCCGATACGTGCGCTCCGTAATGCAGACAACAAGGTTGTCTTGCTCTGGAGCATGCCGAGCAACAACACCCTTATCATTGCCTCGAACACTGACACCCTCAGCGCACTCCTGAAGCGCATAACCGCTCGCACGTACTAATACTGTGCTTGCATGACGGCCTAACCACACGTACACTTGAGTACATGACAGATATAGCTCGCTACAAGAAAGCTCTTGAAGATGAATCCACAAAGCTTAAGGCGGAACTTGATCGACTCGGTAAGCATGACCCAAAGAATCCTGAGAACTGGGACGTGGTTGCACCTTCGCTCGACATCATGAACGCAGACGAGAACGAGGTTGCTGATCGGACAGAGGAACTACACATCGACTCTATTGTGCTCGACGAGCTTGAGACGCGGTACCGCCTAGTCAGTCACGCTCTGCAGAAAATTGAGGCGGGTACGTATGGTACATGCGAGGTTTGCGGTATACCTATAGGTGAGGACCGCCTCAATGCAAATCCTGCTGCTCGTACGTGCAAGAAACACATTCAGAAAGAGGGGACACTTGAACTCTAACACATGGGATTCGCGCGCGTTTACAGTGCCCAGCCCGTGTACTTAGAAGCGTCGCTTGTGACAGTGGAAGCAGACCTTTCAAAGGGTCTGCATTCGTTTTCAGTGGTTGGCCTTCCAGACAAAGCGGTAGAGGAAAGCAGAGAACGAGTGGCGGCTGCGATAAAGAACTCTGGATTCAGTTCCCTAAAACAGAGCAATAGGCGAGTGCTCATATCGCTCGCCCCCGCAGATCTGAAAAAGGAGGGCCCGAGCTTCGATCTTCCTATCGCACTCGTATATCTCCTTGCGTCCGGCGACATAGCATTTGACGCAGAAAAGGTGCTGTTTCTTGGCGAACTCTCCCTTCATGGAGAGTTGCGCCCTATACGCGGCGCGTTATCCCTCACCCGTCACGCTGCAGCACAGGGCTTTCATACGGTCGTCGTACCCCGCGCGAACGCCCGAGAGGCAGCTCTTGTAAAGGGCATATCAGTGTTACCCGCGGATTCACTTGGTGATGTGGTTGCTCATTTCGATGAGAGCGGTATGCGTGGACGCATCATGCTTACTGCACAAAAAGAAACCCTCATTGATCAGGACGACCATGAGGAATACACGGACCTTGGCGATGTGCGTGGCCAGGAGACTGCAAAACGAGGGCTTGAAATAGCAGCAGCAGGACGACACAACATTACGCTTTATGGTCCACCCGGGACCGGCAAAACGATGCTTGCTCGTGCATTGCGTGGTATTCTTCCGCCGCTCTCCTTTGACGAAACGCTGGAGACGACTGCGATACACTCGGTGGCGGGCATACTCAAGAACATACTTATCACCGCACCGCCATTCCGCTCACCGCACCACACCGCATCACATGTTGCTATCGTTGGCGGTGGGACCATACCACGACCCGGTGAGGCAACCCTCGCCCATCGTGGGGTGCTTTTCCTCGATGAGTTTCCTGAGTTCGAACGGCGGGTCATTGATGCACTGCGTGAGCCGCTAGAGGATAAGGTGGTGTCGGTGTCCCGTGCAAAAGGTTCCGTGTCATTCCCAGCAAACTTCCTTTTGGTTGCTGCCATGAACCCGAACCGTGAACGAGGAGAGGAGCGTATAAGCGAACTTGATAGGGAGCGTTTAAAAAAGAAACTGTCAGGACCTATCGTTGACCGTATCGACATGTGGATAGAAGTTACGCACGTTGCACACGAGAAGTTGCGTGTACAACATAAGGACAGGCCACGTGAGTCACAGGCGGCTCGTGACCGTATCCAAAAGGCCCGCACCGTACAGCACCAACGATTCGGTAGCACCACGAAGACCAATGCGGATATGCACGTTCGCGATATCGAGGAGTTCGCCAGACTTACAAATGACGCAGAGGAAACGCTTGCGCTTGCTGCAAAGAACCTCAACCTCTCACCGCGCAGCTACCATCGCAGCGTGAAGCTCGCGCGTACCATTGCCGACCTTGCTGGGTCAGAGACCATAGAGGAACCACACATGCTTGAGGCGCTCACGTACCGACCAAGGGGACTGTTCGAATGAAAAACACCAACTGCTGTTGGTGTTTTTGTTATGTATTCCGTGTAACACACCGGTCATTAGAACGGGTTCACCCCGCCACGAACTTCAAAATGTAGGTGTGGCCCTGTTGATTTGCCCGTGCTGCCGACGTAACCGATGACCTGTCCCTGTACGACGGACTGACCCTGCCACACAACAACTTTCGACTGGTGTGCGTAGAGTGTTTGTGTGCCGTTCGGGTGATCAATAACCACGTAACTACCATAGCCGCCATTCCAGCCACCGACGCGTGCCACGATAACCCTACCAGCTGCTGCTGCGCGTATCGGCGTGCCGACAGGAGCGCCAATGTCAACCGCATTGTAGCCGTGAAGGCCCTGTGTCTTGATGCCGCCGGGCAACGGATTGATGAAGTAGCCGCTTACAGCTGATGTGTTCGCTACGATCTTTGTCGGACGAAGCGGCTCGGTTAGGCTGCTTCCCGACGACGAGTGCGTGCTGTGTTTCGGTGCCGACATCTCGCCACCAGGAATAGTAACGGTCGTACCGACCGCAAGCACACTCTCTGGTGTAAGGCCGTTGTATGCACGCATCTCATCGGCATCGCCGCCATACTTCTTGGCAATGGATTGCAAGGTTTCTCCCTTTTCGACCGTGTGTTGTATGCCGGAAATAGGCAGGATGAGCAGCGTCTCACCGGGATGGATGTCCGTACTCCCGGAAAGTTGGTTTGCCCACACGATCGTGTTCACAGAAACTGAGAACATTTCAGCAACCTGTAACAGCGTGTCGCCTTCTTGCACCATGTAGAGTGAAATTTGGTCTGATGACGGTGGCGCCGCTTGGTCATGGCCCATTGCACTCGCAAGACCACCATCGGCAATAAGTGCCGTACTGTCCACCGTCGTCACGTCACCGCCACCGCGTGAGGGATTCGGGTCTATGTTACGTGCTGGTCGTGGAAGAGTAAGGGTCTGTGAATTTTTCTCCGTCGTCACGGATCGTGTCGTGGCGTGTGCTGCCGATGTGTCGTTCGTGCGATTAAACCAGATCGCGGTTGCGGTCTGAGAAAGTCCTGTCAGTGCCAGGGCAGATACAACAACAACCGCTGCATAACGTGTATATGCACGATGTGGCCTGTTTCGTTCTGTCACCCGATCGGTAGTAGGACGATGCATCCTGCCGACGAGGTCTTGTGTGCTAATGCGTTTTATATGCAATCAAGGTCGCGCAACCATTACTGACGCCAGACAAAAGTCCAACTTCTCACATACTGCGTTACTGGCAATATAGCAACTATAGACCCGCTGTACGGGGCGTCAAGAACGCAGTGTCGTAGGTGTGGATAACTTGACGCGAAGGCGTGCTTGAGAAAAATTTGGCTTAATTGAGCCATTTTGAAGAAATTGCTGGTGTGGTATGATGAATAGCCCATGGAGCACTTAAAAGCGCTCAACGAAGACCAAAAACAAGCAGTTCTTGCCACAAAAGGGCCTGTTCTTGTCCTTGCAGGTGCCGGTGCGGGAAAAACAAGAACAATTGCACATCGTATAGTTCATCTGGTCAAGGGCGGCGTACCCGCAGGACAGATACTTGCTATAACGTTCACGAACAAGGCAGCACAGGAAATGCGCGAGCGTGTTGCACAGATGCTAGCGCGCTATGGAGAACGTGCCGCTTCGCGACAGTTGACCGTAGCAACCTTTCACTCACTATGCGTCACGCTCTTGCGAGAATATGCGGCCACGGTCGGTGTGCCGCGCCACTTTACCATCTACGACCGTACAGACTCACTCCGAGCGATAAAGAAAGCGTTGCGGGAGCTCGGTGAGGACGGCGGGCAGCTCGAACCAAAGGGTATTCTTGCAACCATTTCACGGGCGAAAGGCGACACCATAACCCGCGGCCGGTATCAGGATACGGTTGGCAACGCATACTACCCCTCACTGGTCTCGCGCGTCTGGGACCGGTATGAGCACACACTTAAGAAAGAGGGTGCGCTTGATTTTGACGACCTCTTGCTTGAGACATGGCGCCTTCTGTCATCACACAAAGAGGTACACGAGCGTATCACACAACGATTCTCGCATGTCCACATTGACGAGTACCAGGACACTAACAAGGTGCAGTATGAACTCGCACGCCTTCTGTTGAACAAGGAATGCAACATTTTCTGCGTTGGTGACCTCGACCAGAACGTCTACTCATGGCGCGGCTCGACCATTGAGAACATTCTTGAGTTCGAGCGAGAGTTTCCAGATGCGACCGTGCTCAAACTCGAGCAGAACTACCGTTCCACGCAAACTATTGTCGCGGTGAGTAATACTATTATACAAAAGAATACACGACGAAAAGAGAAGACGCTCTTTACCAAGAACCCGGAGGGGGAGAAAGTGTCGATCATTGTAGGATACGATGAACATGACGAAGCGGATCATATCGTTACCGAGGTCAAACAATTGCTTCGTGAGGGAATCCACCCTGAGGCCGCGGCCGTACTGTACCGCGCAAATTTTCAGTCACGCGTACTTGAGGAGGCGTTCCTTACGGCGGGTATACCGTATCACGTCCTTGGTACACGATTTTTCGATCGAAAGGAGGTCAAGGATGCGCTCTGTTACCTCCGTGCTGCGCTCAATCCGGACAGTGAGTCGGATATCCGCCGTACCATAAACACACCCCCTCGGGGTATCGGCAAAGTGACGGCTGACAAGTTGTTCACTAAGGGGCACGCATCACTTTCCGGCAAGCCGCGAGAAAAGGTCGATACATACTTCATGCTACTCGAGACAGTGCGTTCGCTCACTGCAAAACAGAAAGCATCGGAGGTACTTGCACAGCTACTCGACCTCTCCGGTATTGCCGCAGCACTTGAGCATAGCGGCGCAGAAGAACAAGAGCGGCTTGAGAATATTAAAGAACTGGTGTCACTGGCAGCTGATCGGTACGACAGCCTTACACCACCGACAGGCGTGCTGCGGCTTCTTGAGGATGCCGCACTTGCAACAGACCAAGATGAGCTTGAACGAACAGCACACAACGCAAAGCAGGGGGTCACACTCATGACCATACACGCAAGTAAAGGGCTCGAGTTCTCTCACGTGTTCATCACCGGCCTTGAGGACGGCCTCTTTCCGCACGAACGTGCTGAGGGAACAAAGAGCGCACCGGTAGATGACGAAGAAGAACGGCGTCTCTTCTACGTTGCGCTTACTCGTGCGCAGCAAAAAGTATACTTGTCTTACGCACAGACACGCACAGTGTTCGGTCAGCGCAACACAACCCTACCTTCTGAATTCCTTCTAGACATTGACGAAATGTATCTGGACACTGACGTAGCCATGGCGGAACCGGGAAAAGTTATGTACCTTGACTGACCATGGAACGCACGCACGCCAAAAAGCGGGCAAGCCATGGTCGGTCGCATCATACGCAGCTCGGACAACACTTCCTGACACGTCCTGAAATAGCGGGGCGGGTCGCCGACGCGGTTCCACTTGAGCCAAACACTACCGTGCTTGAGGTGGGGCCGGGACATGGCATCCTGACGCATGAGCTTTTGGCACGTGTTGCACATGTTGTTGCTGTAGAGAAAGACCCCGCACTCATCGCCGAGCTTGACCAAACATTTGCAGAAGCCATTGCGGCAGGAAAACTTGTGCTGCTTCAAGAGGATATACGAAACGTTGACCCAATGCAGACACCAGAGCTTGCAGGAGGGTATGTGGTCGTAGCAAACATACCGTACTACCTTACAGGCTATCTGGTCCGAAAGTTTCTTACCGTACGTCAGCAACCAACAAGCATGTCGCTTTTGGTCCAAAAAGAGGTTGCGGAGCGTGTGGTCGCTAAGGACGGTAAGGAATCTCTCCTTTCCCTTTCCGTAAAAGCATACGGGAAGCCGCACTACGTGTGCACGGTGAAAGCGGGCAGCTTCTCACCGCCACCCAACGTAGACTCGGCAATACTAACCATTGAACACATATCTCGAGAACATTTCGCTGAAATTGATGAACAACACTTTTTTAAAATACTGCGCACAGGCTTTGCAAACAAGCGCAAACTTCTTGCGAGCAATGTGCGTGGGCTAGTACCGTTGGAAACAGTAGAGCGCTGTAACGTTCAGCAAAAAGTGAGGGCTGAGGAGCTTTCACTGCATGATTGGCTGTGCCTTGCACGCGTAGACTAAACAGCAATCGTGTGAGTGTACCCAAGACACACCTGTGCCGTGTGTTCGACTTATGCACACCTCATTGTAGGTGCTCGATGCGCGTTGAAGCTATGATATGCGTATGAGCTTGTTTGGTGGTGCACTACGGTTTTTATTTGGCATGATTTTATGTGTAGTGGTGTCGTTGGCTATTGTCCTATACATTCCTCACGCACTATATGCAGCCGATCCATGCTATACCATCGGCGGAGCACAGGCTGTGCCAAACGGCTACGGCGTACCCTATAACCTATTCTCAGGCAAGAACGAAACCACCATATATGCTCACTGTGGTACGAGCAGCACATCAATTGTCGTAGGTAGTGGTCTTAGCAACCAGTATATATACGAGTATGGTTATGAGTACAAAAATGGCGCGTGGCAGAGAATTTCACTTAGTGGCAGCAATCGTACGGGCAGCTGGTTTGTCGGTTCCGCGCACGCGCTACTTGCAAAAAGTGCGGCTGAAATGGGAAATAATAACTATGTACTTGCCTACATCTGCCAATACGAAGATTCGACGTGGAAATGTGGCTGTAGCGACAGTGCTTGTGTCGCACCACACTGGCAGCTGCAGCAGTTTACCAAACCTACAGTAGGCTCCCCTGTTGTCATAGATCGGATAGAACCGGAGATTATCCATGACGGTGACACGGTGACAGTGTACGGCAGTGGTTTTGATAAGACAAATAACACCGTAAAAACGAGCTACGGCCTCGTAACCGGGGTGCCATCTCCTGACGGCATCTCGCTCTCCTTTGTGTTCGAAAGTGGTCTCTCCACTTTCAGCGTGTCTGAACTGGACATCGACCTTGACGCACCCGAAGAACCTGTGGCGGGCGAGACTGAGTATCCACGTGAGACGTTCGCGCAAGAGCAACAGGGTACCATGACACAAGAGGTTCCTCTTTCCATCCACATAACAAACGCTGCCGGAGCGAGCGGTGAAATTGATACCAGTTTTACCTATACTCCGATTCGCAACTAACACACTGAACCTGTATAGCATGAAGTCCCTCACACCACGTCAGTACGTACTACTTGCACTTTGTGTGTGTGTTCTTGTGGTTGTACCGCTTCACATGCAACGCACTACCCCAGAGAAACACGATAACAGTGGCAACACTGAGATGCTGTCGCGAGTAACTTTTACGGTGCCCTCTATTGGCCTTGCTACAGTTGAAGCCGGGTGTGGCGTTAAGTGCAAGGCACGGAAGCACATCCGAAAAATATGGAAGAAGATAGTCGGGAAAGCAGGCGCAACCGTGTTCGGGACCGGACTCCCGTATTTTGGTGGCGTGGTTACAGACACTTTTATATGCCACAATGATCTGACCGTCTTTACTATTGCGCCCGTCCATGGCATTGGCGGACCATATGGAATATGGCCTGTGCCCAACGTAACCCTCTATCGAAACTACAACATCACTACCGGACGATGGGTGCTTGGCTCTGCACCTGGTGACGGAGTATGCATCATTTGCGCTGGTCCTGTCTGTATGGGCTTCCCTGTGCCACTCGTCTTTGGACCTGGCATGGGTACCTCGTAGCTTCCAATTACAGCTTGCTATATACATGCTGCCCATGCCACTATCCACAGTTTTCACACCGTTGTCCTATACTAGGGTAAAGGACGTCGTATACTGTTAGGTATGACACGGCACGGGAAAGTGGCGTCATCAAGCCGTTTAGTTGCGGTCGCTATTGCCGTAATAACGCTCGTTTTTGTGATAGCTGTATCCACCATATACTACGGCCGTACATCGTCTGGTACAAATAGCGGAACGGCTGTGCAACAACCACTTGCCACAGCCGCCACGTCTCCTGTGGCAACCAAAGATACAGACACTGACGGTCTGGCTGACTGGGAGGAAACACTGTGGGGCACCGACCCAAACAACCCCGACACAGACGGCGATGGCTTCAGAGATGGAGATGAGGTCCACTCGAACCACGATCCACTCGTTGCGCGCACTGAGGAACAGAGCCACATAAAAACGGCACAGACCATTGCGTCAAGTGCATCCTCAAGCGAGGATCTTTCATCCACAGCCGTGTTTTCGCGGGCGCTTATAGGTACGTACTTGGCCGAGGTTGGACAAGGGAAGACAACACTCACCGAACAGGAGCAGGCGCAGCTGGTCAACAGCGCCATTAATGCAACCCGTTCGTACTATGACAAGCAGCCACCGTACGCGGAGGAGGATGTTACCACGGTAGCGGCAAACGATACGAGCAGGTATACCTACGCAGATACCATGCGTTCTATTTTGATAGACATGATGACGGGTGTCGTGAGCGAGTATGCTTCCATGGCAGAGCTCGGGCAAGGGAACAAACAAAAGGCGGTCAAGGACCTTGCCGCGACTGCCGCCCACTATCGTACCAACATTGAACGCATGAAGGGTATTCCTGTGCCAACGGACGCGCTAATGGTACACGTGCACTTTATACAGGCGTTGAACGACTACGTTACCACTCTCGAGGGCTTGAGCGCGATGTACGATGACCCACTGCGCGCAGCAACCGCGCTAAGTCTTTTCTCAAAATATGAAGCGCAGCTGCAGCAAGCTGCGGCAGCTTTTCGCGAATACGCTGACGTACACAACATTGCTCTAGACCAAGTAAGCGCTGTACCAAGCACCCAGTAACCATGCACACACGTCTTACGTTCAAGAAAGTAGTTGCGGCATTCCTAATGGTGACGGTCTTTTCGCCTGCGCTCTTCATGGCAACCACACCGCCACAGCCAGCATACGCAACAGCAAATGCGTGTAACGTTGGAGAATACATCAGCAAACTGCTAGGGGGCATAGCCAATTCTTTGGGTTTTGGTGGTGATGTTGCAACAACCGAAGGTGTGGGAGCAGCCGTCCCCGTGAAAGAAACAAACGCTACGGTCCTCGATTCCGTAAGCCAAACAGCGGCACAAACGACCAGTCTTACGTTCAAAGAGTGTGTCTTAGACCCTATTATGTGGGTGGCCAAAAAGATCGTCATTACGTCAATAACCCAAGCTATCGTACGGTGGATATCGAACGGTTTTGATGGTGCGCCAACGTTCCTTACCGACCCAACACAATTTTTCTCAGACATAGCGAAGCAGACGGTATCAAGCTTCTTGTTCGAGAGTGGCCTTGACCAACTCTTATGTCAGCCGTTTGTAGCGGATTTGCAGTACAACTTGAATCTTGAATTCGCTAGACCTAAATACGGTGACCCGAACTTAAGCCGTCTTTCATGTTCGCTTGACGAGGTGTTCTCTCAAGGTATCGACGTGAACACCGGTTTTGATATATTCGCGAAACAAGGACATTTTAACTTTAAGCAGGGCGGCTTTCCCGCGTTCTTCTCCATGATAAATGACCAGAACAACGCGATTGGTTCGTACTACCAGGTGCAGTCCGAAGCAGCACAACGTACGTATCGCATACAGGCCAAGGAAGGGCAGCTACTTGCGTACGGCAACGGCTACTTCTCCTTACGCTGCGACCCTGACGGTGATGGCAAGGATAGCGTCTGCACGCCGGGACAGTACGTCTCTCAGCAGATAGACAACAACACCAACAGTGCACTCTCGCAACTCGAGGTCGCTGATGAGGTTGCGGAGGTCCTTGATGCGCTCATGACCTACCTTGTACAAAACGTGCTCACCAAGGCTGATGAAAATGGTCTTCTTGGGCAAGGTAACTGGACAGCTGATCAAAGCACAAGCGGTGATTGGCGCGACACGCTTCCTCCAGAGGTTCGAGGCCAGATAGACCAAGGCGCGTCAGACATTGGCGGTGTTGCGCCAACCACACCGGACCAAACAAACCCAGGCACACCTTCAGGGGACAGTGGTCTTGGTGTTCCACCACCGCCACCACCGCCACCACCGATTATCAATGATACTACGGGTATTTCACCGAATGTTACACCCCCGGATGACGCTATGGGTATTTCACCGAATGTTACACCCCCGGATGACGTTATGGGTATTTCGCCAGGCGGTGGTACTACTAGCGGTCCCGGTGTGCCGCCGCCGCCGCCGCCGCCACCGCAACCCTAAGAAAGACCTGCAGTAGACCACGTACGATATATTCACCAACATGTTCACCTCAACACAACAACACAGTATGCTGTCCAAACTCCTAGTAGGGGTGCTGGGGGTGTTCATGCTTGCGGGCATTGCCCTTGCGCCACTTATGCCTACATCGGTGGTGCACGCACAAGGCCAGAACCCTGCCGGAAACGTTCAGGCGGAAGAAGCTGCCAAGAAACCGATTACGAACACGAATTTTGGTTGTTTCACATTAGCCAATGATACGAACATGTTAGCCGGCTGTCTGGGCCTTATGACCTATTGGCTCATACTAAAACCTGCAGAGTGGGCAGCAGGCATTGTGAGTGCCGGACTGAACTACACCGTATTGCACCTTGTGCTTCAAATGGGCGAATATGTAAACGATCGCATGCCCGGGGTGACAGTTGCCTGGGCGGCACTTCGCGATATTACAAACGTATTCTTGGTATTCCTCACGGTCTTTATCGGCATAGCCACTATTCTTGGCGTGTCAAGTTACAACTACAAACACTTGCTGTGGAAGGTTGTCGTGGCGGCACTCTTTGTGAACTTCAGTATTACTATTACCAAGTTCGTCATTGACGTGTCAAATGTTGCGGCGGTTTCCACATACCAGATGCTGGTGGCCCAAGATGACAAAGCCTACCCGCAAGATGTAGGTGGGAAAGGCTGTTTGAAGGAACTACCAAATGGGCAGGGGCTTGATACCTCAGGCTGTTTGACGCATGGTGTTGCGGCTATTTTCTGGGACAAAATGATGATCAGCACCACGTTCAATGTAGATCTGATCAGGAAAGAAAAGGGGGATGTAGCAGGAACCCAATGGAAATTCATCTGGATCGCACTGCTTGGCGGCATGCTGTTCTGGGTAATGACTTTCGTGTTTGGTGGTGCCATGCTGCTTTTGCTCGCACGATTCGTGACGCTGGTGTTACTTATTATTGTTTCGCCCCTTGCGCTCGTCGCGTGGATAACCGGTGTCTCAAACTCCGGGCGCACGTGGTGGCAAAAGCTCCTCAACCAATCCCTTATTGCACCGGCACTGTTCCTAATGTGGTGGATAGCGTACGTGGTAATGAGCAACGCCTTTGATGGAAATGTTGCCGGACAATCACTGAATGACGCGGCACTCCTTGATATGAACGGTATCGAAATGTTAACCACCTTCATGCTGGTTGCGGCCTTTCTCATTGCGTCGATGGTAGTTGCACGACACCTTGGGGATCGTGGCACAGAGGCGGTTATGCGCACCGGTAAGTCATTGGTACGCGCTGCTGCCGGAGTCGGGTTTGCCTATACGGCAGGGCGTGCGTCCTCAGTGGCAGCTCGTAGGTATCGAGATTATGTTGCGCGCACGCAAGAGGTGGATGAGCAGGGGAATCCCAAAAATAAGACGCTAAGTGGTCGCCTGTCCCGACGGCTTGCCGGAGGCAAAATTGATCGAGCCATAGCGACAACACTTGCCGCGCCCGCAAACAAGGGTGTGTTTGGCAAAAAAGGCTATGCGGCACGTCAAGAGTCTAACAGAAAAGCAAGCGATGCTCGTCTAGAAAACCTCAACAACGCAGCCAAGTATACTAAGGTGGCTGACAGCGCGGCTATACTTCAAGCCGTTTCGAGTAAGAACCCTAAGGTGGCTAGAAAGGCGGCTGAAAAATACTCTCAAAAAGACATAGACCGCGCAAAACAAACCATCGCAAGCGCGAGTAACGACACGCTTACGCGTGTACGTGGACGCAACAAAAAACTGGTTGAAAACGAGGCGGTCACTGGTGCGCTGAGTAGACAACAGGCGTTACACATGGCAAAGAGCGGCGCGACAACACCACAGCAACGTCACCAGCTTGAGGAATCCGCATACCATGCGGAACG
>Ga0114931_10002584_pt1 | contig 23019 bp, 16 predicted proteins | sample 2SBtaG_FD_89579 | JGI IMG/M metagenome (GOLD analysis project Ga0114931, IMG submission 89579) | Deep subsurface microbial communities from Kolumbo volcano to uncover new lineages of life (NeLLi) - 2SBTROV14_V59a metaG | ecosystem: Environmental > Aquatic > Marine > Volcanic | place: Kolumbo... | reverse complement strand
TGTCTTTCTGAGCCCCTCCTCGAAATCGGTTGTTGCTTGAAATCCAAAGGCTTTGGCCGCACGCGACGTCTCCAATTGTCGCTGCGGTTGCCCATCCGGCTTTGAGGCATCCCAAACCACCTTGCCCTCGAAGCCCGTCAAACCGACGATAAGTTCGACGAGGTCGCGAATCCGAATTTCTTTGCCAGTGCCCAGGTTGACCGGCTCAGGCAAATCGTAATGCTCCGTCGCTGACACGATGCCACGCGCAGCATCTTCTACGTAGATGAATTCCCGTGTCACTTCACCAGACCCCCAAACCGTAATTTCGTCCTTCCCTGCCCTGACCGCGTCAACACACTTCTTAATGAGCGCAGGAATCACATGTGAGAATTCCGGGTTAAAGTTGTCGCCCGGGCCGTAGAGGTTGACCGGCAGCAAATAAATGCCGTTAAAGCCGTACTGCTGACGGTAGGCTTGCAACTGCACCAGGAGCATCTTCTTGGCCAGACCGTACGGCGCGTTCGTCTCCTCAGGGTAACCATTCCACAAATCTTGTTCTTTGAAAGGGATAGGTGCGAACTTTGGGTAGGAACAGATTGTGCCGACACACACAAACTTCTTCACCCCGAGTCGACAAGCCTGGTCGATGAGCTGAATGCCCATGATCGCATTGTCGTAGAAAAACCTGCCCGGGTTCTCACGGTTCGCACCGATGCCGCCAACCACCGCGGCGAGATGTATGATCATATCGGGAGATGTGTCGTGCAACAAACGAATGTTGTCAGCCTTCTCTCGCAAGTCATACGACGAACTTCCCGGTGCAAAAACCTGCTTGCATGATAACTCGTGCAGCATGTGTACGATATGAGAACCAAGGAAACCCCTTCCTCCGGTCACGACGACGACCTTGTCGCGCCAGAAACTCATCTTACATTATTACCTTCCAGTTGGTCCTGCAAGAGTCGCATATCAGCATCGACCATGAGATGCACCAATTCTTGAAAGCCCGTCTTTGGCTCCCACCCTAGTTGCTTCCTGGCTTTGCCTGCGTCGCCGAGAAGGATATCCACTTCGGCGGGGCGAAAATAACGTGGATCAATCTCCACAAATTCATGCCAATCGAGGTCGACATGGCCAAAGGCGCAATCGAGAAATTCCCGCACCGAATGGGTCTCCCCGGTCGCGATCACGAAATCATCCGGCTGTTCCTGCTGCAACATCAACCACATGGCTTCAACGTATTCCCGGGCGTAACCCCAGTCGCGTTGCGCATCGAGATTACCGAGGTGCAGTTTGCGTTGCATGCCAAGTTTGATTCTCGCCAGGGCGTTGGTGATTTTGCGTGTGACGAACGTCTCCCCGCGACGTGGGGATTCATGGTTAAACAGAATGCCGTTGGCAGCAAAAATGTCGTAACTTTCACGGTAGTTTACGGTAGTCCAAAAAGCATAAACCTTCGCGCAACCGTAGGGACTGCGAGGGTGAAATGGCGTGGTCTCGCTTTGAGGGGTCTCCATTACCTTGCCGTAGATTTCGCTGCTGCTGGCTTGATAAAATTTCGTTTTCACGCCCGTTTCGCGAATCGCTTCAAGAATCCGCAGCGTTCCGAGACCGCTCACGTTGCCCGTATACTCGGGGATGTCAAAACTTACGCGGACATGGCTCTGCGCCCCAAGATTGTAGATTTCGTCGGGTTGTAAACTGTAAATCAATTTCACCATCTGCACCGGGTCGGATAAATCCCCGTAATGCAGGAACAGTTTCACACCCTTCAAATGAGGGTCCTGGTACAGGTGGTCTATTCTACCCGTGTTAAACGTACTGGCACGTCGAATAATGCCATGTACCTCGTAGTCTTTCTTTAGGAGAAATTCAGCCAGGTAAGAGCCGTCCTGACCCGTGATGCCTGTGATGAGTGCCTTTTTCATCGCGCCTCTATCAAGATAGTCGTAAACAAATCAAAAATAGTCTAAATATTTCTAAAGGTTTGCAAAATCGGTCGCGACTCTCCCTGACTTCTCGCGCTTAAGTCGTGCCGGTGAACTCAGTGCTCTCTCTATCGGTTCATTTTCGCAGCCACGGCGCTAAACGCATTGTTTTACTTGCTGCACCACATACGCTAACATCTCATCCGTCATTTCGGGATAATTGGGCAGGCTGAGCACTCTCTGCCCGGCAGCTTCCGAAACAGGGAAACTTCCCGGGCCGAGTTTCATGAAATCGTAGCTCTTTTGCAGATGTAGCGGTCTCGGGTAATGGATGGCCGCCCCGATACCGGCCTCGTTCAGTCGCTGCTTGACCTGATCCCGATTGTCGACCTGAACGACATAAAGATGGTAGACGCTCTCGGCCCAGGAAGACTCACGGGGCGTGGCCAAGCCCTCAACGTCTTTGAGCGCTTCGTTATAAAACCTGGTGATCTCCCGGCGACGCTTCGTCCAACCGTCCAGGTGCGTGAGCTTGACACCCAGGACAGCGCCCTGAATACCATCCAGGCGGCTATTGAAGCCCATTGTCTCGTTTTCATACTTCTTTACAGAGCCGTGGTCCCCAAGCTTTCTGACCATATCAGCAATCTTCACGTCACTGGTCACGACGCCACCGGCATCTCCATAGGCACCGAGGTTCTTGCCCGGATAAAAACTAAAAGCAGCGGCCTGGCCAAAGGAACCAACTTTACGACCCTTATACAAAGCACCATGTGCCTGAGCCGCATCCTCTATGACCTTTAGATCGTATTTCTTGGCCAGCTCCAGAATGGGATCCATGTCAGCCGGATGTCCGTACAGATGCACCGGCATAATAACGCGCGTGCGGTCCGTAATTTTGTCCTCTATTTTACTGGCATCCATTGTGTAGTTCGCGGGGTCGATGTCGACAAAAACCGGAGTTCCTCCAACCCAGTGAATTGCCTCAGCCGTTGCGGTAAACGTAAACGGAACGGTAATCACCTCGTCGCCCGCCTGGAGGCCGATCGCGCGCAAGGCCAGCATGAGCGCATCCGTTCCATTCGCCACGCCAACGGCATAATCAACCTCACAGTATGCGGCGAAGCGTTCTTCGAATCGCATACTGGCCTGTCCACGCACAAATTGTGTGCTTTCAATTGCTTCCGTGATGACGTGGGTCACCTCATTTTTTATTGTTTCATACTGTGCTCTCAGATCTGCTTGCGGAATTCTCATAAAAGGCACCCCGTAAGTAACACAATTCTCAGTTTCGTCGACCCCCAACGCTCAGTTCAACGCCAGCTTTCCCCACCATCTATTGTCGCTTCGGCTCCTGGCAGTTCCAGGCCAGCTATTAATATAGAACAAAATTGGCAACTAATGTAACTGTTTACGAAAAATTCATTTACCTTGGTGTCAACCCGTGGTTTTTAGGTATCTCATCATATTATGCGAGGCACGACCCATAAAACCGTCTCTTTTGTCCCTCGCGGATGAAGATTCAAAGGCGGCGAGGATGGCAGAGTTGAGGCAGCAGCAACCTGTGAGGCACCGCGGGGCGGCTCACTGCTTGCGAACTCTGGCGAGGTGTTTGCTGAGTTTCTCCTTGAATTCCTGATAATCCCCTTTGAGAGCATCATTGAAATCCTTTATTCTTTGAAATTCTCGCTGGTTACCCTTGACCGTTTCTGCATATTCCATGAGGAAAGCCGCAAAAACACTGACCAGCAGCGCCAGTGAAGCCATCAACAAGGTCCACAGGGTTCTCCTTGGTCTTGTCTTACGCTCTGGCGGTACCGCCTGGTCCAGAACCTGCACGGTCGGTGTGTCCTTCGCTTCCTGGATTTTTGCAGTGTAATACTGCTGGTTGAGGAGCTGCCACACGGTTTCCTGAACCTTAACCTGTCGAAACAGATCCGCAAACTCGAGGCCAACCTCTGGCACATCTGAAAAGGGTATAAAATAGTCCCTTTGCTCCTGAAATGGGACGGAATTACCAAATTGAAGGTGTTCGAATTGTTTCTTGAGAGCGTCAATCTCCTTTTGAAGCCTCAGGATGAAAGGATTATCCGGTTTCATGGTTTGCTGCGCAACTTCGAGCTCTACCTCTTTGGCCATGATCGTGCCGCGTATCTCACCGGCATGCTCGATGGCTACCTTGGTTTGTTCTTTAAGGTCAACGGCCTTGTATTTGGTCTGAAAAGCCGCCAATTTTTCTGATGCCTTCTTGAGGTTTTGTTCAGTTGCCGCAAGTTGCTCTTCAATATAAAGGCGTGAACTCTTGGCTTTCGACAAACTCTTTTCCTGGTTCACCCCATCTAGTTCAACAACAAACTGGCGTGCAACACGAGCAGCTAAATCCGGGTCTCTCAACTCCACGCTAATAAGGACGACGCCTTGTTCGTTGGCCGAGAAGTGTGAGTTCCGGCGTAGGCGTTTCAGGGCCCCTTCCTTGCTATCAACATCCCAAATTTCATACAAATCCCGTTCAGCGTCTTCGAATGGATATTTGCTTTTCAGGACAGCCTCGCCAACGGTCCTACTTTTCAATATTTCCACAAAAATCTCAGAAGATGAAGAGCCGGTGCCGGGCAAGTCAAGTAAAGCGGCAGGTGAACTGGCAAGCAGGCCTTTCAGTCCCGCATTTCCACTGTCGTCCGGTGGCAGCAACGTCGTTGTGGCCGTGTACGTTTTCGGCAGGATCAGCGTGATCATGAATGTCAAGATTCCGATCACAATCGTGTTGCGGAAGATCATTCGACGGCGCTTAACAAGGACCGCCAGGTAGTCAAGTAAACTTATTTCAGGTTCTTGAGATGGCATTATGTGCTTTTGATATGACGTGCCATTCCTTGCAAGGGCGTGGGCTGAAGGATCTGCGCCTGGTGAGGGTGCGCATCAAGAAACCTACCGCCTCGCCGCGGTTTCAATAACGAGAAAAATAGAAGCCAACTGAGCCATGACCGTAAGGCTTTGCAACGCGACCGGCCAGAACCGATTGCCGTTTTTCCTCGGTACCCAGATAATATCTCCAGCGTGAAGAATATCGACGTCTTCGTCATCCAGCACTTCACCCGTCACTTTGACGATTTTTGTTTCGCCCAGACTGGCGTCGCCGGAAGGGCCCCCGGCCTTAGTCAGGTAGTAATCGAACCCTTGCCCTTCCCGATAAGCAACGCCACCGGGTTTCGCCACGCTACCTGTGACGGTGACGACCGTCGGAGCCTTTGGGACAACGACAACATCGCCGTCCTCAAGAACGATGTCCTGACTTCGATCGTTTTCCTTAATCAGTTTGTTGAAGTCTACCACTATTTCCTTAACATCGGAGGAGTTCTGTCGCATAACCAAATACTGATATTCCATATCGGTCATTTCATCGCGCGACATTTGACTTAGACGCTCATACTCTTTGTCGAATCGAATCCGGGAGCTTTCCCGAATCACCAGCGCCTCCTGTGGAAACGCATCGTCTGTGAATCCACCCGCCTTCTTAATCACGTCACTCAGGTAGGTTTTGTCTTTCACGATAGCATACTTGCCGGGAAAAACAACTTCACCTTTCACCTCTACCAGGAGGCCCACCTCCCACTTCGGAATTCGACGAACAAACACTTGATCGTCCTCTGACAACACCGGGTCGGTGTCACCGTTGCGGCCGTTTTCCATTTTGTTTAAAAGGATTTTCTTGTACACCGTCTGCTCACCAGGATCGACTTTAGCTACTTCGGCTTCGAGCATGTAGGCTTTGCGAGTCAAATTCCCTGCCTGCAGGATCAAATCGCTGACATGCATATTGTCTTGCAGAGGATAAGTGCCCGGGTTGCGAATTTCACCATAAATGGCGACCGTGCGTTCATGCACCTGTTCGAGCTTCGAATAGACCTTGACATGGTCCTCATTGCGGAGGAGGAGATTCGCCGTGCTATCCCCGGCAGCGATTCGGTTGTAATCGACATAGGCCAAAGATCTCTGACCTCTTTCTGTCAGGCGGCTTACTTCTATTCTGTCGATGTAGGCAAGATCAGTGAACCCACCGGCCAACTCGATCACGTCTGAGAGGCGTTCATTTAACCCTGGTTTCAGGTCAAATAGGGCGGGTCGGTTGACTTCGCCATCGACCGTGACTTTATCCTGTGCGATGGGGACATAGATTCGGTCACCCGCCTGCAGAAAGGCATCTTCATTGCTCGTGCCATTCATCAGGAATTGGTAAAGGTCAACAGATGCCACTACCGTGCTGTCACGAATAAGTTGGATGTCCCGAATAGAGCCTTTGTCAGTGGGACCACCCGCCATGATAATCGCATCCAACACCGTATTCAGGGCGCTGAGCACGTATTTGCCCGGGCGTTGTACGTCGCCCACGACGGCAACCATCACGTTCTTGGGTTGCAATAACATGATATTGAGGTGAAAATTATCATAATATTGAGAAAGCTTTTTCAGCAGAAGGCGGTGAAATTCGGACATGTTCATGCCCCAAACCTGAATAACACCCACGGGTGGCAGGAATACCTTGCCTTCAAGATTGACCACCAGGTCAATGTTTTGCTGAACGGTTCCAAGCAGATAAACCCCGAGTCGGTCTCCTGGACCCAGCTCATAACCGTGAGGAAGGGTCATGGCATCGGCAGTGAGGGATGACAGGGTAGCCGGGTCGCGGGTGAACAGATCAAATCCGAATGAGTTCAATCCAGTGGCCGGATTGCCTGACGTTCGTGGGCCCTTACCAGGCTCAGCGAGATCGCCCATGCTGTTGGACGGCCGGGAAAAAAAATCGGTGCTCTTTATCTCGTAGGTTGGATTGTAACGGGTCGTATCCGTAACCGCCTGTTTGCGGACTTGACCAAGCGCTTGCGCACAAATCAGTCCTGCCAGCAGAATCTGGTAGGCGCATGTTGACATCCTGTGCATGCTGAAAAACTATCCTAAGTTCAATTGGTATATTCCCTTACCGAATTTTGAATATAGAAAAATAGTTACCAGCAGTCAATAGTTTTCTGCAGCGCACTTTTTTCGAATCTGTGGGACCAAATAATTAGGGCCGGGAAATGCCTGTCACATCACCCGGCCCATCTACGAGGGAGGAAGAAACATTCTATCGGACGAGCGTCATCATGCGCACCCGCCGCTCAGAAGATGTAGCACTTTCTGATTGTTCCTGCAGTCTCACGCGAAGGCTGTACGGATAAATCCCGCTTGGAACGGGGATGTCGTTTTTATCCCTGCCATCCCAAATAACGGAATGAAAACCGGCATCCAACTCTTCTGTCATGAGGCTCTTGACCAATTGACCAAGCGCATTGAATACCTGCAATTCGATTCTGCTTCGGCGGTCCAAAAAGAAGCGAATTTCGGTTTCGGGATTAAACGGGTTCGGATGATTCTGAAACAAAGTAAATGAATCGGGAGCGAGAACGCCACCCTCGTCGCTATCAAAAACGGCCGACGATTCGAAGTAGTACCGGACAAAACGACCACTCTCTGTGGCCAGCGGAACCGCAGCCCTGTCTTGGACGCCGGTGACAGTCAATTCATATTCAACATTTTCTACATGAGGTTCAGTAATCAAACGAACGGAACGAAGATCGTCGGCAAGGAAGGCGCCGAGAACGCGAATATCAGGTTTGATCAGGTAGTGATCTGGCTCCTGCGCTGAACGACTGTCGACTCCTTCATTAAAATTGACATCGATTTGGGTCGCACCCAGAACGGCCACCGAAACCAATTCAGGGGGAGCATTCTCCGTCGCACCAGGTGCCACATCGTAACTAATCGAATTGGCATGCGGCATGGTATTGCCTGCCAGGTCTGCAACCTGCTGAACAGTCAATCGATAACGCCGGGCAACCCTGTGGGGCGACGTCGTCAATCTGACGGTTTTCGGATCGGCCTGCAGGGCAGCGCTCAAGACTTCTACTTCGTTGCTAATCGCATAGTGGGTCGGGTCTTCTGCCGTGTGTTTGTCGAGCCCTTCATTGAATCTGACCTCTAGCGTCGACGCGTCTGTTACGTCTAGTGACGTCAGGACGGGGGCGATTGCGTCTGTTTCTCTATCGGGCATCAGATAGCTCTGGGCAGTACCGCCGGCGACAATCGTTGCATTGAGGCTTTTGACATTGGCGACCGCGAGAACATAAGACTGCCCCAGTTCGTGGGCCGAAGTTAACAAGTGCACCTTGTCCGCCGACTCTGAAAGCACCGCCCCCCTTACTGCGACACCATCACTAATCGTATAGTTGTCCCGATTGATGGCAGAATCTGTCTGCAAACGCTGCGAAAAAACTAAATCAAGCTGGGTGCGTCCACGCACCAGGAGGTCGACGATCCGAGGAGGATTACCGTCGCGGCCGACGGTTACCTTCACCTCATCGGAGAATGAACTCTCGTTGCCGGAGATGTCGTAAGCGGTGACGGAAAAGTAGTATGTTTTTCCCGCCTCCAGACCCGCCCAGTCGAATTCGGTAAGATTGCCGGCATCCGCAACGTTGGAGTATCCGCGGGAACGTTCACCGATATATACATTGTAGCCGGCAAGGTCGGCGTCTGGATTGGCGTTCCAGGCGATGGTTACATTCTCGGCATAAGCAGCCGACCCGCCCAGAGCGGTTGTCATCAAAACAATCAATGTAAACTGAGATTTCACTCTCTCGACAGTCCTTGCTTATTCATTCAGTGGAAATCCGTTTCAGCACAAGCAAGCCGTGTGCCAGAAATGTATCACAGGTAGCAAGCTACAATAAAACAGTGCATTAGCCCATGATTGGTTCGGGGCCGCGCGAGGATCAGGGCAGGCCTGGTAACGCTCCCGTATTTCGATCCCGTAAGTCGCAGTCAGCTAGTTGTTTTTCTTCCAGGACGGATGGGTGATGTCGTGTTGATTGATCTTGTAATTGAGCGCTCGTGCGGATATGCCAAGTAATCGGGCAGCATCTTTTTGAATCCAGTTGCTCATTTGAAGGGCCTTCATGATGGCCCCTTTTTCTATCTCCTCCAAATTGAGCGTATCGAAACCGACGAGGTCGTCTTCAGTTCGTCTCCGTCGGTCGCGGCCGCCGGCAGCAAAATAGTCGCGTCCCGGCATTGCCAGATCCTCAGCTGTAATCTCGGAATTTTCATCTGAGACTAAAACTGCTCTTTCGATCAAATTCTTGAGTTCGCGGATATTCCCTGGCCATGAATGATTACGCATGAGCGCTTTGGTTTCGTCGCTAAACCCGTGGACTTCTTTCCGTATTTCCTGCGAGTATTTGCGCAGAAAGTAATCGGCAATGGTGAGGATATCTTCCTTACGATCCCGCAAAGGTGGGATTTCCAGCGTGACGACATTGAGGCGGTAGTAGAGATCAGCGCGGAAGGAGCCATTTTCAATTTCATCGAACAAGTTCTTGTTTGTTGCCGCAACTACGCGCACATCCACATGGATAGTCTTGTTGCCACCTACCTTGGTGAAGGTTTCATCTTGCAGCACACGCAGTATTTTTGCCTGGGTGGTCAGATGCATATCACCAATTTCATCCAGGAAAAGTGTGCCGCCGTTCGCCTGTTCAAATTTGCCGGCGCGCGACTGATAAGCTCCGGTGAAGGCACCCTTCTCATGACCAAAGAGTTCGCTCTCCAGAAGATTTTCGGGCAAGGCCGCGCAATTCACCTTAACGAACGGTTTGTCTGAACGGTCGCTGACAAATTGGATCAGACTCGCGATAAGCTCCTTGCCTGTCCCGGTTTCACCGTGGATCAAAACGGTAGCCTTGCTCCTGGCCACTTTCTTTATCACGTTATAGATTTCCAGGATTTCTGGGCTTTTGCTCACCAGCGGATAGTGGAAATCAAAACCAAAATTCTTCCCGTAGGCGTCGGAATCCTGTTTTGTTTCGGACTTTGGCACCGAAACAGAAGATTTGATATCGTTTGGAATACCCATCTTATTGCGGCCGTTCCCGTTGTTATCGACCATGGTAACCGGCATCTTGAGATCTTCCCATTTAGATATTACGTTCTGATAACACAGCCACGTGTAGCAGTAATTAGTAAGAACAAGTCTTAAGGAAAAGAGCGTGGCTAGCCAGGCGATATGCCCACAAATTTCGGCAAAACAAAGCAACTCCTATGCCAAGATAGAAAGAGCGGAATATTTTAAGCATCGGCGTTATTCCGGGCAAGCTCAGCCGTTGCCAACTATTGACTTTTTGCCGGTAGAAGTGTGGGAAATGCCCGAAAGCGTCACGCAACTGAGGAAAAATTATAGCTTTGTCAACAAACTTTTCGGCGATTGAACAAACTGCGTATATTTTGGCTAGTTTTCGGCCAGTGGTTTGAATCAGGACAGGAACGGTCAGGGAAAAATGGGTTCAGGTCGCTTTAGGAAAATCCCTTCAGCTGCACTTCTTCGCAAAGCGCCTGTTTGAGTTGGGCCAGCGTGTTTGGTCGACTGGGAAGTGAGAAACCCAGACAGCGTAATTTGTCGGCTATCCTTAGCACCGAGGGAAAATCGAGCCCCGCGCGTACTATTGTTTCCGGGCGCTCAAACAACTCTTGTTTGAGACCGTCAAACAGGACCTGACCTTGGTGCAAAATGATAACACGCTGAGCCAGCACAGCAATAAGCTCTACGTCATGGGTTACGAGAATGATGCTCTTTTTCAGCATGCTTTGATGTGTCAAAAGCGACACAATGGCAGATTCACCGGCGGCATCAAGCCCGGCGGTCGGCTCATCCAGCACAAGCACGTCGGGTTCCAGTGCGACGACACTGGCGATGGCCACCCGTCTTTTTTCACCTTCGCTGAGGCGAAACGGAGATCGCTGCCGCACCAAATTGGGTTCCAGACCGACGCTGGTCAGCGCAGCACAGACCCGTCTTTCTATTTCCTGCTCTGAACACTGTTGGCGTTTCAGGCCAAAGGAGACTTCATCAAAGACTGTGGTTTCAAACAGTTGTGTCTCCGGAAATTGAAATACGAGACCAATGCGGCGGCGCAGCTCCGTCCACTTCATATTAGTCCATATGTCCGAGGAGTCCACAAGAATACGCCCATGGTCCGGTTTAAGTAGGCCGGTAAAGTGCTGTATCAACGTGGTTTTTCCCGATCCGGATGGACCCGCTAAGGCGATGAATTCACCGGGTTGAATTTTTACTGAAATGTCGCGAAGAATCGTTTTGGGAGAGATCCAGGGCGAATTGTAACCAAATGACAGGTTGTCGATTTCGATTTTCACAATTCATGCACGGGCCGCGTCGTCGCCAATTTCATCCGCCACGGGCAAACTCGATGCTCAGGTCATCTAGTTGAAGCTTGCCTTCGGCAGCCAGTTTTTCGGCCTCACGAATCGCGTAGCTGTCAGTCATTCCTGCGATATAGTCGCAGATAGTCCGAAAAAAACTGACCTTACGCTGCAAGGAGACAGTCGTGTCGCTATCTGGCCCGGAAATCTGAGAAGAGGTCACCTTCAATTCCTTTTCCAGGATCGCCTCTGGCAAGAGGTCCGGCGCCAAAAAATAGGCTTCAAAGAGTCGAAAAAGAAGCTTTCTTCCGAATTCATCAGACCATTTGACGCGTGAGTAATCTATAATTTCTTTATATATGAACTTGTTAAGCTCCTTTTGCAGCGGATCGAGCCGCGGCGTAAAGTGGATGATTTCCTCATCGAAATCCTGCAAGCTTCCTTTGCGCTCTGAAAAATCCGCTAACCGACGCAACGATTCTTCGATGACATCGCCCACGAACAGATTAATGAGTTCCCGGATAATCTGCCCCTGGTAAAGCTCGTACAAGTCCGTCCTGGCCATATCGAGTCCAAGGTGCTCGACCAACTGCTTCACCAGAGTGATATTCGCCACTGCCCTGAGCTCGACGAGCCCGGCGCGGATGCCATCCTCAAGGTCGTGTGTGCGTTGGGCAATTTCGTCCGAGATGGCAACAATCTGTCCTTCTAGCGTCGTAGCCATGTCACGCTCGAAAGCGAGGCCTTCATAATAGAAATCCGGATAATCGACTTGGCCGCGACGCAGGCGGGTGTGTTTCAAGATACCCTCGCGGACGGGCGCTGTCAGATTTAAGCCGGCGAAATCGTATTTTCTCTCAAGTTTGTCCACAACACGCACACTTTGATAATTATGCTTGAAACCGCCGCCGGACAAGCCCTGGGGTTGGCCGCGCAGAAGGCTTGTCCCGCACATAATTTCATTGAGAACAACTTCCCCCAGGTGTCCGAACGGTGTGTGTCCGAGGTCGTGTCCGAGCGCGATGGCCTCTGCCAGGTCCTCGTTCAAATGCAGAGCGCGTGCCATGGTTCTTGAAAGTTGTGACACTTCCAGAGTATGGGTAATTCGGGTGCGGTAGTGATCGCTTTCAGACGTCAGGAAAACTTGACGCTTGTGCTTCAGGCGCCGAAAGGAACGGGAGTGAATCAGGCGATCACGATCGCGCTGAAAAGCGGTTCGGTAGGGATGTTCAGGTTCTGCATGCTCGCGGGTCGTATGACTGCCGGCACTACTCCTGGCATATGGAGCCAGGGTCTCTTTCTCCAATGCTTCTATATCTTGACGTGTAAAAAGTCTAAAAAACTCCGCCGAATTCAAACGATTGTACGCGTGTCAAAGTGATTGGTCATATGGCTATCGCGGCTTACAAGGGCAGCATGGACGCTGCACCAGTCAGATGGGCAGATCCTTCTGCGACTTCGCGAAAAGCTATCGAATATACTTCTTTAGTTTCTTTAGTTCAACTTCGGCGTGAGTTATTTGCTTGTAATATTGTTTCGGTGCCCGCGCAAGAAAACTCTGGAAAGCCGCAGCGGCCTGCCTCGGCTTTTGAGAATATTCTGCTGAAAAGGCCTTCCAATAGTAGGCCCAATAGTAGTCTCCATCCAGAGCGATAACCTTATCAAATTGCACGATTGCCTGGTCATATTTTTCATTCTGATAATAGGTCTCCGCAAGCTTAAAAAGAATTCTCTTGTCTCTTGAATCAAGATCCGCGGCCGCCTGAAAGTCGACGGCAGCCTTGCCATATTTTTTCCTGTCATAGCGGATGAGACCGCGATTGTAGTAGGCTTCCTTGAATTTCGCATTGCTTGCAATACAGTGGTCGAAGTCCGCAACCGCCTTGCCATATTGCTTTACATTGCGGTAAGCCATGCCGCGATTTAAGTAAGAGTCGAGATAACTTGGGTCGTTCTGAATTGCCCGGGTGAAATCCTTTATCGCGCTCCGATATGATTTTTTCTCACTGCTCCTGACCGCGCGGTTGAAATATGTCTCGGTGATGATGCGGCTCTGGCCCCACGCCGGATAGATTCGCGTAGCCTGTTTGAAATCCTGGATGGCCTCATCGTAATGGCCCTGCAAGCTGAGAGCAAACCCTCTTTCGAAATAGGCATCGGCGAGATTCGAGTCTGCCTGGACTGCGAGGGAAAAATCTGCGATAGCCATATCTGGTTCATAATTCGTGCTTTGAAATTTTCCCCGAAAAAGAAAGCACAAGGCATTGCGGTGACTAACGTCGACGGCCCTGGCGTATGCGGCCGTGGCATGTTCCACATCATCGAGGGCAGCAAAAATTTCGGCCTGAACCAACAGCAGAGGAAAGTAGGTTTTGTTTTTCTTGATGAGTTTGGCAATCTCTTTCAGCCCTTTCTTGCCTTGCGAATTGCGGCTGAAACGTATGGCCTTGAACAATTTCCCGGCAGCCTTTTTGTTAAACCTCTTATCCTTGACATCGTCAGCAATCTGCACGTACAGCGCCGCGGTATGGTATGTTTGCCAAAAGGCAAGCATCTTGCTAAACTTGGTTCGCGCCTGGTCGAATTTTTTCCTGGCCGCCAGCTCGATCCCATCTGTCAAGGCGGAGTCGGTGAGAAAAGCATCTTCGTGCGGCGCGGCTGTCTGGCCAAATCCCGATACGTTAAATGAAAACAAAAAGCCGCAAAGAACCAACAAGTTCAAATATCGATGCAGCATGGGAGTCCCCCAGTTGATGGATGGTTTTTACGAAATGTGGACCCAGGGCCTGCAGGCCGGCTGCGGAAATAAGATGGCCTGCGTCATGTATCGACAATATGCTTCAGGGTAATACCCGCCAGCGACGGTTTGGTTCCCTGGCGACCATGAGCTTAGTCCGGCATGTCGATGCTAGGAAAGGAATCTTCGCAGGTAAAAGATCAGCCGTTCTCTATGCTCCAATCTCTCTGCTTAGCGAACGAAGTTGGATTCGCACTCAAGGAACCTACTCGCGGCGCCTACGAGAGAGAATTCTACGTTGCATCCTCACCGGCAACCGCAACTGACAGACTAAGATTCTCTCTCCAAAAATAAGCCAAACCGATGATCGTAAATGGTAAGACATTGATGGCGTGGCTTACGATAGCAAAACTGAGGGCCTCACTTTTCGGGACACCGAAGAGCGAAAGAGAGAGCATGCAAAACCAATGGTAGGTTCCGACGTATCCGGGAGACGAAGGGATCGTGATGCCGACACTGATCACCACCAGTACGACCAGGCTTGCATAGACGCCGAGGCCATAACGGCTTTGAAAATCGAAGGCAAAGAAGGCCAGATAGACCACCCCCGCGTAAAGCAACCAAATGGCAACGGAGGTAAGCGCAACCAGCAGATAGTGTTCGGATTTTCGAAAAACTTCAAATCCTTCAACGAAAGACCTCATGACCTTGTCGACCACGCTGAATATCTTCTGAGGCAAGAGTTTCTGCACAAGACTCATGGTGGCGTCCGTCTTCGTCATCAAAAAAGCGACGAAAATCATCAACGCAAAGGTCAGGACTGTCACGGCGTAAGCGGGGGTTTTTACTTCAGCTGGCAGCGGAAAAAGTGACACCGTCACACCCAGAAAAAGAAGGAGTGCCATCAAATCCAGCAACCTTTCGACGATGACGGTGGCAAAAGCAGAGGTCTTCGGAATGGTCTGAGACTTGCCCACAGCATACGCCCGTAAGAATTCTCCCAAACGCAACGGCAGAAGATTGTTGGCTGCGTAGCCCACCATCAACGCCGAGAAGAGGGGATGGACGTGACAGATTTTGATGGGCGTCATGATCGCGCGCCATCTGACGGCACGAATCCAATGGCTGGTTAGCATGACCAGGATTGCCGGGGCTAACCATCGGTAGTTGGCACTCTGTAACGCGCCGACCATCTGATCGAAGTCAACCTTATGGAAAGCCAGATAGATGAAAAGAGCGCTGATAAAGACGCCAATGGCTACGCGAATTTTCAAAACCGGCTCATCCTCTTGTTAAGTGGCATGTGGGTCATTTCAACGGTCACGAATAGCACTTAGACATTAAACCGGTAGGTAATCACGTCTCCATCCTTAACGATGTATTCTTTTCCCTCAAGTCGTAAGACACCCTGATCTTTACATTTTGCGAAAGAACCCAGTTCACTGAGCTTTTCGAATTCGACCACTTCGGCGCGAATAAAACCACGTTCGATGTCGGAGTGGATCGCGCGGGCTGCATTTTGCGCCCGTGTATTTTTTCGAATTGTCCAGGCTCTGACTTCCTTCTCGCCGGCCGTAAAGAAGGGGATAAGGCCGAGCAAATTGTAGGAATGGCGAATCACTTTGTTCAAAGCAGGTTCATCTATGCCCAATTCCTCCTGAAACAACGCTTTATCCTCATCTGCCAGTTGCGCAATCTCCATCTCTATTTTTGCTGAAAGCGACAAAACCTCGATGTTCCGGTTGTCTGCTACTGCCTGCCAGGTCTCGTTCAATTGTTTGACCGCCAGTTCATTTTCACCGACATTCAACACCAACAGAATCGGCTTGGCCGTCAAAAACTGGAAACCCCGAAGGATTGTCGCTTCCTCTTGACTGAAATCGACAGCACGCAGGGGCCGCTCTGATTCGAGGGCCGCGTAACTCTTTTGCAGGGTCGTCAGTTCGCGCTGTCTCGCATCATCTTTTGTCTTCTTAACATCCTTCTCTAGTTTTGCGATGCGGTTCTCGAGAACGGCCAAATCGGAAAACAGAAATTCGTCCTGAATAATCGACCAATCGCGCTCTGGATCGATGCACCCCTCGGCATGCGGTATCGACGCCTCCTCGAACTGTCGCAGAACGCATACGAAGGCATCGATATTTCGAATGGCAGCGAGAAACTGTTCCTGAAACCCTTTGCGCTGTGTTGACCCTTTCGAAAGCCCGGTGACGTCCAGGTACTCTATGGTAGCTTCCACTTTCTTGCCGGTTGGAAAGAGTTCGTGTAGACGGTCGAGCCGGGGATCCGGCACTTTCACAACGCTGACGTTGGCGTCTTTCTTCCCGCTGGCGGGCCCCTTACCAGCTGTCAAAGCGTGGAATAGGGTCGTCTTACCCGACTGGTCCAGGCCAATAATTCCGATTCTCATCGCGTCTAGTTCTCTTCAATGTCGACGCGCAAAATAAGGTCGCCCTGGGTCAGTTTCATAACGACATCCAGCCCCGCGATCACTCTGCCAAACACGGAATAGCCGCCATCCAATTGGTGCGTTGCGGCCAGTGTGATATAAAACTGACTTCCGCTCGATGCTTTTTGTGGGTTGACCTGGTCTCCTCTTCGCGCCATGGCCAGGGCGCCTTCGACATGTGGCAGGCCTATTTCAGCCGGCACCGTGTAGCCGGGACCGCCGGTGCCCGTGCCACTTGGGTCGCCGCCTTGAATGACAAAGCCCGGAACGTGCCGATGAAAAGTCAAGCCATCATAGAAGCCTTGCCGGGCAAGATACACAAAGTTGTTGACATGTAAGGGGGCGTAAAGCGCATCGAGCTCCACGACAATGTCGCCCTTTTCCGTTCGGATGGTGCCAACATACTTCTTAGCAGGGTCAATCTGCATGGCGGGCATTTCCGCGTAGTAATTGAGGCGGTCCGCTACAGGGACGTTGGCGAGAGCCTTGTCCGCTGTCATTTCAGTGCTCGGTGGTTCACTGTCGCGTTTGTCTTTCGTTGTTTTGTTGTCCTCGCAACCGAATAGGATGAGAGCAGAAAAGATAGTGAAAGCGAATAAGGAACTGTGCTTACTGTTCAAAACGTTTCTCCTGCGCTAAATAATGAACCCGCAAATTGCGTTGCTCCTGTGGCAATAGCCGCGCCGAATGTAAAGAAGGGCAGATACTTTTGCAAGGATAAAGTCGTTCCGGACCACGTGGCGGATCGGCTCTCACAGTGCTACGGCGAAAACATGCTTAACTGCTCTATTCCCGAAATATTTGCGGAAAACTGCGTACCTAAAGGCGGAAATTCCCACTCTACGTCATATGCCACACAAAAAAAGTTGAAAATTGCGATATTACTTCATTTTCTACTTGCTTTACCTCATTCCATTTTATATATTTATGTTGATTTTTTGACACGGCGCCATGATTCGTATTTGTCAACATCACTCCTTTAGAATGAGGTCGGCAACCCGGCCTTAAGAAATACGTCTGTTCGATAGTTGTTGTGAGGGTCCCACACGCGTGACACTATGAGCTCTTTGACCCGATGAGTCCTCAACTCGCCCCTACTCCCTAAAGGTCAGAGCCTGGTATTTTTTGTTTCTCAGGCAATCGCAAGCTTTGAAGGATTCCATCCGTCAGGCTTGAAATGCATCATTAACGGAGCGACCTTTGCTAAGGTTAATGGGGATTAATAACATGAAGCATATGAGGGGGTATTCCAAATCTTCAAGAATTACCTGGTCCAGAAGAGACTCCATGCTGTGGCTCTTTTGTCTGTTATTGTCAACGCCAACGTTGGGGTGGTCACAAAGCAGGATAGATTCGCCAAACTCAAAGGTCCTTCTGGACATCCCAATCGAACAGCTCGTCGACATCGAATTTGTGACAGTGTTCAAGAAGCCTGGTTCCATAATGGAGTCACCGGCCGCTGTTTACGCACTGAACAACGATGATATCGAGCGCAGCGGCGTTACCAATCTGCCGGATGCGCTCCGCATGGTCCCGGGGTTGCAGGTGGCACAACACAGTGCGAACAGCTGGGCTGTTACGGCGCGTGGTTTTAGCGGTATGTCACGCGGACTCAGCGGACAATTCGCTAACAAATTACTTGTTCTGAACGACGGCAGAAGCATCTACACACCGCTTTTTTCCGGTGTTTCGTGGGAAGCACAAGATTTTCTATTGGATGATACGGAACGAATCGAGGTTATCCGCGGCCCCGGAGCTACCCTTTGGGGTGCAAACGCGGTTAATGGCGTTATCAACATTTTGTCGAAAGACTCGCGCAAAACACAGGGCCTGTTAGTCACAGCAGGGAGCGGCACGGAAGAACGCGCTTTCGGCCATTTGCGCTACGGCGGCCGGCTGGGACCCAACACATTCTATCGCCTGTACGGGAAATACCTCAAACTGGATGACTTGGTGAACAATACCGGCGCCAGCAATTCGGATCAATCCGACCTCGTTCGCGGCGGCTTTCGACTCGACTCAGATCTGGTTTATTCCAGAGTGATGGTTCAGGGTGAATTATATAATGGGCAACTTAACCGCTCCTACAACACAATTCTAAGCCAAAATGGGCCTTTCCCGCAGCAGTTTAGCCATGAAGACAGGATGCGGGGCGGCCATCTCCTGACGCGCTTGCAGCACAGTTTTTCAAATTCATCAGACCTGTCGGTGCAAGCTTATTATGACAGAGTAGAAACGGATGAAGCCGTTGTCAAAGGCTACATCAATACATACGACATCGAATTCAGTCACCGCTTCGATTTTGGCAACAGGCAGGAAGTGATCTGGGGCGGAGGATATCGGGTGATCAGCGACCACTTCGATTCGACGTTCGCTTTTTCGCTCAATCCTGCCGAGCGTACGACAGGCCTGGCCAACGCGTTCTTGCAGGATGAAATAAGAATTGTTCCACGACACGTCAGTCTGATAATTGGCTCAAAATTTGAAAACAGTGCGTATGCCGGATTCCAGATTCAGCCCAACGCCAGAGTTCGATGGACCCCATCACCAACCCACACACTTTGGGCCGCAACGTCACGAGCTGTCAGAACCCCATCGCGCGGCGAATATGATGCCCGCATTCTCCTGCAAGAAATCACCTCGCGGCCAGACGAAGGCAGTTCTTTTCTCGCCTTCACCGGCAACGATAGTTTCAGGCCGGAAACGCTGCTCGCCTTTGAATTTGGCTATCGTGGCTGGCTGGCGCCTGAATTCATGCTTGACGTCGCTACCTTCTACAACCGGTACAATAGCCTCAGGACCGACAATCTCTTGCCTTTATTCCACAACGAACCAATTGCCAATTCGCCCCACTCGTTCGTTGCGCTCATGCCTGGTAACAGCATGGAAGGAAGAACCTATGGCGTTGAAGTCGCGGCCGAGTGGCAGGTTTCTCGTCTTTGGCGGCTGCGTGCAAACTACTCGTACCTGAAAATCAATCTCGCCCTGACCGATGGATTTGACAATTTCGCAAAAAGCATCGCGGGCCAGAGTCCGCAGCATCAAATGATGCTCAATTCCACGCTGAACCCGGCAAGTCATCTGAGGACGGACGTCCGGTTGCGTTACGTGGGCGGGCTTGCCAGCCCCAATCTACCCCACTACATAACGGCGGATGCACGCGTTGCCTTTGATATCAACCGCCAGGTCGAATTATCACTTGTCGGGCAAAACCTTCTGGCCTCGCGCCACGCTGAGAGTAGCGAAGTCCTCTTTTTTAATCAGGACAGTCCACTCGTGTCGCGCACCACGGCGAGTCAGATCCAGCGTGGGGTGTTCAGCAAACTGGCCTGGCGCTTCTAAAAATCGTCTAATACTGTGCAAGGGATAGACCCCACCTGGGGCTGCATGCATGAAAAGGATTCTTCCGCTCGTTCTTCTCGCTCTCAGCAACGTGTCCTTCGCCCAGAGTGGCACATCCGTTGTAACCGAATACGAAATAAAGGCGGCTTTCCTCTATAATTTCGCCAAATTTGTCGACTGGCCCACCAGCGCTTTTCAAACAGATTCCACAACCATTATTATTGGCATCCTCGGAGACGATCCGTTTGGTTCCATTCTGGACGAGATCGTGGCCGACACCAAAGTCCAGAACAAACGCTTGCAAGTCAAGCGCTTCAAGCAACCAGGCGATCTAACGTTCTGTCATATCCTCTACGTGAGCAAATCGGAAACTAAAAGGCTGCAATGGATCCAAAGGAAGATCTCAGGCGCCAGTACGTTGACCATAGGTGAATCAAGCGATTTCCTAGAACGAGGCGGAATGATTCGGTTGGTCAACAAACGCAATAAAGTCCGGTTCGAAATCAATCCAATGGCCGCGAGCAAGGCTGGTCTGAGAATCAGTTCGCGCCTTCTGAAATTGGCGGAAAACCTAAAAAACACACTCGCAAACGGCCGCGTACCGCAATGAAGCACGGTTCGATGTCATCTATTAAGCACAAGCTCACGCTGATCATCATGACGATCAGTATCACAACGCTCTGCCTGGCTAGCGGTGCTATTATTCTGAACGACCTCAAAAACTTCCGTCAGGATCTGAGTCAGGACCTGGACACGCTTGCAGCAATCATCGGCACGAACAGTGCCGCCGCGCTGACATTTGATGACCCGCGAGACGCCCACCGAGTGCTGACCGGCCTGACTGCCAAGAAACATATTAGAGCCGCATGTATTTTTCGTGGCGATGGCACCCTGTTCGCCCGCTATGACGGCCCCGGGAAAGGGGCTGAAATTCCTGAGTCCTATCTCGGGGGCAATGCGCACGCCATAACAAGCAATCGAATTGATTTGTTTCGTGACATCGTTCTGGACGGACAGAAAGTGGGCTCGGTCTTCATTCAATCCGACCTGGGTGAATTTCACTCGAAGCTCAAGCAGTACGCGCTGATTCTGGCATCGGTCCTTTCCCTGGCAGTCCTGGCGGCATTTCTCCTTACAGCGCGGCTGCAAAAAGTTATCACGCAACCAATTCTTGACCTGGCGCGTACGGCCAGGCAGGTATCGGAAGAACGCGACTATTCCATTCGCACCAGCAAACAAAGCGAGGACGAAATCGGTTTCTTGACGGACAGCTTCAATCGAATGTTGACGCAGATCCAGGAAAGAGACACGGCACTGCAGACGGCTCACGGCAAGCTTGGGCGACAGGCAGCAAAACTGCGCAAAGAACTCCGCCGACGGAATCGGGTGGAAATGGCGTTACGAGAAAGTGAAAACCGGCTACGAGATCTCTTCGATAATGCTCCTGACACCTACATTATTTTAGATCCTGAAGGCACGATTATCAACTTCAACCGGCGTGGCTCTCAGGTGCTTGGGTATTCTTTTGCCGATGTTGTCAACACATCTATTTTTAAACTCGTAGCTGATGAGGATCATGATAAAGTCGCCCGGGCACTGCTCAGAATTAGGGATTTTGGCGAAGTACCACGGAGTATCGAAGTCCGGCTTATCGCTAAAGACCGGAATACGGTGTGGGTCAGTAAAGAGTTTTCTCTGCTGACCAATGAGGAACACATTCTGCAGTCAGTGCGAGTCATTTGTCGTGATATAACGGACCGTAAGAAACTGCAAGAGGCCCTCGAACGCGCGAGGCGACTTGAGGCCGCCGGGCGGATCGCGGGACAAATCGCACACGATTTCAACAATCTTCTCGGCCCGCTAGCGGCCTATCCCAAGCTTATTCGAGATGATTTGCCGCCGGATCTTCCCGTGGTAGAAATGGTCGATGAAATGGAAAGCGCAGCCACGAAAATAGCTGAAATCAACCAGCAACTGCTTTCTTTGGGTCGACGGGGGCACTACCAAACGGAGCCTGTCGATCTCAACACCGTTATCGAAAGTGTTCTTGTGGCCCAGAAGATTCAAAAGAAATTTAATATCGAGAAAAACCTGGCGGAAGACCTTTTTGTTATCGAAGGCGGTAGCGCGCAGCTGACACGCGCCATCACCAACCTTGTCGTCAATGCGCTTGAAGCCATGGGGAAAAACGGCATCCTAAAGATTGCAACTACCAACATTTATCTGGAGAATCCGCTGCCGGGCTACGCCAAGGTTGTACCGGGCGAATATGGGCGCCTTGATATTTCTGACAATGGCTGCGGCATCCCACCTAATATTCTCGATAAGATCTTCGATCCCTTTTTCACGACGAAACGCATGGACCGAATGCGCGGCTCGGGTCTTGGGTTGAGCGTGGTGCATGGCGTGGTGGAAGATCACAAGGGCTACATGACAGTGGACAGTGAGCCTGGCGCCGGAACGACATTCTCGTTATTCCTACCGGCAACCAGAGACCTTCAAGTTGAAGTTAATGACGTCCTGGAAGAAGTATCCGGTGGTACCGAGACGATTTTGATTGTCGATGACGACGGTGTGCAAAGGAGAGTAGCCTCGCAGTTACTCAACCGTCTCGGCTATCGGACACATTGTGTTACGAGTGGTGAACAGGCCGTAGACTATGTCAAGAATCATCCACAGCACCTGGTCATTCTCGACATGGTAATGGAGGGTATCGACGGCACTGAAACGCTGAAGCAAATCATGCGTTTCGCACCAAGCCAAAAAGCTATCTTGCTCTCCGGCTTTGCGATGTCAAAACGGGTCGAGGAGGCCATGGAATTGGGCGCAGGCGCTTTTCTGTCTAAACCAGTATCCTATACGCAACTCGCTAGGGTCGTGCGCGAAGAGCTCGACTTGCCTGCCATGGAGGTTATCCGCTAAATGAGATTTTGCTTTGAATCGCTTGCAAACCATGCTGACCACGCTATCTCATCGTTCTCTGGCCGTTGCCTTGAATTTACCTTGACATAGAGCCTTGAATTGGTTAAATTTAACCGCTATGGACGAAAACCATCCAGTGTTACCTTCCTGCTTCCACATTTATCTCCCAAGCTATTTGGGGAGGTAAATTTTGAACAACCTAAAGATACGAAAACAAATAATTATTTGAAAACAAGCAATTTAGGACTGGTTATTAGATGCTTGAGACAGGTGCTTGGCTTGATGCCGTTTTTGCGGCACAATTAAGTTTAAGGCATGGCACTGTCTTTGTTCCATCACTTTTCCGTATTAAGTAGCGGGCTGTCCGCAGTCACTCACACGTTTGTCTGACACAGCTCCGATCTGGCCGC
>Ga0114931_10002583_pt1 | contig 23020 bp, 35 predicted proteins | sample 2SBtaG_FD_89579 | JGI IMG/M metagenome (GOLD analysis project Ga0114931, IMG submission 89579) | Deep subsurface microbial communities from Kolumbo volcano to uncover new lineages of life (NeLLi) - 2SBTROV14_V59a metaG | ecosystem: Environmental > Aquatic > Marine > Volcanic | place: Kolumbo... | reverse complement strand
ACCCTTAGTCAAATAGTACATATCCGAAACCATTAATCCCTCAGTGAAATGAAGGGTTATGAACCGTTTTTGGAATTTCTCTTTGAAATAATAGTCTGGCGTATTATAGGGGATGATACTATGATAATTCATATCACCTACCTTGTGGTCATCTATCTTGAAATAGGTGTCGTGAATGGCTTCTCCTGTTTGCAGAAATTCTCGCTCTTTATTTCTCTGGGTTCCGTATTTCATGATCTTTTTATAAATATTCAATTACTATAACTTTGGTGGGAATGCCTTCATCATTATAACTATCAGTACCCACCACTTCTTTCTCTTTTACGGTATATATTTCATCAAATGGTTTATCAATTTTAACACCGGTGATATTCTTTTTGCTTGTTCCTATATTTATTATCGTCTCCATATGTATTATAATACATCTCAAAGTGATTAATTTCAAGTTCAAATTATTTTATCCCCTTCTTAAGACAGTGACTTTCTTCATTCTCGTCAACTTATTGAATGCTCCTGAACTAGCATCAACCTGATCCTTAAAGGTTGAAGAAGGAAAATTCTCTAGCTCATCAAGATATGCTTTGTTCCACCCTGCATTCATTATACTGACATTCCCATTATTAACCTGTACACTGAATGGATCAGCCCTTTGTGCTTTATCTCCTGAGGGTCGATCTGCTACCACACTGAATCCAGCAAGATTCTTAATTGTTGCTTCTGCTGATTCTTTTCCTCCTGACCCGGGCTCTTGTTCTATTGCTATTTTTACGTGCGTACCATCAGTCTTAGCCGTTTCTTTAATTATTTTCTCACGGTCATTCGAGGCCCATCTGCCACGTTTTATGTCAAGTACTACAAACATACCATCTTTCAATTTGCACACCTTAGCGCCTACAGTATAGGCCCCATCGCCGTCTTTTGTGCCTGCCTTGTCCCAATACCTAACGATTTCCAAAACATCGGGCATAGGCGGAAGGGCATCTCGAACAGATACATGGTCCGTATGAAACATTCCTCCTCCTAATGGAATCGGATTCTGTCCTATTTGTCCTCCATATGTAAATTGACCATATTTCTCAATTTCCTTTAAGACATCCCAGTCCAACCTCTTTGGATCAAGCAATTGATTCTTATATTTCTTTATCAATTCTTTTGGTTTAACTTGATCCTTATAATTTCTAATCTCTCCTGGAAGACAGATATGTCTAACATTATCATCACGTTTCAAGATATGTCCTGTAGGATCTTCTTGATGCAATCTCTGCATAATACCAATCGTAGGGGTTACTTTTTTATTCACCTTCCTAAAAGGTATGGTGTTATCCATCCAATGATTTGCTTTCTTTATTTCCGTTTCACTTACGGCACGATTAGGATCTAAAGGATCATCCCACAGAATTATATGACCGTGAAATCCTGTCACCGATCCTCCTACAGATGTAGAGAATCTATTTCCTCCATTGATAAGCCTTGGAATTCTTCCTTTACGAATCCACTCCCTTTTAACTATTCTGAAATTTGATTTATTATCTTTATCCTGCTTGATATCAAACTCAGGAAATAATTCTTTGAATTTCTCGCCTCTTAAAATATCCCTGCTATATTCTGCTGATTCTAATGATAGGCTCGCCGTGTAACTGGCAGTAATAAATCTCATCCAATACCAATTAACCCAACACCACAAAGGAAACATAATTAAGGTAATAGCAGTCTTTGTAGATCCAGGAGGTACATTGATAATCAGATCATATTCCTTAGGCTTATTATCAGCCACCCTACGGGCAATCTGTTCCAGTTCATTACAGATATAAGGGATGTGCCAATTAGGACTGAATTCATCCTGTGAATACTCGTCCCAAAAGTATCTAATGAAATAGTAAAGATTTTCTTTCACCAATGCTCGAACAGCAGAATGAGGGTTATTCAAAGCGTTGGTAAGTATTATTCTTTCACTCTCCTTCGTCAAAAGTGAAGTGGATTGCTCCTTAGTTGTCTCTGTCGCCACTCGTTAATTGCTTAGTGGTAATTTCAAATAATAGTTCTTGAGCTTTTTTACTTAGTTCATCAACAGGAATATCCTCCAGATTATTATGCAGATGTTCAATCCTTCCTGAATGTAAATGATTCAACTGCATTTCAGGAACCACGGTCCAAATTTCTCTCTGCCTAACTCTGAGCCAATGAATAATTGCTTTGACATCTGGCATAGCATGCTTTTTGACAACCCTATACAATTGCATTTCATTTTTCTTATTCAACTGGTATTCCTTCTCCTCATAATCAAAACCAATAGCCCTTTGGAAAAGACATTGTGCAACCTTCATATCAGCAACCATCCCTCCTCTTTTTCTAGCTTCTCTGAATTCAGGTTTCGTCTGCCCCCAATTATATACCGTTAATTTATGTACTCCAAAAAATAAAGCCACCTGCTCATCCGTGGCACCTAACTTGGATAATAATTCTACCTGATCTAATTGTTTCTGAGAAAAGATACGGGCGGGAACACCAAAACTCTTCTTTCGCTGAAGAGGGGTCCTTTTTGGAACTTTTGTCCTTGTCATTTTATACCTCCTTATTTTGATATGGTTATAAAATTAACAAATTTCTAGGATTCAATAATAATTCTTTAAAATGGTGAACGCTACTTAGTCACATTTTCAAGCATAAGCCGTGGCACTTCCATTTTTCGCTAATATATCAATCAAGTTAAATTACCTCCATTTCATTCACTTACTGCAATAAAGGACGTTCATATCCTTCCTTATTCAAAATAAAGAAATCAAGTCTGTTTTATATGGGATCATTTATATTAAGGAGATGAATTAATTTCAACCTGTTCTACTCCTCCCACTACCTTCTACGACTTAAGATATTTTTCAATTATTTTTTAGAGGCTTTTTTTATAGCTTTTCTAAATTTCTTCACTGCTACGTTAATATTCAATGCCCATACCATAGGATGTCTAGGATTAACCGTAGCTTTATGAATAGCAATAATCTTATCTTTCTTCATTTTTTGATTGAATTCCTTGACAGCGACAGACTTCTTATTCTCGATAATAATTTCATAGACCCTCCCATCTTTACTGTCAATATCAAGAGCAAATAATCTAGCATTCTTGTATGGTCGTCTTTCAAATCCGATGAATTTGTATTCAACCTTTTTCTTAGCTACAATCTCCGTACCTAGATGAACTGGTAAAGCATTATTTCCTTCAAGTTCCTTCATAAGCATCCATTGTGATTTAATTCATACCATGAGCATTGTCCTTGCCATATCATATTTCCAACAGCAAAAATGAATAATAAAACTCTGAAGGTAAACCAAAGCATAATCACAATTTCATTATCTGCTAATCTCAACAAAAATTTATCAAATACACTTTTATTGGGATTGCTTAAATCTGGATCTCCTAAATACCCAATGAATTTTCCTCTACTAATATTCAACGCTTCAGCAAATAATAAAGCATGCGTTCCTACTAAAAATAAAGCTGACCAATACCAGTAATACCCAAATTCACTGAACGCAGCAAGAAAGATCAATCCTGCTACCATCCTTGGGATAAAGGCAAGTAGATGATTGATATTCTTTTCTTTCACTTCAATGACATACCAATTAAAGGTAACTTCAATTGCAATAATAAAGAGCCAACAAAGCATTAATAAATAATCCATAATTTTTCTTTTTTATGATTGTTTCAATTTCAATAATCTAATAACCTCCATTCTATCCAAAGGAGTATCCACACTGATTCCATCGTAATTATAAATAACCTGCAGATTAATTTTATATCCTTTCACCAGCCATGTTAACTGTTCAAGATTCTCTGATTGCACTAACCAATTCTTAGGTCCTGGGGTTTGTTTTAATTTGTCAAATAGAAAAAACATCGTATCAACACGAAAAGCATAGATGCCTATATGACGATAAGCCAATCCTTTGAACTTGCCAGGATGCCATGGAATTTGACTCCTAGAAAAATACATGGCTTCACGATCCTCATTAAACACAACCTTAACAATATTTTCATCGGTAAAGAAAGTTTCATTAGACTTGATAGGCGTGCATAATGTACTAATTTTCATAATGGTCAAATTCTGTATGAATGGAATTAATTCTTTCTTAGTTAGCATTGGCTCATCTGCCTGTAAATTGACCACGAAATGATAATCATTTGATTTTGACAGCTCCCTAAGAACTTCATAGCATCTACTTGTACCATTAGGATGATATTCTTTGGTCTTAAAATAAACAGCACCAAAATCATTGATATGATTAATAATCTCTTCATCACCAGTGGCTATCACAACATCATCAAATAAACCAACTTCACAGGCATTTTCATAAACTCTCTGGAGCATTGATTTTCCAAGAATATCTTTAAGTACCTTCTTGGGGTATCTTTGTGAATCCACCCTGGCAGGGATAATTGCTAATATTTTCATTTCAAAATAATCAATAATAGAAGTATAATCAATAGTAAATGGATGACAGCTGTAAACACTGTTTCAATTCTCAATACAAGTTTTCTATCGTTTCTACCTACCATCAATTTAATATACAATTCTGAATAGATATTTTTCAATGAACTGATTCATAATCCTTAATCTCTAGATATTTTTCAACTTCCGTTAGGTTAAGAAATGTAGCCGATTGATGTCTAATGAAATCTTCACCTTCATATTGCAGAACAATATAATCATCAGGAAGTCCTTTGGGATATTCCTTGGAAGTTTTATCAACGACATCTCCTATGACAACCTTCCTAGGATTCCTCCATATAACAAAAATACGCTTCTTCATTTTTTTCTTTTTATAATGAATGTATCTAACTCTTTCTTTTTCTTCTCCAATTCTTCCTGTGCTTTAACCTTACTCACAAATCCTCCTTTCTCAAAAATAACAGGGAATCCATTTGAATCTAAATATGACAAATGAATTGAATAACGTCTTGGCATCACCCTGACCACTCCTTGTTTGTATATAACAGTGAAATGAGTTCTTGTTAATTTCTTCTTATTATTCAACATTGCTTTACCTCTGTCACACCTTCTTTAATGGTTGTTTCAAATAATCGATCAGTAGATTCAATGGTAGCCTCCCTGCTTACCCTTTCATCGCTGACCATTATGATTTGAATTCCTAATTTTTCAGAAATTTGTTTCAACATCAATAGCATCCTCCTATTTGTCTCCTCTCCTTTTAGATGTTTGAAAGGTTCATCCAGAATCAAAGTATTTCTTGATTTGGAGGAACTCATAACCCAGGAAGCAATCCTGAGTGAGAATGAAGCTACATCTATCGCCCCACCTCCTCCTGAAAAAGGATCAATATCAATTCCTCTCCGGGTAAAGATAATATCACATTCAGTCTTATTTCTTCTCTCAACGAAATCAAGTTTCAATTGGTAAGGATCTTGTAATACAGATTCCAATGCCATAGAAGTGATCTCCCCTACATTGTATGATAATTGCTGTTGAGTTTTCAATCCAACCTGTCGTATTACTTCCCGTGCCTTTTGATGATAACGTAATGATTTCTTAGAACTAGCCAATTCTTCCTCGGTTTCGTTTTTAAGCACTTGGAGACGTTTTTGCTCCCCTCTCTTATGCTCTAATTTAGTACGGTATGATTTAATTTCAGAAATCATATTCTTCTTCTAGTACTTGCACGGCTTTTTCTTTCTTCACTTCCAATTTTTTGATAGCTTCATCATTTTCTTCTATCCTTTTTTTTGCTTCCGGAATAGAAGAACAACCAAATTCTTGGAGTAATTGTTTCATCAATGCTTTCTTCTCCCCTTTTAATTGTGCTAAATCCTCCTTTGATTTTTCAATTTTTCCTTTTAATTCAAGCAATTCACGATCAGTCATAATATCCTCCTTTGGTTTTTAATTCATTCAATCTATTAATAATTTCATCCCTGGTTAGGTTAGATTTGGTAATCTTTATGCATTGATTAATAATAAGATGATTTCGTTGTTCAATTACTGAGAACATCACATCTCTCAAATTCATTCTATTATGAGTCTTTTTTTCAGCTTTCAAAAGTTCATAATAATTATGAATTCCTTTATCTGTCATACCAAATATCATACAAGTCTGTATGAACTCTAAAATAGCTAATGAAGAATCAGATAAACAATGAAACATCTTCTTTCCATTTTCATCCTTTTTTAATGTCTCTCCAAAAAAATCAAATTCATGGGCCCATTTCCTAATAACCTCAGTAGGGATGTCAAATAAAATAGAAGCAGCTTTAAGTGAATGATATAAAGGTGTAATCCTCTTCATATTTCCAATGATTTATATACTAACTTTTCAACAATATTTTTCACCCTATTTGAAGAAAAGAACTGTTTTAAATTATCCTCAAAAGAAGACCCTATTGCCCACTCTTCATTTAATCTAGAAATAAAAGCTGTCATCCTTTTGTCAACCTCCTCTTTCTTTTCTATATGCTCTCTAGAAACCACACCTTCTTCAATACTCAAATAATGGATTTCAACAGAATTATCAGTAGCATTATACAAGTACACTCTAGGTCTATGATTATGATAATTGCTAGCCTGTCTAGTTAGGCATCCTGGATTAACTAATAACCTTCCACGATATTCTTGAATGAATGGTTTATGATGATCACCTGTCACAATTAAATCGTAATCAGGATATTTCTTTAGAACCTCCATAGCCGTCATTTCTTCACAACCTGGCCAAGGTATTTCTTTACCATCCCAGACAAATTTATGCCACACCAAAATTTGCCTCTCTTGCGTTCTATGTCCATATGGTAATAACATACTTGTCACAGGTAGATCGTGCCAATGAGCCCCAGGTAATACGGTCAAACGACGTGATTCTTGTAATGGAGCTATTGCTGCCTTACCTCTCAATTCAAAATTGTGCTGCGGAAGATCGTGCTGTCCATATATAGTGTGAAATTGTTCTGGTAATTGTTTAATAGCTTGAGCAATTAAAAACGGGCTAGCTTTCCAATGATGGAATAAGTCTCCTGCACAAATAACAGGACATTGATATCTTTTCTGTAATTTAGATATCTCCTTCACCTTCTTCCATTGTGATAATTGAAAATCATCCGTTCTACAAATAGGAGTATCATCACGCAGATGCCAATCACTTGATAATATTAAATTGACTTCTTTATCCTTCGTTCTCGTCGTTCTCTCCATCATTGAATTGCTCCACATAAAGGACATTCCTTCCCTTCCCCAAATGATTCATGCCAATCAAATTCTAAATCTTTCAATTTCCTGTATTTGATTTCATACCTTTCAATAATTGAACTATTTTCTTCCAGTAATCCTTCCAATTTACTTCTCATACCTTTCTTCTCTTGTAATTGCTCTATCAATCCAACTAATGAATTAAAAGACTTCTCCATCCCTGTAAACTTTTTCACTTCATCAATCTTCACTTCAATCTTCTTTACCTTATCGACCAATTCATATAATGTTGAATTTGACTTCTGGACAACATTCAATTCATCTGCTAAATCATAGACCTTAGAAAGTAAAGGTTCTAGAGAAATCATTCTCATTTCCATCCTTTCCAATTTACTTATGGCAGACTCTTTGTTAAGGATCACTCTTAAGTCCTTATTCTCCAAGCCCAGAGAATTTACTTTTGATTCTGTTTCTTCCAATCCACGAACAACCTTTTCAATTTCATCTAAGGAATCAAATTCCTCTAAATCAGAATCTAGTTTCTGTATATATTCTTCATTATTTTTAATTGAATGATTTAAATCACGTATCCAGGATTGAAGATTAGACAACCCAAGATCAATTTTATCAAGATGTGCTATTTGATTAAAATAAGAAGCAACAGCACCTGGAGTGCTGCTGAGTAGAAAATGAGATTCAAATTGAGTCTGAAGATTCTGAGCATTGAAATTTAGTACTTGTACAACTTCCTCAGGAACCTCTGTTTTAACCGCATTGAATTCTAATCCTTTCAAATGGTATTGATTTACTTTATCAGTACGAAATCGACCAACCTCTTGTCCTACATCAATGACCACCTTAGTATCTCCTCCCCAATAAGAACGAAATGAATCTCCAGTAGGTCTATTTTCAATCACCCACTTAAGAGCTCTTACTATTGCAGATTTGCCTGTATCAGTTCCTCCTACAATCACATTCACACCAGGAACGAATTCCATCTCAGTTTTCTTATGACTGAGAAAATTATCTATAGTAAGTGTTTTAATCATTATCTTCTTTGTTTCCTTTGTTGATGATATCTCTTGCATCAAGCATCACAGCATACTTCTCACAAATATCAGAGACAATGAAAGTCACCTTATAGGCAGGTTGGTTTAATGTACTTTCTGCAACCTCCATCATCATTTCAAACAGATACTCTTTGGTAGATTTTTTCTTCCATCATTTTTTGATTTCAATTTTAAAACAGCCTCTAGAATCTGCGTATCAATTATTTTGATTGTGAAACCTTCTACTCCACAACGAGAATGAAAAGTCTTCCCATCCAATAAAGCAATCAAATCATAATATAAGTTATCCTCAAGCCTTATATAATCGTTGACCTTTAACGGAAGTAATGTCCTTTTCATCATCTCATTACCTTCAATATTGACGATTGTTGATCCGCCACATGGAAAACAGCCATTGCATCTGCCACAGCTTGATCATGCCATTTTATTCCTTTCCAAGGTATCTCATAAAACTGATCAATCAATGCAACCATTTCATCCTTACCTACACTACGTCTACCACTTATAGATTTCTTGGAATCTCCTTCACTGTACCATTCAATTCCTATATCCAGACAAACTGATACCGCTTGTAATAATCCTGTCACCGCTCCTACCATAACTGCTGCCACAGCTGATTGAGATCCATGAGGAAGTTCACTCAAGATATAAGCAATCTTATGCTTCTTTATCACTTCCAACAGTTGATTAGAAATCTCCCCTAATCTGCGTACTCTGTCATCACCTTTTCTGATATGTAATTTCTTATTGGTAGGCTCTGTTTTAATAGCCCCCACCTCTATCACTTTTCCAGATGGTGTAACAACCGCCCAACCCCAAGCAGTCATTGAAGGATCGTTGGTAAGTACCTTAAAATCATCAATAGAATTTCGAGTTCTCTTCATCGGTTTTTCACCTTACGTTTTATTCTAAATTTCTTTTCAATGTCACTCCATAAATCAATAACCTCATTTCTCAATTTACCTTCAAGATTTGCATCCTCAATAATCTGAATTGAAGCTTCAATAGATTTATCCAATTTCATTTCATCCAAAGCATAAACAGTATTCTTGGTATAATTTTTGATGAATTGAAGATTCTGTCTCACATCATCAATACCATAGTCAAAAAAGATCGTCAATGGGGCCGTCCTATACGGCTCCCAAACTGATGATTTAAAGATCTCAACCTGAGTGGTTATTCCAACAACCCTGGTAACTTCTTTACCTGAAAAAGAAATCTTCTTCTTTATCTTCACACCATTGGTTAATCTCAATCTAAGGCTAGAATAAAATCCAATTGCCTGCCCTCCTGGACTAACCCATTTTTGCCCATATTGTCCTGCATCAATATTCTCACGAATTTGATTTGAAGCCACCATTAAGAAATTTTTCTTGGTTATAATCCTACAAGTTTTCCTCAACTCCTCACTGAATTCTTTAGCCCTCCTCATTCCATACTGATCCTTATCGTCCATTTCCATATCAGTAGATAAAGCTGCCAAAGAATCTGCAAAAATACCATTGATCTTCTTAGGTGTTTCAGGTTCCCATTTCCTAATCGGTTTAAATACCTCTGGAACTGTTTGTGGGACTTCATACTCAATTTTATCAACATCAAGATCAAACAATTTAGCAAATTTCTTATTCAACCTAGCCTCAGGATCATTAAACATTACCTGACCTCCTTGGCGTTTAATACCTCCAGCAATTTCACATAGTAGAACAGTCTTTCCACTGCCTGCAGGCCCAAAGATCTCAACTAAAATACCAGAAGGGATCCCTCCTCCTCTGATTCGTCCTCCTGTAATTGCAAGATCCAGTAAGGTAGAGCCAGTGGATATCATTGTTTCTATATCACCATCCAATTTCTTCGTTCTCTTCATAGTAAAATCATTCTTTACCTTATTTTCAATCTGATGAACCAAAGGATTCATTTATTTATTACTCTTCCTTCTTTTGTCCTTAGCAATCTCAATTATTGCTTCAATGTTCTGTTCAGAAACTCCTCTGGAGCATAATTCCTCTTCTACCATTGATAAAAAATCAGTAATGATAACGCTATTCCAATAGGTCCCTTTGATTTCATATTTAGCCAAAATCTGATCAGCCAATTGCTCCTTTGCTTTATTAAGCAAAGATTGATTTTTCAATAATAACTGCCTAAGAAATTCTTAAATAGAAATCCCTTGTGCCATGCAATAAATGGTCACGGTTTGATATAATGATGGGTCAATATATGCCCCAAACATCTTATCTTCAGATCCTGTTTTCCTCTCCTTGTTATTATGCGTAAAAATTCTCATTCTTCTAATTGTTCATTCGCTTCGGCACAAGCATCAAAAAGATCACAATCATCGCAATCATCAAAATCATCCCAATCCTTTCCAAATTCATGGTCTTCTGGGCATTCATTTTCTTTTTTAGCCTTTTTAGAAGAACCACGTTTTTTCTTTTTTGATTTGGCTTTTTCAGCCTTATCAGCTTCCCGGGCCATCTGATCTTCTAACTCCTCTGGTTCTTCAAAATCAGCTTTCTTTTTCTTCCTACGTTTAGGCTTTTCATCTTCTTCCGATTCCTCCTCAACTATTTTCTTTTTCTTCCTACGTTGTTTAGGAGCTTTGTCTTTGATCTCCTCTTCCTCCGATTCGTCCTCCTGATCATCTTCATCATCAATACCAAGCAATAAGGCTTCAAGTTGTTTGTAAGAAAGCACGGTCAAAACCTCATCTAAATTAGGTGAGTCATCAACTATATCTTCATCGTATTCTTCATCCCTCTCTTCAAAATCAACTCTACTAGCTCTGAAGAATTTATTTTTATTGAATGACTCTTCGGAAAACCTCAAAGACAAAGACAGCCCATCAACAGGGTCTGGGAAGATTCCATTCTCAGGATTCTCTGCTAATTCATCATCCAATTCAGATTGAAAATTACCATTGGAAATATCCCAAAGATGCAACTCTTCATCAAATTCTTTGTCATCAATAGGAATAACCAAATATAAATTCTTCAGTTGAGCCTTAGGAATGACATCCTCTGAATCCATCCCATTCTGAAATTGTTCTTGACGTTGTTCACAAATAGGACATTTCTTTCCAATTGATTTAGGACAAACAACCGTTTCATTCTTAGGCCCCACTCGGTGCACCCAATATGGTCGTTTGTACCAAGGATCACCTTTCTGTATTGATACCTCAGAATTAGGATCCATATCAGGATGATAATCTGAGGAAACAATATAAGGAATCACATCAACAGTGAATCTTCCTGCACGTTCTTTGAAGAGTGAAACTCCTTTCGGAATATTCAAATAACCATAACTGGCTCCCTTTTCTCTTCTTTTCTTAGCATCGGTAGCTACATTAGCTCCAAAAAAACTTTTTCTTTTCTTACTCATGTTTTTCTATTTTTTCTTTCTTTTCTTTTAAGTACTCCATAAATCCTCTGAAAAATCCTTGGGACAGCATATATCCTAGTAGATAGACAAGTATAGGACTCACCACCACTACCAAGATAATAATCAATATAATCCAAAATATCGTCATCTTTTCGTTCTAGATAAATTAACAGCTAAATTTGATTTCTTTTTCCTATCAGCCTGTTTCACTTCATAGGAAAGTTCTCTGGGAACCTTAGGACCAGCATAATATTGTAATCCCAACAACCTAGTCATATTCTCAAGAGCTTGCTTTCTCTGGTCAACTGCTTGAACTGCTCCTTGTACTACTTGGTACTCATATTGAGCATCAATAAGCTCTTTCATAGCCTCTTGATAAGAATCATGCAAAAGAACGGTAGACATAATAGCAGACTCAGTGACTTTCACAATTTCAAATTCTTCAGGATCAGCCCTAATCTCCTTTTCAACCTGTGCCTTAACGACACTCAATTTCTCCTTTATCCTATCCAAATTTCTTCTGGCCTTTGCAGCCTTAGTGGTGTATTTTAACATCAAAGAAGGTTGTTCTAACCATTCAAGATCAAGAGCCATTTCATCAATGGCTAAATCAAGTTCATAATCATTGCTATTTTTCATAATCTTTTTATCTTTCTTTTTCTATTTTTAATATAGTCCTCAGTTTGAAAATTACACCCTCCAACAGAAAACCATTTTATATTCTTCCTATCATTTGAATTGGATAATATCAAATCTTTGTTTTCATTAACAGAAGCATTCCAGCCTTGATTCATAAAATGTCTAACTAAATGAGTCATCATATCATTAATTTCTTATAACCGTATAACAAGCATAAACCAATCCAGGAAATCCTACATTATAGAAAGGTTCATAAAATTGTTCTATTAAAAATGCAGCTCTATCATTCTTTTCATTCAATAAAATTGATTGAGAATAACCTAAAATATGCCTCCTTATTGATTCAGAATCTTGTTTTTTTAATTTCCGCAAATGACTCCTGATTATATTCCAAGAACTGCCTTTAATCAAATCCCTACACAATTGAATTGAATCAATATACTCAACGGCTGCTTGTTCGGCAACCTTTACTCTACTTTTATCACTTACGGCTAACACCTTATCTAAAATCTGTAAAGCATTCCTAGGTGATCCAAACGAATCTCTAATAATAGTTTCATAGACTTCTGAATCAATCTTTTCCCCTTCACTCTTTACTACCTTCTTCAGGAGTCTATACATCTGCTTCTCCTCCAATTCTTGTACCTTTAATTGAATACATCTGCCGCGTACTGTTTTCAATAGTTTCTCCGGATCAGTAGTACATAAAACATAATAAGCATTCTTAGGCGTATCTTCCAACAATTTTAGAAGAGCATTCTGTGCATCAATAGTGGCCTTATGTACTTCATCAATAATCCATAATCTATCTTTTCCTCCAATTGAATGATATGATGAATTTCTAATCATTTCACGTACCGTATCAATCCCTCTAAAATCTGCTGAATTGATTTCTATAAAATCCATATTTGAAACTTCTAAACTATTGGCAATAATACGAGCCAAAGTCGTCTTACCACATCCAGAAGGCCCATGCAATAGAAAGACATGAGGTCTTTTCTTAGAAGGGAGAATATTTTCCAGATATTCTATCGTTTCTTCATTACCTATTATCTGCTTAAATTCAGTAGGTCGATATTTGAGATATAAATTCATTTCATTTTATTACTTTAATATACAAATTATCTACAATTCTTTCATATCACTATTTCTTCTTTGGTAAACCAACTTTCATCAATACCACATAAATCTGCAGAAATATCCAAAGGCACTATTATCCATGGCCATGCTTTAGGTAATTCAATACAAGTTATCTTTCTAGCCAATTCTTTAATATCTCCTAATTCAGGAGGATACACATCAAATAAAATTGAATCATGAATCTGCCCAATCAACTTTGTTCTCATATTATGTTTAATAACATAATCATCTAATGCAATGAAAGACCATAGCAAACAATGAAATGCCGCTCCTTGAACAGGATAATTAATACAATCGTTTCTCCCCATAATTCCAGAACAACGAAATCCAGTCAACATTTCAATATAACCTTTTTGTTGATAATCATTCCACCACTCCTCTTTCCAACGTTTGTACACTGGGAATCTTTTATTCCAAAAATGTTCTTCAATCTTTTTAAGATGATTTGCAAATCCTTTCAATGATAAAATTCCATTCTGTTTCAAATGTTCTCCAACGGTAATTCCTCCAAGATCCAATCCATTGTTCATTCCATACCTTCCTTTCAAAGGGAGTTCAGCCCATTTAGATAATCCTATGACATTATTTCCATAATAATCGCCATAAAATTGAGGAAATACGAATCCATTTTTAGCTCCATTTCTAAGAGTCTTCATTGACTTATTCTTCTTTTCAAAAGAATCTAGCTTAAAAATCTGTCTAGCCATATCACCGTGCATGTCTGACGTTGGGTCTTTAATATATTGTATCATTGTAGGATCTTTATGATAACAGGTTGCTATTCTTACTTCTAAGGCCCCATAGTCCACTTCTAAGAGCTGATTTCCTTTAGAAGGGTATAAACAGTTACGAAGAATATTACTTGCCGCAGAATCCCTGATAGGGATATTTTGAAAATTCGGATTATTAGAAGATGATCGATATGTTGAAACGGTATGAAGATTGAAATTAGGATGAAGAACTCCTCCCACTGCTTCCATCAAAAAAGAATGCAAATAAGTATCTCTAATTTTCTTCAATTTACGAACTCTTAAAATATCATTAAGCTCAGGAATTCCTAATGCTTCCAATGCTTCTTCATCTGTAGACCCTTGCCCTGATGGTGTGGTCTTTAATGGAGTTAATTTTTTTATCTTGTATAAAAAAGTTGATAATTGATAATTTGAATCAATATTCAATGAAGATTTGCCTCTTGATTTTTCCCAATGACGATAAAATTTTGTTCTCTTTAAATCAAGAATCATAGAATCAATTTTCTCCGTTAATTCAATTTCTTGATTTCTAGCATACTCCATATCAATTCTTATACCGTGTCTCTCAGCACGTGCTAGAGCTAAGATACCTTTATGTATCAATTGATGAGCGTCAAATAATCCTAAATCCATTAGAAAGGTAAATCATAATTCATAATTTCTTTTTCTTGGAGTAAAGCAACTCTATATTCATAGATTGAATCCAAACCGCAATAATACATCAAATCTTCTATCCCATTGGGAATATTATTCAATTCTTGAATACGATTAATAGTATTGCCTCCTTCTTGTTTAGATTTCAGATAAGGTGAAATATCAGAATCATAATCAACTACTCCTAATTTCACATAAGCTTGAAATTTCAATCCACTGATTCCTTGTCTATTATCAAGTATATGAGCAGTCAACATGGTATCCCAATACCATCCTTTAACAGATGTATGAACTCTAAAATTAGACCACTGATCTTCATATTTCAAATTTGAAGCAATTTTTTGAATTTTCTCATTTTGAAGAAATCGAATAAAAGGATCTCTTAATTTCTTTTTCTTAGGAAATTCAAAGACATAAGCATGATCAGGAGTATCAGCAATAGAGACACAAATAATTCTATGACCTTTTGCATGAGGTTTAATTCCAGTGGTTTCATAATCAAAAGCCATCTTTCCAGATATCAAATTATCTAGAACTGACAAATCATCTATTCGTTCTATGACAGGCTGTTTATTAACTAGAAATGGAGTAGTAAGTAATTGATCCAATTTCTTTAAATCATTATACCAGATTTGAAAAATCTCTTTGAAATTTCTTTCAAGAATATATGAAGGATGAAATAAAGGTAATACCCATGCTTTATAATCTTGATCTGGTATAGTCCATCCTCTCCATTTTGTCACTCCCCCTATCGCTGATTTCTTCCACCTTTGAGACAAGAATCCAGTCAAAGCTAATTCACCCAACAATATTATTATCTTAGGTTCATATTCCTTGATAATAGGGATTAATTTAATCAGCTTACAGCAATCAAGTTGATGCTTAGTGACAGACACTTGGTCAGGATAACAGTTAATAGCATTAATAGATAGACAATCAGTATCTAAATTAATCCCTGAAAGGGCTAATCCTTTTTCCAGAATCCTTCTTTCCCTTCCTTGCCACAATAATCCTCTAGCATCTTCTTTGGAACTTGGAGTTCCTCCTATTATTAGGATCTTCTTTTTGAATGCTCCTATAGGATCAAATTTAGGATGAGAAGCATGTTGAAATAAACCGCAAGTGAAACAGGAAAGAACTGATTTAGATGTTGAAATTTTTGAAGATTGAAAATCTTTGTCTTTGAAAAACCCTTTCATCAATCAGTTTTTGGGTCTCGTAGCATAATGACATAACACCAAGAATAATCTCCTCCAATCTCCATTGAAAATTTAATTTTAGTTCTCTTCGGATTAATTGAACAATGGCCTGATAACAATAAAATATTCTTAAATAAAGAAGGAGTCAAGGAAAATGATAACTTTTCTTCAGTATCAATGGCTGCTACATTCTTCACCCACGACTTGGTATCCTCTGTTTCAGCTTTCAACATAATGTGCCCATCTTCAATAATGACATCTACCTTTTCATCCATAATATATTTTCGTTCAGCGAATTGACCTACCAAATCAATCATTTTAATCATCTTCTTAGGAAAAGGTAAAAGAATAGGGTCTTCAAATTGAACGACATTTTCAATTATATTTTGATCAACATATTCCTCTTCAATAAAACGACATGAAAATATTGAACCAACATCTTCATTCTTAAAATGGACCCAGCCTTTGTCTACCATTATACTAGAAAATTCAAATTTTGATACTTCTACTGCATTATGTGCAGGTAATAAGAATTCATCATCAGTAAAAGGCAAAGCCTCTCCTAAGCATTGTAAAAATCTAAATCCATCTGATCCTTGTATGACTCCATTATTCTTTATATCAACACAAGTCAATTTCAATCTAGACATATCAGTGGCACAAGTTTCAGCACAAAGTGCAATGGAATTTCGTAACTGAGAAGGATTCTTTATTTCCTTCCATTCAGCTCCTTCTACATTGAATTCATCAATAGGTAATTTAATATCCGTTTCTAATCGTAACCCAGAACGAATTCTTCCCGCATTGAATAATAATTCAGTACCCTCATCAGAAATAGATAATGAAACAACTTTCTTATCAATTCTATTCAAGAGCCCATATAGTTCCTTAGCTTTAATAGCCCCTTCAAATTCAATTCCTTCTACTGGATGACTGATACTTATTTCATCATTATATGTAACAACCATGCCATCTAAAAAAGCAAAAGAGGTCGTCTGTTCTATTAATTCTTTTGATGCTAATCCAGGTTTGACGACCTCCAATGCTTCAAGTAATTGATCTCTGTTTATTCTCATAATTTCTTAAACTTAAAATAAAAGACTTTTAGACACGGAATATTCATGATTCTCTTTCCATTTATTAACCCATCTTTGATATGCTAAAATGCACCTCATATTAATTGAAGCTCTAACGGATCTATCTTGAAGATCTTCCACTGAATATCCATCCTTCTTAAACAATTCTATTATACCAGGTCTCAAATCACCTAATCCTTCTGCTTCTCTTTTTTTAGAAACCCTAAGGATCATAAATTGTTTTGAAAAATCAGGATTGGAAAGACCTCCTATAGGATAAAATATCTTCCCCCAAGCTGCTAATTTAATAGGAGAAGAAGCATCACAACTCTCCCAAGGAAATTTTCTGATCACATCATAACCAAAAACAGCAAATCCATGCGTCTTAATCTTTTCCATCCCATTAGAGTAAAGATAATTGAATACCAATTCAATCCATTTCAATTTTTCTTTGTTTGAAACATCATTGGCAGGAGAAATTCCTACATAATCAATATATTCAACCATCTTATCTAGCCACTTCAAATCCTCCCCTTGATGAAATACATGAATAGGCTTTATTCCATTGGATAATAAGATTTTCATATTTTCCAATCCTTGCTCTGCTGCTCCCTCCTTAATTGCGTGCCCTTTTTTATTACTAATTCGATTGAGTTCAGAAGTTTCTCCTACCTTTCCAGGAATGACATCTAAATTGACAACGAATAATTCTTTATTGGAAGAATCACAAATTTTCTGACAGGAATGAATGTAAGCAATATAATCATCAATATTAATTTTATCACCTTTATTCCAAGCAGAAAAAGCACCACTATCAAGTAAAATTTTCCCTCGATTATTTTTCGTTAAATCTACCCATTTCAAAAATTGTTCAGGATACATATAAGAAACCAACCTATTCTTTATCTTAGGAGAAGAAGGGTAATTACTGCCTGCAAAATATAAATTGATTGACCTCATCCTTCATCCAAAGAACAAGTTACAATATTCTGAATACCTCCTCGAGAATTAAAAATTCCTTTCACTTCCATTTTTTTAGGAGCTGATTTTTGAACCAAGTCAGAAAAAATAGAATTAATAGTAGTCTCCATGAAAGCTCCTTGTTGGCGATAGGAGAAAAAATATAATTTCAAACTCTTAGTCTCTAGACATCTCTCTGCAGGTGTATAGGTAACTATAATTGAAGCAAAATCAGGTTGCCCTGTTTTAGGACATAAACTCGTGAACTCATGAAATTCTAATTTAATTTCATAATTTCTTTCTGCAAATTGATTAGGAAATGTTTCCAATATATCAATAGAAGGAGTATCTAAATAATCAGTCTTCTTTGATCCCAATGACTTCAATTCATCTATGTTATCTTTTTTCATATCAATTTTTAATTAAATTAATAAATTCAGATTTGACAGAATTATCCTGCAAAAATATTCCTTTCAATGAAGAAGTAATCATAGTTGAATTCTGCTTACTGACTCCTCTCATTCTCATGCACATATGAGTCGCTTCAATAATACAACCAGCCCCTTTAGGAGATAAAAATTTCATCAGATCTTCAGTCACTTGTTGGCCTATCCTCTCTTGGATTTGCATTCTCCTAGCATATAAATCAACCAACCTAGCTAATTTTGAAAGACCAATGATTTTATTGTTAGGAATATATGCAACATGAGCCTTCCCGTAGAAAGGAAGCATATGATGTTCACACATGGAATAGAGTTCTATCTCTTTCAGAACTACCATCTGATCATATCCATCAGATTCAAAAATAGTAAACAAGTCCTTTGGATCTTGCTCATATCCTTTATAGAGTTCACTCCAGGATTTATAAACTCGATAAGGAGTTTTCTTTAACCCTTCTCGATAAGGATCCTCTCCTATTTGTATAATTTGAGATTGAATTGCTTGCCCTATTTGTAAAGGCAAAGTAGAATCCTTTTCTTCAGAAGTTTTATCATATATCATATCATTCGTAATCAATTAAATCTGTCACTCCTACTTTTTCAAATGCTTCAAGTCTCTCTATACAAGATCCACATTTGCCACAACTCTTCTTCTGGTCCTTATAACAAGTTCTAGTCAAGTGATAAGGAACCACAGGGAGAAAATTGAATCCTTTTAGCAAAATATCACCTTTATCTAATTTCTCAAAAGGAGCTATTATTTTTACCTTTTGTTCTGTAGAATAAGAAATAGTTTGATTTAATGAATTGATAAAATCAGGTCTACAATCAGGATAGATATGATGATCTCCTGAATGGACTCCTAATCCCACAATTGCAGCACCAATTGATTCTGCTAAACCGGCCATCAATGAAGCAAAAATTAAATTCCTTCCTGGCACAACTGTTTTCTTCATAGAATTGTCATTATAATGACCTTCTGGAATTTCTTCACCTTGCAGTAATAATGCTGAATTGAAATCTTTCATCACAATTGCAAGATCCATTTTATGATCATAAATTTTCAAACCCGGGATTTCAATTCTATGTCTGTAGAATTCTATGACATTCAATGCGGCTAAATTTTCATAAGAATTATGTTTTGATCCATAATGAAAAATGCAGCAATGAATATCACGATATCCCTGATCAATAAAATCACCTAACAAGGTGGCTGAATCCATTCCTCCAGACAACCCAATAACAATTTTCTTTGAATTCTCAGGCATATTATTTGAAAGATAAGTTGCCTTTAGAATCAACCACAACCAATTTCTCAAATTGATTGTATTTCGGATTCTTTGCATCTGTTAACATAGTTGCAATAGCACCCTTTGTTAAAGAAGGAAATTTTTTCATCCCTTTTTCAATCAATTGATCGCGAGTGGATTTCCCTTTAGAAATTAAAGGAGTAAAAAAAGCTATTTTCTCAGCTTTTGGTACCCGGGTTCGTGGTTTTGCTGTTTCTTTCTTTTCAGATTTTTCAACCTTCATAACAGCCTCTTCCTCTTCTTCAGCCTCTTCCTTTTCTTCAGCCTCATCACCTAATCCCAAATGATCAAAAACAGCAGTAGCTTCATCTGTCAATTCATCATCTGGAAGAAGTGTCACATAAGCTTCTTTCAACAAAAGTTTCAATTGGTCCTCAGTTTTCCCTTTGGTATCAATTGGTGGTTCGAACTCACAAAGGTCTTGCAATTCTTTTGCTACATCAATAAACAATGCCTTCCTCTCTTTCTTTGTTAGAAGGTCCACATCTAATTTCTTTTTCTTTGCCATCTTTTTAGTTTTTAATTATTCAATTTAATATACAATTCAGTTCAATTTTTTTCAAACGCCAGTGGTCCTATTCCAGATTTCCACCTGTAATCTAGTACTAAAATTAACTCCTTGTTCAAGTGCAATCTTAGCCACAACATCATTAATTTCAATCAATTCTTTTCTACTTTCTGCCGCTGGCATTAACCAAATTTTCTTTCTATCTTGAATTAAGCCAGTCTTAAGATAATCATTCTCAATTTCATCCCAATCTTTTTGTCCAGTGATAACAAATTTGAAAATTGAAAATCTATCACTACCATTCCCTACATGACGACTGAATTCAAGCAGAACCTCATATTTATATCGCCTAAAGACAAGCATACCTGAAGTCGATAATTTAGGAGAACAATTCCAACGATTGACATGAATATCCAAATAAGGTAAAGGTTTAATCGTTGCATTGGTTTCTATTTCAAGAAAAGGAAAAAATTTATACCTCTGATAAAACCACAACAAATAATCAAGAATCTCTTGTTGCTGCAACAAAGGTTCACCTCCCGTTATAACTAGATGAGCACCTTGTTTAAGATGGTCAACAAATTCTTCAGACAAAACTTCATTGAAAAATTTCTTATTACCTTTCATCCATACCTCAATGGTATCACATCTCCAAGTAGCAGCTCCGTGCAATTCTTTGTCTTGAATTGCTCCACATAAAAGATTGCATCCTGCAAGTCTAAGAAATACGGAAGGAATCCCCATCGTTGAACCTTCTCCTTGCAAAGAATAAAACACTTCACTGACAGACAAATAATTCTTAAATTTACTCATTTCTTTCTGCCCAGCAGTTTAAGGTTTCTTTCAAAAGTAATTTGGAAATGATAATATCACTTGGTAAGGCTCCGTTAATTTTCATGAACATCCAATCAATAAGATTCTCAGCCGTAGGAGGTGCAGAGAATATGACAACAGCATCATGCCCTACAGCCTTAATGAATAGATCTATTCGTGGATCATCCATTTCAATCAAAAACCTGTGATCCAAGACATCGTGAACCTGTGTCATCATAATTTCTTTTAACCTACCAAAGTTCATTATCATCCCTGATTCAGATCCTTGTTCTTTTACTTCACCTCTAACGGTGCATTCTAATACATATTCATGACCATGAGGATGATAGCATTTGGAATTATCATCCTTTAACATATGGCCCGCGTGAAAAATTATTCTTCTAGTTATTTTCATCACTTTTATTTAATGGTAAATTAACCCATAATATTCTTTTCTATTTCCTTCTTTTCTATTTCCTTTCTTTCTCTCTTCTCCTTAATAATCTCATTGACATTCTCATAAAACTTAATGGAGAATTCATTGATGTATTTTTGTGCCCTTTTCTCAACAAGATAAGACTTAAAGGAGGATGAGGTCAATAAGCTATACAAGCCATAAATATCTACCTCCTCACTATTAATTGTCAAATTTTGAAATTCAACCATCCCTCTCAACAGATCAAGAAAATTATTGTCTATTTTACTTAACCACCCTGATACTTCTTTTCTAGCCTCATCATAAGCGTCTTTATCAATCAAATCCTGAATATTAATTCTATCACTCATTGTCTTATTGTTTTATCTAATATACAATTCATTTTAATTTCTTTCAACTCACCAATAACTTGACAGACATGGTTGCCCTCTATCAAGGTTCTGAAGAATATGAACGATCCTAGATCCAAGAAAAGAATCCTCCCTCACCACTAATTCATTCAACCTCATAATTCCTAGCTCTTTCTCCCTCCCTTTCTTATCTTGGTTTAGACCATACATAGCAGTGACATGGGCGTATTTCCTTTTATCTTCAGAAAAGTTCCTTAGAGACAACGTATCAACGTCATAGGAGGATGCATCAGCCTGTGTGGCAGTAACAACCAAACAATGACGACTCTGACTTAATGACCTCAACCGCATCCACTTGTCATTCTCCTGATGTCTAAAATCATTATGAGTTTCCGGCGCCAAAATATCTACATAATCAACGACAATAATATCAGGTACAAATCCATCCTTCCTTTCCCAAATATCAATCGTCTTTTCAATTTCAGTGACCGTTAAAGTTCTAGTAGGATGTGAACTAAGTCTAAATCTTCTTTTCCCTTTAACAAAAAAATCAGTAACTGACTTGACAGCCTGTTTCATTGTCAAAGGAGGACCAGCATCCACTTCTTTAAGCCAAATTGCTCCCCATTTGTTCTTCCAATATTTCGTACAATTATGGCAAGGGATATAATCACGATTTTCTTCATAAGCCTCTACCAAATCTTTCTTGGTAACGTTCTCTCTCAAATAAGTTTCATCTTCAGTCTCAAAGACTCCAAATTGACATTCCCTTTGCTTCAAATTACAAGTGTCCAATTGATTAAAAATACAATCACGTACAGGCTCATACATCTTCCCTGAATGCTTTTCCTTATCTGATTTCTTTGTCAAATAAATACAAATCCTTCTCAACTGCTGTTCTTGTGTCATATCTCCTGCTTGGAAGAATGCCACATTAGCATTTGCCCTGGCTCCTCTAATAGCAAGATCCAATAACCAGAAAGTCTTCCCGCGTTTCTCAGGAGCCATTAAAGCTACAAAGCCACCACGGACCAATTGGTCATTCCAGAACTCCCCTAACTGTCTAGGATATCTTATTAAAGGAATAGATGAGATTGAGAATGCTTTT
>Ga0114931_10002582_pt1 | contig 23020 bp, 16 predicted proteins | sample 2SBtaG_FD_89579 | JGI IMG/M metagenome (GOLD analysis project Ga0114931, IMG submission 89579) | Deep subsurface microbial communities from Kolumbo volcano to uncover new lineages of life (NeLLi) - 2SBTROV14_V59a metaG | ecosystem: Environmental > Aquatic > Marine > Volcanic | place: Kolumbo... | reverse complement strand
GCATAACCTTCTGCAAAAAAATAATCCTCAACACCTCTAACAACATCCACATAAAATGGGTTTTGAATATCAGGTATTAAAAGACCCACAAGATTTCTTTTGCTCACTTTGGAACGTAGACGTTGTGCCATTTTATTTGGCTTATAATTTAGTGCCTTAATTGCACGTTGTACTTTCTTTTTGGTTTTAGGCGGGACCAAATCCTCATTATTTATAACTCTGGATACTGTGGAAGCTGAAACTCCGGCTTTTTTAGCAACTTCTTTTAATGAAGACATGACAATTTATTGTATTATATTATAAAAACGTTTTCAGTCTATAACCTATTGTTATTGTTGAAGTTAATCTTTAGCAAACAACATTAAAATAATAACGTTTTCATTATAATAAATATTTTTATCTTTGTCAAGTTTTTTTAGAGATTCTGTAAATTAAAATAATATTTATCTGTTTTTTAATATATTGGTGTAGTGTATTGTTGTAACTTTTTGCAGGTTACACTAAAGTTACGCATTAAATAGGTATAGAGATTATCTTAGAAATATTTAGTTTTTCTATAATGTATGTTAAGGTTTTGGTTCCATTTTAGTTAAATTTAACAGTTTGATACCATAGCAGCAATTGGTAAATGAGGGTTATATTCTTTTTCGTATAAACTATTTGACAAAATTATAGGAAACAAGTTCTTTATAAATTATTTGTCTAAAATTAATCGTAAGGTTTGTGTCGGAACTCCATTGATTAACTATCATATTAGATTCTTTTAAGACTAACCCAACATAGGGAACATAATATTCATAACCTTCTTCAAAACTATAATCCGGATTATAATGATAAGTGGTTAATTTAATTTTATAAGCATTAAAATTGCCAGCGATAATATTAATATTTTCAATATTTATAACTTTAGCTACGGTTTCAAAAATTGCTTTATGCGTAGTTGTATCAATGAATTCATATCTGATCCAAGAATCACTTATTTGTAATTTATTTTTTATAAAAGGAACTGATGGGAAATTAGCTTGTAAATTTGATGGATTAATAGTCATAACAGCGTCATTAGTTAGTAGAAAAATATCTTGACCAATACGGTAGTTTTCCATAGAGTAAGTTTTATTGTGTAGTAAAGAATCTAATTCATTAGACAAACTATAACTTTTACCTTTTGATTCAGTTTCTAAGTAATTATCCTGAGGCAATGTTAATTTCCAACTTGTATAAAAATCATTGTCAATTGGTTCTACAGATTCAGTGTAGTTGCTAATAAAAACGACACCACTTTGCAGTTGGTCTTTAGTAAGATAAACCCTTGATAAAAGTGTATCAGGGACATTAAAGAAAGGTAAATTAGAACCAACCTTTAACCATTTTTCAGTTTCTTTATAAGTTCTTTCAGTTCCAATTCCACCAAAATAATTATTTTCAAAAATTGGAGCTATTGGATTATTCTTATCTGAACATGAATAAATAGTTATTGATAATAAAATTAAGAAAAGGTTTTTGAAGTATTTCATAATTTATATCTTTAATAAAAAGTAGAACTGAGTTGTTATTAAAACTTCAGTTAATAACAACTTTCTTCAATTAACTAAACTACTTAAAAGTATAAAATGCAGTAAAAAGATTTTGAAAAACAGTACCTCAATTTGATAAGAAAACAGACAAGTTATCAAGTTATAAAGATTAAAGATTTCTTCCGACTAATGCCGGAGGAAAGGATTCTAACATTCTGATTTATCGGGAGAGTTTAAACAACAATCAATATTTTTTTTAGTTTAGAAAAATACTCTCTCTAATTCCACCAGTTGGTTTTAAGTCTTCACTTGTAATAACTGTAGCACCGGCTTTTTCCATTTCTGCAAATGAGTCTTCAAAGTCGCCTTCGTTTTGTCGTATGCCCTCAACCGCATCTTTAATTACATAAGTTTTAAACCCATTTTTAATGGCATCTAAAACAGTTGATAGAACACAATATTCTGCTGTAAGTCCTGCGATAAAAAGTTCATCAACGTTTTTTTCTTTTAAGTATTCTGTTAAGTCAACATTAGTAGCTTCAAAAGCCGAATAACCGTCATCAATATTTCTTGTACCTTTTTCAAATATTTGGTCAAATTTTTCTTTATTTAATTCTTTGGGAAAATCTGCACCCTTTGTATTTTGCACACAATGTTCGGGCCATTTATTAAAATGCACAGTTACTTTTGGATGCCAATCACGGGAAGCAACTATATTTGAAAACTTATCAATAATTTTATTTATTACCGGTACTACTTTATCGCCGGTTGGAGCAGGTAATGCGCCGCCTGGACAAAAATCATTCTGTACGTCAACTATTAATAATGCTCTATTCATTTCAAAAATTCCGAACTATTTCTCAAAACCGTTAATTAATGTATCTTTTAATTTAAGTAATTTTTTACTAATCCCCACCTTATAAATATGCGGATTTTCAAATCTTTTATGTTCTTCGGGCAACAACTCTAATCTTTGTTTAGCATATTGACTTATATCATATACACTTTTATTTTTGAAAATTGTTTCACCGTTTTCAACAACTTTGTGAACCAATTCTTCCTTACCCAACCCGGTTACTACTGCACATTTATGTATATCAATCGGGTGACAGATTGTATCAATATTTTTTTCAGCTTCCAACACTATTCCATCAGCATAAAATTTACCGTCTCCGTTAAAATATCTATATATTTTTTTTGATCCGGGCAACGTAATCTTTTCCATATTTTCAGATACTTTAAGTGTAGGATTATCATCAATAACACTCAGTTTATAAACGCCGTCAAGTGCGGCATCTCCGTGCCCTGTAATTAAACTTGTTCCAACTCCATAAGCATCAATAGGCGCTCCCTGATCAATTAAACTTTTAATTAGATGCTCGTTAAGTTGATTGGATGCAACAATTCTTACGTATCTCAAATTAGCTTTATTTAATATCTTTCTTGCTTCTTTACTTAAATAAGCCAAATCACCACTATCCAAACGAATAGCTTTCAGTTTCTCACCTTTCTGTTCCATTTCTTTAGCCACTTTTATTGCATTTGGCAAACCGCTTTTTAATGTGTTGTAAGTATCTACAAGTAAAACACAATTTTTGGGGAAAGATGTTGCATATTTCCTAAACGCGGTTAATTCATTACCATAACTTTGTATCCAAGAATGGGCAAGAGTTCCCGAAGATATTAGATCATATCTGTAAGCACTGTAAACATTGGAGGTACTATCAAGTCCGCCAATAATAGCAGCACGACTAGCGTGTATAGCTGCAAGTCCCTGTGCTCTTCTCAAACCGAAATCCATCACTAATCTATCCTCCGCAGAATAACGAATGCGTGCAGCTTTTGTAGCAATTAAGGATTGGAAATTAATCACATTAAGTAACATACTTTCAATTAGCTGAGTCTCAATAATATTTCCTTCAACTCTAACAGGCTCATTACTAAAAATTACTTCTCCCTCATTTGGTGCAAATATAGTTCCCTTAAATTTGAATTCTTTTAAATGTTTAAGGAAATCATTATTAAAGCCAACTCTTCTTAGATGTGAAATTGATTCATCATTGAACTTAAAATTATTAAGCATTTCCAAAAAATCTTGTAAGCCGGCAAAAATTACATAACCGGAATTAAAAGGATTTTTCCGGAAGAAATAATCGAAGCATGCTTTTGTCTCAGCTCTACCATCAAGGTAATAGCCTTGTGCCATTGTAAATTCGTAGTGGTCAGTATATAATCCAATGTGATCGTTAAAGTTTTTCATCTTTATATATTATTTGGTCAACAAAATATTTATAGTTTTATTAATTTTACTATTGAAGTTAAATAAATATTGCATTTATTTAACTGATAATTATGTTATATTTATTTTTTATAACATTATCTTCAATTTAACTAATTAAGATTAGTAAATTATAAAAATTAAGACAAATTTAATCATATTATGGAAACAATTTCTGAAGATTATAACACAATTTTAGAAGAAGCATATGAGCATCTCCATCAAGGCAGATATAGAATGGCTCTAACTTCCGCTAAAAAAGTACACGAAAAAAATTCTAATGATTTTAATGCAGCCTGTTGTCTTGCATGGGCATATTTAGAAAACGGTGAACCTGCAGAAGCTCTGGAGATGGCAAACTACTCCGTGGAAATAGGAGGAAAAGATGTGAATCCCAGATTGTATAGAGGTTATCTACTTATGAGAATGAGCGTTTTTGAAGGTGCTCTTGCTGACCTTGACTGGGCTATTTCTAAAAAGCCAAATATACTCTCCTGGGCACATTTAAACAAAGCAAGGGCACTTGCAGGATTAGGTAGACATTTTGAAGGTTTGGAAGAAATTGAAAAAGCAATAAAAATTGATAAAAAAGATAACGAACAATTAATTCAAATTAAGAAATGGTTACAAATTACACTTGGTTACGGAGAAGGATTTCTTAAAGGCATATTCAGTAAAAAAAGAGCTTACTTAAAAGAAGGACTCCTAGCCCTTAAACAAAAAGAATACTGGTTCTCTCTTTGGTGTGCAAAAAAAATATTAGATACTCCTTCATTAAATGGTGAATTTACAGAAGCATATATAATGAAATTGGAATCGCTTTACGGATTATTTCAATTCAGACAAGCTGCTTCAATTGCAGAAGAATTGAAACCTAACCTTAGTGGTAACAAGTATTTTGATAATATTTATCAAAGAATTTTAAGAGCATACCCACAAAAAGGTATTAAATCAACTATCACTATAGCAGAGAAAAAAGAAAACTGCAGAACTGATTTTAAAGAATATGATAACAGGCTATATAAAATACTATCAGCAAAAACATACAATCTTACAGAAAACCTGCGAACTGATAAAAGAACGTATCTGCTAGAATTTAATGAAGATACTACAAAATACGTTGGCGTCGAAGTTGTGTTAGAAAACCCTTTTTTTTCAAACAAAACCGTTGAACTTGATGGGCTGGCTGTTTGGAAATTGAACGGTGTAGAAGTCGGGAGTCATCAATTTTTACTTACTATGGAAAAGGATTGGAAAATAGTTGAATTCGTACAAAGCTGGGGAACTGAGACACCAGGTTTCTGGTGTAGAGGACAAGGTAGCGTAGATATTTACTTAGATAATCAAAAAGCCTGCACAAGATGGTTTGCAATAGGAAATACGGACATTGTAAACTTTGAAGAAATAAAATACCAGGAAGAAGATTCAAAAAAATTAGAGTTACCTATTACCCAGGTACCCGAAGAAATAAAAGAAAAAAAACAACAGCCGTTAAAGACAGAATCACTACAAGAATTACTAGATGACCTGGATAATTATGTTGGGCTGGAAAGCGTTAAACAATCAATGAAAGATTTTGTCGCTTATCTTGAATTTATTCGTGACCGGGAGAAATCCGGTTTAAAAACTGATGAAGATATTTCTGTAAATTCAATTTTTCTTGGAAATCCCGGGACAGGTAAAACTACAATTGCAAGATTGATGGGTAAAATATTCAAAGCAATGGGATTACTCCAAAACGGGCATGTAATTGAAGTTGACAGAACAAGCTTGGTCGGACAGTATATTGGGGCAACAGCCCAAATGACCGAAAAAGTTATAAATGAATCTATTGGCGGATTATTATTTATTGATGAAGCTTATTCATTAATTAAACCGGATAACCCGCAAGATTTTGGGCAGGAAGCAATTGATGTTCTGCTTAAAAGAATGGAAGATAGAAAGGGTGAGTTTGTTGTAATTGCTGCAGGGTATCCTGATAAAATGCAAGCATTTATAAATTCTAATCCTGGATTAAAATCAAGGTTCACCCACGTATTCAACTTTGATGATTACTCACCGGATGAGTTACTTAAAATATTTGAACAAATTGCTGAAAAAGAAGACTACAAAATAAAAGAAGATGCTGAACATCTTCTTAAAAAAGAATTAACAAAGCTGTACAGAAAAAGGGACGAGTCTTTCGGTAATGCCAGACTAGTAAGACAGTTATTCAATGAATCAAAAATAAAATTAAGTAAAAGATATTTAGACATTCCTACAGATAAACGAACAAAAGAAGTTATGTCAACAATTGGTTTGACAGATATTGAAGCTGCATTAAAAACAAAAATGAAAAGCTCAATTAGTATCGATATTGACGAAGATAATCTTAAAATAGCATTATATAAATTAAATGCTCTAACCGGACTAGCTTCGGTTAAAAGAGAAATAAACGAACTTGTAAAATTAGCAAGGTTATATACCGAACGCGGTGAAAATTTAACAGAACTTTTCAATTCACACTTTGTGTTCTTAGGAAGTCCAGGCACAGGTAAAACATCTGTAGCAAGAATTTTCAGTGAAATATATTCTGCTCTCGGTATTTTGCCAAAAGGTCATCTTGTGGAAATTGACAGACAAGGATTGGTTGCAGGATATATAGGACAAACAGCACAAAAGACAAAAGAAATAATTGACAAAGCAATTGGTGGAACACTGTTTATTGATGAAGCATACAGTTTGATAAAATCTGATAACGGAAATTCTGATTTTGGGAAGGAAGCAATTGATACTTTACTTAAAAGGATGGAAGACGACAAAGGCAGGTTTATTGTTATTGCTGCAGGTTACACAGAAGAAATGAAAAGTTTTCTCCAAAGTAACCCCGGACTAAAATCACGCTTTACAAAGGAATTTGTTTTTGATGATTTTTCCCCCGATGAACTTCTTGAAATAATGAACAATTACATTGAAAATAAAGGACACAAAATAGATAAAGATGCCATTCATCCATTAATAAAATATTTTAATCAAATTTACAGAACCAGGGATAAAAGTTTCGGCAACGCAAGACTAATTAGAAATTTAAGTGAAGAAATTCTTAGGACACATCTATTAAGAATTGCGGATTTACCTTCCGATAAAAGAAGTGATGAAATAATTGAGATAATTACTAAAGAAGATATTGATAAAATATTATCTGATAATAGTAAGAAAACTAAGGTAACTATTGAGGGAAACGCTGATTTACTCGATCAATACTTAAATGAACTTTCTGAATTAACCGGACTTGTAAACGTAAAAAAATCAGTAGAAAAGCTTGTAAGTAGCATCAAAGTTGCAAAACTACGTAAAGAAAGAGGATTGCAGGTAATCCCTAAAAATCTTCATTCTGTGTTTATGGGAAATCCCGGAACAGGCAAAACTACAATCGCAAGACTCTTAAGTAAAATCTATAAAGAGATGGGAATACTTGAAAAAGGTCATCTTGTTGAAGTTGACAGAACCGGTCTTGTTGCAGGTTATGTAGGACAAACCGCTGCTAAAACAGAAGCTGTAATTGAAGAAGCTTTAGGAGGAACATTGTTTATTGATGAAGCATATTCACTAGCAAGGGGTGGTAATGATTTCGGGCAGGAAGCAATTGATACATTAATTAAAAGAATGGAAGATTATAAGGGTAAGATTGTAGTGATTGTTGCCGGTTACACAAACGAAATGAAAGAGTTTATAGATTCTAACCCGGGTTTACAATCACGTTTTACAAATTACTTTTTATTTGAAGACTACACACCGAGACAAATGCTTGAGATTGCTCTTGTTATAAGCAGCAAAAACGGTTACCAATTAGATGAAGGTGCCTGGCAATTATTCCTTGACACATTCACTAAGCTTTATAACGAAAGAGATAAAAACTTCGGCAACGCACGCACGGTAAGGAATATTCTTTATAAAGCGATAAGCAATCAGGAAGAAAGAATACTTACTCTTGTTGATTTAAGTGACGAAGACCTTACAACTATTAGTTTTGAAGATATGGAGAAGATAGATTATTCTGAGTTAAAATAATTTTACTCCAAAAAAATTAGGAAATTAAAATGATAAAAAGATTTTTTTCCTTCGACGAATTAAACACATCTTACAAGCAGGAGATAATTGCCGGTTTTACTACTTTTTTAACGATGGGTTATATAATAATTGTTAACCCTAAAATCCTTGAAGCGGCGGGCATCCCTTTTGGTGCGTCGGTAACGGCTACTATTTTAAGTGCTTTTTTCGGTACGTTGGCAATGGGTGTTTATGCAAAAAGACCCTTTGCCATTGCACCGTATATGGGTGAAAATGCATTTATTGCTTTTACAGTAGTTAAAGTTTTAGGATACAGTTGGCAGACAGCTATCGGTGCAATATTCATAGGCGGAATTTTATTTACTCTTCTAACAGTATTTCAAGTAAGGGGTTGGCTTGCAAACTCAATACCTGAAAGTTTAAAAATAGGATTTGCTGTAGGAATTGGTTTGTTTCTTACCTTTATCGGATTGAATGAATCCGGTATTGTTGTATTAGGTGTTCAGGGAGCACCTGTTCACGTTGGTAACTTTTATCAACCTCAAATTTTATTTTCAATTTTAGGATTTGTCTTAATAGGTTTTTTAATGATAAAAAAAGTAAAGGGATCCATTTTAATCGGAATACTCAGCATTACTTTTCTATCTATTATATTCGGTATAACAAAATTACCCAATCAATGGGTAAGTCTTCCACCTGCTCTTTCTCCTACATTATTTAAACTTGATATTTCAGGTGCTCTTAGTTGGGGGTTTTTTGCCGTTATTTTAACGGTATTTGTGATGGACTTTGTTGACACGATGGGCACTTTATTAGGATTGTCATTCAAAGCAAATTTATTGGATGAAAACGGTAATCTTCCTGAGATTGAAAAACCAATGCTTTGCGATGCTCTGGCTACTGTAGTGGGAGCTTTACTGGGCACAACAACCACCGGTACTTTTATTGAATCTGCTACAGGAATTGAAGTGGGAGGGAAATCCGGTTTTACTGCTGTAATAACTGCCTTTCTGTTTCTGCTGGCTTTATTTTTTGCACCATTAATTTCCATTATACCTGCTTTTGCTTATGGCCCGTCTTTAATAATTGTGGGTATGTTAATGATAGCTCCTATAAAAAAATTAAACTTTCAAGATACTGCAGAATTACTTCCTGTATTTACAATTATTGCATTGATGAGTTTTACTTATAATTTGGGAATAGGAATGACTGCCGGTTTTGTATTATATGCTTTGGTTAAAATAGTTACGGGAAAAATTAAAGAAATTAAATCCGGTATGTGGATACTCAGCGGACTCTCGCTTTTGTTCTTTATTTTTTATCCGTATTAAAATTTTTAATTTATTTTATAATTGTCAGCAACATTTTTGAAATTTCTTTTGCAACCAAACTATGTGGTATATTTGTTATAAATTGATGAAATTTTTTACATTAATATGAATAAAAATAATTCTTCTCTTGTTAAAAAAGAACCAACTGCCTTTTATAGATGGATGGTCCTATTCTTTTTAAGTGTTGCAGTTTTTGCTAACTACTATGTATTTGATTCAATATCGCTAGTTGCCGATCAACTAAAATCTGAATTACATTTTACTGATTTAAACATTGGCCAAATGTACTCCTATTATAGTGTGGCTGCGATTATTGTCCTTATTTTTGGTGGTATTATAGTAGATAAATGGGGTACAAAAAAATCTGCACTTGTTTTTTCAATTATCTGCGTTATATCAGGATTTCTTACCATTGTTTCATCTAATTTATATTTAATGCTTGCCGGCAGATTTTTATTGGGAATAGGTTCTGAACCTTTAATAGTTGCAGTAACAGTTGCAATTGCAAAATGGTTTAAAGGAAAAGAATTAAGTTTTGCTATGGGTATTAATTTATTAATTGCCCGAAGCGGTACTTATGCTGTTGATAATTCCCCTTCAGTTTTTCCAAATCTTTATAGCGGTGGTTATTTAGGTCCTTTAACGCTTGCTGCTTCTTTAGGTATTTTAACTCTTTTGGGAATAATTATTTATTATTTCCTTGAATCATTTGGAGAAAAAAAATATGTTTTAGGCGAAGCAGAAAAAACAGATAAATTAAACATTAAGGATTTGTTTAAGTTTAATAAATCTTTCTGGTATATAACATTATTATGCGTTACTTTTTATTCAGCAATCTTTCCTTTCAGAACCTTTGCTGTAAAATTCTTTATGGAAAGTCATCATATATCTCGTGAAGCAGCAGGATCAATGATTTCTTTTCTACCGTTAGCTGCTATGTTTGCTACTCCTTTGATTGGTCTCCTTGTTGATTATATTGGTAAGCGTGCTTTGCTAATGATGTTTGGTTCAATATTATTGCTACCTGTTTATTTAATTATGGGATACACAAATATTACACTATACGTTCCCGTAATTATGATGGGAATAGCCTTTTCATTAATTCCTGCAGTTATGTGGCCGTCAGTAGCATATATTGTTGAAGCGAAACGTTTAGGGTCCGCATACGCTCTAATGACTTTGATTCAACAAATTGGAATGGCCATTTTCCCGGTACTTGTTGGTGCAGCAAACGATTATTCGGGTGCAAGTGCAATAAATCCGGGAGGATATCATCTTGGAATGTGGATATTTTCAATACTTGGAATTTTAGGTCTTATATTTTCTTATCTATTACGAAAATCTGAAACAGGTCCAAACGGGCACGGGCTTGAAATGGGAATTAAACAAACAGCGAAAAGTTAATTATTCTCTTACCTAAAATCTCGAAGGTTATTTTGACTGAACTGAAATAAAAAAATCTAATTTACTTTAACCAATAACTTATTCCAACACCAATGAATGTTGCAACAGCATAGCCCAAAGTTCCGCAAAGTATAGCCGGAATTACCAAATTTTCCCATTTCCTTGCAACTGCCATAGCAGCAGCAGTTGTAGGTCCGCCCATATTTGCATTCGATGCAATAACAATTTCAGCTAAATCCAATTTAAATATTTTTCCTGCAATCAAAATAAATATAAGATGAACAAGCAATATTAATGCAGCAAAAAGAAAAAGGATTGCACCGTAATTAATTACAATCTTTATATTTGCACTTGCACCTATTGCGGCAAAGAATATCTGCATCAAAAAAACACCTATCATATCGGCACCTTTAATACCTCCTATTTGTTTTGGAAAAAGCGTTGCAGCAATAACAACCAAAGCCGTAATAATTAAAATGCCGATGCCTTTAATACCCATAAATCCTGCAAGTCCAAACCCAACAGCACAAACAGCAGCACCTATTGTTAAAGCTTTTCCCATATCTGAAATTGTTATGTCTTTATCATCTTTTCTATTTGTATTTATTTCCCCACCTGTATTTTTAATATTATCCTGATGTTTAGTGGAATAGTATTTTTGAAAGAATTTCATGGCCGGTATTGTAAACAAAACAAGAAAATAGAGTGTCATAATTAAATTATCCGCGGCAACACCTGCAGCAAGCAAGTTACTTGATTTTAATTGCAACGCCTGTGCAGTTGCTACATAATTCATTGAACCGCCAACATAAGTAGAACAGAAAATACCGGCTAACCTCCACCCTTCCGCGCCCAAAGGTACAATCTGGAATGCTATAATTGTACCAATTACAGTTCCGATTGCTCCAAATATAAAAGCTATCAACGTTGGTCCTGCTTCTTTAATAATTCTTCTCAAATTTGCTTTGAATAAAAGTAATGGTATTGCCAGAGGAACAAGGTATGACCAAACTAAATCATACGCCGGTGCTGAAGACGGAATAATGGAAAGATTAGAAAGCACAAAAGAACCTAAAATAGAAACAATAGCACCGGATAAGTATGAACCCCATTTTGTTTTTTCAGCCCAAATACCAAATGCAGCTACTCCAAAAAGTACTGCCCAAATTGCCCAATGTTGATCTGCTGAAATTAATGAGCCTGAAAACATAATTGCCTCTGATTTATAATAATTTTATTTTTTTAAGTTAGATAGAATAATAGTGTTTTACTTTGTCACGCAAATTATAATTTGAAGACATAACTTCGCCATACGCACCGGCTGACCTTATTACAACTAAGTCTCCCCTTTTTGTTTTTGGTAGCCTTACAGAAATTCCAAATACATCCGATGATTCACAAATAGGTCCTACAACATCATAGGTTTCTGAATTTTCATTAGAAGTAATATTCTCAATTTTATGATGGGAGCGATAAAGTGCCGGACGAATAAGCTCTGTCATTCCCGCATCAATAATTATAAATTTTTTTGAATCACCTTTTTTAACATATAATACTTTTGAAATCATAGAACCGCAGTTTGCAACTATAGATCTGCCAAGTTCAAAATGAATTTTTTGGTGCGGATGAACATCTAAAATTTCTTCGAATACCTTAAAATAATTTTTGAAATCAGGTATTAGATTTTCATCAACATTTACATAATCAACACCCAAACCACCGCCTACATTTAAATGAGTAAAAGAAATACCTCTATTCAGAAACCACTTTTGCAATTCATTTATTCTGAGGCATAAACTTTTAAAAACTTCAAAATTTGTAATCTGCGAGCCGATATGAAAATGCAAGCCTATAATATTAAGATTATTAAAACCGGACCAATTATTAATTATTTCATTCAATTCATTTTGTGAAATACCGAATTTATTTTCATTTAACCCTGTAGTTATGTAATGATGAGTTTTTGCATCAATATTTGGATTTATTCTCAAAGCAATATTTACAATTTTGTTTTGTCCTCTGGCTAATTCATTTATTATTTGCAGCTCTTGAAATGATTCACAATTAAAACAAAATATATTAGATTTTATTCCCTTTAAAATTTCTTCATCATTTTTACCTACACCGGCAAACACAATATCTTCGGGACTAAAACCTACTCCAAGTGCTTTTGTTATTTCATTTCCGCTTACACAATCTACGCCAAGCCCCTTACTTTTAACAATATTTAAAATGCTTTTATTTGCATTAGCTTTTACCGCATAATGAATTTTGAATTTTCTATTATCAATACTTTTCATTAATGAATCAATTGTTTCTTCAAGTAGCTCTAAATCATAATAATAAAAAGGTGTAGAAAGAGACTGAAATTTATTTATAACTTTTGTATTGAACATTAAGTTTAGATTAAATTATTTAAGGCTATTAGGACTTCTTTTTTATTTTCCGAATTTATAAGTATAGAAATATTGTGCCTGCTTCCGCCGTAAGATATCATTCTGATCGAAAAGTTTTTTAGTGTGTCAAATACTTTGTTGATGTATCCTTTTTGTTCGAGAATATTATCACCTACTACACAAACTATTGTCATGTTTTTATGAACTTCCACGTTACCGTATAATTCCAAATCTCTAACAATTTCTTTCAAATAAGTGTTATTATCTATGGTTACTGATACAGCAATTTCAGATGTAGTAGTCATGTCTATTGAAGTTTTGTATCTTTCAAAAACTTCAAATACCTTTCTTATAAATCCATAGGCAAGCAGCATTCTGCCGGATTTAATTTTTATTGCCGTAATTTCATCCTTTGCTGCAGCAGCTTTTATTCCTTTGCCTAAAGGCTGATCGGTAATTAGAGTTCCCGGATCTGCCGAGTGAAGTGTATTCTTTAATCGAACCGGAATATTTGCCAACTTTGCCGGAAGCACGCTTGAAGGGTGAAGAATTTTTGCACCGAAATAAGCAAGCTCTGCTGCTTCATCAAATGAAAGCTGGATAAGAGGTTTAGTGTTTTTAACTATCCGTGGATCACTTGAATGAAAGCCGCTAACATCAGTCCATATTTGAATTTCATCTGCGTTAATAGCTTGTCCAATTATCGATGCTGAATAATCACTTCCTCCTCTTTTAAGGTTATCGATTTCACCGAACATATTTCTGCAAATATATCCTTGGGTTATAAATGTTTTACAATCCGGATATTGCTTTAATTCACGGTTAAGATTTTCTTTTATATAATAATTATCGGGCTCCAGATTATTATCAATCCTCATAAAATTTAGTGCAGGAATTATTTTAGCTTCTATATCTTGTTCAAGAAGATAATTGTAAAACAATGCGGATGAAATAAGTTCACCCTGGGCAAGTACAGTTCTTTTTTCTTTAACTGAAAAAACATCTATTAAAAACGAGCGCAGAAAATCGAAATGATATTTAATTAGTTCTTTGCCTATTTGAATATATTTTTCAGTCTCAAATAATTCGGAAACAACTTTGTAATATTTATTTTCGAGATTGTAAATAATTTCTTCTGCTTTATTGTTTTCTTTATTTTCAAGCTTCTCAGAAATATCTGTAAGTATATTTGTAGTTCCGCTTATAGCCGAAAGAACAACTATTTTTTCTTCAACGTTATTTATAAGTGAGGCAACGTGTTTTATTCTATCTGCCGTACCTATGGATGTTCCACCGAATTTTAATACTTTCATTTTAAATTAATTTTGTTAAATATTTTAAAAATAAAAGATAAAGATTTTTAAATTAAACCGAATTCTTTTAATAAAAATATACCTAAAGTTATTGTAAATATTGAACCGAGAGTTGTGATTAAAACTATATTGCCTGCAAGTTTGCTGTTGCTTCCCATAGCATCAGCCATTATAAAACTTACAATTGCAGTAGGACAGGCAAATAAAATAAATATTAAACCAAGATCCAGACCTTTAAATCCAAATTCATAAGCTAAAAAAGTCCCAATTAAAGGTAAGATAATTAATTTAATAAATGCTGAAATAAAGGCATACAATGACGCCTCTTTTAAATCTTTAATATTAAGATTAGCACCAATACCTATCAGTGCTAATGGCAAAGCAATTGATGACAAATATCCTCCCGTTTTTGTAATAACATGATGAATAGGTAAATTAAAATACGAAAAGGGTAAACCAGCTATAACAGATAAGATTAAAGGGTTGGTTATTATTTCTTTTAAAATATTTCTATAATTTATATATTTTTCTTTATTAATCGGAACCGTAAGTGCAATTACGGCAAGAATATTATTTAGCGGAATAATAAATGCTAAAATTAGTGAGGACTTACCTATTGTATCGGCACCAAATGCACTATAAATAACAGAGAAACCGACTATTGCAAAATTACTTCTAAAACTTCCGTGAATGAAAGTGCCAAGGTCTTTACCCTCTTTAATAAAAATCTTAGCTACAAACCAAATGATTATAAATGCAAAAATTATATATAAATAAATAAAAAGTATTTCATCAATTTTTAATGTTTTGCTTAAATTAATTTTAGCTATATTAAAAAATATTAACGCAGGAAGTGAAACATTAAAAACAAATTTAGAAGTAACGGTAACAAATTTGTCGGTAATAATTGAAGTCTTTTTTAATAAATAACCGAGAGCAATAATTAAAAAAACGGGAGAAACAATTTGGGCTGTAATTATTATATTTTGCATTTAGAGATTATTGACTTTTAACAAATTTCCATTTAGTAATTCCGACTTCGGTTATTGATAGTCCATTTAATTTTGGGATCCAAAATAAATGATTACTACTGCCCGTTATCGTTTCAAAGCCTTTAAGTATCCCATTAAAGAATTTTTCTTTTTTTATTTTTTCCGTTTTTGCAATAATTGTAAACTTATATTTAATTCTGAATTTATTTTTATTTTCTATTTTTATTACTATTCCGTTATTATAATTATCAGCTTTTTTGTAAAATATAAAAGATACTTTGCAATTGTTTTCTTCAACTAATTTTTTCCAAGGATCAATCTTTTTTTGTGATAAAGTATTTGCAACAAAAAAAAGACAAATAAAAATGAGTGATGTTTTTATTTTTTTTATCATTTATAAAAAGTTATTAGTGTCCGATAAAAAAATAAGACAAGGGGAAAATCAGAAAGAATAATTCCCTTGCTGTGGCTAAATTTGTAATTCATAAAAAAATAAAAGAGCCATGAACAAATCTACAAAATTTAGCGGACAGCAATGATAAATAATAAAATATAATTTTATAAATTCTCTTTGTTCCTTATATTTTATATCATTAAATTAAATTAAAAAGAGAGAATAAAATTGTCTTCATATTCAAAACTAATCACCTCAATTCAAGAGAGCAAAACTCTTGCAATTACTTCACTGATAAAAAAGCTGCGTGCAGAAGGACAAGAAATTTTAAGTTTCAGCGCTGGTGAACCGGATTTCAATACTCCTGAATATATTAAGTTTGCTGCAATTTCTGCAATAAATAAAAACAAAACAAAATACACCCCTGTTCAAGGTACTGCTGAATTGATTGAATCAATTATTAAAAAATTTAAAAATGAAAATAATTTATTTTTTACAAATGAAAATATATTAGTGTCAACTGGTGCTAAACAATCACTGTTTAATGTAATGATGGCTTTATGTAATCCAGGAGATGAAGTAATTTTTCAGGCTCCCTATTGGGTAAGTTACCCTGAGATAACAAAAATTGCACAGGCAAAACCTATTGTTATAAATACAAATACAAAAAGTAATTTCAAAATAAATCCTGAACAACTTGAAAAGGTAATAACTGAAAAAACAAAAATATTTCTTTTTAATTCCCCTTCCAATCCAACAGGTACAGTTTATTCAAAATCAGAAATTAGGGAATTAGCAGAAGTTTTAATCTCCAAAGATATTTTTATACTAACCGATGAGATTTATGAAAAAATAATTTTTGACGGTGAAGAACATTTTTCATTTGGCTCTATTGATGAATTAAGAGACAGAACAATTACAATTAACGGGGTAAGCAAAGCTTTTGCAATGACAGGATGGAGAATCGGCTATGCTGGTGGAAATAAAGGAATAATTAAACTCGCAAAAAACCTACAGAGCCAATCAACTTCAAATGCTTCTTCTATTTCTCAAGCTGCAGCAACTGCAGCATTAAAAGGCAACGGAAATGAAATAAAAAAGATGGTTGAAGAATTTGACTTAAGACGAAACTATATTGTAAAAGAATTACAATCTATAGAAAATTTAACTTGTCCTAAACCTAAAGGAGCATTTTATACTTTTTTTGACGTAAGCCGATATTACAATAAATCATATAATAATTTTATAGTATCCGATTCTATCTCTTTCTGTAATTATTTATTAAACGAAGCAAGTATTGGCTTGGTACCAGGTGTTGCGTTTGGTAATGATAATTGTGTTAGAATGTCCTATGCTGCTTCAATGAAAAATATTAAAGAAGGAATTAACAGATTAAAAAAATCTTTATTAAAGCTTAGCTAATCATCAATATAAAGCTTCAAAGATCTATAGATTTTATCAACCGGCATTTCATACCCAGTCCATATTTCATATGATTTAGCAGCTTGAAATACAAGCATTTTAAGTCCATCTAAAGTTTTAGCACCCGATTTTTTTGCAATATACAACAATTGTGTTTTAGCCGGGTTATAAACCATATCAAAAACAATTTGTTTTTTATTAAATGACTTTTTCAACGGAGTTACTGAATCGTCTACGTCAGGTATCATACCTACAGAAGTAGCATTAATAATAAGTTTGGATTTATTAAAAAGTTGAACGTTATCAGGTGGAATTAGCTCAAAAACTTTAAAGCGATCAAATTTCATTTTATCTGTAAAATAATCTTTTAATGTTTCTGCGCGTTGTTTTGTTCTGTTTATCAAATTTATTTCATTAATTTTAAAATTTCTTAGTAAAGAATAAATTGCTGCTCTGGCACCACCTCCGGCTCCTACTATTGTAACTATTGCACTATTTAATTCTTCTTTATAAGGCAAAAGGGTTGCTGTTATACCATTAATATCAGTATTATATCCGTTTAATGTACCATGATCATTTAGTACTGTATTTACAGCTCCAACCATAGATGCTTCTTCAGAAATATTATCTAAATATTGAAGTATATTCTCTTTGTGCGGTATTGTTACGTTAAAGCCTCTTATATCCAATGCCTTCATACCATTTAGAGCATTTCTTAAATTGTCCGCTGTCACATCAAACGGAAGATAAATGTAATCTGTTTTTAGTAGTTCACTTGTAATATTATGTATGTAAGGCGAAAAAGATTGCTTAATGGGATGTCCTATCAAACCCAGCAACTTTGTATTTGAATGAAATGAATCTTTAATATTTTGAATCTTATTATTCAATTAAAAAATTTCTCTGTTAATGTTAAATAGTAATAAATTTATTTTATTTCTGATTTTGTTTCTAATTGATATCAATTTCAAAAAATTCTTTCTTTAAATTTTCTTTCAAATTAGGAACGTGGCTTAAAGTTAAAATTAAAAATTTTTTAACATTTATATAATCCTTTAGTATATAATATATTTTTGCTAAATAATAATATGGTAAAAAATTATTTTTATCTAATTTGATGCAAACCTTAAAGGATTCTATAGAATTATTATAATTGCCCAATTCAAAAAGTGTTTGTGCAAATTTAAGATTTGCATTAAAATTTTTTGGTTCCAGTTCTATAATATTTCTATAACTTAAGCAGGCATCTTTTAACTTACCTAAAAGATATTCAATTTCAGCTTTCCCTAACCACGCTTCTAAATTACTATTAGATAAATCAATAGCTTTTTGATAATCGTTTAATGCAGAAATAAAATGACCTTGCGAACTATAACATTGTGCCCGCCCTAAATATGCAGATAAATATTCATTATTTATTGTTATTGTTTTTGTATAAAACTCTATAGCACTTTTAATGTTATTTAAATCGCAATAAATATTTGCAATATTATAGACAGTGTTTTCGTCGTATGCATCATACTTAAGAGAATTATAAAAGCATTCCAATGCTAAATGTAATTGCCCTAATTCTGCAACTAAAATTCCCTTATTAAACCAGGCTTGAGGAAAATAATCATTAATAGCTAAAGCCAAATCAAGCGAACTAATTGCTTCTTCTTTTCTTTTTAACGCAGATAAAAACACGCCTCTATTGTACCAAGCATTTTCATTATAAGGATCTTTTTCTAGATACTTATCAATAAAATTTAGTGCATCAACATATTCATTTAACATTTCTGAGCAAGATGCTAAATCAAAATAGACTTCTGTATATTCTTTATTTAAAGTGATAGTTTTTAAAAAACATTGTTTAGCTTTAATAAAATTATGTTCTTTTAACGCAATCATACCTAAACTATAATAGGCTTCATCATTTGTAGTGTCCATTTGCAATACTGTCTCTAATGAGTTAACAGCTTCATCCATTAATTCTAATCCTTCTTCTGCAATAGACTTGTCTAAGTAAATTTCTACATCTCCTGGGTTTAGAGAAATTGCTTTATTAAAACATTTTATTGCTTCCAAAAATTTATTTTCAAAACTTAATATTACCCCCTTTTTATACCAAAAATCTGAATTATAAGGAGACGCTTCCAAAAGTCTATCAATAAAATAAATACCGTCAATATAATTTTCATTTTCAACACAGTCATTCATAGTATCTTCTACTGTTTCCATAGAAAGAAATATTTTTCCTTCATCTATTATTCTTTTGCAGGAATCTATTTCTGCTTTCAAATTCTTGTTGAATTTTTTGTAATTATTTTCGGATGAAAAATTATAGTTAAACATATTTTAATGATTAATAGTTTTATTTAATAAAAAACTATTACTAAAAAATTATAAAATCAAGATGATTTATTTATAAAACTTTAGTATTATTCAGCCTGATAAAAAAAAACCGATGCAAATAAATGCATCGGCTATAACATTTTTATTTTTTCCAAAATTAATTTTTAAGAATTGCAGTAACTTTTTCTGCTGCTTCTTTTAATGTTACGGCTACTTCAAAATTTAAACCTGAATTATTTAACAACTCCCCTGCTTCTATTGCGTTTGTACCTTCAAGTCTTACAACAATTGGTACTTTAATTTCCATATCATTTGCTGCGTCAATAACACCCTGTGCAACACGGTCACATCTAACTATACCGCCAAAGATGTTTATTAAAATTGCTTTTACATTTGGATCTGAAAGTATAATTTTAAATCCGTTAGCTACTGTTGTTTTATTAGCAGCGCCGCCAACATCCAAAAAATTTGCAGGGTCACCACCTGCCAATTTTATAATGTCCATTGTTGCCATTGCTAATCCGGCACCATTAACCATACAACCTACATTTCCGTCAAGTTTTATGTAATTCAAATTATATTTTGATGCTTCTATTTCAAGGGGTTCTTCTTCTGCTAAATCTCTGTATTCTAAAATATCTTTGTGTCTAAACAAAGCATTGTCATCAAAATTCATTTTAGCGTCTAAGGCAATAACATCACCTTCAGCAGTAACCACTAATGGATTTATTTCTGCTAAGGAACAGTCTGACTGAGTGTATGCTTTGTAAAGAGCAGTAAGAAATTTAACTCCGTTTTTATGCTGCTGACCTTCAAGGCCCAAAGAAAAAGCAAGTTTTCTTGCTTGGAAAGGAAGTAAACCTAATTCCGGTTCTATAGTTTCCTTTACTATTTTTTCCGGTGTTTCTGCCGCTACTTTTTCAATTTCCATTCCACCTTCGGTAGAAACCATAATAACGTTTTTACCGGCTGCTCTGTCTAATGTTACACCAACATACAACTCACGGCTTATATTCATGCCCTGTTCTATTAATAATCTTTTTACTATTTTACCTTTAGGCCCGGTTTGATGAGTAACTAAATTCATTCCTAAAATTTCATCTGAAAATAATTTTACTTCCTCTAAACTTTTGGCAACTTTTACACCGCCACCTTTTCCTCTTCCACCAGCGTGAATTTGAGCTTTTACTACCCAAACATTACCCCCTATTTCTTCCCTGGCTATTTTAACTGCTTCTTCGCTTCTAAAAGCAACTTTACCGTTTGGAACAGGAACATTGAATTTTCTTAATATTTCCTTACCCTGATATTCGTGTATTTTCATTTTCTTACCTTCAAATATTATATCTGCAAAAATTATTTTAAAAATTATATAAAATTACTGCTTTAGTATTTTATAATCAATTTAAAGATTATATAAACTTCTAATTAAAATTATTACTTCTATTTAATTATTAAGGTTGATTATATATTAATAAAATTTGTAACATGGCTGAAACTTTTTTGAAAGTTTAGTAATTCTTATAAATGAAGATGACTTTTACTTAATTTTTTATATTGGAATACTACTCAGGAGAAATTTATGCCCTTACTTAAAGAATGTAAAACTATTCCGGAACTTTTTGATTTTCTAACAACAGAATACGGACCGCGATCTAATAGTTTTATTATGAAAAATAAAGTTGACGGTAAGTATGTAGGTATTACTTACAAAAATTTCCGCGAAGAAACTGAAATATTTTCCTTAGGCTTAGCAACATTAGGTTATAAAAAAGATGAAAAAATTGCCATCATATCTGAAAATAGACCTGAATGGGTTTATTCCGATATGGCGATTTTAGCCCTTGGCGGATTAGACGTTCCTTTATATCCTTCACTTACAGCTGAAACAATAGAGTTTATTATTAACAACTCAAACTCCAAAGGAATTATTGTTTCAAATAAATTTCAATTAAATAAAATCTTAAAAATCAGAAATAAATGTAGGTCTCTTGAATTTATAATTGTCTTTAATGAAAATGACGGAGTTGAAGACGATCCGGCTATTTACACATTCAAAGAAATTCAAAATAAAGGTAAAAAATTTAGGGCTGAAAACCCCTCATATTTTAATGACTCATTAACTTTGGCGAAAGAAAATGATTTATGTACTATCATTTACACATCAGGCACAACAGGCGAACCAAAGGGAGTTATGCTTACACATAAAAATATTCTTTCAAATTCTAAAGCTGCATTAGAAGTTTTACAAGTAAAAGATACAGACGTTTGGCTCTCTTTTTTACCTCTTTCCCATATCTTTGAAAGAATGACAGCATATTATACCGGTTTTGCATCCGGCGGAACTATGTGTTTTGCAGAAAGTATTGAAGCAATTTCAAAAAATTTATTGGAAGTAAGACCTACATTAATGACATCAGTACCAAGATTATTTGAAAGAATGTATACAAAAATTATTAAAAAGGTAGAAAGCCAATCTAAGAAAAAACAAAAAATATTTTATTGGGCGTTAAATATTAATAAGCAGTATTATGATTTGAAAAAACAAGAAAAATCATCACTTGTTTTAAATACAAAACATAAACTAGCCGATAAATTAGTATGCGAAAAATTAAGAAAATTTACCGGTGGAAAATTAAGATTTTTTGTCTCAGGCGGTGCTGCATTGCCAAGGAATTTAGCAGAATTTTTTGAAGCTCTTGGTATTTTAATAATAGAAGGCTACGGTCTCACAGAGTCTTCACCTGTAATTGCTGCAAACAACCCTGATGATTATCAATTTGGAAGTGTAGGTAAAATTCTGCCAAATCTTGAAGTTAAAATTGCATATGACGGTGAAATACTTGTCAAAGGTCCGAGTGTAATGAAAGGCTATTATAAAAATAAAAAAGAAACCGACAAAGTATTAAAAGACGGGTGGTTATATACCGGTGATATTGGTGTTTTTGATGCCCGCGGTTTTTTAATAATAACCGACAGAAAAAAACATCTTTTCAAAACTTCAGGCGGAAAATATATTGCCCCGGCTCCTATAGAAAATTTATTCTCAACCAGTAAATATATTGATCAGTTTGTTGTTATCGGCGACAGAAGAATGTTTCTAAGCGCGTTGGTTGTACCTGATTTTGAAGCTCTTAAAGAATATGCAGATGCTAATAATATTAGGTACAATAACAAAAAAGATTTAATTGAAAATGATGAAATATATAAGGTGATAGATAAGGATATGTCAAAATTTCAAAAAACGTTGGCTAATTTTGAACGTGTCAGAAAATTTGTTCTGTTGGATGAACCCTTTACAATTGAAAACGGTGAAATTACACCGAGTTTAAAAATAAAAAGGAAGGTTGTAGAACATAGATATGAAAAGCTGATTGACAGTATGTACACTGCACACAAGGTCTAATTGTTTGATAACAATTTTAATAATTGATCTTTTACTTTTCCGTTTGTTATTAGAATCTGTTTAGAATAAATATCAATTTCATTTCCCGAAAAATCAGTTACACTTCCCCCTGCTTCCTTACTGATTATCATCCCTGCACAAATATCCCAAGGGTTTAAATTAACTTCCCAAAAACCGTCGTAAATT
>Ga0114931_10002581_pt1 | contig 23026 bp, 24 predicted proteins | sample 2SBtaG_FD_89579 | JGI IMG/M metagenome (GOLD analysis project Ga0114931, IMG submission 89579) | Deep subsurface microbial communities from Kolumbo volcano to uncover new lineages of life (NeLLi) - 2SBTROV14_V59a metaG | ecosystem: Environmental > Aquatic > Marine > Volcanic | place: Kolumbo... | reverse complement strand
TTATCAGAAACCTAATGAACAGATTATCAATCATTTAACATTTGGCAGCCCACTGGATGGAATATTCTGTTGAATTTTCCAGGTTAAAGGTAGTACAACGTTTTTATTCATTATTAGACAGGCGTAGATAGATTCTAATCCAGTTCAACCCTCAACAAAAAAATGTGCTATCAATAGAATCCAGCCCATGATAAAGCTCACCCGATATAAAATGCGTGACTTTAGAATAGCACTTGTAAAGCAAAGTAAAATTGCGATTACGAGGAACAGTGCATCCCTCACTTTATACACGTCAGCAATGAAGGAGATCATTAGGTCAGAAGATAAAAGGGCTGCCAGAAGCCAGAGGATCGAAGGTAACTTCAGATGAATGTATTCCCTCTTGAAAAATACATCTATGGAGCTGGATGAAGGAAAGAGAAGGATCGATATTAGATAGAAAATAAAGGGAGGGATCAACGTTACCATAAAATAGCCGATGTTCAGTGTGATCTTGTCACTGCGATCCCAATAATCCCACTAAAAAGAAATGAGCAATCCAAAAAGTAACAAGGTCCAGGAAATATAGTAAATGGATATACTCGAAAGATCCTTTTTTTTGGTTTGACGAATTAGCTGACCCCAACCCTGGAAAAATTCCTGGGCAACAAAACCATAAACAAAGGCAATGAATATGATTAGATATTCTTGTCGGGAAAATTGCATGACCCCGGTATTTACTTGCTGAGATAGTAATTATTTCTTAAAACATAAAGGAAACCCCGTTGATTCTTACAGTATTAGCAGGAAAGGTGCTTAGGGATGCGGTTGTCGTGTTTTCAGGTCAACACGTATATCATCACCTTTGAAATGTATTTTTCCTGAACCGGGTAACTCAAGTTTTGTAAAATGGTCTTTTACCTGAACCTCCGTGAAACTCTTGCTATACTGTATTCTGCCATCATCATGAGCCAGTTCAAAACTCCCTCCTCCACCGAGAATATACAATTCAAAATTATTGTCATCGCCATTGAAACTATAATCAGCCTCTGGAAGTATTATGGTCTCTACACGTATTGTTCCGTCATCACCAATGAAGTCAATGAATGATAATGCACCATTACTTACGTCAAGATCGCCATCATCCAGTCGGACAACTAACTTACCGCGTGCCTGGTCCATTACTATATCCCCGTCATCAAGATCGAAAAAGAAATTTGTGCCTTCGCATCCCTTCAGGCTCACATCTCCGTCATCAGCATCTATACTTACGCTGCCATTAACAGCATAAATCTCGTAGTCACCATCGTCACCTCTAAAATCTATATTCACATCATTAGGGGCATAAATTTCAATGGTATAGTCTTCTCTGGAATAGCCAATAGAAGCTCCATAGGATCTTTTTCTTTCGATGAATGACAACCGATCGGGAGACTGTCTTACCTCGATGGTAAACTCACTATTTCCAAATTGGAATCCGCTTTGGATCAATTCCCTGTTGATGATCACATGGACGTCCTGGCGATCTTCACCTTTGACCCAAACATCGGCATCGCCGGTGCTCAATTCTATGGTTCCATGCCTTTCAATGGGGTATGCCTCATCCAGGTGGTAAGTGCCAGTACGTTGGCCCAGGACCGGAAAAATCAAACCCATCAAAAGAAAGACCGTTAAGAAGTGTTTGACACTAATCTTAATCATACATTCGTACTATTTCCTTCGCTATTTCCCAAATGGGTTTAATGGCGATCTTCTTTGCAGAGTCAGCTGCCTTTTTAACCGTGATCTCATGACTCGGTTCGGGACTTACCGGTGGCACCGGGCGCAGACGAACCAAACCACCGGTGATCAAAATCACGGCAGTTATAATTCCAGCTACCAATATCCAGTTAGGTCGTTTCATGACATCTTGAATTTTGATATCAGAAATTGCTCAATTTTTATGCCAGAAAATGTATATTTCAGATAATCAATAACATACAAAATCTATTTAAAAAATAGTGTTCGCAATAGAACACGTTGCCTGGGGCAAAAACGAACACCGTTGTAGCAATGGTTCAATGATTTCGGATCACTGCGTCGAGCAGTTCCTTCAGTATTTTGGCGCCTACCATGGAAGTGACACCATTCACATCTCTTTCAGGGTTGTACTCTACCAGATCGGCTCCAACTACGGGAACATGAATCAACTGGAGACAGTTGATCAGTTGCCTTACCGAAATTCCACCTGGTTCATGATGTGAAATTCCAGGTGCAAAGGCTGGGTCCAGCACGTCGAGGTCAACTGAAATATAGACAGGACGTTGAAGAACGGGAAAATTATCTAATGAAAAATCTTTCATTTCCATGGAGAAAACATTGAAGCGTTTCACCTGATCTCGTTGATGCTCTGTGTATGTCCTTATCCCTACCTGATACAATTTATCTGCAAGACGTTCTTCCATAATTCGGGCAAATGGACAGGCATGAGAGTACCTATCACCTTCAAACTCGTCATACAAGTCTCCGTGAGCATCAAAATGGAGAATATCAAAACGTTCTTTTACTTGATTATGGGCCTTGACAATAGGGTAGGTGATAGAATGATCCCCTCCAATGGATACCAGCACCCTGTCCTTACTGACATGAGAACATGTGGCCGTAAAGATTTCTTCATACGAAGAAAAACTAAGGTCGCCAAGTTCTGAAATGCTTTGTAAAGAAAGATCAATTCCGTTTTCTGTGTAGTAGTTAGCTGAGTTGGAATGGTAGGCCTTACGTATCAACGGAGGGGCCTTGGCAGGGCCTTTAAGAAAAGATGATTTATCATCATACAGATAACCCAGGATATCAATTTGAACCATGATCAATTAATAAAAACGGAGCTCAAATCTAGTGGAAAAACAGGTAGGCAATAAAGATAGCAGCGAGAATGCCAACAAAATCGGCGATTAACCCACAGGTCACCGCATACCGGGTATTCCGGATCTTCACCGCACCAAAATAAACGGCAATCACGTAAAGTGTCGTCTCAGTTGATCCCTGCATAACACTTGATAATCTTCCAGCGAAGGAGTCAACGCCATATGTTTTAATGGCATCCACCATCATACCTCTTGCTCCACTTCCACTCAATGGTTTCATAAATGCTGTTGGAAGGCTCGTTACAAAGTCGGTATTTATTCCCATGAGGTCGAACAAAAAAGCTACTCCGTTTTGCAGATAGTCAAGGGCTCCTGAGGCTCTGAAAACACCGACACCTACCAGCATAGCCACCAAAAAGGGAATAATCTTGATGGCTATGGAAAATCCTTCCTTGGCTCCGTCAATAAAGGCATCATACACGTTCACTTTTTTGCGTATCGCAAGTAAGATAAACAGGATGATTACTGAGAACAAGATCAAATTACTGGCTACTGATGAAAATATGGCAATATCATCTTGTGGAAGGGAATTCAGATAAAAAATAAGCCCAACAATCATGATTGTCAGGCTTCCCAGGTAGGCCAGAACTGTTTTGTTGAGCAAGTTAATTTTCTGAACCAGGGAAACAGCGATCAGACCAGCTATGGTCGAGAAGAAAGTGGCAATGAGTATGGGAATGAAGATATCTGAGGGATCGACGGCTCCCAGTTGAGACCTGATTACCATTATGTTGATGGGAAGGATGGTTAACCCGGAGGTGTTTAACACCAGGAACATAATTTGAGCATCTGATGCTATGTCCTTGTTTGGATTGACTTTTTGCATTTCCTCCATGGCTTTAATTCCCAAAGGAGTGGCTGCGTTGTCCAGGCCCATCATATTTGCCGATACATTCATGATCAATGGGCCAAACACAGGGCTGTCAGGGGAGAGGGAAGGAAAAAGTTTTCGTAGAAGGGGACCAACAAGCCTGTAGAACAGGTGAACGATGCCTCCCCGCTCTCCTATCTTCATGATTCCCAGCCATAGGGTCATGGCGCCAGTTAGGCCTAGCGATATGGTAAAACCGGCCTTGGCCATGTCAAGGGTGCTACTGAACATAGCCTGAAAAATTTGGACATCACCAAAAAAAATCAGCTTCACCAATCCGATGATGAAAGCAATAAGGAAGAACCCTACCCAAAGATAATTGAGTACCATGTTACTGGTTGATCAGGTTTAATGTGTGGCAGGCCACAAGGGCAGCGGTTTCTGTTCGTAGTCGGTAAGGGCCTAAACTCACTCGGGTAAATCCATGGTCTTCAGCCAGTTTGAGTTCTTCAGGTGTGAAGTCCCCTTCCGGACCAATAAGGACAACATATGTCTGGTGCCTGGTGGCGAAGTCTTTAAGCTGTATAGGGTTTTTAGGGTCTACATGAGCAATCCCTTTCAAACAGCCGTCCGGTAGCTGGTTAAGAAAAGATTCCAAGTCTTTCCATTGATGTATCATGGGTAAATTAAAGTGACCGGATTGTTTCATGGCTGATATGGCTTTACGACGCATTCTGTCCATCTTAATCTTCTTGCGTTCGGACCGGTTGGTAAAGTAGAAGCTGATCCTTTCAATTCCTATTTCTACTGACTTTTCTATGAACCATTCTGTACGGTCAATATTTTTGGTCGGTGCCAGAGCAATATGAATAGAATAGTATTTTTCCGCGTGTCGATCGTGACTTACTATTTTAAATTCACATTTTTTAGCGTTAGCTACTGTGATCCTGGCTTTAAACAAGGTGCCTCTTCCATCCGCAATGAAGATGACATCTCCATTTCCATGACGTAATGATTTCACACAATGCCTTGATTCTTCTTCATCGAGGTAATGTATTCCGGAAAGAATGTCAGGTTGATAGAAGAGTTCCATTAAAATAATTTGATCATAAACCGGCGAAGGGAAAAATACAAAATTATTTGTTTTGTAATTTCCGTACCAATTGGACGTATCCGGTCATAGCTTCTTCCAGGGTCATTCCTTTTAATTCTTCCCACACCTCAAATTTGGCGATGCCTTTGAAGTCGAAACCAGTCGGTTTCTCTCCTGACACATTACCCTCAGTGGCTTGTTTATAAAATGCGTACAATCGCAAGAGCTCCTCATTGGAGGGCCGGTGATCTAACTTTTTAACGTCAAGGCCTGCCTGGGCAAAATCATCATTGAGTGACATAGTTGCTCTTATTTAGTATATGGCATAAATTATTTCCTGACAGATAGCTACCATTCAGTACAGATATCGGAATTAGCCAGATTTCCAGTATTTTTTTTCACCAATAAACACCGTCAATTCCAAGACCACTAACCCCTTCTGTAACCTAGTTGTTACCTCTCCATATTCCGATCAAACATCAGGTTAAGCGTTGTACCTATGGCAACTCCAATACCCGCTCCTTGTCTTAAATTACCTATTACAGTGCCAAATCAGAGGCCCAGGGCTAATCCAATCCCGGTCACAGCATTAATGCCTTTTTTATAGGTATTGGATGTTTCTAATTAGCTTCTGTGTCCGACAATTAATCAACCATAACACAATCTGGGAGGGTTTATTTACATGGTTCTCTATCGCTTCTCGATAGGTACATAGGCCCGTTCATTGTTTCCGGTATAGATCTGCCTTGGCCTGCCGATGGGTTCGCCACTTTCTCTCATCTCTTTCCACTGGGCGATCCAGCCGGGTAAGCGACCAATAGCAAACATGACTGTGAACATATCTATAGGAATTCCCAACGCCCGATAGATAATCCCCGAATAAAAGTCCACATTTGGATACAACTTCCTTTCGACGAAATAATCGTCCTTCAGAGCTACTTGTTCCAGTTTTTTTGCAATATCCAGGATGGGGTCGCTGATTCCCAATTTATCAAGCACATCATCAGCAGCGTTTTTGATAATCCTGGCCCTGGGATCGAAGTTTTTATAAACTCTGTGGCCAAACCCCATCGAGCGGAAAGGATAGTCTTTGTCTTTGGCCTTGGCCATCCACTTATCCGTATCTCCACCATCTGCTTGAATACCCTCCAGCATCCTGATCACAGCAGAATTGGCTCCTCCATGAAGAGGGCCCCACAAGGCGTTTATCCCTCCTGAAACAGAGGCATAAAGGCTGGCCTGGGAAGAACCGATGATACTAACAGTCGATGTTGAACAATTTTGCTCGTGGTCGGCATGCAGAATCAACAACTGGTCGAGGGCACGTGCTACTACAGGATCAACTTCATAGTCTTCTGCTGGAAGTGAAAACATCATCCGTAGGAAGTTGGACATGTACCCAAGGTCATTTCTCGGATAGATCACAGGATGTCCGATTTCATTTTTATAGGTCCAGGCAGCGAAAGTGGGTAATTTGGCAATGATACGTACAATACTAAGGTCCACTTTTTCCTTCGACCGATTAGGATCAAGGGATTCAGGATAGAAAGCCGTAAGAGCACAAACAAGAGACGAGAGTACCCCCATCGGATGAGAATTAGAGGGGAAACCACTTAAAATGGTTTTGATGTCTTCATGAACAAGGGTATGCTTTAATATCCTTTGTTTAAACACATCAAATACATCCTTTGCAGGTAGTTCTCCATAAATGAGTAAATAAGCTACCTCCAGGAAGGTTGATCTTTCTGCCAGATCTTCTATGGAATATCCTCTGTATCGAAGAATACCCTTTTCGCCATCAAGAAAGGTGATGGCGCTCATGGTAGATCCTGTGTTTTTAAAGCCCCGGTCCAGGGTAATCACTCCACTCTGGCCCCTGAGTTTTCCTATGTCAATGGCAGTTTCATGTTCGGTTCCTTCTACAACAGGTAGCTCATACGTTTCCCCATTTATGCTGATTTTTGCTGATTCTATCATTCTTTCTGTCTAGTTTTCATTTTTTATTACCATGGCCTAATATACGCCGTGGCTACCGAATTTAAAAGGATTATGATCACATAAACACGTTAATTATTCCCCAGGATCAGAGGAAGCCCATCCCCGCCACTTCCAATGACAATTATTTTGGAATTGGGGGAGTTGGCCAATTGTTGCGTTGCCTCTATCCCTCTCATTTTCAATAAATTAGGAGTCAAACTATTACTCACAATCCGGTTGGCAGTAGCTTCACCTTCCGCAGCAATTTTCTTCCGATCAGCCTCCGATCGCTCTTTATCAAGCTTGAATTTATAAGCCAGTGCTTCCTGCTCCTGTTGAAGTTTGCTTTCAATCGCTTTTTTGATGTTCGCAGGTAGTTCCACTTCACGAATGAGCAGGGCATTCATTTTAATATTATTTTTATCACTGCTAAGACTTTTCTCGGCTTCATCGATAATCGTTTGTTCTACCTCGGCACGCTTGGTTGAGTAGATCTCTTCAGCACTATACCGTCCCATCACCTGCCTTACAGCAGACCGGACCTCAGGTATTACCAGCGTCTGGACATATGATTTTCCAAACCGCTCATGAACATAGCCAATCTTGTTAATGAAGGGATTGAAGCGTACTGTCACGTCAACGTTGAGTGAAAGTCCGTTTTTGTCAAGTACACTCATCGATTCTTCAGCGGTTTGTTCTTTCACATTATAAATGTACATGGTGTTCCAGGGAGCTACTATTTGAAATCCCTGACCATAAATAGTCTCCTTGTCAAGGCCATTTCCGAACTTTTTAAATAAAACACCTGCTTCACCGGCTTCAATGGTAAGGAAGGTACTGTTATAGCCAATGAGTACGACGATCAGCACGACCGCACTAATGACCAAGTAGGGTAAAAATCTTCTGTTGTCCATAATTATATGATTAGTTTAAAAGATGAAATTTATTCACAAATTCTTTTGACTTTTTCGAAGTCTTCGTAATATCCGAGTTTATCGGCAATGGTCCAGTCAAGGCAGGCTCCATTGCGATTTCCCATGGCAAATTTAGCATTGCCTCTTTTAGAATAGTAGGTTCCATCGTTTGGATTTAGCCTGATCGCACTCGTGAAATCACTAATGGCATCCGAATGATAGTTGAGCGTATCCAGTGCCCGGCCCCGAAGGTAGTAGGAATCCGGTACATTGGGATTTAGAGTGACAGCCTGTGAATATTCTTTAATAGCATTCTCGAATAATCCAGTCATCAGGAGTGAATTGCCTTTGTGGAGGTAATATCCATAAAAATCAGGATTAAACTTAATGGCTTCGTTGATCTGTTCCAGAGCAGCTCGGTAATCTCCCTTGTCATATAGAGCAAGAAACAGATAATATCGTTCAGATTCATCAGGTCGGTCTGCCATGGCCTGCTTAAAGTTGGCAATGGCCTTGTCGTAATCACCCGACTCGTAATGGGCTTTTCCCAGGACCTTATAGGTAAGGGGAGATGGGCTATGGGAATTCATATAGCGCTCAAACTCTTCCAGGCTTTTTTTATTGTTTCCCAGGTGTTGATATGAATATCCCTTGTACATGTGGATAATGTTTAGGCTGCTATCCAATGCATATGCTTGATTGAAATCCTTAATAGCCATGGAATATTCTCCGCTCTTAAAGTGTGCAATACCCCGGTAATAATAAGCAGGAGTAAATAAAGAATCAGCTTCAATAGCCTTTGTAAAGTAGTTGATAGCCAGTAACTTATTCACAATTAAATAATTATGCCCCTTGTTGAATAGGAATTGGGGTGTTGAAGCTTGTCCTCTGGCAAGGTTGGTGGTTACAGCAAGAAGAATAAAAACAAAACATACCTTTATCATCTGGCTCAAGCATTTTGCATTTATCTTGTTATTTAGGTACTTCAACGATTAAATATTCAATAATATGCCAAAATATTACTTTTCGTTCACTGAATAATGTATTAGATAGATTTTTACCTGATCAGGTGCTGTATCAGGTCGACTGTTCGGCTTCCAGCATACTTAAATTCGTCTTTACAATATCACCCATAGTAGAACATTTCAGGAAAGCGTCATTCTTATGGTGATTCGCCAGTTCCTGGCGCAATTTCTTAATGTTCTTATCAAGTGAAAGAGGGGTAGTCCTCATGGCATTCAGTAGATCCCGTAAAATATATTTTGATGACTTCATCCGGTTGAAAATAAGGCTTCGCTCTTCCAGTTGGTACTGAGCCATCGACTCGGGGGTCATCACTTCCATTCCCAGTTTGATCAAGGCGTTGTTTTGTTTGAAATACTTGGGCATATAAACAGCTTTTCTTCCTTCATATGATTGCTGGTCGAAGTCAATAGCCCTGATCCGGTAGTGCATTTCTTCAAAATCAGGGGTGATGTCGATGACGAAATTACTTGAATGCATATCTCCTAAGAGCCGAACGAAAGTACGCTCATTGAATTTTACAAATTCCTTCGCAATACGCACCTTGTTCAACTGATTATTATCCAGGTGGAACTTTATAAACTGATCTCCGGGCACACCAATGATGTGTTCTTCAACAAGGGTATTTTTATCCACAATAAAGTTGATGCGGTTAGGTGAGAGGAGGTGTTCCAGTTCCAGCCCATAAATGCGTGATGCATCAGCTAGTTTGATGTAGAAGTAGTCAAAATTGTCGTTGATCCCATTAACAATCCGTACTCGGAAGGGTTTTGTATTTCCAAATGGGCACAGGTCGATCCGGTCAATATAAAGATGTTCAATGACTTCAACATTGCCAGATGAAGTGAGGTTGGAATACACCATTTTCAAACGCTGGTGGATGCTTTCTATTTCCGATTGCGAATAAAGGACTGTTTCCCAAAGGGTATCTTCTCCCTTACGATCGTAGAGAGGAATTGAACTTTCATATCGGGTAAGGGCATCGTAATCAATAGCTTCAGCCTCACGCTTATGATTTCTCAAGTACTCCCTAAGTGGCCGGTTAATGGGATAGATCCGCTTTTTTTTAGTGATCAAAGCCATTGGTCAAAACTAGGGGAAATATGTAAGAAAATCAGAGTAGCCCTCATTTTGCGATTATGATTGACCATGTTTCGTCATTCACCGATTATTTGGCAGGTTTCACCGATTTTTACGGTAAATAGCGCTGCTTGCCAGATTAGGTTTGTTCATTATTAATCTAAAAACAACGAATTATGTCAAACTCACAAAGCGGCCGGCTCGGATTTGGGATCATCCTGATTTTGGTTGGCTCACTCTTCCTTCTGGATAATTTAAACCTTATCCCATTTGATATTATGTACAATCTGTTTCGCTGGCAGACGATCCTGATTGTAATAGGACTGGTACTTCTTGCCACCAAACCTAATAAAGGCGCAGGACTGGTACTTCTTGCTATTGGAGTTTTCTTTCTTTTGCCTGACATCCTTCACATGCCATACTTCAGATTTCGTTTGTTTTGGCCTGTATTACTCATTTTCCTGGGATTCATGTATATCCTGAGACAACGTGGATACAGTGGGCGATCCAGTGTGGTACCGGATGGAAGCATGGATTACCTGGAAGATACCAATGTTTTTGGTGGTGGAGAGGTAGTGGTTACTTCAAAGAATTTTAAAGGAGGTAAGGTCACTTCCATATTTGGGGGAAGCAATTACAACCTTACTTCCGCTAAACTGGCAGAAGGAATAAACATTATCGATTTTTTCGCCTTGTTTGGTGGAGGTACATTTGTGGTGCCGTCTGATTGGAATGTTAGAGTAGAGGTAACTTCTGTATTCGGTGGTTTCTCTGACAAACGGATTCCTACCAAGGACAAAAAAGAGGAAAGCAAAGAGTTATATCTCAAAGGTTTTGTACTTTTTGGTGGTGGGGAAATCAAAGGTTATTGATTAACCCGGAAAATTCAACAGAATATTCCACCCAGTGGGCTGGTAAATATTAAATTATTGATAATCTGTTATTTAGGTGTCATATAAACTTTATTTATAAAAAATATAATACCCAAATATGGGTATTCAATATTAAGCAATATGCCGGGGTTAACCCTTTCATAATTAATAATCAATAGTTATCAATCATTTTAAATCGTTATTCTTGAAAGTGTCATGAATAACGCGGGTTAAAGGGAAGTAGATTTAACAGGGGGTCCGTTGTTCATGCCTCCCTGTTCTATTTGTTTTAAGTACTGTATCTTCGGGTGATGCTCAACCCATTCTCATTTCGCTCATCATACCGCAGGATTTATTGGATGGTCTGGGGTGTGTTGGCCCTTGGCTACGGGATAATTTCCTTCTTTCTTTTTGGATTTACCCTGTACGAAGTTGTTGTTGATGCGGTCGTGTTGTGTTCTAGTTTTGCTCTGGTGGGCCTGGTCGTTTGGAATGTTGTGAAATATACTGGCATCGACCTGGACAACGTTATCAATGCCCTGGTTACACATATCTCTGCAGCGGCGGTATTGTTGATTGGTTGGTCCGCCTTTGCTCAATCAATATTAGCATTCCTTCTGCCTGAGCAAAAGCAATATTACCGGTTATGGACTACCAATCATTTTTACCGTTTGGCCATTGCCGCAGTTCTTTATCTGTTTTTGATCCTCAATTATTATTTACTTATTTATTATGATGGGTATCGTCAACGGAAAGAGCATGAACAAAAGCTCAATGAACATTTGAATTCGGCACGATTAAACATGTTAAAGGCACAAATCAATCCTCATTTTATCTTTAACAGTCTTAACTCTATCAGTTCTCTCACACTCACAAACCCTGAAAAAGCCCATGAAATGGTTATCAACTTATCCGAATTCCTTCGATATACGGTTGGAAAATATGAGGAACAGTTTGTGTCATTGAAAAATGAGATCCAGGCCATCAGGCATTATCTGGAAATCGAGCAGGTACGCTATGGGGATCGATTGACCCTGGATATAGCTTGCGATATACAAGATGAAGGCTGGGAGGTGCCTGCCCTGATTGTACAGCCATTGCTTGAGAATGCAATCAAACATGGTCTCCATGAACGGGCTGATCAAACAATGATTTCTGTGACTTGTATGTCTAAATCAGGAAACACATTGGATATTTCAGTATCCAATGAATATGATGAGGATGGAGTTGTTCCAAAAGGCGAGGGTATAGGGCTTGTTAATGTAACCAACAGGTTACAACTCCTGTATCATCGTTCAGATTTGCTCAGCATAAATAAATCAGATGGGACGTTTATTGCTACGCTAACCATACCCAAAAGATGATCCGAACTATTATTATAGATGATGAACAACCGGCCAGAGAAATCCTTAAGGTCTATTTGGGTCGTATGCACGGAATTCAGCTCATTGGGGAAGCAGGAAATGGGTTTGATGGGATAAAACTGGTGAATTCAGAAAAACCTGACCTCATCCTGCTGGATATCCAGATGCCGAAAATCAATGGTTTTGAGATGCTGGAGTTGCTGGAGGTTAACCCTAAAGTCATTTTCTGTACGGCATATGACGAATTTGCTATTAAGGCGTTTGACAACAATGCAATAGATTATCTGCTTAAACCATTTACCTATGAGCGACTAGTATCTGCAGTTGAGAAAGTTCAGGTGGACAAGAAACAAATACAAGAACTACGCAAGCACGGAAAAGCGACATACCTTCCGGACCAGCACCTTTCAAGAGTTGTCGTCAAAACCAATAAGTCGATCGACATCATCGATGTACAAAAAATTTGTTTTCTGGAGGCCCAGGACGACTATGTTGAGATCAATACGGGCCAGGCAAAATGGTTAAAGCAACAGACCATGAATTATTTTGAAAACTCTTTGGATGAGCAACAATTTGTAAGGGTCCATCGAAGGTTTATTATCAATGTGGTAAGGATAAAAAAAATTGATAAACTGGGTAAAGAGACTTATTTGGCTTTAATGGATGACAGCAATACCATACCCATCAGCAAATCGGGATATCAACGGTTAAAAGAGGTCCTTAAATTGTAAACTTGTATCTAATGATATTAGATCAATTTGACGTCGGTAATCACTTCCAGTAAAGCAGGGCCATTCTCCTGAAACAGCATCTTCATACCGTTTTCTAATTTCATTTGATCCTCAACCCGCATTCCCCAGGCTCCACATGATTGCGCAAAGGATGCAAAATCAGGATTTGACAAAGAGGTTTGCCACACATCGAATTTACCCGCCTGTTGTTCTTTAGATATTTTACCCAGTTCATAATTATTCAAAACTACAACCTTGATAGGCATTTTGTATTTTACAAGTGTCGATATTTCAGCCAGATATTGACAAATACCGCCATCTCCGGCAACAGCAACTATTGGCCTTGAATTTCCTACTGCTGCAAAAGCCCCCATCGAGGCAGGCAAAGCAAAGCCAATGGAGCCCAGATATCCTGACATCAGGAAATCATGGGAGTCAGACTCAAAATATCGTCCGAATGAATATGCATTGTTACCGACATCCACACACATGACAGCATTGCCAGGGGCATATTTATTTAATGCCTCAAATACCGCAATTGAGCTTAATCCTTTAGAGCTTGTTTCCTTTAGTCGTTTTGTCTTTTCTTGCTTCCATAGCTTCCAACGCTCTTTGATTTCAGGCCGCTGGTCAACCGTGTCCATACTCCCGGACAATTGGTCCTTCAGCGCTTTAACGGTTACTGAGATCTCACCCCAAACCGCTACATCGATCTTATGAAATTTGCTGAGGGCCAATGGATCGAAATCAATTTGAATAGTAGGTTTGTGGTCTGTTATCCCGGTGTGATTGGAGAAAGATGCTCCTACAACTAATAATACATCGGCTTCATTCATAAACCAGGAAGCAATGGGCGTGCCACTGCGTCCAAGTACCCCGCACCCAAGAGGATGATGATCTGCGATCAGTCCTTTGCCCTTAAAAGTGGTGAGTACCGGAGCATTGATTTTCTCGGCAAAATCGATCACCTCAGCTTTACAATTGCGGGCTCCATGGCCCATAATAGTTACCGGTCTCTTGCTTTTTTTCAATAGCTCAATGGCCTGGTCCAGCGCCTCTTTCGGAGGTGCGATTTTGGTAGATGTTATTCTGCCTTCTGGCGTTTCAGCCATTTCATTTTCTCCAACGGCCTTGGTTTGAACTTCATCAGGGAAGGTAAGGTGTACCACATCCCTTTTCAGAAGCGCATGTTTGATCGCCAGGGCCATAAGTTCGGCATGTTTGCTATCGGTTTGTACACGGTGATTAAATTCTGCAACTGTACTAAATGCCTGGACCAGGTCCACTTCCTGGAAATTCCCCGTTCCTATTACCTGGGTGGCCACCTGTCCGGTCAACGCCAGTAGGGGAGCCCGGTCAACCTTAGCATCCCACATGCCTGTAAATAAGTTGGTTGCGCCGGGTCCGGCTATAGTGAAACAGGCTGCAGGCTTCCCAGTGAGCTTACCATATGCCGAAGCAGCAAAGGCCGCTGCTCCTTCATGACGGATACCGAAATATGTTAGTACTCCTTTCTCTTCAGCCCTACGCATGGCGTCAGCAAATCCGAGATTCGAATGACCCACCATTCCAAATACTCTGTCCACCCCCCAATTGATCATGGTCTCTACCATCACATCCGATATGGAAACCTTGTGTTGGCCCTCGCTTTCAATTCCCACAAAGACCTCATCACCTTCTACCTTTACCGGGAAGGTGGCTACACCATCATCAAATCCCGGAGCTTTGCCGGTGCAAGGATGATAATCCCATCCATGCCAGGGACATCTTAAAAGACCATTCTCAATGGACCCTTCACCAAGTGGCCCGCCCTGATGTGGACACCTGTTGTCCAAGGCACAAAATTTACCTTCAAAGTGAACCAGGCAAATATTGGTATGTTCGGCAGTTACACTTTTTACACGCCCATCAGCCAGCTCGTGGGTATTTTCAAGAACTTTAACCCAGGTTAATTTTTTACTCATATTAGTTTCCATTGGTTCCGGCAAAAGGTATTCCTGTGAGTTGATGCATTTGATAATTATAAGTAGAAAGGTCTTTCATCGAAAATTGGTCAATATGGGAATGGCCACAGGCTCGGGCCACCACCTGGATCAATTGCCGGCTGGCGGTGAGAAAATTGTTCAACTGGAATGCCGAGGTCTGAATATCAATTCGCTTTCTAAGATCCGGGTTTTGTGTGGCAATCCCTACCGGACAGTTGTTGGTATTACATGCTCTCATGCCCAGGCATCCAATCGCCTGAATGGCAGAGTTGGCCAGGGCCACACCATCAGCACCTAACATCAATGCTTTACAGAAGTCATCAGCAATGCGTAGGCCGCCGGTGATGATAAGTGTAACATGATCCCCATGGGCATCAAGATATTTTCTGGCTCTTGCCAGCGCGGGTATAGTAGGAACATTGATATTATCCCGAAGTATGGTTGGCGCAGCCCCTGTTCCGCCACCCCGGCCATCCAGGATGATATAGTCCACGCCTACATCCAGGGCAAATTGAATATCTTCTTCAATATGGCTGGCAGCCAGCTTAAATCCAATGGGGATTCCGCCGGTATAATTCCTGACTTTGTCGGCAAATTCTTTAAAGTCATCCACCGTCTTCATTTCAGTAAACGTAGCAGGGCTAATGGCCGAATGGCCGGATTCGAGTCCGCGGACAGCAGCGATCTCTTCAGTTACTTTGCTGCCGGGCAAGTGACCCCCTGTACCTGTTTTTGCGCCTTGCCCCCCCTTAAAATGAAAAGCCTGGACATGATCCAATTTATCCCATGAAAAACCGAACTGCGCAGAAGCCAGCTCGTAAAAATACCGACTGTTGCTCTCTTGCTCTTCCGTAAGCATTCCTCCTTCGCCGGAACATATTCCGGTTCCCGCCATTTCTGCCCCCCTGGCCAATGCAATCTTAGCTTCACGGGATAAGGCACCAAAACTCATGTCAGAGACAAACAGCGGTAAAGATAATTCCAGGGGTTTGTTGGCGCTGGGTCCGATGATCAGGGAAGTATTAACCTCTTGGTCATCAAGCAGGGGCTTTTTTGCCATTTGAGCTGGTAAAAATTGGATATCCTGCCACTGTGGCAAGGTATTTCGGTCAACCCCCATGGCTGCACTGAACCCATGCATGCCTGTATTCTTCAACCCATGACGCGATAGCTCTCCAATATACCGGGTGTAAGGTTCAGTTTCTTCAGGGTGGGTATCCGCGTACGTTCCTAGGTACGCTTCCCTGTTAAAAGGTTGAGGGCGTTGCACTTCAAAAGCCTTCACCTCACCAAAATCAATCAATACTTCACCGTTTTTAATAACCTCATGAAATTTATGAAGGTATTCGCTGTTGTTGTATTCACTCACACCGGTGTCCAATCGATAGTCCCAATTATGAAGACCACACACCAGGTTCTGTCCAACGATTCGACCATCAGACATGAGGGCTCCTCGATGCTGGCATCTTCCATACAATACCGAAACTCTATTGTCATATTTGATAATGACCAGATCCGTGTTAGAAACAATTCGATGGAGCGGTTTTCGGTCCCCCAACTCGTCCAGTTTGGCAAGACATATCAAATTTTCAGGCATATGCTAAACTACAAAAAATTTATATGCCTGTATAATACCCAGAATGATAAAGATGGTACCAAGGGAGCGATCAACCAGGGCATAACTTGATGAAAGGTGTTGCCTGATATAGGTTGACGATTTGGCAAAGAGTAGTAAGGCTAACAACTTACCAAAAAATACTCCCGATAAGAATATGTAGAGATTCACTCCAATGAAGTCCACAATATGATAGGGAGCGATAAATGCAAGGGCAAACAACCAGAAAGGTATGGCCTGTGGATTGAGTAGGGCTACCACGATTCCCTGAAAAAATTCATTTGAATGAACTTTGAGTTTTACACCGCCAACGGGGGTTGCAGAACGAAGGAAAAAGTACAACCCTACACTCAGAAAAAACAGGACAATTAGTAATTCCAGGGCCCAATGATGCCGGAGATATTGCTCTATGTACAATCCAAAGCTGATGGCTACAAAAGCTTCAAGGATCTCAACAAGAGAAGATCCAAGGGCAAATTGCATGCCTTTCTGATAAGACTTTTTAATCGATATATTCATTACTGATAGATTGATTGCCCCAAATGGGATGGCGCCGACAAAACACGCTACCAGTCCATAACAGAAATGTGATATAAAAGCCGGCATGGGATCCTATCAATTAATTGTGCTCTCTCATAAGGTTTTCTGCGACCAGGTATGACCGGATGACGAGATAAAAACCATTATGTATTAAAAAAAGTTTCCGGACGGCTGTAATTGCTGTCTGCCGGCGTAAAAGAACACTACCAGGTCAAGGTTCTGATATTTTCAAGGCCTCCAGGGCAATTTTAACATGTTTCCTGGCCAGCCACTGATGATGGAAAACCATAACAACGGACCCGGTCTTATTGGCTACATAAGTGGACCTGCCGGGAAGAAGGCCCAACAATCCGGATGGCACACCGAATCGTTTCCGGACCACCTGGTCCGAATCGCTAAGCAGGGTAAATGGCAGGTTGTAATGTTGAGAGAATTTAAGATGACTGGAGGGGCTATCACTGCTGATTCCAATGACTTTACAATCATACTCCAGAAAGTCCCCCATTGCATCCCTGAATGAGCAGGCCTCTGCAATACAACCGGGTGTTTCATTTTTTGGATAGAAGTAAATAATCAGGTTGTACTTTCCGATATGGTCCTTTAGATCAAAGAACTGGTTGTTCTGATCTTTAAGAATAAACAAGGGGAGAGGTTCACCAATACCAAGACGCCGGCGCATAGGTCTGTTGTCTGATCATCCGATGCAAATAACGCCAATTAGTCGATGGAATAGAAACGGATACTTAATGTGGCAAATACTTACGGACGATACCATAAATGAAGGTGCCAAGCATGGCAGCAGCTACAAATACGGCAAACACGGTATACCCGGCCCCCAACAGGATAAACATCATTCCTGAACAAACACCTGTGAGCGCCCACCCCATTCCAAAAATTATTCCACCAAAAATATAACGGGGCCATGTTTTGTTTTTGTCATTAAATGATTTGTTCACACCCTTGATGGTTTTGATCTTACCCCGCCGGAACAACTGGGTGATGATAAGACCCATGGTTACTCCTGACAAGATGATCCCATACATGTGAAAAGATTGAAAGTGAAACATTTCAATAATGCGAAAGGTTGAAACAGCTTCCAGTTTCCACATTCCAAACCCGAATAAAAATCCGATGACGATATATTTGAAGTATTTCATGGTCTTTAGCTTAAAATGGGATATTTAAAATTGCCGGAAGAATGAACCAGGTCATCAACAAACCGCCGATGAAAAATCCAATAACAGCTATCAGAGAGGGCAACTGTAGATCACTTATACCTGAAATGGCGTGACCCGATGTACAACCGCCGGCATACCGGGCGCCAAATCCAAGTAAAAATCCTCCACCAACAATGATGATCAAACCCCGTAAGGTAAATAAGGACTGCCAGGAATAGATATCCCAGAATTCAGGAACATGGGGATTCACCGCATCACTACCCGGTACAATCGGTACGTTTCCCGGAGCAAACATTGGTTGACCGGAGATCCGGTTGAGAATTTCAACTGTCCCGGAAGATACATGGGCTTGAGAATCGCCGCCGAAATAGTTGGCCGCAATATAACCGCCAAAAAGAGCACCCAGAGCAACCATCAGGTTCCATCCTTGTTTTTGCCAATCAAAATTGAAAAAATCGGCATAGTTTCCTGCACCATCGGCTGCACACATTACCCTTAGGTTATCCGATAATCCAAATTCTTTACCGAAATAAAATAGTAAGAATACGGTAGAACCGATTACAAAAGTTCCCATCCACCAAGGCCAGGGTTGGCTGATAAAATCATGAATCATTTGAAAATACTCTTGCATGTCTGTACTGGTTTATTATGTAAAGGTCAATGCTAGATGCGAGTTAAAAAATGACATGAATCATATTTATAAATTTATTAAATATCAATATTTAATTTGATATATAGCAGCATAAATTAGTATTAGGAGGTAAGAAATAATAAATTTTGTATCAATGTAAAATCACCAGATGTCGGCGTATATTTATTGGAATCATAAATATTCAGGTTGGAAAATCTAAAAAATGATGCAGATCATAGTTAAGAGGTTCAGTGCAGGTTAACTATGCATAAAACCTGAATACCATGGAAAAACAGTTTGATAGAATACCTGAGCACTTGAAGCCCAAAAACCGGGGTACCGATACCTTGTTCCAAAACTCTTTGATTGAAAGGCTCACTCGAACCCATATTTCCATACCGGTTACCATGCACGGCCTTATAGTGATCGGCTTTGTGTACCTTAGTATGTTCAGATTTCATATTGGTTTTTGGCGCTTTGCCATCCTTTTTATCGGAGGCTGGTTTACCTGGTCACTGGCAGAGTACTGGGTACATCGCTGGCTCTACCATGTGAAGACTGAGAACAAACTATTGCTCAGAATTCAGCATGTTGGACATGGAATACATCATCAGTATCCCAAGGACCCTACTCGGCTGGCTATGCCTCCTGTCCCGGCCCTGATCATATTAACCATATTTTTTTCCATATTTTATTTGATCTTCCATGTTTATACTGTGGCATTTTTTCCCGGTTTTTTACTTGGCTACCTGCTCTATATCTCTTTGCACTATGCGCAACACCGCTTTAAACCTCCTCGTTTTCAACCGTTAAATGGTTTATGGAAATGGCATGCACTGCATCATTACAAGTATCCTGAGACCAAGGCTTTTGGTGTATCTACTCGCATTTGGGATTACGTTTTTGGTACCACTCCTGATTAACTAAGGGCTTTCTCTATTATTTCTTAAAATGTTTTGAAATTCTGAAATCAATTGACCCAATGTGGTTAATTTTGAGCAAAACAACCGCATGATGGAATCAACGCACGGTCATTGTCGGGATTGCCGGATCAGGTATTTCGGTAAGCTCCAGGGAATTGGAGAGGAAGCGCTTGAGGCGATCGATACAAGCAAGACTTGCAACATGTACAAAAAAGGGCAGCGGCTTATTCAGGAAGGCACGCGCCCTCTGGCCATCTATTGTATTAAACAGGGCAAGGTAAAGGTTTCTAAACTTGGACAACAAGGGAAAGAGCACATTACGGCCATATTGAAGGAAGGCGACCTGGTTGGATACAGGGCTATGTTGAGTGATTCATTATTTCATGTTTCCGTTGAAGCCCTGGAGGATGTAGTGGCATGTCACATCCCGCGTGATCAATTTTTGAAGTCATTCCAGTCTGATAAAGTTCTTAATACCACCCTGATCCGGGACTTGTCCGCCGAGGTGATCAGTTTAACCAATGTTATTACTGATATTGCCCAAAAACCAGTGAGGGAAAGGACTGCAGCAGCTCTGATTCTCCTCAATGATGTATATAGAAACAGGTTGGAGCAGTCGGAGGAAACACCTGAGATTAATCTTACGAGAGAGAGCCTGGCAAATATGGTGGGTACTGCTACTGAGACCCTCATTCGAATCATTCACGATTTCAAGGAGGAAGAACTTATTAAGACGTCCGGCAGAAAGATCCAATTGGTTGATATAAAACGTCTCCAGCGGATCGGTGGTATTTACTAACCCCTTGTTGATTCTTTAATGATGGCAGTCAGATGCTGACTAGACCTTGATAAAAATTTTCTTACGATAAAGTATATACCCGATTAGCCAGCAGCCCAAGACATGAAACAGGGCAAAAAGTAATGAGCCGAAGGTAGGAGTGACCATAGGCCTAAAAACGCTATCATAGAACCATGCATAAAAATTTTGGTCTCCAATATGTATGATAAAGTAGATCTTCACCCATAAGATGGAAAGGATGTAAATAAACAAGGGATTCATCCCGAACACCAAAAATGGAGCAATCCAACCCTTTTTACCTTTTATGTCAATGATATAGGTCAGCAGACCAAGAACTACAGCGGCAAGCCCTGAGGTGACCATCACAAAAGAGCTGGTCCACAATGATTTGTTAATAGGCATTGCAAGGCTCATTGTATAGCCAACGAGCAGAAGGATATTGCCCAGGATAAGCAGGTGAGCCACAACATCTAGTGACTTGAACCTCTGGATCAGATGACCAATAAAATAACCGGATAACACGGATACAATGGCGGGTAGGGTACTCAAAATACCTTCCGGATCAAAAGCTATTCCCTTACCATGCCACATGTGCGACTCTCCCATTACCCAGCGATCGAATCTAATGACGATGTTGCCGGTCAGGCTAAAGGGGTCAGGTCCTCCAAATCCAAAAAGCACAAGCCAATAAAATAGTAACATACCTAACGAAATGTAAATGAGGGTTTTTTGGGAGGCAATATTGCGGATCAGCAGAGCTGCGAAGAAATAACTCAACGCAATACGTTGAAGTACTCCCAGGTAGCGCAAGTGGCTCAGTTCTTTGTTGTAAAAAGGGAATAAATGAAGTAACCAGGAAAGAAAAAAAATGAACAAAGTCCGGCGGATCACTTTTCCATAAAATGATCGAGCAGGCTGTGCTGCATATTTTTTAAACGAAAAACTCATCGCTAGCCCTACGGCCACCAGAAAGAACGGAAAGACCAGGTCGGTTGGCGTATAACCATTCCATTCGGCATGTTCAAGGGGAGAGTAAATATGTGACCAACTCCCGGGCGTATTCACCAGGATCATGAAAGCAATAGTCATCCCCCGGAAGACGTCCAGTGATACTAATCGTTGATGTGTTACAGATTCCGGTAGCATGCCCAAGTATATTTCAATTAACCAAGAAAAAAAACTTACCGAAGGGTTACCTTCAGGGGATGGATCATATTAAGTATTGCTAATAGGTAATATTGTTATACGTTTTTGCGTTTTTTTATTGGTTGACTGAAAAATCAATCAAAGTAAGGATGTTTGATTAAAAAGGGTTTCGTTTCTTGAGACCCTTTTTTCTTTAAAATACTTGGGTATTTCTGGCATCTATTTCAAATTCTCGTTAACTTACTGGGCTTATCAACACACCGCAATTATGAAAAATACCTTCATTACCTATTGCATTGCCCTTTTTATCTTCTTGATGATAAGTTGTGGCGGAAGCGAGTACTCTCATGAGGGGGCTGAAGAAACAAGTACTGCAGCCGAAACGGCCACAGGAGCTGCCAGTAACGATGATGAATCCTCCTATTCCGGGAATACGGTTGTAGGAGTGGTTCATGAGGTGACTGATTTTGCCAAATGGGAAAAAGCGTATACTGAGAAATCAGACCCACAAGCAAGGATTGGTTATATTCAGAGTATTGATGATCCTAACCTCGTGGCTGTTTTTGAGTTTACCAAAAGTCACGATGCTGCAAAAGCACGATTTGAAGATCCTGAATTCAAACAGGTTATGGCAGACGCCGGAGTAAAATCCAAGCCCGTACTGACCTTTTACGATATGAAATATCTTCGGTCGGAAAAAAGCCCGGATCCCTACAGAATAGCCTTGAACCACAAGGTGAAAGATTATGCGACCTGGAAAAAAGCCTTCGATAGTGATGAGCAGCGTCGAAAAGAGGCTGGCCTGACCCTCATTGGGATGGCCACTGCTCCTGATGATCCCAATCTCGTGTATATGATGTTTGCCACTGCCGATTTGGATGGAGCGAAGGAGATGCTGGCGAGCAACGAATTAAAAAAAGTAATGGAAGAAGCGGGGGTTATTGGGAAACCAAATGTCATGTTCTGGAAGGCCATTGAAAGCAACTTACCTGTTCATGACACTGAATAAAAGTAGAACATAGCCTGAAGTACTGTTTCAGATTGGGTCCTTCTGACCGTAACCACCACCTCCCGGGGTTTCGATCGTGACCTGATCGCCTGGCATTACGTCAAAGGAAGCAATGCCTTCAAGGGCGGCGTGCCTCCCGTCTGAAGAAGTTAAATATTGCGAGCCGCAAGATCCATCTTCTCCCCCTTCTAATCCATATGGAGATACCTTCCTGTGTTGAGAAAGAATGGTACAGGTAAGGGGCCGGAGAAAGAGAAACGAACGGGTAAGACCATTTCCACCTTTCCATTTACCCAGGCCACCGCTGTTCTGGCGAATAGCAAAGGTTGTGAGTCGTACCGGGAACCGATGTTCGAGGATTTCAGGATCTGTGATTTTGGTGTTCGTCATGTGTTGATGTACTCCATCACTGCCATGAAAGCCAGGTCCCGCACCGGTTCCTCCAGCAATGGT
>Ga0114931_10002580_pt1 | contig 23028 bp, 16 predicted proteins | sample 2SBtaG_FD_89579 | JGI IMG/M metagenome (GOLD analysis project Ga0114931, IMG submission 89579) | Deep subsurface microbial communities from Kolumbo volcano to uncover new lineages of life (NeLLi) - 2SBTROV14_V59a metaG | ecosystem: Environmental > Aquatic > Marine > Volcanic | place: Kolumbo... | reverse complement strand
GCCTCGAGCTCCGACCAGCGTTGATAGAGGTGCTCAAGCTGGTCCTGGGCCGTTTTCAGTTCATCATTGACCGAGGCGATGGCGGCACTGCCCTGGCGGTAAAAGGATGGCTCGGCAAGACGTGTCTGCAGTTCACCGGTACGGGCTTCCAGTGATTCGATGGCGCCGGGCAGGTTGTCGAGTTCCTGTTGTTGCCGGTAACTGAGTTTTTTTACAGGTTTCTTCCGTGCTGAGGTGATGGTCTGTTGATTCCGTGATGCGCCGGACCGGGGTACGCAGGGATCATTGACGGGTCGCTGGCGCTGCCAGTCCTGGTAGCCGCCGACATATTCCCCGACCCGGCCGCCGCCTTCCAGCACCAGGGTGCTGGTCACGACATTGTCGATAAATTGCCGGTCGTGGCTGACCAGCAGCAGGGTGCCGGTGTATTCAGCCAGCAGATCCTCCAGCAATTCCAGGGTTTCCACGTCCAGATCGTTGGTGGGCTCGTCCAGGACCAGCAAATTTGAGCGTTTGGCGAACAGCCGCGCCAGCAACAGGCGGTTGCGCTCTCCCCCGGAAAGTACGCTGACCGGGCTGCGGGCCCGTTCGGGCGTGAACAGAAAATCCTGCAGATAACCGATGACATGCCGGGGCTGGCCGTTAATGGACACTTCCTGTTTGCCATGGGCGACGTTATCCATGACGCTCAAGTCGGGATCCAGTTGCCGGCGGTGTTGATCAAAATAGGCCAATTGCAGATTGGTACCCCGGACCACCTGCCCCTGAAGCGGCGCCAGCTCCCCCAGCAGCAGTTTCAGGACAGTGGTTTTACCGGCACCGTTGGGGCCCATGATGGCGACCCGATCACTGCGCTGAATGAGGGTGGAGAAGTTTTTCAGCAGCAGCTGATCACCATACCCGGCATCCACACCCAGGACCTCAATGACCCGTTTGCCGGAAGCATCGGCCTGCTGAGCCTGCATGCGGGCGGTGCCCGGTTGCTCGCGCCGGGTCTCGCGCAGGCGGCGCAATTCAATGAGTTTGCGAACCCGGCCCTCGTTGCGGGTTCGGCGAGCCTTGATCCCCTGGCGGATCCAGATTTCCTCCCGGGCGAGCTTTTTATCAAATCGGGCCTGCTCCAGCTGTTCAGCGTGCAGGCGTTCCTCACGCCGGCGCAAATAGTTCTGGTAATCCCCGGGCCAGGATCGCAGCCGGCCCCGATCCAGCTCGATGATGCGACTCGCCAGGTGATCCAGAAATTGCCGGTCATGGGTGGTGAAGAGCACGCTGCCCCGAAAGCCCAGCAACATCTTTTCGAACCACTCAATGGTCTCCAGATCCAGGTGGTTGGTGGGTTCATCGAGCAGCAGCAGTTCCGGATCAGTGGCCAGGGCCCGGGCCAGCAGCACCCGGCGCTGATAGCCGCCAGACAGCCCGGTGTACTCCGCGCCCGGATCCAGGCTCAGGCGTGAAATGACGGTGTCGATATGCCGATCCGGCTCCCAGCCCTGCAGGCTCTCAATGCGCTGTTGCAAGGTTGCGGTATCTGCTGTGGCCTGGGGGTCACGGCTGAGGCGGTGATATTGATTCAGGACATCGCCGAGCGCACCCCAGGCGCCACTCACCACTTCGCGTACCGTGCCCTGCAGATCCGCGGGAAAATGTTGCGGCATACTGGCCAGGCGTAATCCCGGCTGGCGCCACAGTTCGCCGGCATCGGCCTGCAGGTCGCCGCTGATAATGCCGAAGAGGGTGGATTTTCCCACCCCGTTGGCCCCTATAAGGGCGATGCGTTCGCGCGCCTCGATCCGCAGCTGGAGGTCTTCCAGTAACAGCGGGCCGCCATAGCCCTGTTCGATGCCACTAAGGGTCAGTAAGGCCATGCATTAGGAGCGTACGCGAGGCTGGGTACAGCTGGAGAACGGAAGGGGTTTGTCACAAAAGCGTCCAATCGGGGTCGCAAATGAAGCATATTGACGTTCAATTATTTAGTGGTTCAAAGTACTGCCAGGGCCGCCGCGGCGAGCAGCAATACCACGCCCAGCAACATCAACATGACCGGGCCCCGGCCAGAGGCCGGTTCCGCGCTGTCGTCGCTGCCCGCCTGCTGTACAGCTGCGCCGACAGTAGCAGCCTCGGGTTCGATGGCAACGGACTGTACGCCACCGGCTGCGGTCACATACAGCACCTGGGTACCTGCCAATACATCATGCAGTGCCCGTTTGTTTTTGAAGGCAGCCATGATGAAGCCGAGGTACAGGGGAATGGCTGAGATCACATAGCAAAAGGTTCGCCACAGGGCCCGTAACAGACCCACGCGCTCACCGTCCCGGGTCGCGACATAAAGATCGAAGCAGCGTTTACCCGGTGTCGCCTGGTGCTCGTGGCTCAGAGGAATGGCGAAATAAAACCAGCCGAACAAAATCTCAACGGCGAAAACTGCGACGGACACCATCGTTTGATCCGTTTCACTGGAGCCCAGTATGCCCATGGCCATCGCCACAACGGCGGGCAACAGGATGACGACCATGACAATCAGGCCAATGATGATTCCATCGACCGAGATGGCCGCCAGGCGCACCCAGAAGCCGGCCTTTGGGTTGTGCGGATCCGGCGGCCCGCTATACAACTCCTGGCCTTGTTTGTCGCGCATTCGCCCACTCGCGATCAGATAGACATCGATGGCCCACCAGATCCCGAGGCCGCCAAGGGTGATCAGCATGAGAATGCCGCTCAAGACTTTGTCGAGGTAAAAACGGTGCACCCCGAGGCCACCAAGAAAGTAACACAGCAGGTAGGCTGTAGATTTGGATTTGGATTTCATATCAGGCCTGTTCGGTTGATGTTGTTATGACCTGACGCCCTGCGGTAGCAATCCACCGGCGCCTCCCCAAGATGATGGCTGTCGTTTTCGCCCGACACTCTGCGGGCAGCCCATTGCCTTCCCTGGATCCATTTCTAGCCGCCAATATAGAACAATGCATAATAAAATCAAATAGATATCCGGTATCGCGGGTGGCAGGTTAAAGTTGGCATATGGATTGCAATTCCTAAAACAAAACCTTAACAGCGTGCCAGGAGTCATAAACATGAACCGTTACATTCAGCTTGAACACAGCCGCCTGTGCACCGACGTGGCCGAATTACAGCAACGTCTGGTGGTCAGCAGCCCGGGTATCGGTCTGCGCTCACGCAGCGTGCATTCCTTTCTGAGTCAACTGTACCGCTACAAAAAGGATTTATTGAAGGATCTGGATATGCGCATGGCCGAAGCGGATCGGCCGGAGCGCACACTGAACTGATCTGCGCGGCCCTGAACCCCTCCGAGACACAAAGTCTCGTACTCCATAACCCGGCCCAGGCCGGGTTCTTTTTTTGCCGCGGCTGCGACTTGCCTATGTGTGTGGCATCCGTGAAGATGCAATCTTTGCAAGTATCTATCGGGCACTACAATGTACGGTGATAAACCTCTGGCCTCCGAAGATCTGGAAGCGCGCATCCCCGTGGGCTTCCAGGCGCTGGGGATCGGCGTGCGCCTGGTGGGGATTGTGGTGTTACTGGTGGGCCTGTGGGCGGGGGTGCGGATCATCATCGAGGCGTTTGCCCTGTATCAGGAGCCGGCCCGTATCGAACGCTTTGCCCAGGCCATACAGTCAGGTTCCAACATTGATGGTATGTTCGGCGATGTACTCGACAAGGCCCTCGACAACAAGGCCACGGATACGCCGGCCAAGGCACGCAAGGGAGGTGGCTCCGGGCTGCGTGTTTCCTATTTCGCGGCCTGGCTGATCGTGATGCTGCTGATGTTTGTCATCGGTACTTTGGCCATGACCGCCATTGCCACCGGTGGGCAACTGGCGCTCTATGATTTACAGGTACGCCAGTATTCCCGGGCCCTGGTACGCGAGTGGCGGCGCCTGCAGCGCGAACCCTAAACCGGGCTGCTGTCGCCGCGCCCGTAACAGGGGATTTCCATATCCATAAAGAAAGCGTCCAGGGCTTTGGGTTTGTGAATGTTGCGCGCGGTGTCCACCACTTCGCGGGTTAAATGCGGCGCGAACAGGGTGATGAAATCGTACATATAGGGGCGCAGGTACGAGCCGCGCCGAAATCCGATGCGGGTCGTGCTGGCTGTAAACAGATGGCTGGCATCCAGGGCCACCAGATCGGAATCTTGTTCCGCGTCACAGGCGATACTGGCCAGGATTCCGACGCCCATGCCTGCGCGCACGTAGGTCTTGATAATGCTGGCATCGGTGGCCGTAAGGCTGGTCCGTGGTGTCAGGCGGGCATCGTTAAAGGCTTGGTACAGGACGGAGTTTTCAGTGAAGCCGAATACATAGGTGATGAGGGGATAGGTGGCCAGATCCTTGAGGCTGATGTGTTCGAGTTCCACCAGGGGATGGCTCCTGGGTACCAGGATACTGCGCTGCCAGAGGTAGCAGGGCAGCATGACCAAATCCTCGAAATGCTGCATGGCTTCGGTGGCAATGGCGAAATCCGCGGCGCCATCATTGACCAGTTGTGCAATCTGCAGGGGCGTGCCCTGGTGCAGTCCATAAGTCAGTTGTGGGTAGCGGTCAGTGAGGGTTGCGAGCACCTTGGGCAGCACATAGCGGGCCTGGGTGTAACTGGTGGCAATGCTCAGATGGCCGAGCCCCGGGCTGCTGAATTCCTTGGCGATGCGCTTGACAGTGTCGATCTCGATGAGGGCCCGATCCGCCAGTTCAATGATGGTCTGGCCGGCCGCGGTGATGCGGGTCAACTGGCGGCCGCTGCGCTCGAAGATCAAGACTCCCAGTTCATCTTCCAGTAGCCGGATCTGCTTGCTGACCCCGGGCTGCGAGGTATACAGACTTTCGGCGGTCGCCGAGATGTTGAGGCCGTGTTTCGCGACCGCCGAGATGTAGCGTAGTTGGCGGATGTTCATTGGGGTTCGCTTTGCACGTTTGCTGGGTTGTATGGGTAGTCGGGGTTTGCGGCCGGGGGCGGGGAGCTGCCGATACAGACACTGCCCGGCGACTGATCAACTGCCCGCAATGATCAACTGATCCAGCAATACCGAGCCGGTGCGAATGTTGCCGCGGGTATCGATGTCGTTGCCGACCGCCTGGATGTTCATGAACATGTCCCGCAAATTGCCGGCCACGGTGATTTCCTCGACCGGGTAGCTGATTTCGCCGTCCTCGACCCAGAAGCCACTGGCACCCCGGGAATAATCCCCGCTCACAATGTTGATGCCGAAACCCATCAGCTCGGTAATGTACAGCCCCTGGTGCAGGGTTTTGAGCAGGGAGGGCAAATCGCCGGCGGTGGCATCGACACACAGATTATGGACGCCGCCGGCGTTGCCGGTGGTGGCCAGCCCCAGCTTGCGGGCGCTGTAACTGTCGAGGATATAGCCTTGTAATACACCGTCGCTGACCAGATCCCTGGGGACGGTGGCGACGCCCTCACTGTCAAAGGCGGCACTGCCAAGGGCGCCTGGGATGTGTGGTTGTTCGTGGATGTGCATGAATGAGGGAAAAATTTGCTGGCCCACATGGTCGAGCAGAAAACTCGCCTTGCGGTATTGGCTGGAGCCACTGATGGCGCCGGTCAGATGTCGGAACAGGCCCCGCGCGACCTCGGCGCTATAGATCACCGGGGTCGTGCAGGTCTTGGGTTTGCGGGCTCCAAGGCGGCGCAGGCTGCGTTCGGCGGCCTGCCGGCCGATGGCCTCGCCGGACTCCAGGTTAGCGGGATTGCGATCGATGCTGTACCAGTAGTCGCGTTGCATGCCCGACTCGTCGGAGGCGATCACGGTACAGCTGATGGAATGCCGGCTGCCGGGGCTGGTGGCGAGAAAACCATGACTGTTGCCGTAGGCATACAGCCCCTGCTGATGGCTGACGCCGGCGCCTTCTGAGTTACTGATGCGCGGATCGGCTTCCCGGGCCGCAGCTTCGGTACGGGTGGCCAGATCGATGACCGCCTCGGTACTCGGTTCCCAGGGATGGTGGAGATCCAGATCCGGAATCTCAGCGGCCATTCGGTCCGCGTCAGCCAGCCCCGCGCAATCATCCGCTGAGGTGTAGCGGGCGATGCTGCAGGCTGATTGCACCGTATCGCGGATTGCCTCCGGGGTGAAATCCGTGGTGCTGGCCGAGCCCTTGTGCTGGTCGAAATAAACACTGATGCCCAGCCCCTTGTCGCGGGTGTGCTCGATGGTTTCCACCTCACCCAGGCGCACGTTCAGTGACAGGCCGGAGCTGGTGGTCACGGCTGCCTCCGCGGCGTTTGCACCGAGCTGCCTGGCGCTGGCCAGGGCATCGCTGATGAGTGTCTCGAGTCGCTCGATACTGTGGGCATCGGTGCCCAGGGGTGAACGGTCGGTGCTGGCCGCGGTCAATGTCTTGGGCATGCTTGTACAACTCGCAAGAAACAAACCCCGATGGTAACAGGTTCACTGGTTTTCGATGTTGTAATTGAGCAGTTGCTTATGTACAAGCTTTACGGATTGCCGACTTTCAGATCCCGGCAACGGCTACACTCTCCCAGGACATGACCACGGACCCAAAGCCCTCCCCCTCATTCTCAAGTCGCCGGCGGCATCTGCGCCTGGCCGGATTCCTGGTGCTGCTGGTGCTGGTGCCGGTGTTGTTTATACCCCAGGTCCTCCAGTACGGCTTGCCCTGGTACCTGGAACGCCAGGGGATACAGATGCAAATGAGCGGCGCCGATGTCGATTGGCTGGATCGCCGGATCGGCTTGAGCGACCTGCGTATCGGTCCGCGTAACGGGCTGGCATTACGGTTTCAGCAACTTGACGCACGGCTCAACCCACGGGCCCTGGTGGCCGGCGAATTTCCGCTCGAAGATCTGCAATTGCATGGCGGTGAACTGGATTTTGAGGCCCTGCAGCGGGCCAGCCTGGGTGGCGGGGGTGGTGCACAGGGAGCACAACCCATTCAGATTCCCGAGATTCTGATTCGAGATCTCAGGCTCAAACGCATCGGTAAATCGATTGGCCGGGAAGTGGTGGTCAAACGTCTGTATCTGCAAGGCCTGGAAGTCCCCTCGCCTCCCCAGGACAGCAAATCCTTGACCACCCACCGGCTGCGCAGCCGTATCGAGCTGCAGATCCAGGCCGGCGATGCCAGCCTGGGCCTGGCTGGCACGCTTGAGCTGCGAGGTGAAATTCTGAGTGCGGATGTGCACCTGCGTTTACACGAGCTGAAACTCGCCGGACTGGATAAGCTCTCGAGCGCCGCGAATCGGCACCGGCTCGGCGGCTATCTCAGCGCCGATACCGGCTTGAAGATCCGCTATGACCCGAATGAGGCAGTCATCCGTTCGAGTTTGTCGGGGAGTCTCGACACTCGCGCTTTCCGCTACCAGGACAAGGACCTGGGGCTGGCTCTGAAGGCCAGCTATCAGGGGCAGCTGGGAATCGACTGGCCGTTGTCCGGGGATCCGGCGAAGTTCGCTGCCGAGGGCCTGCTGAACCTCGCCGCGCTGAATTTGAGTCTTCCCGGAGTGCTGGGCCGGAACGGCTCCCTGGTGGCGCGTGAGGTACGCTATCAGGGCAATGTGGCCGTGGCCCAGGCGCTTGCGGCCAGAGGCGAGTTGCGGGCCGGTGAGATGAATCTGCGGCTTGGATCGGAACTGCGCTCGCTATTGGCCGGGTCACTTGAATTCGCTATCGATTACCACGCCGGCCGGCCGACAGGGCCGTTGGCGGTACTGACTGGACTCAAGGCACAGTCGCTGCGGGCCGACTTTTCAGATCCGGCCACCGCCAGGATCAACGCCCAGGGGTTACGCGCCGCAACGCTCAGGCTGGCAAACGACTACAGCCTCACCCTGGATTCCCTGGCCGCGACCGGTGTTGAATCCTCGGGCCTGGCAGGCCCAGCGGCCATTCGTCTTGAGGCAGCGAATCTCAAGCAGCTACAGGTCGGCAGCCAGCGGGCGCTGACCATCGCCACGGCCAGTGCCGGATTACTGGAGATACCTGACAAGGGACAACCGTTGCGCTTGCGCAGCCTCGAACTGGCAAATTTAAATCGTGCAAAAACGGGCGTTGTGAGCCTGTCACGCCTGGCCGCCGGCCAATTTACAATGCAGCGCCACGGCCAGTCACTGCAGGTGGATGGGCTGGCTCTGACTGGCCTGCAACAGGCCAGTGACAACGGCTACAGCGCGGCCAGCCTCACGCTGCAATCCCTGGCCAGTTATCCCGCACTGGCGAACAGGGCCAGCGGCGCCAAGGCCACGGATTTGAATGCTGACGCTCAAGCCGGTATCCGTAGCACGGCGCTTGCCGTTCGGCAACAGAATCTGAATCCGGGTGATGCGGTCTGGCGCTTGCAGGAGGGCCGGGCCCTGGATCTGCGCTACAGCCTCAAGGGTGATTTGAAAATCCGCGAACTGCAGGCGCTGCAATTGCAACATCAGCAGCGGCCAGGCGCCCGGGTCCACCTTCAGCAACCCGTGGTGGAACAGCTTGAGGTGGACGTTGGCAACGGCACTTACCAGGCCGCACGCATCCGGCTGGCGGCCCTGTCGGCGTAGCGAAGTGATCCCCCGGCACGGCTGACAACCGGGTCACTGAATCTCCTGAGTCTGGGTGTGGACGCGCAGGGGAACACCGACCTCGACAGTGCCCAGGCCTCGGATCTGAAACTGGGCGCGGCGGATCCACCCCAATGGTCAGCAGCGACCCTGACCGTGGGGGGGCTGCGTTACCGGGACACGGATGGACTGCGCCTGGAATCGCTCAACCTGAACGATCCGATCATCACCCTGAGGCAGGATGCGACAGGCCATTTCAATCTACCCCACCTGCCTTTCACTGGTGCCGGCCCGGATCCAGAGGTACCCCTGCCAATGGTCTACATCAGTAAACTCGCGACCCAGGGCAAGCCGGTGTTCGATTACATCGATCAACATGTGAATCCGGAATATCGCCTGCACATCAAACCCTTCAGTCTGCAACTGGATGGTTTTGACACCCGCCCGGGGGCAGCGGCCGGGCAGTTCAAACTCAGCGCGCAAACCGGCAAGTTCACCAATGCCGATATCAGTGGAAAGACCAGGGGCAGCAATTCCGGGGTGGACGTCACGCTGGCCGGCAGGCTGACCGGACTGGATCTGAAAAACCTCAGTCCGTACACCGGCACCTACGAGAAATTCGCCATCCGCAAGGGCAGCGGTGACTTGACTTTAAGTGGTACGGTGCATGGTGGGAAACTTGATCTGCAGACCAAGCTGGTGGTCAGCAAACTTGAGCTGGAACCGTTTTACCAGGGTGGCAGTGCCAATCCCGAGGGCGAGGATGGCAGCGGCTCACTGGCCACGGCTCTGATGTTGCTCAGTGATAAAAATCAGACCGTCAAGCTCAAAGTGCCGGTCACCGGGACCCTGGACGATCCGCAGTTCGATTTCAGCGACGCCACGGGGCAGGCGGTTGCCGGGGTCGCCAAGGGTGCGGTGATGCTGGCTTTCAAGCCTCTCAATATACTGGTGGCGGCGGCAAAATTTGCTGGTGGTATCAGTGCGATGTCCGTGGAGCCGGTGGAATTCCCGCCCGGTGAGGCCAAGCTCCGGGCCGAATCCATTACGCTTCTGAACAGCCTCGCCGGCAAGCTCAAGGACCTGGCGAAGTTGAAGCTGCAAATCTGCGGCCGGGTGGTAAAAGCCGACCGCGAGGCGTTACTGAAGAAAAAGCTGCCGGCTCCTGATGACGCCCGCCGCGATCTGGCACAATCACGGACCCGGGTGGTGCGCGATTACCTGGAGCAGAAACAACTGGTGGCGGCCCGGCAATTGGAAACAGTCTGCCCGGACCCGGGCGCTGGTAGCGAGGATGCCAAACCCCGCGCGGACTTAAGCTTCGATACCCGGGCCATCAGCAGCAAAGCAAAACCGGAGCAGGCGACGGTCCCGGCCAACTGATCCCTTGAGTTAAAGATTATGGATGTCACCCACATACTGGATCCCCTCAACGACGCCCAGCGCGAGGCGGTCGCTGCCGCGGATGTTCACCTGCTGGTGCTGGCCGGTGCCGGCAGCGGCAAGACCCGGGTGCTGGTGCACCGCATCGCCTGGCTGCTGGCAACCCAGGTCACGACTCCCCACGGGATCCTGGCGGTGACCTTTACCAACAAGGCCGCCGGGGAAATGCGCGGGCGTATCGAAACCATGCTGCGCCATCCCCTGGGGGGCATGTGGGTGGGTACCTTTCACGGACTCGCCCACCGCCTGCTCAGGACTCACTGGCGTGTGGCGGATCTGCCCGAGGGTTTCCAGATACTGGACAGCGAGGATCAATTGCGCACCATTCGCCGGGTACTCAAGGATCTGGATCTCGACGACAGCCGCTGGCCACCGCGCCAGGCGCAACATTACATCAGCGGCCGCAAGGAGGAGGGCCTGCGACCGAAGCACCTCAATCCGGGCGGCGATATGTGGCTGGAGCAGATGCTGCGGATCTATACCGCCTACGAGGCATTCTGTCAGCGTGCCGGGGTGGTGGACTTTTCCGAACTGTTGTTACGGGCCCATGAGCTGCTGCGGGACAACCCGGAAATTTTGCAACATTACCGCCAGCGCTTTCAGCATATTCTGGTGGACGAGTTTCAGGATACCAACTCGATTCAATATGCCTGGCTGAAGCTGCTGGCCGGTGACCAGGCGCGGTTGTTCTGTGTGGGTGATGACGACCAGTCGATTTATGGCTGGCGGGGGGCGCGCATCGAACACATCCAGAAATTTCCCAAGGATTGCCCGGATGTCACTCTGGTGCGCCTGGAGCAGAACTATCGCTCCACGGGTAACATTCTGTCAGCCGCCAACGGCTTGATTGCCAACAATGCCGGGCGTCTCGGCAAGAAGCTGTGGACCAGCGGCGCCAAGGGCGATCCCATCAGCCTGTACCGGGCCTACAACGATGTGGATGAATCCCGCTATGTGGTCAGCCAGGTCCAGCAGTGGCTGGCCGGCGGCGAGCGGCGTGACGATGTGGCCATTTTGTACCGGGTCAGCGCCCAGTCCCGGGTTTTCGAGGAAGCCCTGATTGCCAGTGGCATGCCTTACCGGGTGCATGGGGGGTTGCGGTTCTATGAGCGGGCGGAAATCAAGAACGCCCTGGCGTATCTGCGCCTGGTGGCAAGCCGTGCGGACGACACCTCATTTGAGCGGGTGGTCAACCTGCCGACCCGGGGAATCGGCGCGCGCACCCTGGATACCCTGCGCCTGTACGCCCGGGATCAGAATGAGTCCCTGTGGACCGCCGCCGGCCGGCTCATCCGCCACGGCGGGCTCAGTAGCCGCGCGCAGTCAGCCCTGCAGGCTTTTCTCGATCTGGTCGATCAACTGGCAGCCTCTGTCGAGGGTCTGCCCCTGGAGGAAATGACCGCCGCTGCTCTCGAAGTCAGCGGCCTGCTGGCCCATTATAAAAAAGAAAAAAATGATCGGGCTCAGACCCGTATTGAGAACCTCGAGGAACTGCTCACCGCCACCCGTCAGTTCGATGCCGGTGACGCCGATGGTGCCGAGAGCGATCCCTTGGGCGCCTTTCTGGCCCACGCTTCACTGGAAGCCGGCGAAATGCAGGCTTCGGAGTGGGAGGACTGCGTCCAGCTCATGACCCTGCACGCCGCCAAGGGGTTGGAATTTCCGGTGGTGTTTCTCAGCGGCCTGGAAGAGGGCCTGTTTCCCCACCAGCGCAGCCTGGAAGATCCCAATCAACTCGAGGAAGAGCGGCGCCTGTGTTATGTGGGCATGACCCGGGCCAAGCGCCGTCTGGTGCTGACCCATGCCGAGAGCCGGCGCATGCACGGTCAGGATTATTTTCCTTCACCGTCGCGGTTTTTGCGGGAGATCCCCGCGCAGTTATTGGAAGAAGTCCGTCCCAAGGCGCAGCTGGCAAGGCCTGCTTTCAGTGCTCCGCCGGCCGGGCGCAGGCGCCCCGCATTGGTGGAAGACGAGGGCCCGGGCGGATTGAAACTCGGCCAGCACGTCGCCCATCCCAAGTTTGGCGAGGGTGTCGTGCTGATGTACGAAGGCCAGGGTGCCCAGGCCCGGGTGCAGGTCAACTTCAAAAATGCCGGTGCCAAATGGCTGGTGATGGCTTACGCCAATCTGCAGGCCGTCTGAACGTCGTGCTTGTGGCGCTCAGAGTTTGACTCCGCTTTTGCTCAGCATGAAGTGGATCGCCGCTTCCAGTTCCTTGGCGTTGAGGCTGGTGCCACCCTTGGGAGGCATGGCGCCCTTGCCATTGGTCGCGCTTTTGAGCAGCGCAGCGATGCCGGCCGCGGCGCGAGCCGACCAAGCCTCGTGATCGCCGACCTTGGGTGCTCCGGCAGCTCCCGTGGCGTGGCAGGCAATGCAGCCAGAGGCATAGGCTTGCTCTCCGGATTTGTCGCCACCGGCCGCGGCAGCACTGGCGGTGACCGCAGGTGCGGTGGCAGCCGGTGGACTGGCGGTGGCCGCTGCGGCCGCCACCTTGTCGCCTTCTACCCGCACACGAGCGACCGGGCGGATCCGCTCGGCAATGGCCGCGGGCCGGTTCATCAGGGTGCGGAATTCAAAATTGCCGATGTGGGCGGCAATGAAGTAGACGCTGATGGTAAACAGCACCAGCAGCCCGAGTATCAGCCCGAACTGCTTGAAAAAGATATCGTCGGCCTTTGACACGGAAGTTCCTGTAGTTATCCATCAAAACAGCGGCCAATAATGGCAAAGCCCGGGGGATGATACAAGCCGCGATAGACTCCGCAATCGGGGATCCGGTATGCTCATCGACGCCGTAAATGCGCCCGTAGCTCAGCTGGATAGAGTATTGGCCTCCGAAGCCAAGGGTCACAGGTTCGAATCCTGTCGGGCGCGCCATTTACACGACCCGTTGCCCGCCTGGCCGCGGCCTGCTTTACGAAGGCAAAGGGTGCTGATCCCCGGATTCTCCGTCCACCGGCTGCGGGGCACCGCGCACATGGATGTCGCGCTGGGGAAACGGAATTTCCACACCCTGTTCCCGAAAGGCGTTGTCGATGGCGAAGCGAAGGTCGCTGGCCACCTGGTAGGCCTCGTCCGCCTGGCTGATGAAAAAGCGCAGTTCAAAGTCCAGGGCACTTTCACCGAAGTCCTGGAAGCGGACGTAGGGCTGGGGCCAGGGGTTGATCGTGGCATGCTGGCGGGCACAGTCGAGGAGAATCTCCTTGACCCGGGCGGTATCCGATCCATACGCAACCCCCACGGGCACCTCCACCCGGGCAAAGGTGTCTTTGTGGGTCCAGTTCACCAGCGCCGATGAAAGCAGTTCCGAGTTGGGAATGATCACCGAGGCCCGTTGAAAAGTCTCAATCTCGGTGGCCCGGACATTGATGCGTTTCACGTAGCCCTCATGATTTCCAATCACGATCCAGTCGCCCACCTTGATCGGTCTTTCGATGAGCAGGATCAGGCCGGACACAAAATTGTTCACTACATTCTGGAGCCCGAATCCGATCCCCACGGACAGGGCTCCGGCGATGATCGCCAGGTTGGATAAATCCAGCCCGATGGTGGAGATGGCCAGCATGATGGCGATGACCAGACCGGTGTAGCCGGTGGCGGCTTTCAGGGAGTTGCGCACCCCGATATCCAGGCGGGTCTTGGGAAAGATGCGAAACTCCAGCAACCGCTGCAGGGCCCGGGTTGCCGCCAGGACGACCACGAAGAGCAATATCGCGGACAGCAGATCGGTGAACGAGAAGGTGAAACTGCCTATCTTGATCCCTTCGGACAGGCTCAGCAGCCAGATCTTGAGATCTTTCCAGGCGACGCCCCAGGCCGTGAGCAGGACCAGCCCGGCGATCAACGCCAGGACCAGATCGAAGGCGGCCACCAGCCAGAAATGAAAAATACCGCTACTCGGATCATCGTCGGCCTGATCGCTCCCGAGCCGACGCTCCAGGATGAGCGTCGTCAGATCCCTGGCCAGGCCATGCAGAATCAGGCTGAGTCCAATCACGATACCGGTCAAAAACAGGTTGTCGGTGAGGTAGTTGGAAAGATTGGCATAGCCGAGCAGCGAGGCGACGGGGATGGTAACGGCAATGATGCCGACCGCGATGCGGACGATGGTGCCGTACCGGATCGATGGCTCAGCAGCCGCGGCATCACCTGGCGAAGGGCTGCGGGCGCGATCCCGCCATAGCCGTGCGGGCAGTAAAGACAATATAAACAGAGCGATGATGGTATCGGCAATAAAGTCGTAGAAGATCGAGAGTTCGGGCGGGATTTGTAAATGCCGGTGCGCGGGTAGTTCTATGAACACGAACCCCGCGGCGACCCAGGACAAGGCCACGATGCGCCGGTAGAGCCTGCGTGAGCTGTTGTGGGTGAGTGGCGTCATGCGCCAGCCGGTGACTGAAAAGGGCGCCAGGGCTGCCCGGGCCAGACCGGATACCAGTAACACGAAGGTGATCCCCAGCAGTGCCGCAACCAGCATATCCGCGGCGATGCCTTGTTGCTGGTTCATGTTGGTCAACACCAGCAAAGGAGCACCGGAGATCATGGCCGGCAGTACCCCGCGGGCGATCCCGACCATGATGGCCGTCACGGTCTTTCGGGCGAAAGATGGCTGTTCCTCGCAGCGATCACGCACGAAGCGGCCCAGCAGCCAGCGCCGGGCCGGCCACAGGAGTATGAATGCGGCAACCAGAGCCAGCAGTGGCCATCGCGGGCTGGAGGGCAGCGCTTTGCCGGCGGCCAGTGGCGCCCATTCCTCCAGTGGCGCTTCAACCAGTTGCCGCAATACATACAGCAGATGAGGGCCGGCGCTGATGAGGATGTGCCACGACAGCGGGGAGGGGCCCCGGGCGAGTAATTCCTGGGCCCGAATATCGCGAAGCTTTCTGGATATATCCTGCAGAATCTGACTGGATCGGGCGTTCGCCAGTTCAGATTTTTTCAATCGCCCCTCGAACCTGGCAAACTGAGCCCGGAGTTCACGCCGTTGCTGGGTAACCGAGGCCTCCTCTGGCGGTTGTCCTTTGGCGGGCGCCGGGCCGAGCGCATCGAGGAGCTGTTTGACGCCTTTCAGTTTGGCGGCTGCCTGTTCCCTGACCCCGGCGGTTTCCGCGCGCAATGCCTCAGTCTGGTTGCGCAGAGTATTGAGCAAAGCCCCGTCGTGGGTATTTTTTTTGAGTTCCGCATCGAACAGATCGAGCTGAAAGTTCCAGCGTACCAGCATGGCTTCAATCTGATCATCGGTGGCCGGCTTCTGGGCAGGCGCCACCAGCGGGAACAGCAGCGCAACGGCCAGCAAGAGTGCACCGATGCAGGTCTGTAACAGGTGCTGAGAATACCCGGGGCGAGTGCCTGAATCGCCTCCCAGGCTTGGGCTTAGGCTGGCGGAAAGAATGGTTCAGCCGCCAAACATTTTCTTCAGGTTGTCCAACCCGGCCTGGTAGATGCCGGTGACGGCATCGATCATCTCGTTTTCCGGCGCTCCGTCGGCACTGAATTCACTCGACCATTCAACCGTCGAACCCGCTTCGCCATTGTCCCTGACCCGCACGGTGGCGAGGTAATTGTGAATGGCCAGGGGGCTGTCGATGATGGAATAGGAGTAGACCCGCTCGTCGTTATCGACGCTTTCGAGTTTTTCGACAATCGTGCCGCCGCCCGCGAGGCTCATCCGGCGCACCGATCCGGCTTCGGTCAATTCGCTTTTCTCGAAGGCGGGATGCCAGTCCGGCAGCGTATTGAAGCCGCCGATCAGTTTCCAGACCTGATCCGCCGAGACGCCCAGATCGGTTTTCATGGATACTTTGGCCATGGTTAATCTCCTTCCAGTGGCGAGGGTCAACCTGCGGCATGATGCCCGATTTTGCCGCCCAGGAAAATTCCAGGTCGATGATCAGGCCGGCCTTGACCGTGCGGATTGCCGTTCCCGGTAAAACACGAAGACTCCGGATCCGATGATGATGGCCACCCCCAGCCAGGTTATGGGATCGGGAAAGTCGCCGAAAAAAATCAGGCCGAGCACGGTGGCGCTGATGATTTCCAGGTATTGAAAGGGGGCCAGGACATTGGCCGGAGCGTAGCGCAGGGCCTGCACGACAAAAATATGGCCGCTGGTGGCGATGGCGCCGAGTGCCACCATCAGCAGCCATTCCCTGGGCGTGGGCCAGATCGGATTGAGAACCTCGAACCCCAGGCCAGCGCCCACCCCCAGGGCCACGCTCATGGTCGCGGCGCCGAAGATGCCGGCGTAGAACTGCATGGTTACGGCGCCCTGCAGCTGTGCCAGCTGGCGCGTGAAGATGATGTAGAAGGCAAAAGACAGGGCTGCACACAGGGGCAGCAGGGCTACGGCACCAAATACCGTATAGCCCGGCCGGATGACGATCAGGGCGCCGATGAAACCCACCAGCACCGCCAGCACCCGCCGCCAGCCGATTTTTTCTTTCAGAAAAAGCACCGACAGCAAGGTCAATATCAGCGGTTCAACAAAGAAAATCGAAATCGTATCAGCCAGAGGCAGATATTTTAGAGCTGAAAAAAAGAACAGGGTTGCGGCGGCAATCAGTGTGCCCCGAGCCACATGCAGCCAGGGCCGGCGCATGTGCAGGCCACCACTCTGGCGCAGGACCAGGGGCAGCAACAGCAGGGACTGAAAGAAAAACCGGCTCCAGGCAATCTGTCCCGAAGGAAGGTTGCTGGAGAGGGTTTTGGCGATGGCATCGATGCCGGGCAGCATAAGCATGGCAATGACCATGAACACGATGCCGGTTTCCGAATGTTGCTGAGCCTCGGCCTGCGGTGCCGGGTTGGGGGTTGGCATTGTGTTGGATATATTCCTCAGTCCGTGGAGTCACCGTGATCTTCAGCGAACAGTTGCTGGAGTTCCCGGGCGGCGTCCTTGACGCTCTGGCGCATGGCCTCATCGTCGTGATAGATGGCTGCCTGATGTTGCAGCAGGCGTTGATCGTGTTCCTGGAACATTTCGATGGAGGCTTGCGCCTGCTCGCCGTTGTCACCCAGTACCCGCAGCAACTCCCGGGACAGATCGAGGCTCGAGAGCAGGGACTCGCGGATTACGTACTCCACACCCAGTTCGCGTAATTGTATTTCGTGGTAGCGATCCAGGGCCCGGGCCAGCAGTGTGACGTTGGGAAAATTTTCACGCACCAGGGCGGCAATGCGCAGGGCGCTCTCGGCGTCATTGACAGCGATCACCAGGGCCCGGGCATTTTCGATGTGGCTGGTGTGCAACAGCTCCATACGACCCGGATCGCCATAGTAGATTTCATTGCCGTAACGGCGGACGAAGTCCACCTGCCAGGGGTTGCTGTCCAGGGCCGTGAAGGGGATCCCGCGCATACCCAGAACCCGGGCGACGATCTGGCCAAAGCGCCCGAAGCCAGCCACGATGACCGGGCGCTGCGGGTCCGGAATCTTGTCGTGGGCACGCCTGTTTTGTTCCCCGTGCCGTTCCAGGGTCAAGTCCAAAGCGCGCACCAGCAGCGGGGTCGAAGCCATGGACAAGGTGACCACAAGTACCGCGATGGCCGCCGTTGGCGCCGGCAGGATCCCCGCCGCAAGGCTCACCGATAGCAGTACGAAGGCGAATTCACCACCCTGGGACAACACCACCGCATTGCGCAATGCCTCGCCCGGGTCGAGGCCAAATTTACGGCTCAGGGGGAACAGCGCCAGTGCCTTGAGCAGGACCAGCGCGGCGGTGGCGGAGAAAATCAATCCCGGTTCACGGCCCAGTGCACTGATATCCACGGACATTCCCACGGCCATGAAAAACAGCCCCAGCAGCAGACCCTTGAAAGGCTGGACATCGGATTCAAGTTGATGCCGGTATTCGGAGTCGGCGACCAGCATGCCGGCGGCAAAGGCACCAAGACCCATGGACAGTCCGGCACCGTCCATGGCCAAAGCCGCGCCGACCACAATCGCCAGTGCCGTGGCGGTGAACAGTTCATGGACCCCGGTGGCGGCAACGTAGCGCAACACATGACGCAGGGCGAAGCGGGCCACGGCGAGGGCCGCCAGCATCGCCAGCAACGGCGCGATATCGGTGGCGAATGAAAACCCGCGCTGGGTATCCTGGCCGCTGAGGTTGACGGCGGCGATCACCGGGATGACCGCCAAATCCTGGAACAGCAGGATCCCGAAAGCCGCCCGGCCGTGGGGATGGTTGAGCTTTTTCTGCTCGCCAAGCAACTGCAGCACGAAAGCGGTGCTGGACAGGGCCAGGGCAAAACCCAGCAATGCCGCTGGCGCGAGATCCAGGCCGAGGATCAGCATTCCAAGTGCGAGCAGCAAGGCGGTGAGCAGGACCTGGGCGCTGCCCAGCCCGAACACCGCACTGCGCATTACCCACAGGCGCCGGGGCTGGACTTCCAGGCCGATAATGAACAGCAGCAGTACCACGCCGATTTCGGCGAAGTGCAAAGTACCGGAAGTGTCCACAATCACTGCCAGCCCATAAGGGCCGATGGCCACTCCCGCCAGCAGATAACCCAGAACCGAGCTCAATCCCAGACGTTTGGCGACGGGTACCGCGATGATGGCAGCGACCAGGAATACCAGCGCCACGCTCAGGAAACTCATACCAGGTTTAGTGTCCGCACATTTCAAAATAGCCGTAACGATCCGCGAACTGCTGGTCGCGGCTGATTCTGAGGTAGTCGGTTTCCGGCAGAATCTGAATATCCTTGAGAAACAGCTCCCGGCGCAGATCCTTTAAATTCGGATCGGCAAAAGTTTCCAGCAAGGCGCAACGCAGGCGTTCCACCGTCGCAGCATCCGCTCGCGCCTGGGTGACATAGGGGATGGCCGGAGCCCGGTAGGTGAGACCGAGCGCGCGGGTGCCGGCCAGGGCCTGGGGCCGGTAATACTCAAGCAGGGCGTGGGTCACGCAGTCGATGGCGGCGACATCGGCCTGGCCCTCGCGCAGCAACTCCAGGCTGGCAGCGTGGCCTCCACTGACCAGTACCCTGGAAAAGAAATGGCCCTGTTCACTGACCGGCGCGATCAGGGTGCGCAGGGAATTCATACCCGACTGTGATTCATAACCGTTGACCACGCACACCGCACCGTGCATGTCCAGCACATCGCTGTCCTTGACGTGATCCGCCACCACCACCACGGATGCATAGTCACTGCCCTCACAACCGGGGGCACCATACTCCGGGGTGGCAAGCAGTTTCAGCTTGCCGGCGTAGCCGTTGACCAGATCAAAACCACAGCATTGGCTGAGCAGCATGTGCGGGTCCTGCCACAATTCCACCAGGGGCAGGTTGTGCACCAGGGTTCCTGGTACGTTCCTGAAACCCTGGAGTTTCAGATTCCTGGCAAAACCGGCCCACAGCCCATCCAGAGCCTTGTGCAGCTCGGGAAAGTCATACATGGGCAGGCTGGCAATGCGCATCAGCAGCCGCTGAAGGTCGGAATCCCCATGAAGCGGGGCGCCATCTTTGGATCGTTGTACTGTGCCATCGTAGTCTGCTCAGGGATTGCTCACGGAATCAGTCTGCACAATGCTGAATCAGCTTGCGAATAAAATCTTCGCCCCGGGCGACCTGTTCCAAATCGATATATTCATTGGGCTTGTGAGCCTGATCGATACTGCCCGGGCCGCACACCACCGAGGGGATCCCGGCCAGGGTCTGAAACAGCCCGGCTTCGGTGCCGAAGGCGACTTTGCCGGTGCTGTTGGCGCCGGACAGGGCTTTGGCCAGTTGTGTGATCTCGGCGTCTTCATCGATCTGGAAACCCGGGATCTGGGACATGGGTTCAAATTCAAAACCGCTGTCAGAATCTACAGCTTTCATTTCAGGAAGAATGTTGGTTTCGATATGCGCCAGCAGTTCGGCCTGCAGGGCCTCGGGATCGTCATCGGGGAGATGCCGGAATTCGTACTCAAAACTGCAACCCAGGGGCACGATGTTCAAGGCCGTGCCGCCTTGCACGACGCCGGTATGGACGGTGGTGTAGGCTGGATTGAGTTCTTCATCATAGGGGCCCTGGTCGCGATGGCGCCGGGCCATTGATTTCAGGTAGGCGATGGCTTCGGCGGCAGCTTCGACCGCGTTTACGCCCTGGTCGATGAGCGAGGAATGGGCCTCCTTGCCGCGTACCCGGCAGCGCATGCTGATTTTGCCCTTGTGGGCGCGGATGACTTTCATGCTGGTGGGCTCGCCGATGATGCAGGCTCGGGGTTTGATGTCCCGCCCGGCCAGTTGCCGCAGCAGGCCACGCACGCCTATACAACCCACTTCCTCATCGTAGGAAAAGGCGAAATGCAAAGGGATGCGTATTTTGCGGCTGAGGAATTCCGGCGCCAGGGCCAGGCAGATGGCGATGAAGCTTTTCATGTCACAGGTGCCGCGGCCGTACAGGCGATCCCCGCGGCGCTCCACGCTGAACGGATCGCTGTCCCAGGGCTGGCCGTCGACCGGCACCACGTCGGTGTGCCCCGACAGGGCGATGCCGGAAATATCCGGGGGGCCGAGGGTGGCGAACAGATTGGCCTTGCGCCCGCTGTCGTCATGGACCAGTTCCGAGGCGATACCGAGGCCGTCGAGGTAATTCCGGATCCAGGCGATCAGTTCCAGGTTGGAGTTGCGGCTGGTGGTATCGAAACGGATCAGGCGATCAATCAGTTCCAGAATGTGTGCTGATGGTTGCATGTTGATTCCTGGCTGCAGCCCCACGGGTGGGCGAATGTCCGCATGGCAATTCCGTCTTATAGTACAGCTTTCGGGGCGCTCTGAAACGCTGCGCCGCTACCCAGGATGGACATTATGAATGCAATTCCCCGCATCGCCCTCACGGGTATGAGTCTGGAAAGCAATGCCTTCGCGCCGCCGGCGACGGAGGCGGATTTCCGCGAACGCTTTTATGTAGAAGGGGAGGCCCTGCTGGCCGAGGCGCGTCAGGACCACAGTGTCATACCGAAGGAAATGTCGGCCTTCGTGCGGGCCCTGGATCGGACCGGGCCCTGGACGCCGGTGCCCCTGGTACTGACCGGCTGTCAGCCCTCGGGGCCCGTCGACCACGGTTTTTTTGCCGCCACCCTGGACCGGATACTGTCGGCCCTGGAGGCTGAGGCGCCGCTGGACGGGGTGTATTGCGCCAATCACGGCGCCATGCTCAGCACCGCCAGCCAGGATCCGGACGGGGTCATGCTCAAGGCGATTCGCAAAGTCACGGGTCCTGAGTGCGCGCTGATTGCGACCCTGGATCTGCACACCAACGTGTCCCGGGACATGGCCGCTAACGCCCTGCTCATCAGTTACCTGACCAATCCCCACGTGGACATGCTGGAACGCGGTGAGGAAGCCGCCTGGATCATGCGCGCCCTGCTCGCGGGCCTGCGCCCGCAAAGCGCCTTCATTCGCCTGCCCCTGGTCCCGGCCAGCGTCAATCTGTTGACCGCCTCGGGACCCTATGGGGAACTCATCGATTATGGCCAGCGCCGCAAGCGGGAAATGTCCGGGGCGATTCTGAACGTCTCGGTGACCGGTAATTTCGCCTTCAGTGACAGTCCCAAAAACGGTCTTGCCGTCACCGTCACCGCCCGTGAAGACCTGAGCCTCGCCCGGGATCTGGCCGGGGAAATCGCCACGCGGGCCTGGGCCATGCGCGATCGGTTTCGCAAATCCCTGACTCCGCTGAGCGAGGCGCTGGCGGTGGCGGGGCGTGCGGCGGCCGATCCCGGCTCGGCGGCGGTGATTTTCTCCGATGCCGGGGACAATCCCGGCGGTGGCGGCAGCGGCCGCACCACGGAACTGTTGCAGGCCCTGGTCGATGCGGCCGTGCCCGGGGTGATCTACGGATCATTTTATGACCGGGAACTGGCCGATGAAGCGCATCGGCTGGGTGAGGGCGCGCAGTTTGAAGCGCTATTCAATCGCAGCCCCAATACCGAATTCGACCAGCGCTACAGTTGCCCGGCGAAAGTCTTGCGGCTGCGCGAAGGCCCGGTGGTGGGCCGCCGGGGGCTGCATGCCGGGCGGACCCTGGAACTGGGCCGCTGCGCGGCCCTGGAGCTGGGCACTGCCGGCCTGGTGGCGATCCTCATCAGCGACCGCCAGCAGACCGCGGATCCGGTATTGTTTGAAATGCTGGGTGTTGACATCGGCGCGGCGCGTTGCGTGTGCGTGAAATCCCGCGGCCATTTCCGGGCCGGTTTCGATGAGTGGTTCGCCCCTGAGCAGGTTTACGAGATCGACACCGCCGGCCTGACCTCACCGGTTCTGGAACGTTTCAACTGGCAGGGCCTGGCGCGCCCGGTGTATCCCCTGGATGAGGAGACGCGCTGGGAGGTCGATGTGGTGGAGTTCTGATCCAGCCGCGCCGGCACCGATGATCAATACCCCGGTGTCGAGAGTTTCCATGCCTGGCATTTTAGTGTGAAGAGGCGTAGAGCGGTTGTCATGACAGTTCCGGGCAAAGCTTGGTAAAGTGTGATCGTCAGTGCCGCCCGGATGCTGTTACTGCCGGTCGCGACCGCCAGAAGCTATGGGGGGCACCGAATCACAATCATAACCACTATGCATAAGGGGGAAACACAATGAAAGTATGGAAACCTTTGCTCGGCCTGGCGCTCGGCGCCTGTATCGGCCTGGCACCAGCGGTGAACGCCAAGGACATCACCATCGCCCTGGCCTCAGAGCCCACCTCCATGGATCCGCATTTTCACAATCTGGGTCCCAACAACAGCCTGATGACCCATATGTACGATGAGCTGGTGCTGATGGATGAGCGCCAGAATCTGAAACCGGGCCTGGCGGTTTCCTGGAAGCCCCTGAATGACACCACCTGGGAGTTCAAACTGCGCAAGGGTGTGAAGTTCCACGACGGCACCCCGTTTACAGCCGACGATGTGCTGTTCACCTTCAAGCGCGCCCCCAACGTGGAAGGCAGCCCCTCGAGTTTCGGTACCTACACCAAGGGCAAAACCCTCATCAAGGTGGACGATTACACCCTGCACATCAAGACCGAGCGGCCCTATCCGCTGATGCCCAACGATGTCTCCACCATCCACATCAT
>Ga0114931_10002579_pt1 | contig 23031 bp, 13 predicted proteins | sample 2SBtaG_FD_89579 | JGI IMG/M metagenome (GOLD analysis project Ga0114931, IMG submission 89579) | Deep subsurface microbial communities from Kolumbo volcano to uncover new lineages of life (NeLLi) - 2SBTROV14_V59a metaG | ecosystem: Environmental > Aquatic > Marine > Volcanic | place: Kolumbo... | reverse complement strand
TAATACTGACGGCAAAATGGCGCCAAAACGGACACGGTTCGAGACGTCATTGAATATACGTACGATCCAAACGATCCTTTCCCTTCAATCGGCGGCGCCTACCTCGGCGTGGGCGTTGGCCCGGCGTTGCAGAATCCCAATATTGACCGCAAGGACCAGGCTGCTTTTGAAAGCGAACCGTTGGACAAGCCGCTGGTTTTGTTGGGGCCGATTGACGCCGCAATTTATGTGAGCACCGATGCGCCGTGCACCGATTTTTTTGTCAGTCTGCAGGATGTTGATGCGGACGGAAAGATATTGAATATCCAGGAAGGCGGAAAAACGGTTTATTCTGATGATACAGCGACGCCCAGGTTGCAAACGGCCGATGTTTCGCTATGGGCGACCGGCTATCAAATCAACGCCGGGCACAAAATTCGGGTCGTCGTCTCTTCATCGCTCTTTCCCAGGTACAACCGCAACCTGAATTCGGGCGAACCGATTTTTGCGGCGCAACATCCAAGGGTCGCACATCAAAAAGTTTATTTTGGCAAAAAGTACCCGTCGCATATCAGGCTGCCGGTCCTGGATATAGATTGAGAAAATGTGATGATAAATAAATAACAAAAGACAAAATAATTAATGGCAAAACAATTTGACGGCAGAATGATTGCCTGAAGGAAATTCTGCGCATCCCTTTGCGTTGCTTCGCGTCTTTGGGTCTTTGCGTGAATCAAGTTTTTTGTGTAAAATCAGGTTCATTGTTTTTTCGAAGCTCGGACACTCTCAGGAAACTTGAATTTCCCATTAAAAACTAGAGTTTCTCGCATTTTCGATGGCGAGTGAATATTGCTTTATTTGATGAAAGGAATCAAATCATGAATAAGAAGAACCTGTTCAAATTTCACCTCATTGCAGTGCTCATTTTATTGCCTTTAATCGTGTTCTCACAGGGATGGAATGTGAACAGCGATTACTGGACAGCGACCGACGCTCTTGGCCGCACGACGCCGACCGCCGACGAGACGGGGCCGACGCGGGATGGAAAGTTTATCGCCATGTTTTACTGGACCTGGCATACGGATGGAATCGCCGAGTTTTCGCCCGTGATGAACATAACCGAGATTATCACAAAGCATCCCGAGGCGGCCCACGACCCCAATCATTCGGCGTGGAAAGGCATCTGGGGCGGCGTTTTCTGGTGGGACGAGCCGCTGTTCGGCTACTATCGCACCACCGACGATTGGGTGCTGCGCAAGCACGCGGAAATGCTGGCGGATGCCGGCGTCGACGCCGTCTTTTTTGACTGCACCAACGGCGCCTTTACCTGGAAGTCTTCTTACACGAAACTGTTGCAGGTCTGGGAGCAGGCGAGAAAGGACGGCGTCAAAACGCCGCAGATCGCCTTTATGCTGCCATTCAGCCCCACTGAGGGCGGCCTGGCTTCGATCAAGGAGCTGTACCGGGATTTGTACAAACCGGGACTTTACCGGGATTTGTGGTTCATCTGGAAGGGCAAGCCGATCATCATGGCCTACCCTGAAATGCTGAAGGCCAAACCCGGGGACACGGCAGCGCTGCGCTTCACCGCCGACTCGTCCTTTCTGGCCATCGACGTCCATTGTCCCAGTTGGAACAACAACATCGGCAACCTGACATTGTCGCTGTATAAATGGAATTCCACTTACGCGGCCACCGTGGCCGGTCAGCCCATTGCCAGCAAGACTTTTGAAAATTTCGGCGACAACGCCTGGCTGCGAATGGATTTTGACGCCCAGGGTTTGGGCGAATACCTGTGGGTGTTGAGCGATCCCACCGAGGTGGTCGGCGTGTGGAAAAACGCCAACAGTCAGCACCCGGCGACGAGCTATTTCAACGGCTCGCCGGTCAGCGGCGACTATGAATGCGGCATTTTCAGCACGCCGGATTCGACGCGACACGACCTCATTCCTTATGTTGAACCACATGTACCGGTGCAGTTGGGGCCAGGCAGCGACGCAGAGCTGATTGCGGAAATCAAAGACTTTTTCACCTTCCGCCCGGGGCAGCCGGATTACGTCAGCGGGCGCACCCGCCCCGATCAATGGGGCTGGCTCGAGGTTTATCCGCAGCATGGTTATGTCGGCTACCAGAGCTTCGAGGAGGTGACCGTTGGCGTGGCGCAAAATGCAAACGACGCCACCGGCGGGCGCTGCTATGCTTTTAATGCGCCGGGCACTTATGGACGCAGCTACACGCAGACCAATGGTCAGGACCCGCGTCCCGAGGCCTATTTGTACGGTCTGAATTTTCAGGAGCAGTGGGGCAGAGCTTTTCAACTCGACCCGGAACTTGTCTTTGTCACCGGCTGGAATGAATGGATCGCCGGGCGATTTGAGACCTGGGGCGGATGCGGCGGCGTGCCGTTTCCGAACGCCTTCCCGGATGAGTATAGCTGGGATAAAAGCCGTGATATTGAGCCGGTAAAGGCATGGGGCGACAGCGGCGACGTTTACTATATCCAGTTGGTGAATAACGTCCGCCGCTTTAAAGGAATGAAAACACAGGCGCTCGCCTCGGCAGAAAAGACGATTAACATCGGCGCTTTTGACGGCTGGACAGACGTTAAACCCGAATATTTGGATTACAAAGGCGACGTCATGCATCGCAATCACAAGGGCCAGGGCAACGCACTGGTGTACACGAACAACAGCGGTCGCAACGACATCCAATTGGCAAAAGTCGCGCGTGATGCCGGGAATATCTATTTTTATGTGGAAACGGTGGACGAGCTGACGCCGAAAACCGATGCCAAATGGATGCGGCTGTTCATCGATATCGACAGGAATAAAGCAACCGGCTGGCAGGGATATGATTTTGTCATCAACCGCTCCAGTCCCGGCGACTCGGCGCTCATCGAAAAAAGCATCGATGGATGGAACTGGGAAAAAGTCGGCGCGGCGGCATACGCCGTCCAGGGGAACAAACTGGAATTACAAGTTGACCGCTCCATTTTTGGTCTGGCAGCCAGGGATGATTTCGAATTCGAGTTTAAATGGAGCGACAACATGCAGGAAGATGGCAATATTATGGATTTCTATGTGAATGGCGATGTGGCGCCGGGCGAGCGTTTTAATTTTGTATTTACTACAATGCCCAACACTGGTATTGGCAGAAAAACAAAACTGCCCGGAAAATATTCTCTGTTGCAAAACTATCCCAATCCATTCAATCCTTCAACCACCATAGAATTTACACTTCCCGCTAAAACGGGCGTCGAATTGGCGATTTATGATGTTTTGGGACATCGCATAAAAGTCCTGGCAAACGGCCAAAAGACAGCGGGGTCTCATCAGGCAATGTGGAACGGCCTGGATGATAACGGAAACGAGGTTGGCTCGGGAATCTATTTTTACAGCCTCAGGGCTGACAATGGGACAATAGAAAATCGCTCGATGGTTTTGTTGAAATGATAAAAGAAGAAACGAATCTATACAATCATCAAAATAAAGCGCATTGCATGAAGGACGGCAATATCGCTATATCATCGAAAAACAGGAAAATGAAAATGTCGACATTTAAAAAAATTTTGTTGTTTTGCGGCTTGCTCATTTTGGCAAATGGATGCCAAACAATCAACAAAGCAGATGCATTGCGTCCAACGGACTTTAGGTGTGAAGGGCTGAGGAATCCACTTGGCATCGACGCCCAAAATCCGAGCTTGAGCTGGATTTCCGAGTCCAAAGGGAGAGGCCAGATTCAAAAAGCTTATCGGATTCTGGCGGCAAGCAGTGAAGAAAATCTCAAAAAGGATATCGGCGATTTATGGGACTCGCAAAAAGTCGATTCGGATCAATCAACGTATGTTCGCTACATGGGGAAAAAATTAACTTCAGGCATGCAATGCTTCTGGAAAGTAAAGGTGTGGGATAAAAACGGCATCGAATCCGCGTGGAGCAAACCGGCGAAATGGAGTATGGGACTGCTGCACGAAACGGACTGGCAGGCGAAATGGATCGGCCTGGACAAGGCTGCGGAAACGGATGATCAGGACAGCGAACACAGGCGGTTGGCCGCCCGCTATGTGCGCAAGGATTTTACCGTTCCGAAAAAGGTGCAACGCGCCACGGCGTATATCTGCGGCCTGGGGTTGTACGAGCTTTATCTGAATGGCGGCAAAGTGGGAGATCATGTTCTTTCGCCCGGATTGACCGAATATCCAAAACGCTCGCTCTATGTCACTTACGATGTTACGGATGAAATAAAAAAAGGCGACAACGCCGTGGGCGTCATTCTTGGCAATGGGCGCTACTTTGCGCCGCGCTTTACTGAGCCTACCCGCACCGTCACTTATGGATTCCCCAAGCTGCTGCTGCAAATTCAAGTTGAATATGCGGACGGCTCCTCAGATATTATCGCCGGCGACGAATCATGGCGCATAACCGCCGACGGCCCCATAACGGCGAACAATGAATATGACGGCGAAGTTTATGACGCCCGCAAGGAGATGCCGGGCTGGAATCGACCGGGGTTTGACGCCACCGCCTGGATGCCTGTCGAACTGGTGGACAAACCGTCGCAAATAATTTCAGCGCAAATGAACGAACCCATGCGAGTGACTGGGACGATCAAACCGATCGCCGTCACAAATCCGCAGCCCGGCGTTTACATTTTTGACATGGGGCAAAATATGGTCGGCTGGACAAAATTGACCGTCAAGGGCGACGCCGGCACGGTGGTGAAACAACGATTTGCCGAAACGATTCAGGATAATGGCTTGCTTTATCTCGACAATATTCGCGGCGCGCGGGTCACCGATACTTTTATTCTAAAGGGGCAGGGCGTCGAGGTTTATGAACCCCGCTTTACCTATCACGGCTTCCGCTATGTTGAATTGACCGGCTTTCCGGGCGCGCCCGATCTGTCGACCATCGAAGGCAAAGTGGTCAATGACGACCTGGAACAGGCGGGCGAGTTCACCTGCTCTGATACACTGATCAATAAAATCTACAAAAACGCCGTCTGGGGCATCCGCGGCAATTATCGCAGCATCCCCACGGACTGTCCCCAACGGGATGAACGGCAAGGCTGGCTGGGCGATCGCGCTGCCGGCTCACGCGGCGAGAGCTATATCTTTGACATTTCCAAATTATACAAAAAATGGCTGACCGATATTTTTGACGCTCAGAAAAGCTCCGGCAGCATTTCCGACGTTTGCCCCGCTTACTGGCCGTTCTACAACGACAACGTCACCTGGGCCGGTACACCGATTCTTCTGGCCGATATGCTTTACGACCAATACGGCGATGTGCAGGTTATTGCAGAGCACTATGACGGCATGAAGAAATGGGTCGACTATATGATCCAATCGTACATGAAAGATGATCTCATGCCGCGCGACAACTACGGCGACTGGTGCGTGCCACCCATTTCGCCGGAGGTCATTCACACCAAAGACCCGAAGCGGCTGACCGCCGGCGATTACATCGGAACCGCCTATTTTTACCACATCACCAAATTGATGCAAAACTATGCCGTGCTGCTCGATAATAACTCGGATGAAAACTATTTTGCCGATCTTTCCGCCAGGATTAAAGAGTCGTTCAACCGACATTTCCTCGACAGGAAATCCTTGCAATACATCAACAACACGGCCACGGCCAATGTGCTGGCCCTGGCTTTTGATCTGGCGCCAAAGGAATTCGAGCAGCGGATTTTCGATAATTTCGTTGCAAAGATCAAAGAGGAAGATTGGCATATCGTCACTGGTTTGATTGGGCAGCAGAATTTCAACCGCGTGCTCACCCGCTTCGGCAGGGCCGATATCGCCCTGAAAGTGAACACGCAAAAAGACTATCCCGGCTACGGCTATATGATCGATAAAGGCGCGACCACCATCTGGGAACTGTGGAACGGCGACACCGCCAACCCGGCAATGAATTCCGGCAATCACGTCATGCTCCTGGGCGATTTTATTATCTGGCTTTACGAAGACCTGGCCGGCATTAAACCCGATGAAGATCAGCCTGGATTCAAACATATTATCATGCGGCCAACGCCGGTGGATGGTTTGAGCTTTGTCAGAGCATGGAAAAAGTCGCCTTATGGCGATATTAAAAGTGAATGGCAAATAGACAAAAATCAATTTGACTGGAAAATCGTCGTTCCCGCCAACGCCTCGGCCACGGTTTACATTCCGGCCGCCGGAGAGGACAACGTTACTGAGAGCGGCAAGCCGGTCGCCGATGCGCCTGACGTTGTGCTGCTTGATCAAAAAGATGGATTGGCTGTCTTTAAGGTCGGGTCCGGGAGTTATCATTTTATGTCGCGGAATTTCAAACGGAATTAAAAGGCAAAACTATTTTGGGCAAAACGATTAAAAACGGAACCTTGTTACCAGATATTTTTAAGGGTATATATGGCAAAAAAAATAATTCATGAACTTTTACAGCATGCGGAAAAAACTGTGCTGAGTGAATTAATTGTCGAGATCGCTGAACACTATGTCGCAGCGAAACGGATGATTGTCGAGTATTTGAAAGAAAAAATGGTTCTGCATTGCAAAGAGCCTTGGCTATTCCATACTTGCGTAATAAAAGTTGAAATTGACAAACGAAATCCTTACTTTAGCGGCCGGGAATTTTCCTCTCGGCAATACTTTTCAAATCAAGGATAAATTCGCAAGTTTATGTCAAGCAGATTTTCAAAACCATCCCGTTTCATCACCTACTATCTGAATCACTATCGTCGGCAACTGATCACGGGCACTCTTTTCATTATATTCACCGTCTTTTTTCAGCTATTGTCCCCGTGGATTTTGCGCTATGGCGTCGATTACATTGAATCGACATCAACTGCAAACAACAATTTTCTGCTGACACTCATTTACAAAATACTCGGTCCCTCCCACGCTCAGTCAGCACCATTTGTGCTTGCAGGAATAGCTGTGGCTATTGTGATCGTCACGGTACTCGGAGGATTTTTCCGTTTTCTCATGCGCATCACACTCATTGGTATGTCGCGAAAAATTGAGAACGAAATACGTAACGATTATTTCAGTCATCTTCTCAAGCTCTCGCCGTCTTTTTACGAACATCATCAAACCGGCGACTTGATGGCACGCGCAACAAATGACCTCGACGCCGTTCGCTCGATGCTTGGGCCCGGTATTATGCACCTCATCAGCACAGTGCTGGTAGCAATGTTCTCTATTGTTCTGATGTACAAGATTGATGCGTATCTTACACTCTGGGCTATTCTGCCGCTGCCCGTTGTCGCCTTGGTCGTCAACCGATTGCTTGCCAAAATTCACAAAATATTTGGCCGCATTCAGGCGCAGTTCGCCGCTGTTACGGCAAAAGTTGAAGAAAATTTGACCGGCATCAGAGTCGTCAAATCCTACGTCCAGGAAAACAATGAGATCGGGATTTTTAAAAAGCTAAACCGCGAACTGGTGAAAAGAAATCTTTCGCTGGCCAAAATCCGCGCGATGCTGCGCACGAATATTGAATTTATTCTCGGCATCGGCATATTAATCGTCATCTGGGTTGGCGGCATCCAGGTGATCGACAAAAAAATGACCATTGGCGGACTTGTCGCATTTCTGGCTTATTTCAGTATGCTGGCATGGCCGATGATTGCACTCGGCTGGGTGTTGAATTTATGGCAGCAGGGTCTTGCATCTCTCAAACGCATGTTGAACATTTGGAACGAAACTCCGGACATTTCTGACGGTCCATTGACAGACAAAACAATCACACAGATTCAGGGCGAAATCGTATTTCAAAATCTTTCTTTTAAATACGAAAAAGATGGGCCGCACATTCTGGATAAAATTAACTTGAAAATTCCCGTGGGAAAGACATTGGCAATCGTCGGGCCAACCGGATCGGGAAAATCAACGTTAGTGAACCTGATTGCGCGCTTGTACAAAGTGCCGGAAGCTTCGCTTTTTATTGACGGGAATGATGTGCATGCAGTACCGCTGGAAACGCTGCGCCAAAATATCGGCTTTGTCCAGCAAGAGCCGTTTCTCTTTTCGGATACTTTGGCGGAAAACATCGGCTTTGGTCTGGAAAAAGCGGACATTACAGAAATCGAATCTGCAGCCGAAATTTCACAAATCAAGCTCGATATGGATCAATTCCCGGACAAATTTGAAACGGTTGTCGGAGAAAGAGGGATTACACTTTCGGGAGGACAAAAACAGCGAACCGCCATTTCCCGTGCCGTAGCACGTCATCCTAAAATTCTTATTTTGGACGATGCGTTATCTTCTGTTGATACTTATACCGAAGAAGAAATCTTAAAGCAGCTTAAAACAGTGATGAAAAATCGCACGAGTATCATTGTCGCCCATCGCATTTCAACCATACGTGATGCCGATTTCATCATTGTTCTGGATGAAGGAAGAATTACCGAACAAGGCACCCACGAAATGCTGCTTAAGAAGAAAGGGTTGTACTTTCATCTTTATCAACGGCAGCAATTAGAAAAATCATTAGCAGAGTTATAACATATTGAACTTTCACGAAGAAGAAATATTAGGAAAAGCATTCGACAGCCGGTTAATGAAAAGACTGCTGAAATTTCTTTATCCTTACCGCTACAAAGTTGCACTGGCAGTCAGTTTGTTGCTCATTACCGCAGTAACCCAATTGGCAGGCCCTTTTCTCACTAAAATAGCAATAGACCGTTATATTGCCCACGGCAATATACACGGTCTCAAGTTGATTGCCGTGATCTATTTCGCAATTCTGGGTTTGGAATATATCATCAGTTTTGTACACCAATATTTAACAGCCTGGATCGGACAAAATGTCATGTTTGATATTCGGGCAAAAATCTTTACTCATTTGCAAAAGCTGCCGCTTTCTTTTTTTGATAAAAATCCGGTTGGGCGTCTGGTTACGAGAACAACTAACGATGTTGAGACGCTCAACAACATGCTTTCCAGCGGTGTTGTCGCTATTTTTGGCGATGTATTTGTGCTGGTCGGCATCATTATCGTTATGATTAATCTCAACTGGCAATTGGCGCTTCTTACTTTCACGGTATTGCCGTTTATCATTTATGCATCTTTTCTGTTCAGAAAAAAGGTACGGGAATCCTATCGAAAAATCCGATTGCGAATTGCACGCATCAACAGCTATTTGCAGGAAAACATCCCGGGAATGGCCACCGTACAAATTTTCAATCGCGAAAAGAAGAACTTGCAGCAGTTTAAAGAATTGAATGATTCCTACAAGGAAGCGCACCTTGAAACCATAAAGTATTATGCGATTTTTTTCCCAACCATCGAAATTATCAGTTCACTCGCACTTGCACTCATCTTGTGGTACGGTGGAATAAAAATCATCGATCATACTTTAACGCTGGGTATTGTTGTTGCTTTTGTGCAGTATTCCGAACGTTTTTTTCAGCCGATACGTGATTTATCCGATAAATACAACATCATGCAAGCGGCAATGGCTTCCAGTGAGCGCATTTTTAGATTGCTGGATGCACCGGAACAAATCATGGTCCCTGAAAATTATATTCCTCTCCCCCCTGCTAAAGGAGAGATTGAATTCCAAAATGTAACTTTTTCATACAATGGAACTGATAATGTATTGAAAGACGTGTCATTTAAAATCAAACCGGGAGAAAAAGTTGCAGTTGTTGGCGCCACGGGTGCAGGAAAAACGTCACTCATCAGCCTGATAACGAGAATGTACGAACCCACGCAGGGGAAAATTTTGATGGACGGTGTTGATACCTCGCGCTTAAAAGTTCAGGAACTGCGGCGAAGAATCGGTGTTGTACTCCAGGATGTATTCATTTTTTCCGGTAATATTGAGGACAATATTCGTCTCGGCAACCGGGATATTTCTTTTGAACAGATTGTGGAAGCGGCAAAAAACGTCAATGCGCACAAGTTCATTGAAAAGCTTTCTCATAATTACCAGCACAAGCTGAGCGAGCGTGGCAGCAATCTCTCCGTCGGGCAAAAGCAACTTTTATCCTTTGCCCGCGCCCTGGCCTTCAATCCGAAAATTTTAATTCTGGATGAAGCTACTTCGAGCGTAGATACAGAGACGGAACATTTGATCAGCGACGCAATCAATAAATTAATGCAATTCCGCACGTCGCTGATCATTGCGCACCGCCTATCAACAATTCAGCACGCCGATTGGATATTAGTGTTGCATAAAGGCGAAATCAGGGAACGGGGAACTCACCAGGAATTACTCAAACAAGGTGGGATTTACCATCGTCTGTACCAATTGCAATTTAATAAATGATTCCTTGACAATTTTTGCGCTTTTTGGTAAATTACTAACGAGATATGCAATTTCATGCAAATGGACAGATTCCGCTGAACGACGAGGGGTCATGCAAATCAAGGATTTTAGGCAAAAAATATTTTTCCCAACGATTGTGCTGGCAATTCTTGCCCCTCTATGCCCAACAATTTCCGCAAAAAGATATCCGGTACATTTCAAAAGAGTTGCTGTAGCTTACCGCACCAGAGCAGAAAAAATAAAAATCGATGGCAAACTGGACGAAAAAATATGGAACCGTTTGCCGGGCATCTCCAATTTTATACAACACGAACCGCAAGAGGGTGCATTAGCTACGCAAAAATCATTCGTCCAGATTGCTTATGATAATGAAGCCTTGTACGTTGCTTTTCGTGCTTATGATTCGAATCCCAATTCCATAAAAAAATATTTAACACGCAGAGACAGGGATTCACCTTCCGATTGGGTGGGTTTTGCAGTGGACAGCTACCATGACCGCCGCACGGCCTTTACCTTTCTCGTAAATCCTGCAAATGTAAAAATCGACATACGACTCTCCAATGATAACGTTCAGGACTTGAACTGGGATGCGATCTGGGACGTGGCGACGCACATTTATTCCAATGGCTGGGTGGCAGAGTTCAGGATACCCTACAATCAACTTCGCTTCCCCAAAGAGGATTCTTTATCATGGGGTTTCCAGGCAATGCGGGTTGTGTCCAGAATCAATGAAATTTCTTACTGGAGTCCCAGGCCCAAAGATGCTGCCGGATTTGTTTCTCTTTTTGGTACTTTAAAAGGCTTAAATCGAGTGCACAACGTTGAAGCGCTGCAAATACTGCCGTACGCTATGGCTACAAGTCATAAAAAACCGCAAGCAGATACATATCCCCAGATTCAAAATCCGTTGAACAGCTACGACGTTGGAGGGGATATCAAATATCCATTCCCTAATAATCTGACCCTGGATATGACAATTAATCCGGATTATGGCCAGGTCGAGTCGGATCCGTCGGAATTCAATTTGACGGCATACGAAACCTATTTCGATGAAAAACGCCCCTTCTTTTTGGAAGGCAGCAATCTTTTCAACTATAAAGTCGGCATTGGCACAGGCAAAATGTCCGGGGGACAGCTTTTTTATTCACGCCGAATCGGTCGTATTCCGCATACGCAACTCAGGGGTAGTCCGACAATTGGCGTAGAACAACCGCCGTCAACAGCAATACTCGGGGCAGCCAAGATCAGCGGGCGCACAAAAAACGGTTGGTCAATCGGCATTTTGAATGCGATGACAAAAGAGGAACAGGCGACAATTTATGAAGCAAATACAAAGCGCCAGCAAGTGGTTGAACCCCTGAGCAATTATTTTGTCAGCCGAATCCAGCACGACTTTAACCAGGGAAGAACAGTGCTTGGCTGCATGGCTACCAATGTCTATCGCCAGCCAGGAAGCGATCTGGCAAAACTTTTACCTCGGACGGCAACGACAGGGGGAATAGATTTGACGCACAAGTGGGAACATCATACATACGAGTTCAATCTCTCCATTATGGGAAGCGACATTACCGGCGATACGCTGGCCATGCAAAAAGAACAATTGTCCTCAGCCCGATATTACCAACGCCCTGATGCCGAACATTTAAAATACGATCCCAAACGGACATCTCTTGCCGGATTTGCCGGCCGCTTCAATTTGCGCAAAGTCGGTACAGGACATTGGAAATGGGCCGTTGGCGGCGTCACCCGCAGCCCGGGATTTGAGATCAATGACATTGGTTTTATGCAAACAGCGGATTTTAATTCTTTTTTCGTTTGGCTGGGCTACAATGAATATACTCCCGGAATTATACTGCGAACATACAGCGTTTCATCCAAAGCATGGAAGTATTTTGATTATTCTGCGACACCTACAGGAAGTGGAATCCAGCTCGCGCTGTCTGCACAATTTCTGAACTATTGGAGTTTTCAACTCTGGCTTACCAGGAACCAGCAAAATCTCGACACAGGATTGTTGCGCGGCGGGCCGGCTTTTCTCCTTCCTGCTCATACGGATGTCTTTTATCAATTACAAACGGACAACCGAAAACCTCTACAAATCACTCTAAACGGTACGTATGGAAAATGGGAGAGCCGATATTCTTCGTGGTCGTTCTCTCCTGCTGTTTTAGTCAGACCCATCGGACGATTCGACTTTTCAGTTTCGCTCAACTATGCATCAGGAATAAACGACCTGCAATATATTCCTCTGTCAACGAAATTTCTAAATAACAATTATATTCTGGGACGCCTGGACAGAAGCATTTTCTATTCAACAATAAGAGCAAATCTGACCCTCACGCCAAACTTGACGTTGCAATATTACGGAATGCCCTATATTACCGTCGGTCATTATTTAAAATTTCACACGGTAAAAGACCCGAGAGCGCCCGTTTACAGAGACAGAATCCAGGATGCTGCGGTTCCCTGGAACAATGATTTTAACTACCGCCAATTCAGATCAAATCTGGTTCTTCGCTGGGAATATAAATCAGGCTCGACATTCTATTTTGTCTGGTCTCAAGGCATTACAAGTTTTGAAAGATACGGTCAGTTTAACTTTGCCGACGATGCGCATCAACTCTTTAATTCACCCTCGGAAAATATTTTCCTTGTTAAAATCACTCGCTGGTTGAATTTCTAAAACTTTAGAGAAATGTATGAAACCTGTCTACGCAATAATAATATCTTTATTCATTGCCATACCTGCTTTTCCTTTAACTCCGGCAAATAAGACGGATGATGCAAAACACATCACTTTCCCTAAAAGTTTGGACAGCTATCACGACGAGGAACTACCCAGCCTCGGTTCGATCCTTTTGCATCGAATAAAGCAAGAACCGTTTGACCTCATTGGCAGTCTCATTTTTCTTTTTGCGATCCTGCACACTTTTTTATCAGGGAAATTTACAGCAATCGCTCACAAATGGGAGAATAATTACGAACTCAAAATTAAAGCTGGGAAAGCACCCAAGAATTCTGTTCATTTCGGTGCGGAAATCATGCATTTCCTTGGAGAAGTAGAGACCGTTTTTGGAATATGGGCCATTGTCCTGTTTGCCTCCCTCGCACTGTTTTTCGATTGGCACACTGCAATCAATTACATCGCCCACCAAGTTAATTATACCGAACCGATGTTTGTTGTTGCGATTATGGTTTTGGCGGCAACACGTCCCATATTAAAACTGTCAGAATCTCTTATGCGGAAAATAGCGACTCTTTTCGGCGGGACATTAAACGCCTGGTGGATGACGATTCTGACGATTGGCCCACTTTTAGGTTCATTCATCACCGAGCCGGCAGCAATGACAATTTCGGCGCTGCTCCTGGCTAAAAAATTTTATGATTTAGAACCAAGTAACAATTTTAAATATGCTACCCTTGGCTTATTATTTGTCAACGTTTCCGTTGGCGGAACACTGACACATTTTGCAGCTCCGCCGGTTCTTATGGTCGCTGCTCCCTGGCATTGGGATCTCGGTTTTATGATATCGCATTTTGGTTGGGAGGCATTTGTAGGAATATTGATCTCCAACTCTTTATATTTCTTTATTTTTAGAAAAGAATTGGCATCATTGCAGGGGAAATATAGAATTGTCCAAATCAAAGAACAAATTCAAAGCAAGTACCTGGAGAGCAGCATTTTTCAAAATGAAATGGAAAAAATTATTTCCAAAGAGCTTGGTTTTGAAGACGAAGTATCAAAAAAATATCAGGAGATAAAACAGTCAATTAAAGCGACGTTCGATAGAAAGCTTGAGAAAGAAAAATTAGACAAAGAACTTTATGATGAGGCATTTGAACAGAGATTTGAAGAACTTCGACTTCGCGAGATGAGAAAAACATTACCCGGCCTGCTGCCGCGCGAAAAAAGACCACAGTTTATTGATTCCCAGTGGGATGAGAGGGAAGATAGCGTGCCAGTGTGGATAACAATCGTCCACATCCTTCTTATCAGTTGGACCGTGCTTAATGCCCATCACCCTGCATTATTCATCGCCGGACTTTTATTTTTCCTCGGTTTTGCCCAGGCAACAGCACCATTTCAAAACCGAATCGATTTGCAGCCGGCGATCCTGGTTGGATTTTTTCTGGCCGGACTTGTTATCCACGGCGGTGTTCAGGGCTGGTGGATAGAACCGGTTCTCAGCCGGCTTTCGGAAATACCGCTCATGCTCGGTTCAACCATATTAACTGCTTTTAACGATAACGCGGCCATAACGTACCTGTCCACCCTTGTGCCGAATTTTTCAGATTCTTTAAAAATTGCGGTTGTCGCCGGCGCCGTAACCGGCGGCGGTTTAACGATCATCGCCAATGCACCAAATCCTGCAGGTCAGGCCATTTTAAAAAAATATTTCGAGAATGGTGTCTCTCCACTAGGATTATTAAAAGCTGCAATTACGCCAACAATTATTATGTTTCTTTGTTTTGTTTTATTGAGATTTTACTAGGTTTTTGGACCGGATTGCAGTAAAAAGTTTGCAATAAACGTAACACCTCGGTAGGAGCATTTCGTTCCCAAACAGGAGCTTGGGAACGGTATGCCTGAAACACCACCGGTAAGTGAGATACCAATAACCGCACTTTTCCCTTGCAATTTATAAATGAATATCTTACCATCATAATCCAAAAAATTAGATTAATGAGACCTGCAAATATCCACAGGGTAAATCGTAATCATTTGTTTGAATTAAAATATTTTTTCTGCAAATTATAACCTTACGAAGGGAAGGATTTCCGAATGATGAATTCAACTGTACAAACACTTTCCCTGGCCAAACGAGGTGCCAGAAATTATTTTACAAATCGCCCGTTGAGCGTTTCCTTTGAAGTTACTTATTCGTGCAATGCCCACTGTAAACACTGCCATTTGGGAGGTATCATTAAAGATGAGGTGACAGTGCCGCCGGAACGTTACGGCGAAATTTGCCGTCAGATTCAACCGGTTGTCGCTCAGGTCTCTGGCGGCGAACCGTTGCTGCGCAAAGATTTAGTAGAAATTATCAAAGCGCTGCACAGACCCAATCGCGCTCCCCTTATCGTAATAACCACCAATGCTGCCCTGTTGACAAAGGAAAAATATTTTGCCCTCCGTAGAGCAGGCACGGATCAGTTCTCAGTTTCCCTCGATTATCCTGATGAACGGCATGATGAATTCCGCAAAATTCGCGGCCTGTTTGGAAAAATTGAAAAACTGATTTATGAGCTTCGAGAAGAAAATGAAAAGGCAATAACACTGAGCTGTGTTGTGCAAAAGGATAATTTCCGCGATCTACCCAAGATTGCAGAACTGGCTCAAAAATGGGGTGTGCAGGTCAATTTTAGCACTTATACCTGGCTGCGCACCAATGATAAAAGCTATATGCTCACCAAAGAAGATTTACCCGAGTTTAGAGAAATTGTAAAAAAACTTTTGGATTTCAAAAAAAGAAACAAGAATTTCTTTGCGTCGAAATATGTTTTCGAGCGAATGATTCGCTTCTTTGAAGAAGAGACCATTCCCGGCTGTCGTGCAGGAGATCGTTTTTTCATTGTTAACCCGGACGGCAGAATTTCACCATGCGGTCTATTCCTGAACCGCTACAAGAGTGTTCAGGAAATGAAAGAGGATTTCGTTAAAACAAATACCTGTGGAGATTGTAATACAAGCATCCGCGCTAATTGTGAAAAGCCGATAAGATATCTCATTCTGGACAATATAAAAAGAAACTAGCACTTGATCCGGACATTAAAACAATAAATGCCTGTGCGACTAAGCTTTTTGGCAAGTCATTGCCAGGCACCAGGACATGTATATAATACACAGAGGTAATGATGGAAAAGATTCAGATCAAATTTGAAAAATTCATCGTCATGGCGCTGCTGATCATGATGATGCTGGCTATCTTGATATCCACCATTGAACTCGGAATACTCTTGGTTCAGCAATTTTTGCATCCCCCTCGTTTTCTTTTGAATATTAATGAACTGTTAGAAATATTTGGCTTTTTTCTCCTGGTGCTCATCGGGCTCGAACTATTGAAGACTGTCCAGTCTTACCTGGAGGAAGACGAAATTCATGTTGAAGTTGTTTTTCTGGTTGCCATTATCGCCATATCAAGAAAAATCATCATCTTTGATTACAAAAGCCTTACTGCACAAATGATGCTTGGCATAGCAGCGATTATAATTGCCCTTTCGGTCGGTTTCTACCTGGTGAAGGAAGCTTTTTCGCCATTAAAAATCGGAAAATCTAAAAACCACGTTCAACCTTTCGTTTCAGACGACAACAAAACAGATTCGCCGACACACAGCAACTAAATCTCGCGCCCTGCTCTTTTAAATAAATGAAAAACAAAACATTCAAAATACGCGCCGCCATCGTAATCTTTGAGATTGGAATCATCCTCTTTCTCCTGATCGTATGGATGAGTTCCAAATCTATCAGGGAAAGTAAAAGTCTGTGGATTCTCTTTCTCTATAATTTTCCATCTCAATTTCTCATTGCCATTGTACCGCACGAACCGGTTTATCTCTTTTACAGCAAATTTTATTCACCTTTGACAATTACGCTGGTTGCCACCGCCGGTACCGTATTGACCGAGTATTTCAACTATTCCATTTTTGGTTTTTTTGCGGAATTCAAGCCTGTGCAAAAGTTCAAGAATGGCCGGATCGTACAAAAAATACTCCTTTTATTTAAAAAAGCACCCTTTGCTGCTTTGTGGATCGCCGGAATTTCGCCGATACCGTTTTATCCGTTTCGCTTTATGGTGGTATTATCCGATTATCCGTTATGGAAATATCTGCTCGCAGTCCTCACTTCCCGTTTCCCGCGTTTTTACCTGTTTGCCCTGGCAGGTCGCGCCATTCAGTTACCGAATTATCTTTTAATCACCTTTTTTGGTGCAATAACAGTTGTGTTGTATGTGCCGTTGATAAGAAAGTTGCGAAAGAAGAAGCAACTACAGCAAACGTCCTTACAAAAGCAGGAAAAGATTTTGGACGTTGTTGAATCTGAACAATCGTAAATATTCAAAGTAAATCTTTTTGGACAGACAATCCCCTAAACAAACTTTTCTCTTTTTTGCAGATTCAACAAGCCCGCCAAAAGAGTAAGAATGGTACCAACAATCAGGTAAATCCTGTTTTTTAAAATAACATCTGCCCAGATGGCCTCATTCACATTGGTAGGAATTCGGAAAGGGTTGAGAAAGAGATTCCATTTGCTTTCCATCAAAAAGCCGCTGGACACCCAAAAAGCAACACCGATGATGACCATAATAACTGCGGTTCCGTAGCCATTGCGCGCAATAGTGGAAAACATAAAGGCCAGGCTTCCGAGGAAAAAGATGGGGAACATGAGTTGAGAAACCATGCTGACCAGAGGAAATGTGGTCAAAGCAAAGGTACTCAGCAGGGCAAGAATAACCAGCAGGCTAAAGACAACCAGGTAGATAATCACAATGCGAACAAGCCAGATTTTATATCTGTAATTCGGAATGCCAAAAAGAACTTCCAGCATTCGTGAATCGACATCGTTTTGAATTCCAAAAGTTGTGGGATAGAAAATAAGAAGAATGCCGGGCACTAAAAGTAAATAATAAACGGACGCTGCCGTGGGATTTGATTCCGAATTAAAAAGATTAATAATGGTAACAAGCAGAAAAAAACCTACAGCCGCTAGAAGAAAAAAGAGAAATTTATTCGCGAAAATAATTTTCAAATTATAACGAATCAATTTTGACATTAGAATAGAATAGTTTTTAATTTTTGAGCGGTAATTCATAAAATGACCTTTTTTCATCACGTTGTTTTTTTTCTCAATAACCACAAGTAAGAATCTTCCAAGGTTGGACGAACCGGCCTGGCATCTGGCACAGGCTGATTTTCCGAAAGACAGCGAACACGGATGCGATCATCCACACGTATATGGTGGATAATCCACAATCCAGATCGGATCGTTTCAAATTCTTTGGCCGGGACAAGAAACTGCCAGACTTTATTCTCAGCCAGTTCCGCCATGTGCGTCGGCTCTCCCAAATAGCGAAGCTCGCCGCGATTCAGGACAGCAACACGATTGCACGAGCTGGAAATATCTTCAATAATGTGAGTGGAAAAAATAACCACCCTTTCACGACTCAAATCGACCAACAGGTTGCGAAAACGAATGCGTTCACGAGGATCCAAACCGGCAGTCGGTTCATCAACAACAAGAATCCTCGGCAAATGCAAAAGGGTTTGCGCAATGCCAATACGCTGTTTCATTCCCCCGGAAAAAGAACCGATTTTGTGATCGCGCTTTTCTTCCATGTGTACCGCACCGAGAACGTAACGAATCCGCGTTTCTCTCTCATCTTTATCGAGAATGTTTTTCAAAATCGCCTGGTATTCCAGAAATTCTGCGGCGGTCATATTTTCATAACTGCCAAACTCTTGCGGCAGATAACCGATCAGTCCCTGCAGTTCTTCGCGTTGTTTTTGCAAGTCGATGCCATTGATCCATATTTTCCCGCGGCTCTGTTCCAGGATGCCGCAAATGATCCGCATCAATGTTGTTTTCCCCGCACCGTTTGGCCCCAAAAGTCCGAACATGCCGCTGCCGATTTCGAGTGATACACCATTCAGAGCGCGGAATGGAGACTTCTTTTTACCAATGATCGGAATGATCTGGACAAAACGATAAAACCACCGCCTCAGTCCCGCCAGCCTTCCGCTCAATCTGACGATGTTAATTTTTTCCACCATAATTTTATTTGATGTAGTGTAAACAGCCAACGCCAGGAACCACAAAATGCCGATAAAAACAACGGTCAAAATCCTGTGCCAGCGAAAATAAAAAACGATCAAGTTGAGCAAGGGGATTCCCCACAGCAATACAGCACGAATTCTATTCACGAGTCCGGAATCGTTGCCCATTTTATTTTCCAATAGCGAATGGATTGGTTTGTAAACAAAGAGAAGATAAAAATAAAGCAAAAGAGAAAGAACAACAACCCAGAAATAACCCGACAGATAAAAATAAACGAAATAGATCAGAAATGCCAGCAGCGGAATTTGCCAAACAAACTGGTTCAGGTCACGCCAGGAATGATATTCTTTTGCCAGCCCTGCTTTCCTGTTGATTTCTTTTCCTCGCTTCCACTCACGAATAAAGCGGGCATCATCATCGTAAATTTTTACCAGGTGCTGAATTTTTATTACTATGGATTCTTCGGCACTGAAAAATTCTTCCTTCGCCTGACGCAAGCTGGTCAATATAAAATAAGTTAGTCCGGGGACAACAGCAACGAGAGCGAACAGGTCCGCGAACCGCCAAATGATGCCGCTCACATTTTCATAAATCAAAAAACAACCGGCGATCAGAGCAACCAACTGAACGACTTTAACCTTCCAATTTAATTCCCGCAGCCATTGCAAGGCGACTTCCAATCCTGAATAGACGGTGGGAATAAAAACGAGAGTGAACAATGTGCTAAGCGATAATCCGCCGATAACAGTGATGGCGAACGGCGCACCGATTTTCGAGACGTATTCGGCCTTGCCCATAGCCAATGGAATCATAGCGATAATTGTTGTGATAGCAGTGATTAATATCGGACGAACGCGCGCCTGTCCGGCCATAATAAGCGCGCGCGAACGGTTGTATCCACGCCGACGCAAAATGCGGGTATAATCAATATAAATTATGCCGTTGTTGACGACAACACCCAGCAAAATCAAAAAGCCGATGAGTGTGTTTGCATTAAGCAAAGAGTTTCCCGTTAAAATGAGCGCCCAGAGTGAACCAATACCTGCCAGGGGAATGGTGAACATCATCACCACCGGCGTGAGCAACGATTCAAACACAGAGGCGAGAATCATATAGATAAGCAAAAAAGCTGCGCCAATAAGAAAGTAGAATTCACTCAAATCATTTTCATTATGCATGACCTCGATGGCAATGCCGCTCGGGACGGTCAGGTTGGCGACAAGATCGTCCACTTCCATTCTTGCGCTCTCCAGCAGTTCTTTGGAATCATTTACCTCGGATAAAAAACGATAATTGACTTCTATCTGTTTTTCCTGGTTAACCCTGTTAATGCCGGACAACCCCTGCGAATAGACAATCCGGCTCACATCCGCCAGATCGTGAGTCCCGCCATTATCATCCGGCACCGGCAATTGCCGTAGATCATCGATCGTTTTATCCTCTTCCGTATCCCCTTTAATGACGATGTCATACTCATCGGTCCCCTGCTTGAATTTTATATTGGAAGTAAATTCGTTTTGAAAGGTGAGCAATTCCGAAGCGATTGTATTGAGTGAAATGCCAAAATCGCTGAGCACCTGTTTGTTAAAGTAGAGATGAATTTCGGGTCGTCTGTCCGAGACATTAATATTTACCCTGCGCATGGTTGAAAGGTCTTCAAGATAAGATTGAATGTCCTCGGCAAAACTGCGCATTTGTGCAAAATCCCGTCCCTTGATAACAATCTTTTCCGACTGGCTGCCAATGCCTAGCATTCGTTCCAGATTGGCCCCGGGATTTCTCCCTGAACCGCCTCTAAAACGACTGCTTGACTGCGGCTGCTCCAAACTGACATCCGCAGCCCGAAAACGATCAAATTTCTTCTGCACATCATCCTGAATCTGAGCGATGCTGCGCCCCTTGATTTTTTTATAATCATCCTGCAGCTTGATGGTGATAATCGCCTCTTCCTCATAAATTTTACTGACGATATCCTGCTTTTCGGGTATATCCTGCAAGGTCTTTTCAATATCAGCAACAACCGCATCCGTCTTTTCAAGCGTTGCCCCGCGCGACATAGTCACGTAAAGGTTAAATTCTTTGGACTCGACTTCTTCCGGAACATTCAGACTAACGGCAATAGCAAGCAAAAGACTGGTAAAAAAGACGACAACGCCGCCAATAATAGTGCGTACCGGATAGCGTATGCTTGATTTGAGGAAGAGATTATAAATTTGCATCAAGCGGTTTTTATGCGAAACGCGGCTAAAACTGAGGACATGTTCTTTGCGGGCGCCGCGCTGCAGAAAAAAGTGCGTTGTCATTGGGATGAAAAGCAGCGCCACAATGAGTGAGACGAGCAAAGTCGAGACAATGGAGACGCCAATGTGCTTGCCCAGTATTTTGATGATAAAATTCGAGGCAAAAAGAAAAGGCAGAAAAACCGTAATTGTTGTCAACGTAGCGGCAAAAACAGAACGCCACACTTCATTTGTCCCCTGGATGACCGCTGTGTCTTTATCCTTGCCGGACGCCAAAAGGCGATAAATATTTTCCAGCACCACAACGCTATTATCCAGCAACATGCCGATCGCCAAGGCCAGGCCGACAAGGGTGAGACTGTTGAGAGAAATATGAAAAGCATAAAAGAAGTTAAACGCCGTGAAAACGGAAATGGGAATCGCCAAAGTGATAATAAAAACCCAGCGCAGATTTCGCAAAAACAGCCATAGAACAACAACGGCCAGTAGTCCGCCAATGAGTGCCAACTGGATGATGAGATCAATATTTTTTTCAATCAGTTCGGCAGAATCATTTTGAATGACAATTTCGACATCATCGGATTTGAGTTTTTCATTGAGTTTCCCGATGACGTCACGCGTGGTATGCGAAAGGCCGATGAGGTTAACCTGTGCATCGCGGATCAATTGAATGGTAATAGCATCTTTGCCGTTAACACGGCTGATAGAATCTTGCTCCTTCACTCCAAAATAAATTTCAGCAACATCCTTGAGCAGAACCGGGCCCACCGGATTGACGACGATATTTTCGATATTACGTACATCTGTGTATTCCGCCACAAGGTTGACGAAAAAGTGGCGGTTATTTGCATACGCCGGCCCGAGAAAAGCTTTATATTGTTGATTTCTTGCTAGAAGGGTTCGAATTTGCGATGCAGTGATATGATAGGCACGACAGGCATCCTCATCCAAAATGATCTCTACGGATTTTTGTCTGCCGCCAAAAACCTGTACGCTGGCAATGCCGTCGATATTTTCAAGTCCGGGCGTAATCTTTTGGTCGATAACTTCCCGCACACGATCGAGCCCGCCGCTGCCTCGCACCTGCAATCCCATAAACATATTTGAAAGCTGTTCGGTATCCACTTTGATGACATTAACCCGAAATTCTTCGGGAATGGATGCTTTGGCAATATTTACTTTTTCCTCGAGACGCAGGTAAGCAAATTTTGTCTTTACATTTTGATTAAAATAAACATAAATGGTTCCATTTCGTCGTTCGATATAGGATTCTATTTTATCAATTCCTGCGAGCGTGGTCACAGCCCCTTCCAGAGGAATGATGGCCTGCTTTTCCAAATAATCAGGGTCGACATCGCGCGTACCCGAAACGCGAACGATAAGAAACGGTAGTTCAGCACTGGGAAACAATTCCACCGGAAGCTGCTTGTAAGAAATAATACCCAGCAAAACCAAGCCGATGAAGAGCATGCTGATAAACGTTTTTCGTTTTATGACGAATTCTGTAAGGTTCATAAAAAAATGATAATCTTTTAAAAATACAGTTTGTATGATTTTTTTATAATTGACACCAAAATCATATTTGCACATCCCGCAGCAAGCCGTAGCCATTTCGTAAAAGTTGATTTTTTAAAATCCCCCTTTGAAGGGGGACGGTTTCGCCGCAGGCGGAACCAGGGGGATGTGAAAATTTGTCCTGATGATAAAGTAGAGCGCTTAACATCCCCCTGATGTCGACTACGTCGACATCGTCCCCCTTCAAAGGGGGATTTGACAC
>Ga0114931_10002578_pt1 | contig 23033 bp, 20 predicted proteins | sample 2SBtaG_FD_89579 | JGI IMG/M metagenome (GOLD analysis project Ga0114931, IMG submission 89579) | Deep subsurface microbial communities from Kolumbo volcano to uncover new lineages of life (NeLLi) - 2SBTROV14_V59a metaG | ecosystem: Environmental > Aquatic > Marine > Volcanic | place: Kolumbo... | reverse complement strand
CGCTCCTTGAGCATCACGTCCGCGGCGCGGCAAAGCAGATTGTCGGCATAGGAATTGACGATCGCCGACAGCGTTTTCATCGAGCAGGGCGCGACGATCATGCCGTCACTCTGGTAAGAGCCGCTGGCGATCATTGCGCCGACGTCGTTGTTGCGGTGCACGACCTCGGCGAGGCCCTCGACATCGCTGACCTTCCAGTCGGTTTCGATGCCGATATTCATTCGCCCGGTCGCCGACATGACGAGGTGGGTCTGCACAGCATCTTGCAGTTGCAGCGTCTGCAGCAGGCGAATGCCATAGATGGCACCACTCGCGCCGGAAATACCGATAATGAGACGCATGCCGGTGACTCCCGTCCGTTCAGGCCGCGACAGAGGTATTGAGCATAACATTGCCATATAGAAGAATTCTATTTAAAAGTGTTATTCTCACCTGAACAATTTGCATCCGGGGAACGATTATGAAGTATTTCGATTTTCGCGCATTCCTCGAGGAACAGGACAAAAACAGCGATCTGTTTCGCGTGCCGGTGGAGGTCGACACGCTCGACGAGATGGGCGCCTTTATCGCGCGGGCAGACTACGAAGGCATTCTTTCACCGATCCTGTTCGAGAAGCCGGCCGGATTCGACATACCGGTGCTGGCGAATACCGTTGGTCACACCTACCGGCGCATGGCCGAAGCTTTCGGCGTCCCCGAGGACAATGCGCTTCCCGGGTCGGCGAAGCGGATGATGGAGGTGCTGAAATCCGGTGGCGTGGCGCCGCTTCATATTGAGCCAAAAGATGCGCCTTGCAAGGACATCGTCCTGACAGGCGACGATGCGGATCTCTCGATCCTGCCGGCCCTGCGACTCAACCCCCAGGACGGCAAGGGTGCCCCCGACTTCACGGAGGGCCGCTACATGACCAGCCTCTGTATCTCGAAACCGAAGAAAAATGCGCACAACCTGTCCTACCATCGTTTCGAGATCACCGGCAAGGACACGGGCTCCGTCTGGATTTTCCGCGGCACCGGTGACGCCCGGAGCATGGAGGACCACTGGGGTGCGAAGATCGACGACCCGTCGTCGTCCTGGGACTATGACAAGGCCAGACCGTTTCCCATGGCGTTCGTCTTCGGCGTAACGCCGGAGTTTATCCTTGCCGGCGCAAATTCGGCCTTGCCGCACGAACACAATGACTTCGCCTTCATCGGCGGCCTGCGCGATACGCCGGTGGAGCTGGTCAGATGCGAAACGATCGACGTCGACGTTCCGGCAAATGCGGAAATCGTCGTCGAGGGCGTCTTCAAGCCGTTCAACTGGACCACGCAAGGCCAGTTTGCGTCTTTCAACGGTTTCTATGACGAGCCTCGCCGCCGCCCGATCTTCGACGTTACCGCAATCACGATGCGCAAGAACCCGATCTACCAGCACGTGCATATCGGGCGGCCATTGAACGAATGCAATTCGATCGCGGCATTCTTCCGCTCGGTACGCACCTTCATGCAATTGAGGGAGATCATGCCGAACGTCACCGACGTGTTCGTCGACCCTTCGGCCGGTTGTGGATTTACGGTTCACGTTGCTATCAAGAAAGCCCGTATCGGCGAACCGAAGATGGCGATGATGCGCGCTTACACGGCACTCGGCGGATTTTGCAAGCACGTCTTCGTCTATGACGACGACATCGACATCCGCGACCCGAGGGAACGCGACTGGGCGTTGGCGCATCGTTTCATTCCCGACAGGGACCTGATGATCGTGCCGAACGTGGTCGGCATGAACATCGAGCCGATGGCACAAGGGGTGCTTGGGTCCAATTCGAAGCTCGGTGTCTATGACGGTTATGCAGAAATCCCGCTGAACGTAAGGTCGTTCATGGGTGTCGATTGTACGGTACCGCTCAAGCTCAGGGTGATGGACCGGGTCGTGCCGATCCCCGAGCTGGAGGCCAGGGTGGACGAGCTGTGGCAGGCGGTAGCGGGCCGGGTCCAGGCCTGATGAGCAGGAATTACGTCAGGACGACCACCAGTCTCAGCGAGCAGGACGAAGAACTCTGTGTCGATATCTTCAGGAACATCATGCGTGCACGGCACTGCCTGCACGGTTTGGCCGCCGCGGTCGCCGCGGAATCGGGTCTGCACGTGGCGGAAATGAACGTCATCGATATCCTCGGCAAGTCAGGGCCGGTGTCGATGGGACGATTGTCGAGTGAGAGCTTCATTTCTGCGTCAAACACGACCAATACGGTGAAAAAGCTGGAGCAGGCCGGGTTCGTCGTCAGGAAGCGCGCGGTGCATTCCGACCGGGAAGTCACGGTCGCCCTGACCGCGGAGGGAAAGTCGCTGTTTCGCCGCTGCTATCCGCGGATTCTGCAGCAGGCCCATGAATTCATGAGCGAAGGACTGACGCGAAGCGACCTGCGGGCGTTGGCGGGTGTTCTCGGAAAACTCCTGAAATGAGCTAAAGTAAGATGGGTGAAAGCCCGCGATGGAGCCTCGTATATGTTCGGTTCTTCGAAAGAATTGGTAGATAACGCGATCAGCCGCCGTACCTTTATCCGGCGCATGACCGCCGCCGGCGTTTCGCTCATTGGCGCGCAGGCGATGGCCGATTCGCTCGGCGGCACTTCGATGCCGCCGCCGGAACGCAGCAAAGTCCTCGAAAACCTCACCGGCGGCGAGCTGATGGCCGAGTTCCTGATCGACTGGAATATCCCGTATGTCTTCGGCCTGGCGGGGTCGGAGGAGGTCGGCTTCCTGGACGCGCTGGTCGATCGAACCCGCCTCAACTATGCCACATGCATTCACGAGCAAGTCGCGATGGCGATGGCCGACGGTTACTCGCGTGCCACGGGAGAGACTTCAATCGTCTGCCTGCACTCGATCGCCGGTGCGAGCTACGCACTCGGCCAGTTGGTGAGCACCTACCGGGATCGTATACCGGTGGTCGTCACCGCCGGCCGCCAGGCCACCGGCTACCGCGGCCAGAACGGTTTCCTCGAGGCGGCCAACCTGCATGAGTTGCCCCGGGATTATGCGCAGTGGACCTGGGACGTCATGTCCGCGGATACCATTCCCGAGGTGCTGCGCCGCGCCTTCCTGCTGGCCGAGGCACCGCCCGGCGGGCCGACTTTCGTCACCTTCTCGAAGGACCTGTGGGAGGTCGAGGTCGGCAAGTCGGAGATCGTGCCGCGATCCCGGTCGCGGGTTTCAAAAGAGGTCAGGCCGCCGGAATCGCACGTGGCGAAAGTGGCCGATCTGCTTGCCGACGCACGGTTGCCAATGCTCTTTATCGGCAACGAAGCGATCCGTTACGAAGTCAGCGAGGAAGTCGCCGGTATCGCGAAAGCCGTCGGTGCCCTGGTGACCACCGCGAGCAAGGTGCCGGTCGTTTATCCCAATACGCAAGTCAACTACGCCGGGCAATTCCTGGAAGACAGGCAACTCGCCCGCGACACCGACGCCTTCTGGTCCCTCGGCGCACATATGTTCAGGCGCGGCGCGAGGCCGAAGGTGCCGTACCTGGACGCGTCTGCACACATCATGCAAACGGGCCTCGCGGAAGCCGATATGGGCAGGAACTATCCCGTGGACACCGCGGCTATTGCGGACATCAAGTCAACGGCCGCGGCAGTACTTCGCCGGTTGAAAAAGCGAAATCTCGATACCTCCGCCATCCGGGCGCGCAGGCAATGGATCACCCAATACAACGCCAAACGCCTTGAACAGATTGCATCGCATGCAAAGGCGCACTGGAAAGACACGCCGATTTCCCTGCCGAGGCTGTTCGGCGAACTCGATCGGCAAATGGAGCCCGACGCCAGCATCGTCAGCGAAGTAGTGACCTCGGACGACCACATCCGCCGCTACCTCACGTTCGACCATGCCAGGTCGCCTGGCAGGCGCCGGCGTAATTTTGACACGACCGGCGGCATCCTCGGCTGGGGCCTGTCTGCCGCTATAGGCGTCAAGATCGGCAAGCCTGAGCGCGAGACCTGGTGCCTGTCCGGCGACGGCTCATTCAATTTCGGTTCGCAGGCGCTGTGGACCGCGAGCCGTTACGAGGTGCCGATCGGCGTGGTCATTTTCAACAACGGCCAGTACCAGGCCAATCGCATGAACATGGCACGCTACGCTCGACGCATGGCTGCGACCGGCAAATACCCGGGCGTGCAACTCGGCCACCCCGATATCAACTACGTGGCCATGGCCGGCGCCTATGCCATCGAAGGCGAGCGCATCGAAGATCCACACAAACTTGGCGCCGCGATTCGACGCTGCAAAAGAGCGATGGCACAAGGCCGGCCCTACCTGCTGGACGTCGTCATCGAGCGCCGCTTCGAAGGCAAGGACTCGGACTGGTACGATTTCTTTTCCATCGCGAAGCAACAGCCGCGACAGAGCTGACTATCCGCGTCGCAACGGGTCGGTGGTACGATAGGCGGGTACCCGTTGTTGAAAGGAATCGAGCACTGCTTAAGGAAGACCAGGTCAGCGAGTTCCACGAGACCGGCTGGATCACCATCGAGTCGTTGTTCAGCGAGCCCGAGATTTCGCGGATGTGCGCGTGTTTCGACGGCCTGGAAGAAACCGCGGCCGCATTGACAGAGACAGGGCTCAGCGAGGGTGCGTATTTCGTGCTCGGCGAAAAAGACCGGGAGCAGGTTATCAAGCGGGTGGTCTGGGCCGGCGGCGCACAGCCGTACCTGCTACAAATCGGGGCGGACTCTCGCCTGACCCGGCCGGCCGCCGCGCTCCTTGGCAGTCAGCGCATGGCGCAACTGCTCTGCCAGGCGCATTTCAAGCGACCGCACGACGGCGTCACCTTCGGCTGGCACCAGGATATCCAGCACCGCGACAAGGGCAACGGGACCTGGACGGATGTCAACGGCAGCGGCAGCTATGTCCAGACGCTGATCGTCATCGATGAGATGACGCCGGACAACGGTCCGCTGCTTTTCATTCCCGGCAGCTCGCGCTGGGGACAGGTCGACTTCGGCGACCACGACTACGACAATCCGGGTTATCGGCACAGAATCCCGCCGCAGTTTCGCGAGGAGGACGCGGTGACGATTACGGCGAGCCCGGGAGATACGTTGTTCTTCGGTCCTCACACGGCGCATGCAAGTTTCGAGAATACCTCGTCCGGGTATCGCCGTGTGCTGATCAACGGTTACGCCTCTCCAGGCGCGAACCAGCGTACTTATCCGGGCGCGGGCACGGGCCGCAGGCTGCGGATATCGTGAAGAAACGGAGTTGACCAATGACAGCCGTGGCAGAGGCCGGAACAGCTCAGGGTCGCTGGTAAAGCAGCGGGAACCAGTCATCTCGTAGCCGTTCGCCATCTTGCATGCCGTGGCCCGGGAAAGGCGGCGAGGTGCGGCCGGGCCGCGTCACATAGTGAGCATCATCGCCGACCAGGCGCAGGGAAAACGCGCGCCGCCGCGTCGTCGACGTATTGCCGCGGGCACCGTGCAGCGTGCGGAAATGGAAAGCCACTGCATCTCCCGGCGCCATTTTCCACTCGAGGACCCGGTATTTATCGGGATTGGCATCCGGGTCGGGCAGTGGCAGGTAAGCGTCCTCGTCCGGGTAAAAGTTTTCCTCGGACAGCCAGCGAACGGGAAGCACCGGCTTGTCCCAGCGATGGGAAGCGGCGACACAGCGCAGGGTGGCGTCGTCGACCGGGTCCATCGGCGACCAGAAGCTGACGGTCTGCATGCCGTCGACGAAATAGTAGGGTGAATCCTGGTGCCATGGCGTCGGCCTGGTCGTACCGGGCTCCTTGACCAGTACGTGATCATGAAATACCTGGACCTGGCGCGACCGCATGAGCGACGCCGCAACTTGTCCCACCCCGGAATGCAGGATGACCTCCTCGAATTCCGGGATGCGCTGCCAGTTGCAATAGTCGTCGAAGAAACGGCCCGGTTCGCCGGGCTCCAGGTTATCCGCGGCATACGGTCCCGGCGCCGCCAGGTTGCGCTCGATGCCTGCGCGGATCACCTCAATCCAGTCCCGGAACAGGGCCCGGATCAGCACCGCACCATCGGCTTGAAAGCTGTCAATCTGAGACTGGCTTATCGTTGCCGCGTCCGCCATCATTGCGCTGCCTCGTAATCACATGAAACGTTGCGCTACTCGCCTTATCATCGGCCTTGACGTCGTGAACAGCCGCAGGGTAAACGGTGGCGTTTACGCATTGTAACAAGCTCATTGACGAAACGAGGAACTTCATGAACCGCTACCCATGGATCGTATCGCTGGCGCTGCTGGCCTCGCTTAGCGCTTGTGAGGTCGAGACCACGACAGTTGCGCCTGCGGCGAACGCACCGAAAGTGATCCTGATCATCGGCGACGGCATGGACGACCAGCAGGTCACCATCGGCCGTAATTATCTCGTTGGCAGCCGCGGCCGGCTGGTGCTCGACGGCATGCCGTACCGCGGGGCTGCCGAGGTACAAACGGTCGCCGCATACAATGCCGCCCAGGTGGTCTACGTCGGCGACTCGGCGAGCGGCGGCACCGCGATGGCAAGCGGTACCGTCACCGCCGTCCACCGCATTGGCGTCGCTGCCGACGGCGAGGCAGAGCACGTCAATATCATGGAGCTGGCACAAGCCGCAGGCATGCGAACCGGTATCGTCACGACAGCCCGCGTCACCGATGCGACGCCCGCTGCTTTCTATGGCCACATATCCGACCGCTACTGCCAGATGCCGGGTGACATGGTCAAGGAAGACAAGGTCACGCCGCAGGATTCGACCGATTGCACGACCGACTACAAGGCCAACGGTGGCCCGGGATCGCTTGCCGAGCAACTGGCAGATTCTGCGGTCGACATCGTGCTGGGCGGTGGCGCCAGGGACTTCACGGAATTTGTCGAAGGGAGTGATTCTGTTTCCGTTCTGCAGTCTGCGCACGACAACGGCTTTGCCGTCATCAGTCGTGGTGAGGAACTGGCAGCTTTGAAAAGTGACGGGAAGGTGCTCGGACTGTTTTCCCCCGGGGACATGCCGGAGCGCTGGCAGGGCAGTGGCGGCCGCATCGCACATTTCATCGAGCGCCGTGAAGGCGAGGTGATCTGGCCTGAGCCGTTCGCCTGCGAGCCGAAGCCGGAAGACGCGACGACGCCGATGCTGGCCGACATGACGCGGGCGGCCCTCGCACACCTGGATGGCGGGGCGGGGTTCATGCTGATGATCGAGTCGGCGTCGATCGACAAAGCGGCGCATCACTGGAGACCCTGCGGACACATCGGCGAGATGAAACAGCTCGACGATACGTTGCAGGTCGTGCTGGACTACGCGGCGGCCCACCCGGAGACACTCGTTCTCGTCACCGCCGACCACGGCCAGTCCGCCCAGCTCATCCCGCAAGTCAGCGGGTTTGCGCCACAGAATTTCGCGCCGGAGGGGCGTTTCGCGCGCATCCTGACGCCGGAAGGCGGCATCATGGGAATCAGCTACGCGACGAACGACTCACCGTTATGGGAGGAGCACTCGGGCGTCGAAGTCCCGGTGTATGCCAGTGGTCCACGGACGGGTGACCTGCCCGAATTCCTGAGGCAGATCGACGTATTCAACATAGCAGCCACCTACCTTGGCCTGCGCGACGCCTGGCCGGACACGAAGCAGGCCGGCGGAACAGAAAAAGAGTAACGAAGCTGTTCAGCGCCTGGGACTGGGGTATCGTCGGCGCCTATATCGCTGGTACGACCTTCGTCGGCCACCTCTTCAAGGGCAAGCAACACAGTACCCGTGATTTCTTTCTCGGCGGCCGCAGCATGCCGTGGTACGCGGTGAGCGCCTCATCTGTTGCGACCACGATCAGCGCCGTGACCTTCATCGGTGTGCCGGCGCTGGTCTACGCAGCGAATGGCAGTTTCGTCTACCTCCAGCTCGCCATCGGCGGCATCATTGCACGCATCCTGGTTGCGCGGTTCCTGGTGCCGCTCTATTCCGAAAAAGAGTTCTACAGTCCCTACGAATACATGGCAGACCGGCTCGGCCCGGTCATCGGCAGGGTCACTGCCGGCATGTTTTTCCTCGGCGGTATTCTCGGGCAGGGCGTGCGCGTCTACGCGACGGCGCTGGTACTGGAACTCATCACGGGCTGGACCCTGACCGCCAGCATCGTGCTGATTGCAGCCTTTGCGGTGCTGTGGACGTGGATGGGTGGCATCGCAGCCGTCATCTGGACCGATTTCGTGCAGTTCTTCATTCTCGTTGCCGGTGGCATCGCCGCGCTCGTCTTCGTTACCGCGGCGCTTCCCGACGGCTGGAGCACACTCATCGCGGTCGGCGAGGCAGTCGGCAAGTTTACAATCCTGGATTTTTCCACCGACCCGCGTGTTGCGTTCACATTCTGGGCGGCGCTATTGGCGATGCCATTCCAGAACGTTGCCGTCTACGGCACCGACCACCTGTTCGTCCAGAGGCTGCTTTGCTGCCGCAACGCCCGCGAAGCGCAGAAAGCCGTTTTGTGGAGCACCCTCGGCGAACTGGTGCCGGTGCTGATGCTGACCGTGGGCGCGGGTTTGTTCGCCTTCTATCAATTCCATGACCTGCCGCAAAGGCTTGCCGGGCTGGTAGCGGAGCGCGGTGACCGTATTTTTCCCGCATTCATCATTTCACAGGTACCGACGGGGATGCGGGGATTGCTGATCGCCGGCATATTGAGTGCGGCCATCTCCAGCCTCGATTCGATCCTCGCTGCGCTGTCCCAGATCTCACTGACGATGTTCTACAAACCATTCATCAACCCTCAAGCGGACGAACCGCGCCTGTTACACGTATCCCGGTTGCTGGTCATATTCTGGGGCGCCGTTCTTGCCTTCATGGCGTGGCAGTTTTCGGCCAGTAAACTGGACCTCGTGACACTCGCGTTCTCGATGACGACCTATACGCTCGGCCCGATGCTCGGGCTATTCCTGTTGAGTATGGTGACCCGCCGTTACCGGGTCGACGGCATCGGCCGCGCCGTGGTTATCAGCATCGCGCTGGTGCTTGCAATTAACGAGCCGCAGTTCGTGAACCCGATATTCGGTACCGCCTATGCGGCACCGCTCCTGGCATGGCCCTGGCTGTTTCCGATCGGTGCGCTGACCTGTTTCCTCGCCGCATTTCGCGGCCGCCTGCAGGAGGCATGACGGATGCGATCTGCTGCGATAGTCCTTACATCCACGTTGCTTACGGCCTGCGCGGCCCTGCCCATGGTAGATGCACCGTCCGCGAACCAGGACAGCCGCGTTAAATACCTGGTGCTGCATTTCACTTCGGAGGTTTTTGCCGAGTCATTGCGGCTGCTCACGGAGCCGGCCGGCCCCGGCGTCAGCGCCCACTACCTGGTGCCGGAGCCGCGTGACGACACCTATCCGGGGCAGCGCCTGCGTGTGTACCGGCTGGTGCCAGAAAGCCGTCGGGCGTGGCACGCCGGCGTCAGTCACTGGGGAAATGCCGCGGCACTGAACAGCGCTTCAATCGGCATCGAGATCGTGAACCGTTCACGCTGCGAGGACGATCCTGCCGAAGGTGGGGAGCCACCCCCGTCGAGCTGCCGCTTTCTCGACTTCCCGGAAGAACAGGTTCAACTGGTGATCCGCCTTGCCAGGGACGTTCTCATGCGCAACCCGGATATCGATGCTGCCAATGTCGTCGGCCATGCGGATATTGCAGCGGATCGCAGGGTCGATCCGGGACCGGCGTTTCCGTGGCACAGGCTCTACGAAAACGGCATCGGCGCCTGGTACGACGACGAGACGGTCGCCAGGTACCGGGCTCTTTTCGACAGTGCCATGCCTGGCCTTACCCTGGAGCAACGTGCACTTGCAGCATATGGCTACAGGATCGCGGAAACCGGCACGAACGATGTGCAGACACGCTTCGTTGTTCGCGCGTTCCAGATGCATTTTCGTCCGTCGAACTGGAACGGTTGCATCGATGCCGAAACCGCCGCGATCCTCTTCGCGCTGCTGGAAAAATACCGGCCCGATGAACTGCAGGCCTTGTCAGGCGATGAAGCCGCCGGGATGTTGCCGGTGGAATCCGGTTGAGTCCTGGTACGCTTTCGCAATCGCCAGCGCACTGGCCTCGCCGTAAAGCTGGCCGATCATCAATATGGCGGTCGGGCGTCCCTCGTCGTCGAAACCGTTTTGCACGGCGACGGCCGGGTGACCGGTCAGGCTCGTGGCATCCTGGATCGTGCTGCCCGCGAAGGGCGATACCAGTACGTCGATCCCGTCAAAAATTTCCGCCATGCCTTTCATCAGGAGCATGCGCCGCCGGTTGATCTGCACGTATTCGACCGCGGGATGGAGCCGGGCGATACGCATCAGCATGTCCTCCGGTTCGTCAATGTCCTGGCGGAACAGCTCGATATCCCCGTTCTGGACCAGTTCGTCAAACGCCGCCGCTTCATCCACCAGCAGCATCTGCAATACATCCATGCCGGCATGTTCGGGGAGGGTAACGGGCTGCAGATCGATATCCAGTCCGCGAAGCCTATCCAGCGACACGCGGTCGTTTCGCAGCGCGGCTCGATCACTTTTCCTGGCTGTGCGGCGGAATGCCGATCGCAGATAGCCGACACGCAAGTGCTCGATGCCTTCGTTGCCGTTCCAGTTGAAAGGCCTGTCGACGACGGCGAGATCCTCACCATCGGGGCCATGGATGACGTCGAACACGATCGCGCAGTCCTCGACCGAGCGGCACATCGGGCCGACCTTGTCGAGGCTCCAGCAGACCGGCATGACGCCGTGGCGGCTGACGCGGCCGAAAGTGGGGCGCAATCCTGTGACGCCGCAGATCCTGGAGGGTCCGATAATCGAGCCGCTGGTGTCCGTGCCGATCGAGAATCCGACCAGGCCTGCCGCCGTCGCCGAGCCTGGACCTGCGGAGGATCCGCCCGATCCTTCATCAATTTTCCAGGGATTTTTAGTCTGCACGCCGAGCCAGTAATCGCCGCGCGCGATCTCGCCACTGGATAGTTTTGCGATCAGCACGGCGCCGGCCGCGTCGAGCCGATCAATCACTGTCGCATTCATGTCGATGACCTGGTCTTCATAGGCTTTGAAACCCCAGGTCGTTCGATAGCCTTTGGCCGCCAGCAAGTCCTTGGCACCCCAGGGAATACCGTGCAACAGCCCGCGATAGTGACCGGCGGCGATATCTTCGTCCGCGCGTCTGGCCGCATCGAGCGCCCGTTCTTCGGTCAGCGTGATGACTGCCCGCAGCAGCGGGTCGTAACGCCGAATTCGCGCAAGATACATCTTCGTCAGTTCCGTCGACGTAAGCTGGCGCGTCTCGATCAGGCTTGCCAGATCCGTGACCGGCCAGAAAGCGATGTCGTCCAGTTTCTCCGGTCTCGTAACCTCTGGCCGGTTGCCCGGGGTGAACGGGCGGCGAAGATCATCAAACACCTGTCCGGGGACAGCCGGGTTGAAATAAAGTGGCGGGGGTACGCTTTGGTCAATATCGATGGACCGCCGTGCCTTGAAACCTTCGACATTGGCGCTGATGCCTTCAAGCATCTGTTCGCGATCTTCCGGTGCAAATTCGAGCCCGGCGATTTTCGCTGCGTGAGCGATCATCTCGCTCGTGATTTCCGCCCGCCCCTCGTCCGATTGCGCCCACAGGGCACCCGGAAAAAGTGTCGGGGCGAGGCCGGCGCCGCTGCACCAGGCAATGAAAGTACGGCGGCGCACGCCGGTTGACGAATGCGTGTTCATATCGTCCTCCCCGGCCACGCAGGCCGTGAGTATTCAGGTGAGATTGAATACGAAGACGGCCGCGACACCGAGCGGCGCGACAACGCGCACAAGCAGCATCCATAACCTGAACATTACCCCGTCCCCGAGGCCGATTTCGGCCAGGGAAATATCCCGCGACAGCCACCAGCCCGCGAACAACGCGTAGAGCATGCCGCCGAGCGGCATCAGGATGTTCGATACGAGATAGTCGATCAGGTCGAAAGGCGTCTTGTGCGCGAACACCTCGAACGAGCCCAGCGGGAACGTATTCTCCCAGGTAGAAAACGAGAAGACGGTAATCAGGCCGGTGAGGAAGGTGCCGGTGCCGATCAGCACGGCCGCTTTCGTGCGCGTGACACCACGAATCTCGTTCGCACGCGCTGTCATTGTCTCCAGCATCGATATCGATGAGGTCAGCGCAGCGAAAATAATCATCAGGAAAAACGCGGCGCCAATAATAGCGCCGCCCGGCATTTCTGCGAAGGCGGTCGACAGGGTGACGAAGATAAGCCCGGGTCCTTCCGCGGGATCCAGGCCGTGAGCGAATACGATCGGGAAAATTGCGAGACCGGCCAGCAGCGCGACGACCGTATCGCCGGCGGAGACGATGATTGCGGAGCGAAACAAGTTGACGTCTTTCGGCAGGTAGGCCGAGTAAGTCAATACGGCGCCAACGCCGACGTTGACGGAAAAGAACGCCTGCCCGACCGCGGCAAGGACGACGCCGGGTGTGATTTTGTCCAGGTCCGCTGTAAACAGAAATTTGACCGCAGTTTCGAAATCGCCGGTGACAGCCGAGTTGATGACGAGCGCCACGAGCGTGATGCACAGGGCAGGCATCAGTATGCGCACCACGCGTTCCAGGCCAATCCTGACGCCTCGCGTAACGATGAAGATCGTTATCCCGGTGAACAGCGCGTGCCAGACGATCATCTGCCCCGGGCTGTGCAGGAAGTCGCCGAAGTCGCCGCGGACTTCGGCGGCCGAGAGGCCGGCCATCGCCGTGGATGCGGTCTTGACGAGATAGGCGGCGGTCCAGCCGGCAATGACGCTGTAAAAACTGAGCACGAGAAAAAGTGCGAACAGTCCCATCCAGCCGACGAGGGACCATTTGCCGGCCGCACCGTGTTCCTCCGCCAACGCTTTCAGGGCGGACGGTGCGCTGCGGCGTGCATGCCGGCCGATGATCATCTCCGCCAGCATGATCGGTGTCGCTACGAGAAGAATGGCAAGAACATAGACCAGGACAAATGCGCTGCCGCCACTCGAACCGAGGGTATACGGGAATTTCCAGATATTGCCCAGGCCGACAGCGGCACCGATCGATGCGAGGATGAAGGCCAGGCGGCCGGACCAGCTTTCGGTGGTGGGTGTGCTCACGGGTGGGTTCTCATTATTATCGGTAGTGGCCAACTATAAGTCACAAAAGGTGAAAGTGTGAACTCCGAGCCGAATTTCAGTTCATAATGCCGTCTCTTTGAATACGTCCAGGATCCCTGAATCGTGCAGAAAACCAGCAAGTGCCACAGTGCATACCTCCCGATCCTCCTGACCTTCGCTGCATTCGCCAGTTCGGCGAGTGAGGATATCGTCGGGCGCATCAACATTGACTACCAACTGTTCCGGCTGGACAACGGCCTGACGACCATCGTCTATACGGACCATTCCACGCCGACGGTTTACATGGGCATCTGGTATGGCGTCGGCTCCAAGGATGAGCCCGATGGCAAGACCGGCTTTGCGCACCTTTTCGAGCACCTGATGTTCCAGGGAACGGAGAACCGGAAGGGAGAATACTTCACGCCGTTCACGAAGGCCGGTGCCACCGGCATGAATGGCACGACCTCCGAGGATCGCACCAATTATTATGCAACGGTGCCGACCGGCGCGCTGGACATGGCGCTGTGGATGGAAAGTGACCGCATGAGTCATCTGCTCGGCGCGATCACGCAGGATGCGCTTGATGAGCAACGCGGCGTCGTGCAGAACGAAAAGCGCCAGGGTGAGAATCGGCCGTATGCAGGCATCTACGACCGGCAGCGTGCTGGCATGTACCCGGTGGGGCATCCCTATCGGCATTCGGTCATCGGTTCGATGGAAGACCTGGATGCCGCTTCGCTGGAAGACGTGCGTGAATGGTTCGAAAAATACTATGGTGCCAGTAATGCCATCCTGGTGTTGGCGGGTGACATCGACCTTGCAACCGCAAAAGAGAAAGTCAGTCACTATTTCGGCGGCGCGCCGGCAGGCGGGCCGCTGGTCAAGCCGCAACAGTGGATACCGGAGATTCAGGAGAATCGTAAGGAAGTCATGTATGACCGTGTCGGCCAGGTACGTATCAGCCGTAGCTGGGCGCTGCCGAACGAGGCAGCACGTGACACGACGATCATGTACCTCGTTAACGAAACCCTGGTGAGTAACAAGAACGCGCCGCTACAGAAGAAGTTGGTCGACGATCTCAAGCTTGCGACGGATGTCAGCGGTGGCGCATCTGGCCGCGTCGTCAGCGGTGAGTACGGCCTGACGATCAACCTGCGTCCCGGCGTCGACCCTGAACAGGTACTGCAAATCGTTGACGATACGATAGCGAACTATCTCGAAACCGGTCCGGACTCGGAGATTCTGGAAAACGCCAAGCTCGCGGTGAACATGTACATGCTGGGCTCGATGGAGAGCAAATCCACGATTGGCCGTATGCTTGCCGAAGGTCAGCTCTATTCGAACGATCCATTGCAAGTCAAAAAGGAAATCGCCTGGCTCAATGAGGCAACTGCGAAGGATCTTCGGGATGTCGCGAGTCGCTGGTTGACGCGGGGTTACTTCGAAATAACCGTGCTGCCGTTTCCGGAACTGAAAACCGGCGAGGACCAGGTCAATCGTTCGGCGATCCCGACAGTCACCGAGGTATCGGGGATCCATTTTCCGGAGATCCACACGGCGAAGCTCGACAACGGCATGCAGGTGGTCGTCGCGCAGAGCGGCGACCTGCCGTTAATCGATGTCTCGATCCGCATCGGCACGGGAAAAATGGCCGATCCGGAAGACGCGCCCGGCACAGCGGATGCCGTATTTGCACTGCTGCAAAAGGGCACGAAAAAATATGACGCCAACGAGCTGGCCGCGGCGAAGGACAGGATCGGCATGGAAGCCGGGGCGGCCGCGAACGCGGAGGACAGCACTTTTGCCTATCGTATTCTGACGGAGTATCTCGACGACTCGCTCGAACTTGCCGCTGAGGTGCTGCGTAACCCGAGTTCCTCCGCCGGAAAAGTCGGGTTACGCAGCAGATACTGGCGTACGTATCCAACATCGACAAGAATCCGGCGCGTAATGCGACACCGTTGTTTCGCCGTGCCCTGTTCGGTGCCGACCAACCACTCGGCGAGGTATGGACGCGCGAGATAGCCAATAAGCTCGGACGGGACCAGTTGGTCGATTTTCACGCACGGGAAATCGCGCCGGATAATATGACCGTATTCATGATCGGCGATATCGATATCGATACTGCGACGGCGGCGCTTGAACACAGTTTCGGCCACTGGAAAGCAAGAAATGCTTCGGCGATCAGGCCAATCGGCCGGGCGCTTGCCAGGATGCCGCGTGTCATTCTCATCGACCAGCCTGATGCAAAGCAAAGCACTATCCGGGTTGGCCACGCGCTTGCCCCCTACGATGCTGACAGCAGTACCGAGCTCGACGTCGTTAACGCGATATTCGGTGCCGATTTCGAAGCACGGATCAACATGAATCTCCGCGAGGACAAATCCTGGTCTTACGGCATCGGCTCGCGGATTTGGAAGAATACCAGCGGCGACCAGTACCTGGTGGTCGGAGGTAGCGTGCAAACGGACAAAACCGCGGAAAGCATGCAGGAAATCATGCGTGAATACACCGAGTACGTATCTTCGCGGCCTGCGACAGATACCGAGCTGCAGCGCGTCAAGCTCAACCGGACCCGCTCATTGCCCGGGCGCTTTGCGTCGAAGCGTGGTTTCCTTCAGAGCATGATCGCGTCGAATTCATTCGGCTTGCCGTTCAACTATGCAGAAGGTACGGCCGCTCGAATCGAGGCAGTCACACTGGATGGCGTGAATCGACTTGCGCGGAGCGTCATCCACCCGGATGAACTCACCTGGGTCGTCGTCGGCGACCTTGCGAAAATCGAGGACAAGGTCTGCTCGCTGAATTACGGGCCGGTCGAAGTATGGGACGGTTTCGGCAACAGGGTTCGTTGAGTCCGCTTCTAGTTATCGGCGTATTGCTCCAGCTCGTCGGCGTACTTCTGGTAAAGGGCGAAGTTGTGTTCGATCGCTTCGCTGCCCTGCCGTTGCGTCCTGGCTGTCCACAAGGCCTCCCTCACCCACAGGTGCTCGGCCCAGTTTCCGCCGGCGGCTTTGACCGCCCCGACTTCGGCGGTGCCGAGGGCGCCGGCTTCGCTCACGCCCGCCATCATCGCACCCAGGTCCCTGGCCGATAACTTGTCATCCTCATCTGCCTTTTCCGCCAGTGCCTGCATGTGTTTCATTGCATCCGCTCTCCTGCCGGCGACGCTTTTCATGATTGAGGCATATTCCCGCACCTGGCCATCCGTCAATTCATCATTTGCCGGCGGTGTGAATGAATCTTCCTGGGCCCCGGCGATAATCGCCACCTGCTGACTCATGCTGCCCAGCACAGATCCACTGCTATCGCCGGAAGGAGCCGACAGCGACGTGATATCGCCGAATTTTGAATTCGGCATCGGCATCAGTGGTGCGAAAATACGGGACAAAAGCATCATGGCAATGATCGTGACGAGCAGCGATATGATGTAGTGCAACGTGCGCTTGTTATCAGGTACTTCAAGATAAACCGGTATGACTTTCCACAACTGCACCAGCGAGAAAATGCCGAGACCGATACCGAGCAACCAGCCGATCCAGGGAAGCCACATCAGTGCCTGGCCTACATAGCCGGGCACGAATGCGAGCGTCGCCGCCGCGAGTGCGAGCGCGAAATCGCGTTTGCCGCCAAAGGTGCCGGACAAGGCGCCCAGGATGAAAGCAAGAACGCCGATGCCGACCGCCCCCATGATGATGGTGGCTATGGTTGAGAGAATGGTTGGCCTGAATATTCCACCGCCCGTGATCAGGCCGAGCAGGTACGCGGCAACTGCCGATGCGACGATGAGCGGTCCGGTCAGCAGGGCTGCCGTTTTCTTCCAGTCCCCGGCTTCGGGCAGGTAGGCTTGCCACGTGGCGGTGCTATCGAATAGTGCGTTGCTGACCAGCCTGATGGTGCGACTAAAATCAAACATGGGTTTTTCCTCCACATCAGCCGTTTATTGTTGGCCGCGGGATCACGGCGGGTACGGCTTTTCAAGTATCACCCGGTCGGTATACGCTGTAGCCACCTTCTGATCAAGCTGCCGGGATGGTTTTGCCGTCCGCGGCACTCCATGCCCGAGGATACTGCCATGCCGAAATTCCGCTACCTGGTCCTGCTCATTGCATGTACGGCCAGCGTCGGCCACGCGGCCGAGGTTGCGCCGGTGCCCGCGCCACTGCCACCCGCCGGGCCGATCGTGCTGCTCACGGCGCACGCGCTGGATGGTCGGGGTGGAACACTGGAAAACGCCAATATCGGTGTCGCAAACGGCAAGATCACCTCACTCGAAGCGCCACCGGGCGGTGCGGTGATCGATCTCACGCACTATACGGTCATGCCGGGCTGGATCGATACCCACGTGCATCTCGCTTCGCATTTTGATCGCACCGGCAGAATTGCGACGGATTCAGAACCCGAATCGGAAGCCGCCATCGGCATCGCCGGCGCCGCCTGGGACACGCTGATGGGAGGGTTCACGACGATACAGTCCGTTGGTGACCTGGCCGAGAAACCGTTGCGCGACGCCATTCGGGACCACGGTTTCCCGGGTCCGCGCGTATTGACGTCGCTTGGCTGGATCGAGGGCTCGCCGGCGACGACGCCCGACGAACTGCGTGCGATGGTACGCGAGCGTAAGGCCCAGGGTGCCGACCTGATCAAGATCTTCGCATCTTCCAGCCAGCGTGTTGGCGCGACGCCAACGCTGACCGAGGTACAACTGAAGATCCTTTGTGACGAGGCACGCGCGCTCGGTTTGCGATCGATGGTGCATGCCTATCGCTCGCAGGTGGCTGCGGCCGCACGCGCGGGCTGTGGTCAGATCGAACACGTCACCTATGCGACCCGGGCAGAATTGCAGGAAGCGGTCGACGCGGGAGCCTTTATCGGTCCGCAGGTAGGCCTGGTGGTGCAGAACTATATGGAAAACAAGGCTCGTTACCTCGGAGTAGGCAACTACACCGAGGAAGGCATGCAAACGATGAGCCGTGATATGCACTTCGATTTTGAGGTCTGCAAGGTGGCAGTGCAATTAACGAAGGCCAAACTGGTGTTTTCGACGGATGCCACGGCCGGTGCACATGGCCGCAATGCCGACGAGTTCATCGGTCGTGTCGAACACTGCGGCCAGACACCGATGGCGGCGCTCGTCTCAGCCAACCAGGTGGCCGCCGAAGCGTTGGATATGGCAGATCAGCTCGGCCGACTCGCCCCGGGGTACCAGGCCGACATCATCGCGCTTGACGGTGATCCGCTGACAGATATCAGTGTGGTACGCCGGGTGGTGTTCGTGATGCGTGGCGGCGTCGTGTATAAATGGGCTGGCGCCCGTTAGCCTGGCGCGCGTATCATTTACTCCATGAACAGGGTGGCAGGATGTTCCAGGAGGTCCCTGATCCTCTGGATCATCGCCGCGGCGTCGTAACCGTCGACGAAGCGGTGATCGAACGAAGATGACAGGTTCATCATCAGGCGCACTGCGACCTGCCCATCGATGACAACAGGACGTTCGACGGCTTTGTTAACGCCGATGATGGCAACTTCAGGCAGGTTGATGATTGGCGTCGAAGCGATGCCACCCAGCTTGCCGAGGCTGGTGATCGTGATCGTGGAGCCGGACAACTCGTCTTTGTTCGCCGTGCCGCTTCGTGCTGCTTCTGATACGCGTCTGATTTCCTGCGAAAGATCGACAATGGTGCGGTCATGCGCATTTTTTACCACCGGGACTTTCAGCCCTTCCGGTGTCTGCGTCGCGATACCGAGGTGTACTGCCATATGGCGCAGCAAGACATTACGTTCCTTGTCATGGGTCGTATTGCATTGCGGGAATTCCTTCAACGCGTGCACCAGTGCCAGGCCAATGAACGGGAGCAGGGTCATCCGCCCCACCGGATCGGCATTTTTACTGTTCAGGTGCTGGCGCAGCGCTTCGAGTTCGGTGACGTCGACTTCCTCGACGTAGGAAAAGTGGGGTACCTCACGGTTCGTCTCGGCCATGCGCTCGGCGATAATGCGACGCAGGCCGATGATCTTGATTTCCTCGGTTCTGGCCCGCGCAGCAACTGCTGGCGTCGCCGTCTTGCCGCCATGTCGCGATTTCAGGAATTGCTCGAAGTCTTTTTTGAGTATCCGGCCGCCGCCGCCGCTCCCGGGTATGGCTGACAGGTCGATGCCTGCTTCTTTCGCACGGCGACGAATTGCCGGTGACGTGATCGCCCTGCCGTTGTGCCTGGCTTGTGCTGCGGCCCGCGTCGCAGGCTTTGCATGGCTTGTAGCCGCCGCCTCGGCCTCTGTTGCGTTCACCGCTTGCGCCATCGGCACGTCGTCGGTTTCGAATACGACCAGCGGTGCACCAACCGGGATCATGTCGCCGGGTTCGCCGGCTAAGGACAGCACTGTGCCCGAGACGGGGGAATTCAGCTCCACGGCGGCCTTGTCCGTCATCATTGTGCCGACGACCGCATCTTCGGCAATCCTGTCGCCGACTTTCACGTTCCATTCGCCGATCTCGGACTCGACCGTGCCTTCCCCGAGATCGGGCAATTTGAAAATGTATTCGCTCATGCTGCCTCCATCACCTTTCTGATGCCCGCCGCCATGCGTTTCTGGCCGGGGAAGTACTGCCACTCGAACGCGTGTGGATACGGAGTATCCCATCCGGCAACCCGCTCGATGGGCGCTTCAAGATGGTAGAAGCATTCTTCCTGTACCGAGGTGACCAGCTCAGCGCCGAACCCGGAATAGCGGGTCGCTTCGTGAGCGACCAGGCAGCGCCCGGTTTTCTTGACGGACTCCGTCAGTGTCGCTGTATCGAGTGGCGACAGCGTGCGCACGTCGACGATTTCCGCATCGACACCAACGAGTTTTGCGGCCGCCTGGGCCACGTGCACCAGCGTGCCGTAAGTGATGATCGTCAGCTCGCTACCTTCTTCCACAATCTCGGCAGAGCCAAGCGGCACGGTGTAGTGGTTCTTTGGTACGTCACCCTTGGGATGTGACGTCCAGGGCACCGCCGGCTTCTCCGGGTCGCCGTCAAAGGGGCCGTTGTAGAGCCGTTTCGGCTCGAAGAACACAATTGGATCGTCGGATTCTATCGAGCTGATCAGGAGTCCCTTGGCATCGTAGGGATTCGATGGCATGACGACCTTGATGCCGCTGATATGCGTGAAGATGGCCTCGGGAGACTGCGAGTGTGTCTGGCCACCGTGGATGCCGCCGCCGCAGGGCGTACGAATCGTCACCGGCGAGAAAAATTCACCCCCGCTGCGGTAACGAATTCGCGCGAGTTCGCTGACGACCTGGTAGAAGCCCGGGTAAATGTAGTCGGCGAACTGGATTTCGGCGACCGGTCTGAGGCCGTTGAGGCCCATGCCGATGGCGGTGCCGATGATGCCACCTTCCGCGATCGGCGCATCAAGCACACGGCTTTCGCCGTATTTTCTCTGCAGGCCGTCGGTGCAACGGAACACGCCGCCGAAATAGCCGACGTCCTCACCCATGATCACGACGTTCGGGTCTTTGTCCATGACCACGTCGAGGCCAGAGCGGATCGCTTCGAGCATGTTCATCTGCGCCATGGCCTAGTCCTCGAGCTCGAGCATTTGCTGGCGTTGCTTGCGCAGGTGCTCGGGCAACTCGGCGTAGACGTCGTCGAACATCACGCTCGGGTCGAGGAACGGACCTTCGGTCATCGTCCCGTAGGTGCGGGCTTCCTTCCAGGCGTCGGCCACCTTCGCCTGGTATTCTTCGATGACTTTTTCGTGTTGTTTTTCCGACCAGTGCCCTTCCGCGATCAGGTGCTGCTTCAGCCGTTCGACCGGGTCGCCCAGCGGGAACGCCTGCCATTCGTTCTTCGGCCGGTATTTCGATGGGTCGTCGCTGGTCGAATGTGCGCCACCCCGGTAAGTAACCAGCTCGATGATCGTCGGGCCGCCACCGCGCCGTGCGCGATCCGCTGCCCAAAGGGTTGCAGAGTACACCGCGAGAAAATCGTTGCCATCCACGCGGATGCCCGGGATGCCGAGGCCGATGCCCCTGGCGGCAAATGGTCGCCGCTCGCCGCCCGCAAAACCCTGGAACGTCGATATCGCCCACTGGTTGTTGACAATGTTGAGAATCACGGGCGCCTGGTAGACGGCCGCAAAGGTCAACGCGTAATGGAAATCGGCTTCGGCCGTGCTGCCGTCGCCGAGCCAGGAAGTTGCGATGTGGTCCTCACCCCTGATCGCTGCTGCCATCGCCCAGCCGACGGCATGCGGATATTATGTGCCGAGGTTACCGGAGACCGAAAATATGTTCGCATCCTTGTTGTGGTAAAGGATTGGCAACTGGCGCCCTTTACACATGTCTCGCGTGTTGGAAAGGCACTCGCACATCATGTCGACAAGTTTCGTGCCCCGGTACAGATAGAGCCCCGTGTTACGGTACGAAGGGAAGCACATGTCACCCGCGCGCAATGCCATTCCCTGCGCAATTGAGACCGCTTCTTCGCCCAGCGCTTCCATGTAAAAGCTGATCTGTCCCTGGCGCTGGATTTGCCACAGGCGCTAGTCGAAGACGCGGTTCAACAGCATCCAGCGTAAGCCGATTTGCAGTTTTTCGGCATCGAGTTTGGGGTCCCATTCGCCCTGGGCCTGGTGATTATCATCGAGCACGCGGACGAGTTCGAGGCTCAGGTGTTCAATGTCGCGCGTTCGCGCATCGATCGGCGGTTTGTCGACGGCACCGGCCGGGGAGAGATTCAGATAACTGAAGTCGGGTTTGTCGCCCGGACGTGCCGACGGGTGGGGAATATGCAGGCGTGATTTTCTGTTCATGCGAGCTTGTGACTCCTGGTCCTTGTGCCCACGGCTTGCGTATCGTGGCGGAGTTATCGTCGGAGTCGCTATCCTGCCACCGGCCGGACGGATCGCCTATACGTGACTACCCAATATAGCGCGCATAACTCCGGAAGTGGTTGCAATTTTCTGTGCCAGGTGATTGAATTAAGCATATTATATGCACATTTTAGCCTAAATATTGCATGAATTATGCGAAAAATCGACCTGGATGAGATGGACCGCCGTATCCTGGCGTTGTTGCAGACTGAAGCCGGTATCAACGCCACCGAAATCGGCGAGCGGGTCAGCTTGTCGCAGTCCGCCGCCTGGCGGCGTATCCAGCGCCTGCGGGACGAAGGTGTCATCAAGGACCAGCCGGCCATCCTCGACCGGGAAAAAGTGGGTTTGTCGACGATGATATTCGCCCATGTGAAACTGACCTCCCACGGCCGAAGCAATATCACGGATTTCGCCGATGCCGTGCGCGAGTACCCGGAAGTGCTCGACTGCTACGTGGTACTCGGCAATGTGGACTTTCTGTTACGCATCGTCGCCGCGGACATCAAGGATTATGAACGCTTTATGTACGACAAGCTGTCGCAACTACCCGGCGTGCAGGAAGTGAACTCCAGTATTGCGCTCTCCGAGATCAAGCACACAACCGTGCTGCCGATCTGACCCGCCCGCTGCAATGGAGATCATCAGCCTTGTGGTGGCCATCGCTCTGGCCGGCGCGGCTGCCGGCATCATCGCCGGCCTGTTCGGCGTCGGCGGCGGCATTGTTATCGTGCCGATGCTTGATTATGTACTCGGCATCGTCGGCGCCGACCCAACAGTGCGAATGCATATCGCCGTAGGTACGTCGCTGGCGATCATTATCCCAACCTCAATTTCCTCTGCGCGCGCACATCGCAGGCGAGGCGCTATCTCGAATGAACTGGTCCGATACTGGTCGCCCTACATCGTGGCAGGCTCGATGTTCGGTTCACTGATCGCCGGTGAAGTGAGCAGCCACACGCTCTATGCCGTCTTCGGCGCCGTCGCTTTCGTGGTTGCAATCAGGATGATTCTGCCATTCGATGACAAGGTCATCGCGGCCGACGTGCCGCACGGTG
>Ga0114931_10002577_pt1 | contig 23033 bp, 21 predicted proteins | sample 2SBtaG_FD_89579 | JGI IMG/M metagenome (GOLD analysis project Ga0114931, IMG submission 89579) | Deep subsurface microbial communities from Kolumbo volcano to uncover new lineages of life (NeLLi) - 2SBTROV14_V59a metaG | ecosystem: Environmental > Aquatic > Marine > Volcanic | place: Kolumbo... | reverse complement strand
GGCAAACCGATTTTCGCGCAGGCGTAGCAGCGCTACGTTGAGCACAAAATCGGTGAAGCCAACGCAGCATAAAGGCCTGATTCGGCAGCCGAATGCCGAATTAATTGCAAAATTTAGGTGTTATATGATTTCCCATGACGGTAGAGTCTTGATGTTAGAGTTAATATCACATTCACGACTGTCAGGACAAGAGCCCAAAAAAACTAATAACAACCACGATACAATGCCCATTATATTTGCCGTTAGTTTTCAGAAACAATATAATCACAAATAAGCATCTATCCTTTGCCCATTACATGCTTGCCTGTAAAGGCCCTCTCCGAGTATATTGATCTTCAAGAAATAAGTTTTTACTTCTGCATCCCCGCGGATTATTGCAGGCCAGTGAAAGTGTCATATGTCCATCATCAATGATTTGACAGCACCGGTATCAGAGGAATCGCCCTGTGGCGAAAACCTCGAATATGACTCTCGCTTCCTGGAACTGGAACAGGTCACCGAGGGTCTCCCCGAGCACATGATGACCGCCGAACCTTCAGAGGAGGAAGGGCCGGACTGGAAAAAAGCCAGGGAACTCGCCCTCTCGCTCCTCAAGGAAACACGCGACCTCCGGGTCACCGTCCATCTGACCCGAGCCCTGGTTCATACCGACGGACTCCCGGGGGTGGATGAAGGCTTGGGCCTGATCAGGGAATACCTCGAACGTTACTGGGAGTGTGTGCATCCGCAGCTCGACCCTGACGAAGACAACGATCCCACCTTCCGTATCAATACCCTGGAAATCCTTGACGATCCCTTCGCCTTCGTGACCGCTCTGAAAGACATTCCCCTGGTAGAAGCCAAAGGGGTCGGACAATTCACTCTTCGCCACATCGAACAAGCCACCAGCGGGGAAAACGAGAATCTAACGCCAGAGTTGATCGCTGCGGCGTTTCACGAAGCCGACCCGGAATCCGTCGGGCAGACATGCCAGCACATCGCCAATGTGTCTGAACATCTCCAGGCCATCCAAAGTTCACTGAGCGACAAAATCGATCCTGAATTGATACCTCCGTTTAAACGGCTGGGCGCGCTGATAGAGGATGCCCGACATACCTTGTCCCGCTTTGCTGCGCTCTCATCGGAACCCGACGAGTCAGCCGTCGGAACCGTCGAAGAAACCGTTTCTCACACCTTTGCTCCCCCGGCCCAGGGTTTCAACAGCCGTGAGGAAATCGCTCGGACCATTGAGAAGATGTGTGAGTACTTCGAACGCAATGAGCCCACCAGCCCCGTCCCCCTGTTGCTGCAACGAGCCAGACGGCTGATGACCATGAATTTCATGGAACTGGTGGAGGAACTGGCGAATGATGGCTCTCACCAGGCTGCGACTATCCTTGGAATGACCGACGATGAAGATTGATTTGATATATCAGGAGGAACCCCATGGCCACTGAAAGCAGTCAGAAATTCATTGCCCGCAACCGCGCTCCGAGGGTTCAGATCGAATACGATGTCGAACTCTACGGCGCCGAAAAAAAAATTCAGCTGCCCTTTGTCATGGGGGTGATGGCCGACTTGTCCGGCAATCCGGAAGATCCGTTGCCACCGGTCAGCGAACGCAAGTTCCTGGAAATCGACGTCGACAACTTCGACGAGCGTCTCAAGGCCACCAAACCCAGAGCCACTTTCCGGGTACCCAACACCCTCACCGGTGAAGGCGAGCTGTCGGTGGACATCACTTTCGAGAGTCTCGACGACTTCTCCCCGGCCGCGGTCGCCCGCAAGGTCGATGCCCTCAACCAACTGCTGGAGGCACGAACCCAACTGGCCAATCTGCTGACCTACATGGATGGCAAGACCGGCGCCGAGGAGCTGATTGCCAAGGTCTTGAGCGATCCATCATTGCTTCAGACCCTGGCGTCCACACCCAAACCGCAAAGCGAAGAAGACCAGTCACCGAAGAAGGAGGGTTAAACGATGGCGGAAACCGAAACCAGCGCAGCCGAAACCGAGGAAGCTGCCGCACTTGACGAAAGCCAGTTCGCCCAGCTGCTGGAAAAAGAATTCAAGCCCAAGAGCGACCGCGCCAAGGAGGCGATCGAAAACGCGGTCCATACCCTGGCCGAACAGGCCCTGTCGGAAACCGCTCTGATCTCGGAAGATGCAGTCCGGTCCATCGAATCGATCCTCGCCGAAATCGACAAGAAACTTTCGGAGCAGCTCAACCTGATCATGCACCACCCCAGTTTCCAGCAGTTGGAAAGCACCTGGCGGGGAATGCATTACCTGGTTTCCAACACCGAGACCGACGAGATGTTGAAGATCAAGATCTTAAACATTCCCAAGAAGGAGCTGCACAAGACCCTGAAGAAATACAAGGGCACCAAATGGGACCAAAGCCCTATTTTCAAGCGGATCTACGAGGAGGAATACGGACAATTCGGGGGCGAACCCTATGGCTGCCTGATTGGCGACTACCAGTTCGACCACAGCCCCCAGGATGTTGAACTGTTGCGCGAGATGTCCAAGGTTTCCGCGGCCTCCCACTGCCCCTTCATCTCCGCCGCGGCGCCTTCCCTGCTCAACATGGAAAGCTGGCAGGAACTGAGCCAGCCGCGGGATCTGGTGAAGATCTTCCAAACCCCCGAATATGCCTCCTGGCGTTCCCTCAGGGAGTCGGAGGATTCCCGCTATCTGGGCCTCACCATGCCGCGTTTCCTGGGTCGCCTGCCCTATGGCAGCCGTACCGAGCCGGTGGAGGAATTCGACTTCGAGGAACAGGTGGAGGGGGACCATAACCGGTTCCTCTGGATCAATTCAGCCTACGCCATGGGCACCAACATCACCCGGGCATTCAAGCTGTATGGCTGGTGCACCCGCATCCTCGGGATCGAATCCGGCGGGGAAGTGGCCGAGCTGCCCACTTACACCTTCCCCACCGACGACGGTGGGGTGGACATGAAATGTCCCACCGAGATCGCCATCAGCGACCGCCGCGAGGCAGAACTGGCCAAGTGCGGACTGATGCCGCTCCTGCACAAGAAGAACTCGGACTTCGCCGCCTTTATCGGCGCCCAATCCCTGCACCAACCTGCCGAATACGACGACCCGGACGCCACCGCCAACGCCCGTCTGGCCGCGCGCCTCCCCTATCTGTTCTCGGTCTGTCGTTTCGCCCATTATCTGAAGGCGATCGTGCGCGACAAGATCGGCTCGTTCAAGGAAAAGGAGGACATGGAAAAATGGCTCAACAACTGGATCATGAACTATGTCGAACCGGATCCGGCCAATGCCAGTGAAGAGGCCAAGGCGAGACGTCCCCTGGCGGCGGCGGAAGTGAAGCTGGAGGAAGTGGCCGAAGACCCCGGCTACTACCGCTCTGTATTCTATTTGAGACCTCATTACCAACTGGAAGGACTCACGGTTTCCCTGCGCCTGGTTTCCAAACTGCCTTCCCAGAAGGAAGGCCAATGAAAAAGCTTGTTTAAATCCCTCAACGAAAAAGGAGAGCGACCATGGCTATAGACATGTTCTGTAAAATCGATGGCATCGACGGTGAATCCACCGACGACAAGCATAAGAACTGGATCGAGATCCTCAGCTACAGCTGGACTGTCAGTCAGCCGGTTTCCATGGCCAGCGGCACAGGGGGACGCACCGGTGGACGGGCGGATTTTCAGGATTTCAATATCACCAAGATCCTGGACAAGGCCAGCCCTAATCTGGCGCTTTACTGCGCCAACGGTAAGCATATCCCCAAGATTGAAATGCAACTCTGCCTAGCCACCGGGGAAAAACACACGTTCATGAAATATACCTTGGAAGACGTCGTGGTCAGCTCGATCTCTCCCGGGGGAGCTGCTGGCGCAGGGGAAACTCGGCCACTGGAATCGGTGACCTTCAACTATGGCAAGATCGAATGGGAGTACACCCCCATCGACCAAACAGGCAAGAAGGGCGCCGCTGTCAAGCAGGGTTGGGACTTGGAAGCCAACAAACAGAAATAGCCAATGGATGCCGAAGATGCCCTCAGGCAGGGCGATATCGACACAGCGCAACATCTTCTGGAAGGTCGGATCCGCGAGGATCCGACCAACTCTGCGCCCAGAATCTTTTTGTTCCAGATTCTGGCCCTTCAGGGAAACTGGGAGCGCGCTCTCCGTCAACTCAAGACTCTGGGTGAGCTGGACCCTGGCACTCTGGCCATGGCCTGGTGCTATCGCAACGCCATCCAATGTGAAATTCTGCGCGAGAAGGTCTTTCGAGGTGATGTGACCCCCTCTATTTACGGTGAACCAGGGGAATGGACAGCGCTATTGCTAGAATCCCTTAAGCTAACCGCCGGTGGACAGCCGGCTGAGGGAGCCAATCGGCGACGCCAGGCTTTTGAGCTGGCAGCGGCAATCCCGGGCGTCATCGACAACCAGCCCTTCGCCTGGATCGCCGACGCCGATTCGAGAATCGGACCCATGCTGGAATTGATGCTGGAAGGCCGCTACGGTTGGGCACCTGTCGAGGCCATTGCCGAAGTCCATATCGAAGAACCCACCGATCTGCGCGATTTTGTATGGATTCCAGTGTATATTCAATGGCGTAACGGCGGTGAGGCACATGGTCTGATGCCAAGCCGTTATCCCTACTCCTACCGCAACGATGATCCTTCTCTTACCTTGGCGAGGAAAACCCTCTGGGAAAATTGTGGCGGTGAGTTCTACCAGGGCTATGGACAACGCATGTGGGCCACCGACCAGAATGAATACCCGCTCCTGTCCTGCCGCCACATCCAAATACAACCCCCGGAGGATTGAGCCATGGCCCGATCACGGGCGAAAGCGTACCTTCCCTCGCTTCTCGACCGGCTTGCAGACAGCCGGGGAGAACGAAATGCTGTCGAGCAGATTCAAAACCGCCTGAGAGACCTGGAACAACAACTAAACGCGCTGGAGAAAAGCGCCACGGAAGAGCGAAACTCCCTGCAACGCCAGCTCCAGCAGAACCTGGAGCATTTGGAGCTGTTGAATGGACTGACCCGTTCCTGGGAGGATATCCGGGAATGCGTCCGCCGGGATCTCGAATGGCTGTTCAATGCCCACGGTTATTCACCACCCAGCGACCTTACCCAGCGCCCCAACTGCCGTCAATCGGTCATCAACTTCGGTTTGCCGGATCTCACCGGCCGCACCGCCGCAAGCATCGATGCAAGAACGCTGGAACGTCAACTCGAGGAGACCATCGCCACCTTCGAACCCCGCCTGCTCAGGCAGACCCTGAAAGTGAAACTGGACCTCGATGCTTCCGACCTGGATCACAACAGCCTGGTCCTGGAGATTCAGGGGAGATTGTGGACGGAACCCACGCCACTCCACCTGCATCTCAAATCCCGGCTGGATCTGGAGGATGACATCGCCAGCGTGATCGAGTTCCAGGCCTGACCCATGGACCCCCGGCTACTCGACTACTACGAACGCGAACTCCAGTTCATCCGGGAAATGGGCAGGGAGTTTGCCAAGGCCTATCCCAAAATCGGTTCCCGGCTCGACCTTGACAGTTTCGAATGCGCCGACCCCTACGTTGAACGGTTGCTTGAAGGCTTCGCCTTCCTCACGGCGCGCATCCAGCTCAAGCTAGATGCCGAGTTTCCCTGTTTTACCCAGCATCTGCTGGAGTTGATCTACCCCAACTATCTTGCCCCTGTTCCGTCGATGGCAGTGGTTCAATTCACCCCGGATCTCGACGGAGGCATTCCCCCTGAAGGGTTCGTCCTGGAACGGGATACCCGACTCTATGCGCCAGCCACCGACCGGCAACACACCCGGGTCCAACTTCAAACCGGAAATCCGGTCGAATTGCGCCCTCTGCTACTGGCAAAGGCCGAATATCTGATTCCCGGCAGTCTTGCCCCCCATATCAGGAGAATCACTGAAAACACCGACGGCAAGGCGGCTCTTCGCCTCAATTTACAAACCGCCATGGATTTTCCTTTGTCGGCCATGAAAGGCCTCGACCAGCTGGAGTTCTTCCTCGCTGGCAGTGGTCGGATACCCTGGCAAATGTATGAATGGATTCACGCCCATACCCTGGCCGTGGTGGTGGAAACCGGGCCAGATAATACCCGACGCCTGAACAGAGATTCGATCTTACAGCCGGGTTTCAGCCCGGAAGAATCCCTGCTGCCGGTGGATGGAAGGAACTTCCAGGGCTACCGGATGCTGCAGGAATATTTCGCCTTCCCCCTCCGCTACCGCTTCTTTGGCATCCAGGGACTCGCCCCTGTCATAGAGAACAGCAACGCCAAAAGTTTCACCCTCACTTTCCTGTTCGATAGTGAGAACCCTAAATTCGAGGGTATCGTCAGCTCTGAACATTTTGCCTTGCACTGTGCACCGGTGGTCAATCTTTTCCCGAAACGCTGTGACCGCATTCACCTTGACCCAGGCAGACAGGAATACCACATTGTAGTCGACCGGACCCGCCCACTCAGCTACGAAGTACACTCCATCCTCACTGTTGAGGGCTACAGCGAAGGGGCGAAACCCGTATGCGAATTCATGCCGTTCTATCAGCAGGCTCACCGAACAAACCATGACGGTGCAGCTTACTATACCGTTCAGAGACGGCCGTATGTCAAATCGCAGCAATCGGAGTACCTCGCCCACGAATTGTACTTGTCCCTGGTGACTGAAAACGACGCCCCCTTCCCTCCCGATCTCAAACAGCTGGGTTTGCAAGCCCTGTGCACAAACCGTGACCTGTGCCGCCGGATCAGCCTGGGAGGAAGACTGACAGACTTCCACCTTGATACCGGCGCGCCGGTCACAGAAGTTCGTGCCATTGCGGGCCCCTCCGTTCCCTGCGCCACCTATCACGAAGGCGAATACGCCTGGCGTCTCATCAGTCATCTGAGCCTCAATTATCAATCCCTGGCCAGCACCGACACCCTGCGGGAGTTGCTCGCTCTTTACGCATCGATTGCCGATCCTTCGATCCAGCGCCAGATCGAAGGATTGACCAAGGTGACCAATCACTCCATCATCAGCCGCCTTCCAGGTAAAGGCCCCATCACCTTCGGCCGGGGAACGGAAGTTCAGTTGGAATTCGACGACAAGGCGTTCGAAGGAGGCACCCCCTATCTGCTGGCTGTCATCCTGAGCCGGTTTTTGACCAGTTACACCAGTATCAATAGTTTTGTCCAGACCAAAATGTTACGACCGGCCAAGGGTGAGCCAGTAGATCTGAACACGGAAAAAGGAAACAGGATTCGGGTTTGATGATTTCAATATCATAAGGGAGGTCTACCGATGCCAAATGGTACCTATCAGCCAAGCCCTAGAGACCTTCGTGGTTCTACCATTTTCCGGGGGAAAACAGGAGTTCATATGAGTGACTGTGAAAATGTATAAATGATGGCGTTTGCTTCAAGCATGTCTTCCCCCCCCATCAACAAAGCAATATATTAAGGGAGCTGCCCAATGCATCTCTATCGAGCTAAAGATATCGAATATCAGAATCGGTCAGACGAAGCTGCCATAGGCGGCACAAAGATAGAGGTTATCGTCAAGATAATTATTGCCACCAGAATACATGCTTCCACCCTAGGTGTTAATCGCAGTTATGATGCTATTCGAAGTGATTTAAAAAAACAGGTCAAGATAGCCAAAAAACATCAACGTATTGTCCAACTATCTGCTTCAAAGGCAGCGGTCACGACGGGTAAGGCGATTCAAAATGTCAATGCCCTGGTATTGGAAAAAGTTGACAAACGTATTGCACATACTTATAAGATGGGTACTGCTTCCGTTCAGATGATCAATATCGCCTCTCCTGGAACCGTACCCGTCACAGGAACGATCCAATGGTTGCTTTCACCGACAACCAAGGCACTTGGATTAGCAGGTCTGTCGGGGATCAGTCCGGTGACAATGGCTCTCACACCCTGGCTCAGTGCTATGGAAGTGGCTGCCATCGGCAAGACTACCTATAATCTTTGGGACATATTGCAACAACCTTCCAGTGTCGGCAGTATATCCAAATGCAGCTGTGGACAATGTGATAAAAATCTCCACTTCATCATCGATCGTTACGAACAAAAAGCTGCCCTTATCGCGGTTTCCGCCTCTGTAGTAGGAACACCGTTTGCTCTCGGCTATCTGGGTATGCGGAAAATAAAACACAAGTTTCAAGGCAAATCATCAGAAAAACATCTCGTCGCCAGTGCCCTATGGAATCAGGCACAAGCCACTGGTGTTGTAGGTATAGATGTCAATACCCTACAGGCAACTGCCAAAGTGTCCAAAGTGGGGTGCCCTACCGCCATTCGAATTATAACCACCATATTTGGGGGAATGGAAAAAGGGGCAATTGACACCATCTCGGCAATCTGCGCCAATAATGCCAGTGGCATCAACGCAATCAAAAGTAAAATTCCATGAGTATGGCGTTTTATTGAATCCTATGGAAGGTAAGGCCGAGACATCATGCCAACGCAACCTCCAGAGAAGCCAACAAAAAACGATGGTCTGTCCCATACCCTAAAGTCGACCCCGCACCGGTTTGATTTTTACAGCGCCCTGCGCCGTATCGAGGCCGCCAACCCCGAGCGCCCCCGCCTCGGTGACAGCCGCAGACCCCAGGACGACCCCATCCGCCTCGGTCAATCACCCTTTCTGGCCTTTCCCAATGCCACCCTGGAAAAACTGGAGCAGGACCCAAATGGCCAATCCTGGCTCAAGGTGTATTGTTTCGGCCTTTTCGGTCCCAACGGCCCCCTCCCCCTGCACCTGACAGAATACGCCTTCGAGCGCATCCACCACGCCAAGGATCCCGGCTTTTCAGCCTTTTGCGACCTGTTCCATCATCGTTTGATTTCCCTCTTCTACCGCGCCTGGGCAGACAAGGAACCGACTGTCCAACATGACCGTCCCGAACGGGACCGCTTCGCGTTCTATTTGGGGTGTCTCGAAGGTTATGGGCTTCCAGCCCAACGTGAACTGGATCTCATGCCGGATGGTGTCAAACGCCACTTCACCGCCCACCTGGCACGCCATCCCCGCAATGCGGAAGGACTCATTGCCATCGTTTCGGCCTTCTTCCAGGTCGAAGCCGATATCGAAGAATTCGTGGGAGAATGGTTGCCCATTCCAGAACAAAGTTTGTGCCGGCTTGGAAAAGCGGCACTGGGGGAAACAGTCATCGGTGCGCGAAGTTTTCAACGGGCCAGCAAGTTCACCTTGCGCCTGGGACCCCTCACGCTGGAACAGTTCACCGCCTTCCTCCCCGGCGGCGACAGCCTCGCCGCCTTGGTGGCCACCGTCCGTAACTGGGTCGGCGACGGCCTAGCTTGGGATCTCAATCTGGTGCTGAAAGGGTCCGAGGTTCCCTCGCCCCGTCTGGGGGGGGAAGGACGCCTGGGGTGGAGCTTCTGGCTTGGCGGAGATCCGACTGAGCCCCGCGACCGCGATAACCTGACCCTCAACCCCGTTCATTTTCACTCTGGCATCATGGAGAACTAAAATGGCCGAAATCAGCCGCGCCGCCCTGTTTGGCAAACTCAATTCACTGGCCTACAAGGCCATCGACAGCGCCACCACTTTCTGCAAGCTACGCGGCAATCCCTATGTGGAACCGGTCCACTGGCTGCAACAGATCCTGCAACAACCCGATTCCGACCTGCACCGTATCGTTCGTCACTTCGAACTGGACCAGGCCCGCCTGGCACGGGACTTCACCGCCGCCCTCGAGCGCCTGCCCGCCGGTGCCACCTCCATCAGTGATCTGTCGGTGCATCTGGAGGAGATGATGCAGGAGGCCTGGCTGTATGCCAGCCTGATGTACACATCCCCCCAGGTCCGCAGCGGCCACCTCCTGATTGCCATGCTCAGAACTTCCGGCCTCAGATCGCTGCTCTACGACATTTCCGGGGAATTCAAAAAGATCAAGCTGGAGACCCTGACTGACGATTTCACCACCATCACGGCAGGCTCCCCGGAAGAGCAGCTCAAGGCCACCGACGGCACCGATCTGAGTGCCCCCAGCGCGGCTGCCAGCGGCGAAGCCCCGGCCATCATCAGTGGCAAACAGCAGGCTCTGGAAAAATTTTCCGTGGATCTCACCGCCAAGGCACGCCAGGGAGAGATCGATCCGGTGGTGGGCAGGGACGAAGAAATCCGCCAGATCGTCGACATCCTGATGCGGCGCCGGCAGAACAACCCTCTCCTCACCGGCGAGGCCGGTGTGGGCAAAACTGCCGTGGTGGAAGGGTTCGCCGTCAGAATCGCCGCTGGCGACGTGCCGCCACCGTTGCGCAACGTCAGTCTGCGCTGCCTCGATATCGGCCTGCTGCAGGCCGGCGCCAGTGTGCGGGGCGAGTTCGAGAACCGCCTGCGCCAGGTGATCGAGGAAGTGCAATCCTCCGAACACCCCATCATCCTCTTCATCGACGAGGCCCACACCCTGATCGGCGCGGGCGGGACCGCCGGCACCGGCGATGCCGCCAATTTGCTCAAGCCCGCCCTGGCCCGGGGCACCTTGCGCACCATCGCCGCCACCACCTGGGGGGAGTACAAGAAATACATCGAAAAGGACCCGGCTTTGACCCGCCGTTTCCAGGTCATCCAGGTGCTGGAACCGGACGAACACAAGGCCACCCTGATGCTGCGCGGCATCTGCCCGGTACTGGAGGAGCACCACGGCGTCTGGGTATTGGATCAGGCGTTGGGCGAGGCGGTCACTCTGTCGCGCCGTTATATCCCTGCCCGCCAACTGCCCGACAAGGCCGTCAGTGTCTTGGACACCGCCTGCGCTCGAGTGGCAGTCAGCCAGCAGGCAATACCAGCCCCGGTAGAGGACAGCCAGCGCCGGATCGAGGCACTTGAGCGGGAGCAGGAAATCGCCCGTAAGGAAACGGCGGCCGGTTTCGGCGGCGAAGAGCGGGTCGAACACATCAAAGCCGAACTGACCGAAGAACGCCAACGCCTCGAGACTCTCGAGCAACGCTGGGAGGAGGAAAAGTCCCTGGTGGATCGCATTCTCGACCTGCGGAGCCAACTCAGGGAGGCTGACGAGACCACCGACCGCGATCCCCTGCTCCAGGAACTGGAACAATGTCAGGCGAAGCTGGCCGAGACCCAGGGTGACAATCCTCTGGTGCTGCCAGCCACCGACGACCAGGCAGTGGCCTCGGTGATTGCCGACTGGACCGGTATTCCGGTTGGCCGGATGGTACGTGACGAGATCGAAGCCGTGCTCAAACTTTCCGCCACCCTGCGCCGCCGGGTGCTGGGTCAGGATCACGCCCTGGATACCATTGCCAAACGGATCCAGACCGCACGCGCCAAGCTCGACAACCCCAACAAACCCATTGGGGTTTTCATGCTCTCGGGTCCTTCCGGCGTCGGCAAGACCGAAACCGCCCTGGCGCTGGCCGAAGCCCTCTATGGCGGCGAAGAGAACCTGATCACCATCAACATGAGCGAATTCCAGGAAGCCCATACGGTCTCCACCCTCAAGGGTTCTCCTCCCGGATACGTGGGCTACGGCGAAGGGGGTATCCTCACCGAGGCGGTGCGGCGCCGTCCCTACAGCGTGGTGCTGCTGGACGAGATCGAGAAGGCCCATCCCGACGTCCACGAGATCTTCTTCCAGGTCTTCGACAAGGGCTGGATGGAGGATGCCGAAGGTCGTTACATCGACTTCCGCAACACCGTGATCCTGCTCACCACCAACGCCGGTACCGACCGAATCATGTCTCTGTGCCAGGATCCGGACCTGCTGCCGGAACCCGAGGCGGTGGCCAAAGCCCTGCGGGAACCCCTCCTCCAGGTGTTTCCACCGGCTCTTCTCGGACGCCTGGTGGTCATCCCGTATTACCCCCTCAGCGACCAGCTGCTCAAGGACATCATCCGTCTCCAGCTGGACCGCATCCAGAAACGGATCCAGGAGAATCACGACGTCCCCCTGAGCTACGACGAGGCCGTGGTCGATCTGATTCTCTCCCGTTGCCAGGAGGTCGAGAGCGGTGCCCGCATGGTCGACGCCATCCTCACCAACACACTGCTGCCGGATTTGAGCCAGATATTCCTGGGACGGATGATGGAGGGGCAAAAGGCGGCCCCTGTCCACGTAGAAGTGAAAGAGGACAAGTTCTCGTACCAAATACAACCGGATTAAAAGAGTGCCACTCGATATGACTCATTCCAGGGTGCCCTGGTAAACCGGCCTAACAATAATCATGGGTGAAATCGAAATGTATAAACTGTCAGTTCCACTGGAAGCACAAAGGAAGAACTCGACCTGCTGGCATGCCTCCGCCCTCATGATCTGGCGATTTTGGCAGATCAAAACAGGTCGTGCCGGCCCAATGAACAGCCTTGCAAAGAATTGGGAGAACAATCAGGCGATATCGCCAAAGGAATTTATCGAGCTCGCAAAGAAGGTCGGTTTGATGGAAGTAAAAGATTCCAATCACAAGCACCATAACGCTTCTTCGTTGGAAGACAAGCTCAAAGCTCATGGCCCACTCTGGTGTGCAGGATTCTGGTATGGACCAGGCCATATTATTGTCCTCACTGGTGTCGATGCAGATATCGTATTCCTGAATGATCCAGATAAAGGAAAACCAAAGATGGGAAGTATCCCGTGGTTTAACGACAAGCTGGCTTCCAACTTTCCTGGTTGCATCATGGCCAAGGATCCAAAGCAGTATTAAATTCGAGGAATTGCGTATCCAACCATGCCACAACTCACCCAACGCCACCGCTTCGCCGAACTTATCACCCCGCTGGGACGGACAAGCTGCTGCTGACCGAAGCCAGTGTTCACGAAGCCCTGGGCCGGCCGTTCCACATCGACATCGATGCCGTCAGCCTCGAACCCGATGTCGACTTCGAATCGCTGCTCGGCCAAGCTGTCACCCTGCGTCTGGATCTCACCAACGGCGACAAACGCTATTTCCATGGCCATGTTTTCCGGATATCCCAGGAGGAACCCCAGGACGAATTCAACCAGTATCAGCTGACCGCGCGCCCCTGGCTCTGGTTTCTGACCCGTACCGCCGACTGCCGTATCTTCCAGGACAAAAGCGTCCCCGACATCGCCAAGGAAATCTTCCGCAAACATGGTTTCTCCGACTTCGAAGATCGGCTCATTGGCAACTACCCCCCCTGGGAATATTGCGTCCAGTACCGGGAAACCGACTTCGACTTCGTCAGCCGGCTACTTGAGCAGGAATGTTTATGCCAAAAGCCAAAATCAGGGGTTTCATATCAACGCTCACATGCTCCCCATCCACCTCAAGCGTTTCCTTGCACAAGACCCCCACTGGTATGAAACAACATAAAGACCAATTAGAGGGTACGGACTAATGCAGATCAGCCCGCGGGGCAGGCATCTATGCAACCATGATCAATTCAGTCATTACTCTGCAAGAGACGGTTCGGCCAATGATTGAGATTGAGATCGACCATTCGGTGGGCAAGGGGGGGAAGAACCGCCCTGTCGATGTCATCAAAATCCAGAATTTGATCGCCAACAATGACCGATATACCGAGCTCCCTACTCCGCTGCCCCTGACGGGCATCAATGATTCCAGGCTGGAAAAGGCCATCGAAGCGTTTCAGAAGAATCATCCCGGTCTCCATGTGATCGACGGGCGGGTGGATCCCCATGGAAAGACCCTCCAGGCCCTAAACCAATACAACAATAGTTCACGTGTATGCCGCAGTTATTTTCCTCCCTGGTGGGATGATCTCTCTCTTCAGCCCAATTTCGACGTCGCCCGATTTCTGCGCCTGTATGGCAAACAATTCCCCCACCCCACCCTCACTGGCAAACGGCAAGAGGGACTCAAGTTTCTGGTCCAAAAGATGGTCGCCGATCCGGACCTGGCCTATCTGCGCTGGGCCGCCTACATGCTGGCGACGGTGAAACACGAATGCGCCAATACCTGGCAACCCATCGAAGAATATGGCAAGGGTTCCGGAAGACCTTACGGAAAGGCCATCAAAGTGACCGACCCTGGCGGTAACAAAACGTATACCAACATTTACTATGGCAGGGGATACGTTCAACTGACCTGGGAAGCCAACTACAAAAAAATGGACCGGGCCCTGCACTTGAGTGGCAGTAACAGCCTTCACCTACACCCGGACAATGCGCTGAAACCGGACGTTGCTTACAAAATCATGTCCTATGGAATGCGCCATGGCAGTTTCACTGGCAAAAAACTGAGCGACTACATCAAGGCAAGCAACGCTGACTACTTCAACGCCAGAAGAATCATCAACGCCACGGACCAGGCAGAGAGGATCAAAGACTACGCCCAGGCCATCGAATTCCTGCTTCGGTTCTGCAATGGACACTAATTTTTGCGTTAGGCCATTTGACCTGGGCATCTTCGGTTTCGTCGTCATGGCGCTGTTGACGGCCTGCGGTAATTCCCCCGCGCAGCAGAAAATCCAGCCCAAGCACGCCGAAGATGCTGCGCAAATACGTTTGTCGTGGTATCGAAAACTTGTTTGGCCAACCGAGGATTGCCCCATCGACCCCCTCTATGAGGACAACCCTGGGATAGAAACATACTTTCTAAAGGAGAACCAGACCTTGGTGCGCGTCATCTGCACCCCCGGCGCCTACCAAAGGAGCAGTTTCCTCTATTGGATCCACCATGGCCAGGCTGAACTACTGCATTTCCGGCAATTAAGGGATGACGGCATCCACCGGAGCAAGTTCTATACTGATCCCTTGCTGACTGGTATCATCGAAATTGACACCCGACACTACGTCATCAAGGTGTGGCGGAAATACAGAGGCATCGGAGATTGTGGCCAACTGTTACGTTACCGGTTAAGCGACGGAGAAACGTCGTTATTGGAACTGAGGGTCAAGGAATGCTCCGACACCCCTCAACCGCTTCCCCCGGAACAATGGCCCAAATTCCCTCTGTCGCCACCCTGATAGAGGTTTCAGGGTAGACATTCATTCACCGGGATGCACCATGGCACTTTCGCAAAAACAACGTTTCGTGGAACTCATCACTCCCCTGGGGGCTGACAGACTCCTGCTGACCGAAGCCACCATTCACGAAGCATTGGCCAGACCATTCAATATCGACCTTGCCGCGGTCAGCCCCAACCCCGATATCGACTTCGAAGCCTTGCTGGGCCAACCCATCACCCTGCGTCTGGACGTCTCCGAGCGGGACAGGCGCTATTTCCACGGCCATGTCTTCCGTATCTCCCAACTGGAGCCGGAAGAGGAATTCAACCGCTATCACCTGACCGCCCGTCCCTGGTTCTGGTTTCTGACCCGCACCGCCGACTGCCGGATCTTCCAGAAAAAGAGCATTCCCGACATTGCCAAGGAGATCTTCCGCGAGCACGGATATTCCGATTTCGAGGACCGGCTCATGAAAACCTATGAGCCCAGGGAATATTGCGTCCAGTACCGGGAAACCGATTTCGACTTCATCAGCCGCCTGTTCGAACAGGAAGGCATCTACTACTTTTTCGAACACCAAAGCAGCAAACACACCCTCATCCTCGCCGATGACCCCAGCGCCCACCAGCCGGTCCCCGGCACTTCGACGATTCCCTACGACCTCCCCAAAGGCAGTGCTTTCCACGAGCAATACATCTCCCACTGGGGAATGAGCAAGATCCTGCAACCGGGAGTGGTAGCCCTCAACGACTTCGATTTTGAAAAACCCAGCGCGGACCTCAAGGTCAGCGCCTCCAAAATCGAACCTCACCAGTCTTCTGACTTGGAAATCTACGACTATCCGGGAGAATACACCGTCACCGACCAGGGGGACAAATACGCCCGCACCCGCATCGAAGAACTGCACAGCGACTACGAAAGGATGCAGGGAAGCGGAGATGTCCGTGCCCTGGCCTGTGGCAGGCAGTTCACCCTGAAAGGCCACCCCCGCCAGGATCAAAACAAACAATATCTGGTGATCGAAGCCAATCACCAGATCAGCGCCGGCGACTACCGCTCTGCCGAAGGGGAAGGCGAACACTACCGCAACGCCTTCACCGTGATCGATGCCAAGACCCCTTTCCGGCCCGACCGCCTCACCCCAAGACCCATGATCCGTGGCCCCCAGACCGCCATCGTGGTCGGCCCCTCGGGGGAAGAGATCTATACCGACGAATATGGCCGGGTCAAGGTCCAGTACCACTGGGACCGTTACGGCAAAAGGGACGAGAACAGTTCCTGCTGGGTCCGGGTCGCCCAGATCTGGGCCGGCAAGAACTGGGGCGGCATCCACATTCCCCGCATCGGTCAGGAAGTGATCATCGAATTCCTCGAAGGCGATCCGGACCAGCCGATCATTACCGGCAGGGTCTACAACAAGGAACAGATGCCTCCCTATGAATTGCCCGCCAACAAGACCCAGAGCGGCATCAAATCGCGCAGCAGCAAAGAAGGCACACCCGCCAATTTCAACGAGATCCGCTTCGAGGACAAAAAGGGGGAAGAGGAAGTCTACATCCACGCCGAAAAGAACCAGACCAACATCGTCGAAAACGACGAGGTAACCGACGTGGGTCACAACCGCACCGAGTCGGTCGGCAACGACGAGACCATCACCATCGGCCACGACCGCACCGAACAGGTGGGGAACAACGAGAACATCGCCATCGGCGTCAACCGTACCGAACAGGTGGGCGCCAACGAAACCATCACCATTGGCAGCAACCGTTCCGTCACCATCGTGAGCAACAAGACCGAAACGATCGCCATCAACAAAGCCGAGACCATCGGTGCCGCCAAGGAACTGACCATTGGAGGCGCCTATCAGGTTTCCGTGGGCGGCATCATGAACGAAACCGTCGCTGGCGCCAAGACCCAGGAAGTCGGCGCCGCCAAGGCCACCATTGTGGCCGGGGACGTGACGGAAAACTACAACAGCGGACACAGCACTTCAGTCAGCGACGATCAGACTCTGCAAATCGGCAAGGACAAAAACGTCAACATCGGCAAGAACCTGACCATCGATGCCGGCGACAAAATCGTGATCCAGACCGGCAAGTCGAAGATCATCATGTCCAAGAACGGCACCATCACAATCCAGGGAAAGTCCATCACCATCAAGGCATCGGGGGGCAACGTGGTGATCAAGGGCAACAAGGTGCTGGAAAACTGAGGAGGGATCAGAATGACAACAGCCACCGTCACTCCGGAGAAAATCCTCCACGGCGCCATCATCGGCATCGTGACCGGCTTCGAAGACAGCCAACCCCGGGTGACGTTCCCGGACTGTCCGGAAGAGCGGGGGACACCCGCCCGTACCACCGAGAGAATCGACATCTCCGACATCGGCCGGGAGGTCGTCCTGATGTTCGAAAACGGCGACCCGCATCGTCCCATCGTCATCGGCAAGATGCAACCATCCTCCGCCACCGACGAACCCCATCCCAAGGTGTCCGTCGTTGTGGATGGTGAGCGGCTTCTGCTCCAGGCCGACCGCGAAATCGTCCTCAAATGCGGCAAGGCCAGCATCACCTTGACCCGGGCTGGCAAGATCCTGATCCGGGGAGCCTATCTGCTCAGCCGTTCTTCAGGCGTCAACCGTATCAAGGGCGGATCGGTCCAGATCAACTGAAGCCATGAACCTGCTCAACGCCACCAAATTCCAGGCCGCCTACACCATGGGCGTGGACAAGGAAGGACGCGAGTCCATTGTCGTGGCAGTAAAGGGCACCTATGAAATTCCCAGGCAACCGGGGCAGGAAGCCGAGTTGGCGGCCCAGCAACTGCCCCTCCTGTTCGCCGACGAGTTTACCGGGGAGCCGGGATTCTCCGCGCCTCTGAGAGAGACCGATTTCGCCCCGCTCAAACATCGCTGCGACGTCCTGCTGACAGGTTGCGCCCATGCCCCGAAGGGCCAATCCACACCCCGATTGCGGGTGGGGCTGAAGGTGGGCGTCCTGACCAAAAGCTTCGACGTGGTCGGTGACCGGAAATGGGAAGTGGATTCCTTCCTCCGGATCCGACCGGGTAGACCCGAACCCTTCGAGGTGATGCCCATTTCCTATGACAACGCCTTTGGTGGCCTGGATGAATATTCAGACGACCCCAAAAAGCACAGCGCCTACATGGCCAATCCGGTGGGCAAAGGCTACCACCGTGAACTGGATCCGCAAGTGGTGATAGGCACCCCGCTTCCCAACACTGAGGAATCCGGCCAGCCTGTGGAGCGCCCCGATGGCAAATACCGTCCGATGGCCTTAGGTCCGATTGGCCGGGGCTGGAATCCCAGGCTTCAATACGCCGGGACCTACGACGATCAATGGCTGGAGGAACATTTCCCCTTCCTCCCCCCCGATTTCGACGAGGCCTATTTCCAGGCCGCTCCGCCGGATCAGCAGATACCTTACCTCCAAGGGGGCGAAGAGGTGATTCTGGTCAATCTCACCCCCGAAGGAAGGACTGCATTCCAGCTACCTACGGTGAAAATTCCCGTGGTCTTCTTCCGCAGACGCGGCGAAGACGTTAACCACGAGGCTCGCTGCGACACCCTCCATCTGCAACCGGAGCGCGGTCTCTTCACCCTGACCTGGCGGGTATCGGAGCCCATCCGCCGGGACATCTTCGAATTCTCCGAAATCCTGGTGGGTGAAATGCCCAGGGGATGGTGGCGGGCACGGGAGACCGGCAAAACTTGGTATCCCTCCCTGGCCCATCTGGTCGATGCCAAACGCAAAGAAAGCCTGGAGGAAAACTGAATGGATCTGGCGGTAATGAATGTCGGCATGATCACCGGGGTAGGCCTCAACGCGGAAGCAACCTGTGCTGCCATCCGTTGCGCCATTGACAATTTCCAGGAAAGCCATTTCATGATCGATGGCGACTGGCTGATCGCATGCGAGGTCCCCCTGCCCCAACCCTGGCGCGGTGAAAAAAAGCTGCGTGAACTGGCCAGGTTCGCCATTCACGACTGTATGGGAGAGACCGTTCCAGAACCGGGTGCCCTGCCCTTGTTCCTCTGCCTTCCCGAATCCAGCCGTCCTGGTCGCATGATTCACGATGACAACCGGTTCTTCCTGGAACTGGAAAAGGACCTGGGCTGGAACTTCCACCCCAAATCCTGTACCATCGCCATGGGGCGGGTAAGCATTGGATCTGCCTTACAGCGTGCCAGGGAGTTATTTGCCGAAGGTGGAATCAATCAGATCCTGATCGCCGCCTGTGACAGCTATCTCAATGCTGCCACCCTGGAAGCCCTGGCGGAAGAGGACCGGCTTCTGACCAAAGAAAACTCTGATGGATTCATTCCAGGCGAAGCCGGCTCCGCAATACTCGTCGAACCCACAAACCATTCATCCAGCCCGTTGGTACTTAAGGGACTGGGATTCGGAGTGGAGCCGGCCCCCATCAACTCCGGAAAACCACTTCGCGCTGAAGGTCTGACCCAGGCCGTCCGTGGAGCATTAAAAGAAGCGGGTCTGACCATGGGTGATCTGGACTTTCGTATCACCGACATTGCAGGAGAGCAGTATTACTTCAAGGAAGCTGCGCTGGCACTTGCCCGCACCCTTAGAGTTCGGAAGGAATCTTTCGATATTTGGCATCCAGCTGACTGCATTGGCGAGAGTGGCGCCGCTGTGTACGCGGTTATGATCGGCATGTTCAAAGCCGCCTGCGAAAAAGGCTACAGTCAGGGTGCCGGCGTGCTGCTGCACCTGGGCAACGATGATGGACGGCGGGTGGCGCTGTTGTTGAGATGGGAGGAACAAGATGGCCAATGACGTGTTCGCCAACGGGCGGGAACTGGCATGCAAAGCAGGCCAGGGCAAATCGACCTGCGCCTTTCCCGATATCTGTTTCACACCGCCGGAAAATCCCGCCACGCCACCGGGCGTTCCCGTGCCTTATCCCAACACCGGCTTTGCCAGCGACACCACCAACGGCACCCGCAACGTCAAGATTTCCGGCAAGGAGGTGATCAGGAAGAACGTTTCCTATTACAAGAAAAGCATGGGAGACGAAGCAGGTTGTGCAGCCAAGAAAGGGGTGATCACAAGCGTAAACCGTGGGAAAGTGTATTTCAAGTCCTGGTCTATGGACGTCAAATTCGAGGGAAAAAATGTCACACGGCACTTAGATGCTACCACACACAATCATGCAAGTGATACCGCAAACGAGAATATCCCTTGGCCAGACATAGACACGATGGCCAGAAGCAAACATCCATGTAGAAAGGAAAAACAAAAGGAAAAAGAAGCCTGCAACGATTACAAACCAAAAGGAGATAAAGATCCTTGCAAAGAGGCTGGCCTTAGTGGCCCGGTTATTCAGTCAGGCAGCCATGCCAAAGCGGGTAGATTTAAAAACGCAAACACATGGGCTGACTCCAAAGGCCGACGTGCTGCAGCTCACGAATGCGTATCGGCAAGGCGTTGCAAACTAGTTCCATATCATTCGGAAAAAGATGGGGTTAACGGTTGCTGCCCTAGCCAAACTGCAGACCATCTAATCCCAAAAAGCTCTTTTTATAAAGTATCATTCGAGGATGGAGAATTGTTAGATGAATGGAAGAATTATGATTATAAAAAGGCACCATGCATGTGCGCTGAAGGTGGAAGCAACACAACTGGGACTCATGGGCTAAGACATGCACATCATAAGGCCAACGGGCCGGGCAAGGACGTCATGCAGTCTTTTAACAAAGAGGCAGACTTGGCTGCCGAAAGTGCAATGATCGTGTTCAAATCATCAGGTTGTAACAAGGAATGCATCAAGGCCCAATTGAAAAATGGACACAAGGATTTTGGAGATTTAAGACGAAAAGTAAAACACTCGCCGTCCGGCAGCGATATGACAAATGAAGAAATTATAAGTCGGTCCATAAGATATACACCTGAGACAATATCACCATAGAGGAAGAAAATGGAAAGACCCATATCAAAAAATACCCTTTACATTTCTGGTACCGCGCGTTTTCATGATTTAATTTATCTCATTGCGAAGGATCGCGGTCTTGCGGAACAAGAGATTGAGCACACAAGATTCATTGCATTTTACAGACTTAAATTTGCCTATATGGGAGACAGGAATTGGTCTGCGGTTGATGTCTGTGTAGCGAAGAATCCCATCGAGAAAATGGTGGCCGTAGGTGAAGACGGCAATGTTTTTACTTATGTCGGCGGGAACTCCACCGACGAGATAATAGAACCAAAACCCATTACCTTAAGAAGGCTTGGTACTATAGATGGGTTTTCCTATGCATGCGGCATGAAACGGCAGGTGTATAAGCGCATCGATGAAAACAAATGGATTCCCATGCATGCTCCACTTCCCAATCCTAATGAAAGTGTGGGATTCGAAGCTATCTCGGGATTTTCTCAGAATGAAATCTACGCCGTAGGATGGAATGGCGAAATATGGGAGTGGAACGGCTCCACCTGGTTGAATCACGGAAGTCCTACAAACCTAATTCTGACCGGCGTGTGCTGTGGAGATAATCAGACCGTCTACATATGCGGTCAAAATGGAACGATAATAAGAGGGCGACATGATACATGGGGGTTGATGGAGTTCGAAGATATATTTGATGACTTCTGGGATATTATATGGTTCAACAACACGTTCTACGTCGCTACTATGAACATGATTTTTCAGTTAGTAAATAATTATCTTATCCCCGTTTCTTTTGGAGATGATAGTCCTAGGACATGTTACCGCCTTACCCAAGCGGAGGATGTTCTCTGGTCTGTGGGTGATAGTGATATTTTTGCCTTTGATGGAACTAACTGGGTGCGAATAGATTAATTACAACAACAGATATTTATTTTCCAGATAAATCTCACCCTCTGTTTATTAGCTTAAATAAATTTTAATTATACCCACCAACCACAAACGTTTTTATAATTAATTTTACCTTGCATCAACATCTACCAAAAAAAATGCACAATGCATTAAAAATTATTCCACATATCATTGCCCAACACGCGGAAGAAGCCGCCTTCCTTTGGCATCTGCGTCAATACGCCATTCAAGCTCCCCATTACAAGCTTGAGCATTTGGCCGAGCTGGATGAGCGGATCGAAGGCCACATTGATGGCCTACGCATCGCCGGTGATGGCGGATGGGAATTGTGCGAGGACAATCTGCAAGCTGAAGAGGCGGGTGAGGTTTTCGCCGCAACCATTCTAGCCACTGAAAGCCAGAATCCTCGGCGCATGTCAGTTATCAGTAATCACGTGGAAGCGATCCCTGAAACAGCGTCCGGCTTTATCTCCGCCCTCAGCTGGCTCGAATTTCCAATCGCCCGCAAAACACTGCGGGACCTCCTTGTCTCCGAAGCCCCCTTCTGGCGCCGCATAGCGCTGGCCGCTTGCGCCAATCACCGGATCGACATCCTGAACTCCGGCTATCTGGCATCCGTACTGAACTCCACCGATACTCCACTCCGCGCCAGAGCACTGCGGGCGGTTGGTGAACTGGGGCACGCAGACCTGATACCCCGTCTTCTCGATCATCTTCAGGACGATGATCCGCAATGCCGCTTCTGGGCTGCGTGGTCCGCCACCCTGGTAGGCGAGCGGCAAAAAGTGGTCGAACGATTGGCGATTGAGGCCCAGCGAGCCTCTCCCCGGCAGGATCGGGCTGTCAACTTGGTCTTTCGTTGCCTGTCAGGCCCTGACGCCGAACGCATGTTTTCCGCGATGATCAAGACACCGACACGCCAACGTGCCGGGATCTGCGCCATCGGAACCCACGGGGACCCGTCCAACATTCCCGCCCTCTTCAACTGGATGGAGGTACCGGAGCTGGCCCGTGTCGCAGGGGCATCTTTCAGCATGATCACCGGAATCGATCTGGCCTATGAGGACCTCGAGGGGGAGCGGCCGGAAGATTTCCAGTCGGGACCCACGGAGAATCGAAGACGAGAATGTGACGATGGACGAAGACGAGGATCTTCCCTGGCCTGACAGGAAGCTGGTAGAACATTGGTGGGAAACGAACCAGCAGCATTTCACGCCAGGAAAACGGTATCTGTTCGGCGCCCCCATCAGCCAGTCCCAGTGTCTCAAAACCCTTCGCGAAGG